>Ga0272441_10000537_pt1 | contig 86435 bp, 102 predicted proteins | sample SSMProp6N_FD_193582 | JGI IMG/M metagenome (GOLD analysis project Ga0272441, IMG submission 193582) | Marine sediment archaeal communities from Little Sippewissett salt marsh, Falmouth, MA, United States - SSM-Prop-6N | ecosystem: Environmental > Aquatic > Marine > Wetlands > Sediment ... | reverse complement strand
GAAAACCTGGTGGACAGCATCGTCTCCCCGCTCTTCTTCTTCGCCCTCTTCGGCCTCGGGGGGGCGGCGTTCTATCGGGCGGTGAATACGATGGACGCCATGCTGGGCTACCGGGATGAGCGGGCTGTTCTTGGGTGGTTTCCGGCGCGCCTCGACGACCTGCTCAACCTCATCCCCGCCCGGCTGACCGGCCTGCTCCTCCTCCTCTATTTTACAGCGAAGGGGAGGCTGCGGCCGGCCCTGCAGATGTGGCGGCGGGATGCGCACCGGCGCCCCGGGATCAACGGCGGCATTCCCATGGCCGTGATGGCCGGCGGGGTGGGCATACGTTTCGAAAAGCCGGGCTGTTACGTGATCGGCGATGATGTGCGGAGCCTGCAGGAGGCGGGAGAGGAGATCGTCGCTGCGGTCCGGGCGGTGACCCTGCTCTCGGCCCTCCTTTTGAGCATCACCCTCGTGTTTATTACCCTACTACAGACATACCTATGGTAAATGAAGCTCGAGGATTTGAAATTCGGCACCGAGCTTATCAAACGCGGCTTTGCCTCTATGCAGAAGGGCGGCGTCATCATGGACGTGGTGAACGCCGACCAGGCAAAGATCGCTGAGGAAGCTGGCGCGGTGGCCGTCATGGCGCTCGAACGTGTGCCCGCCGATATCAGGAAAGCGGGCGGCGTGGCGAGAATGGCCGACCCGCAGATCATTGCAGAGATCATCGACGCCGTCTCCATCCCGGTGATGGGCAAGGTCCGCATCGGGCACTACGTGGAGGCCCAGGTGCTCGAAGCCGTCGGGGTGGACATGATCGATGAGAGCGAGGTCCTCACCCCCGCGGATGAGGAATACCACATCGACAAAAAGAAATTTACCGTGCCTTTCGTCTGCGGTGCCCGAAACCTCGGCGAGGCCCTCCGCCGCATCGACGAGGGCGCCGCCATGATCCGCACCAAAGGGGAGGCCGGCACCGGCAACGTGGTGGAGGCTGTGCGGCACATGCGGGCCATCATGGGCGAGATCCGTGTGCTCCAGGGGATGAGTGCGCAGGAGCGGATCGACCGCGCCCGCACCATCGAGGCGCCGGCTGCGCTGGTGGAAGAGTGTGCTGGCCTGGGACGCCTTCCCACGGTCAACTTCTCCGCGGGCGGCCTCGCCACCCCGTCGGACGCCGCCCTGATGATGCAGATGGGGGCGGACGGCGTATTCGTGGGATCAGGCATCTTCCTCTCCAAACACCCGGAGCGGATGGCCCGTGCCATCGTGGAGGCGGTCAACAACTACGACGATCCCGCCGTTCTGGCCAGGGTGAGCACGGGGCTCGGTGAGGCCATGCGGGGGATCGATGTCCATACCCTCCGCGAGGACGAGGTGCTGCAGTACCGTGGGCGTTAGGATCGGTGTTTTGGCCCTGCAGGGCGATGTGAGCGAACATATGCGGGCGTTCCGGGATGCTCTGGGCGGCAGGGGAGCGGTGACGGCCGTCCGGCATGCCGGGGCGATCGGCGATCTCGACGGGCTCGCCATTCCCGGCGGTGAATCCACGACCATCGGCCGTCTTGTGGACAAAAACGCGATGCGGCGTCCCATCGAGGAGTTCGAGGGAGGGATCTTCGCCACCTGCGCCGGCATGGTGCTGGTCGCCAGGGACGTGGACGACCCCCGGATCACCCCGCTGGGCCTGATCGATATGGCCGTCGACCGTAACGCCTTCGGCCGCCAGCGAGAGTCGTTCGAGGCGGAAGTTCCCATCTCCGGCCTTGATACCCCCTTTCATGCCATATTTATCCGCGCTCCCGTGGCCACACGCGTCGGCCCGGAGACAACGGTGCTCGGGCGTGTCGACCGGGGCATCGTGGCGGTGCGGTCCGGATTGCACATGGCCCTCTCTTTCCATCCCGAACTGGGCGGCGACCGCCGTCTGCACCGGATGTTTTTGGAACGTCTGCAGGATACCAGGTGAGAGGGGGCGCTCTCCCCCCTAAATAAAGGTTTTTTCAGTACCCCGCGAAAATCTCCTCGAGATGGTGGGCCTCACTTCGCTTCAACGTATGACAGATCCGGCAGGATTCATCGCCATGTGACCGGGTGTCCCTGCCTTCTCCCGCGGGAGTTCACCCCTACGGATTACCTTTTTATAAACTGGTGGTGATGCATATTTCACCTATGACCGGCGGGATCAGTGTTGCAGAGATCTACAAAGATAACCGTTTGACCTTTCAGGCGCACTATTTTTCGCATGCCTGCCTGATGATCCTGCTATCCCTGCACGAGGGCGAAAAACCGCTGTCCAAGATCTGGGACATCGCCGACAGCGTCTCCCTCTCGGTGCTCCCCTACATCCGCCGGTGCGTGCAGGACGGGATCATCGCCCGGGGGAACGGGGGCTACCACCTGACCGAACGGGGCAGGGAGGTCACCGACAGCCTTATCCGCTTCTTGACCGCCGTGGGGATGATGAACCAGGCGGAGATCCTCGGCGGCGTGCTGGAGGAGGACGACCGGCGGGCGGTGGCGGTGGAGGAGGAACTCCCCGAATCCATCACCCCGCTCGAGGTCTACGAGGACAACCGCAGCGATGTGCGATTTTTGATCGGCAACGAGGGGGTGCTGCTCTTTCTCCTGTTCCTGCAGCAGGGGCAGCGCTCCGCAGGCGCCTACCACCGGATATACGGCGGGGCGGAGGCCGTAAAAGCGCAGGACCTCGCCACCCTGGTCAATATGGGCATTGTCACTGAGCGGGGCGACTTCTACGCCCTGACGGCGCCGGGCAGGAGGGTGGTGGGGCTCCTTGCCGAATTGATCGAGGCGGCGGCGGGAGACTCCGTTCCCGCGTCCGCCCCGGATACCGGCGCGGAATGAACGCACCTCGGGGTTGGTTCTCGCATCCGGGCAACAATTCATAACATTTTTATACCGACCCCTCCTCATTGAAAGGTAGATTTCAGTACCATTGAATATTTCCAACGGTACTGGAATCTGCCGATAAACCCTGTCAATGACATGAAGAAAGACCGGGGGAGCCGGTTCCTCCCCTCCCCCATTTCCCCCCCCAATCTCATGACCGACATGCCCGGAGCATCGAAGATCAGCGTGCTCGTCGTCGACGACGATCCCTCCATACTGGTGATAACCAGGCTCTCTCTCGAGCGAGACGGCGAGTTTCAGGTGCGGGTGGCGCGGTTCAGCCCCTGAAGCGCTGGCACTGCTCGAAACACGGACCTTCGATGCCATTGTCTCCGACTATAAAATGCCTCCGGTGAACGGCGTCGAATTCCTTGCAATGCTTCGGGTACAGGACACGGACACACCCTTCATCCTGTTCACCTCCATGGCACGGCGCCATTTCACTCCCTCGCTCTTCGATGGAGTGCTCACCCACTATCTCTCCAAAGAACAAGGACTGGCGGACAGCTGCGTCGCGCTTGTGCACACCATACACCGTGCATGCGAGGCGTCAGGAGAAGGCCGGGGATAAACGAGAGGCTGCGGCCGCCAGTTCCCCTCCTTTCAGGCCGGCGGTGACCGCATGGCGCCAACCTCGGCGAGGGGCGGCTCTCCCCCCATTACCGCCCCTCTGCAGTACCGGTTCCGGCGGATTCGTTCGATCCCTGCTGTTCCTGAAAAAACCGTTCTTCCAGCTGTTTTCTGGGCAGGGTGACCAGGTAGAGGTACCCTGCGGCGCCAGCGATGAGGGCCCCGGCGATATCGAAGCACAGGTCGAGCATGGTGTCTTCCAGCCCCCGCTGCAGGCCGGCGGAAAAGGCCTGGTCGGCGGCGAATTCCATCACCTCCCAGAGCGCCCCCAGGGCGATGGTCATGCTGACGATACCCACGACAATGATCTTCCGCTCGAGCTGCTGGCGGTTGTAGCGGTCGAGGAGCAGCACGAGCACCAGCCCGAGAAGGGTGATAATGCCGGCGGAGGTGATGTGGGTGATCTTGTCGAATACCGGGTGGAGGTAATCGTAGAAGCCCATGAGGTCTCCGAGCCCGTGCAGGTAGACGGCGGCGAATATGGCCAGGTAGACCGGCGCCTCGAAGACCACCTCGTGGCGCCGCTCGAGGGCGTAGGGGACGAGGGTGAAGGCAAAGACGATTGCGGCCGATGCCGCGTGGCCGAGATCTCCCATCATGAAGGTGGCCAGGGAGAAGAGAAGCACCAGCCCCTGTAGGCTGTAGACTATATACATCGCCCTCTCCCTTTCCATCCCCACCGCGCTCCTTGAGGCTGCATTGGGCGGCTGGAGATTAATATTTTTTCGGGACTATAAATATGGGGGTGCGTCGCGGGAACCGCCGCCTGCGGCTCCTTTTTTGCCTCCTGCAACGAACCTTGGTTACGGTGAGACAGATGAGTGACAATTCCAGGAAAGTGGCACTGCACACGAATATGGGCGACATCGTCATCGAGCTCTTCGACGACATGCCCGTCACTGCAGGAAATTTCGAAAAATTGGTCCGTGAAGGTTTTTATGACGGGATCGGGTTTCATCGCGTGATCAGGGTTTTCATGATCCAGGCGGGATGCCCGAAGGGCGACGGCACCGGCGGGCCCGGCTACACCATCCCCGACGAGCGGGTGAAGGGCCACTCCAATGTCCGGGGCACCCTCTCCATGGCCAACACCGGGCAGCCCAATACCGGGGGGAGCCAGTTTTTCATCAACCTGGTGGACAACACCTACCTCGACTGGGACAACCCCTCCACCCCGTATGCACACCCCGTCTTCGGCAGGGTGATCGAGGGTATGGACGTGGTGGATGCCATCGGCGCCCTTAAAACCGACCGAGCAGACCGCCCCGTCAAGAAGGTGGTCATCGAGCGTGCAGAGGTTCTCTGAACGCCCCCTCCCGTGTGTTCGCATGCGACCGCCGCGTGATGCCTCAGCTCTCGAACAGGCGATGGGCTATGCGTTCTCCGATCCCGGCCTGCTCAACCGTGCGTTGACCAGGCTCGCCTATGCCAAGGAGCAGGGGCTCGGCGACGCAGCACACATGGACGCCCTCGCCACCCTCGGGGATGCGGTCGTCGACATCGTGGTCATCCAGTCCCTCGTCGCCGCCGGGGAGCACGACAAGGGAACCATCACCAACCGCAAGACCAACTGCGTCAATATGACCGTCCTGCGGCGGCTTGCCGAGCAAATGTCGGTCGAAGATTACGTGTACTGGGGAAAAGGGGAGGATGCGCAGGCCGTCTGGACCTCGGGGCGCGTGCTCGCCGAGTGCATGGAGGCCCTGATCGGCGCCGTCTACCTCGACGGGGGCATCGGCGCGGCGGAGCGGGTGCTCAAGGAGATCGGGCTTATCTGCTAATTCCAGAAAAATGGGATATACCCGGGTGCGGGTGGAACCGGTGCGAACTCACTCTTTTTTTGCCACGCCCTGCCGGGCCACTGCTTCTGCGGCCGCTGCCGCCGCTTCCTGGTCGCCCAGGTAGTAGTGGCGGATGGGCTGAAGATCGCCGTCCAGCTCGTACACAAGGGGGATGCCGGTGGGGATATTGACATGGGGGATCTCCTCGTCGGAGATGTTGTCCAGGTACTTGACCAGCGCTCGCAGGGAATTTCCGTGTGCGGCGATGAGCACCCGCTTTCCCTCGAGGACAGCCGGGGCGATCTCGTCGTGCCAGTAGGGCGTGAAGCGCTCCACCGTGTCCTTGAGGCATTCGGTGAGCGGCAGTTCTTCGGGGGCAAGATCGGCGTAGCGACGGTCGTTTGCGGGGTTGCGGGGGTCGTCGGCTTCGAGAGCGGGGGGAGGGGTCTCATAGCTCCGCCGCCAGGTGAATACCTGTTCATCGCCGTATTTTTCCGCCATTTCGGCCTTGTTGAGCCCCTGGAGCGCCCCGTAGTGGCGCTCGTTCAGCCGCCATGACCGTGTCACGGGCAGCCACATCAGGTCCATATTGTCGAGCACGATCCAGAGGGTGCGGATGGCCCGCTTCAGCACCGAGGTGTAGGCCACATCGAAGGTATACCCCTCCCCGGTGAGAAGCCGAGCCGCCTCGTGGGCTTCTGCCACCCCCTTCTCGGAGAGATCGACGTCGGTCCATCCGGTAAACCTGTTCTCCCGGTTCCAGGTGCTTTCACCATGCCGGAGCAGTACGAGTGTGTACATGGTATGTCCTCCTTCCTACCTATGGGCAGCGGTGGTGGAAAAGAGTATTCTCCGACCTGATGCAGTTCGTGTATATATTATGTTCTGTGATGGAATGATCGCGCCGCATATAATAAACCTCACCGGCGCTCCACACTTAATCTGGTTACGCGTTATCGCTAACCGCTAGTCAACGTACCCGGAGGCGGCCGCCGGTGCCGTGTTCCGGTATGACACTGCACCGGTACCCGATGCGCAGGGGGCGCAACGGCGAGGCCAGGTGTTATGCATTGATCTCATCCACCATTTCCTCGCCGCGTTCGTGCAAATCCCTTTACGCGTCGACGGTTCCAAGACACCATCTGTTCACCGGCATCAATCATGAAGGGGGCGCATGCTCCCCGATCGGCATGCAAGAGGCCGCAAAAGGGGGAGTGTGGCCTCATGCTTCCAGATACGGATGCACGTGCAACGTGCGACCGTGATAGGGCATTATCCGCTAAACCACGCAATGGGCTTGATCCGGGACCTGAAAAACCCCGATCCTTTTTTCATGCAACAGGCGGCCGGATGGCTTTCGCAGATCCCCGGAGCGATTTGCGGGGAAACGGCAATGGAAGGCATGCTGCATCAACGGTCGTAAGGGCACATCGATTTCACGAACAGGTAGTAGTTGCCCCCCTCCGGAACGGTGGTTGTTCGGGTGCGGCGGTTGAAAAAAGGATAAAATTAGAGGAACAGGGGTGCAAAGACCACTGCCACGATGGACATCAGCTTGAGCAGGATGTTGATGGCGGGGCCGGAGGTGTCCTTGAAGGGGTCGCCCACCGTGTCCCCGGTGACTGCGGCCTTGTGGGAGTCGGAGCCCTTGCCGCCGAGGTGGCCCTGCTCGATGTATTTCTTGGCATTGTCCCAGGCACCGCCTGCGTTGGCCATGGTGATAGCCAGCATGAATCCCGCGGCGAGCGATCCGACGAGCAGGCCTCCCAATGCGCCGGGTCCGAGGGCCAGGCCCACGATCACCGGTGCGGCGATGGCCAGCAGGCCGGGTGCGATCATTTCACGAAGTGCGGAACTGGTGGAGATGGCGATGCAGGTCTCGTAGTCGGGATCGGCCTTGCCCTCCATCAGCCCCGCGATCTCCTTGAACTGGCGGCGGACCTCGAGCACGATCTGGTAGGCCGCCTTGCCGACCGCCAGCATGGTCATGGAGGAGAAGAGGAAGGGAAGCATTGCGCCGATGAGCACCCCGATAAAGACCGGGGTGTCGAGGATGCTGATCTGGGCCAGGTTCACCGCGATGGCGTAGGAGGAGAAGAGGGCAAGTGCAGTGAGCGCTGCTGAGCCGATGGCGAATCCCTTCCCGATGGCTGCGGTGGTGTTGCCGACCGCATCGAGCGTGTCGGTGATCTTGCGCACCTCTGCGGGCTGGTGGGACATCTCGGCGATACCGCCGGCATTGTCCGCCACCGGGCCGTATGCATCCACGGCGAGGGAGATGCCGAGGGTGGCGAGCATGCCCACCGCGGCGAGAGCGATGCCGTAGAGGCCGGCAAAGGTGTGGGCCAGGTAGATGGCGAGGGCGATGATGATCACCGGAAAGATCGTGGACTCCATGCCCTTGGCAAACCCGGTGATGATATTGGTGGCCGCACCGGTCTCACAGGACCTGGCGATGGAGAGGGTGGGGGAACGCTCAAAGGAGGTATAGTATTCGGTGATCTGCCCGATGAGGAACCCGGCGATCAATCCGCCTACGGTGGCCACGAAGACGCCGAACCCGAAGCTTCCCAGCAGGATATCGGAGGCGAAGTAGGTGACGATCACCACGAGAGCGAGGGCGATGAGCAGCCCGCGGTTGAAGGCGTTGTGGATGGCGCTGCTCTCGGTCTTGCTGGTGCGGACAAAGAACGTCCCGATGATGGAGGCGAGAATGCCCAGCGCCGCCAGGATTAGCGGGAAGATGATGAAGTTGGTCACCGGGATCTCGGCATAGAGTGTGGCGGTCGCCGCGCCGAGGAGCATGGTGGCCAGCATGGAGCCGACGTAGCTCTCGTAGAGGTCGGCGCCCATGCCGGCGATATCACCCACGTTGTCGCCCACGTTGTCGGCGATCACGGCGGGGTTGCGGGGGTCGTCCTCGGGGATGCCCGCCTCGACCTTCCCAACGAGATCGGCGCCCACATCGGCGGCTTTGGTAAAGATACCGCCACCGACACGGGCGAAGAGAGCGATCGAGCTCGCACCCAGCGAGAACCCTGCCAGGATATTGACGAGGTCACCCTCCGCCATTTCGGGGAGGATGAAGCCGAGGGCGATGAAACAGAGGGAGAGCCCGAAGAGCCCGAGGCCGACGACGGACATTCCCATGACCGTGCCGCTCGCAAACGACACCTTGAAGGCATCCGCGATCCCGCGCCGGGCGGCGTTCGTGGTCCGGCCGTTTGCGGATGTCGCAGTGAACATTCCGATGTACCCTGCCGTGGCGGAGAGCACCGCACCCGAGACGAAACATCCTGCGGTGAGCGCCCCGTTGGGCAGAATGAGTGCGATGATGATAGCAAGCACCACCACGAATATGGCGATGGCGCGGTACTGGCGGTTCAGGTAGACCATCGCACCGGTGTGGATCGCAGTGGTGATCTTTTTCATCAATTCCGTGCCTTCGCCCTCTTTGCGGATGATCGTGTATTGAAATCCGGCAAAGAGAAGGGCCACAAGGGCACAGACTGGTGCAAGATATAATAAATAATCCATTAAACGTTTCCTCCGAGTACTGACGCATGCAAAGAACTCGAAATCGAGATTTACTATAATTGTCAACTTTCATGATAAAAATACAACGTTTTGTTCGGGAGCGCCATCTTCCGTCATGGTAACGGCGTCACGGGAGGAGTTTTTCCTCTTCTCCCCCGTCAGCCGGGGCGGTCAGATCGTGCGCGGCGCGCCCGGTTCGTTGAAATCAAAAAATTTCGCCTCGAGCGTCTGCAGGTCGACAACCGCCGCCCGTGCCGGGGTGGGCTGGATGTTCATCTGCTTCTGGAACCTCGTCTGCGCCTGCCATGCCCCGGCATTGATGCCCAGCACACCCCGGTACCGGGTCATCCCGCAGATGTGCACGTGCCCGGTGTGCAGGATCTCGGGGATGGGATCAATGACCAGTTTGTCCTGTTTCGCCGGTTTGACGGGCGTCCGCATCCCGTAGGTGGCGGCGAGGTGGCGGCGTTTGAGCATCTCCTCCATCATCTCCTCAGGCTTTGTGTAGGAGGCGCCGGGGATCATGGAAATCAGGTCGTCGTAGGAGCGGCCGTGGTACATTGCCACGCGGACGCCCTGCAGGCTCACCAGGCTCGGGTTCTCCACGAGGGTGACGTTGGAGGGGAAGGTCTCGGTGAACCGTGTGGGCAGTGCGGGCTGGGGCTCCGAGCCCCGCACCGCGTCGTGGTTGCCTGGCGAGACGACGATCCGGCAGGATGCGGGAAGATCGCGCAGCATGGAGGCGAATACATCGTACTGCTCGTCGATGTCCGGGATGGTCAGCTCCTGGTCCTGCCCCGGGTAGATGCCGATGCCGTCCACGAGGTCGCCGGCGATGAGCAGGTACTGGGGCCGGGCGTCGTCGAGCCAGTTGGAGAACCGCAACCACTCCTCTTCCATGAAGGTGTCACTGCCCACGTGCACGTCCGAGATGAGCACTGCGGTACCGGGCGTCTCGCTCGTGTAGGGAGCGTGCTGGAGAGGGATGTCCGGCCGGACGAGGGTATCGGCGAAAAAGAGGCTGCCGTCGTTGGAGAGCTTTCCCTTGACCCCGATGACCTCGTCGGGCACGATTTTTTCCGCCTCCGCGAACACATCGCGGTCCTTGTTGAAGAGCACGTTGATGATGCCGGTGGGATCCTCCAGCTCGGCCATGCGGTGCCCTTTCACCGTGGACCGCGCCTCGACCACCATACCGACGATGCCGCACTCCTGCTCGCGGTACCGGGTATTCCTGGCGAGGGCCTCGATGGGCAGGGGGTTGACGCGTGAGCGTATCATGGCCGCGAGCTGGTTGTAGCGATCCCGGAAATAGAAGTAGAAATCGTTGAAATCGACCTTTTCGATGCCTGATACTGCTTTACCGGCCAGCACATCGAGCTCGGGGTCGGCGAGAAAGCGTGCCCCGTCCCGCTCGGTTTTCCAGCCGGGGATGTGCCGGGGTGCCACCACAAGGCAGTTGGCGGGGAGGCCGGCAACGATCTCGTCGATCATGGAGGGTGTCCCCTGTTCGCGGAGAAACTGCACCACATCGGGGTGCACCTGGAGTTTGGTATCCAGAAACCGGGACACGATCTCCTGATCGTCAAGCATTGCTGAAGTGGTTTGGTGGGAAATGAAGAAAAGATGTCGCTACCCCGCGCCGGCGCGCTCCTGTCCGGGTGGACGCATCCCGGAATATGCCGCTATTTCGCCCTGCGGGGAAAATGCGGGGTAACAAACTATTATGGGAGGGAATAGACTATACCGATAGGTATGAAGACCTCGGGGAAGCGGGAAGAGGACCGGTCCCTGCTCTCGGGACTCCTCAGGAGCGACCATCCTGCAGCATCATTTGCCCGCGATCTCCTCTGGGTTGTCGGTGTGGTGGGGACAATCGCCCTCGTGCTCTTCCTGGTAAGCGGCACCTGGCCGGCGGTGGTCGCCGTAGAATCGGAGAGCATGGTGCCCAACATGCAGGTGGGCGATCTCGTCTTTGTCGTGGAGGAACACCGCTTCGGCGAGCTCCTCACCAATGAGGAGGGGATGCGGACGGGCAGCGGCCGTTTCACTGCGTATCCCGACATCGACGGAGATCCCGTGTACGGCGACGTGATCATCTACCGGCCCAATGGGGCGGATTCGGTCCACCCCATCATCCACCGGGCGATGGCATGGACCGATGCGGACGGACAGGGCGGCTACATCACGAAGGGGGACAACAACCCGGTCGTGGACCAGAACTCGTTTCTGCCGGGGGTTGGGGTCATTCAGCCGGTCAGGGAAGAGTGGATCGTGGGCAAAGCTCTCTTTGCCATTCCCCTGGTAGGCTACCTCCCCCTCAACATCGTCCCCCTCGCCGTGGTGGTGCTGGTCATCATGATCCTGCATGAGGCCTGGATGCGCATGCGGCAAAAGGCACAGGACCAGCCCGCGGGGAAAACAAAGAAACAACCGAAATCGTGAGTAATCTGGTAGGGGATCCATGAAACAACTGCTGGAAGATGTAATCGCAGGGCACCGCCTCACCGAACAGGAGGCGGTCGGACTGCTGAAGACCAGAGACCGGAGGGTATGGGAGATCGCCGCTGCCGCCGACCGCGTGCGGGAGATGAAGGTCGGGGACACGGTCACCTACGTGCGCAACCAGAACCTGCACGTCACCAATATCTGCAAGAATGTCTGCGGCTTCTGCGGCTTCGGGAAGCCGAGGGGAGCGGAAGGGACGTATTTTTTCGGCAAGGAACAGATCCAGGAGCAGGCGGTGCTGGCAAAGGAGCGGGAGGTGACTGAAATCTGCCTGCTCTCCGGGGTCCACCCCGATTTCAACGCCGAATCGTACCGGGATATCATCGCCTGGGTGCACGAGGTCGTTCCCCGGGTGGACATTCATACCGGCAGCCCGGACGAGCTCGCCTGGGCGGCGAAGAAGAGCGGGATCTCCACCGAAGAGGTGATCCGCATGGTGCGGGATGCAGGTCTCGGCACGCTACAAGGAACAGCTGCCGAGATCCTGGTTGACCGGGTGCGGGAGATCATCTGCCCCCGGAAGGTGTCAACCGATGAATGGGTGCGGATCATCAAAGAAGCTCACGGGATGGGGATCAAATCGACGGCCACCATCATGTACGGCTCGGTGGAATCGGAGGAGGACCGCATCCGCCACATCTCCGTGCTGCGCGATATCCAGGACGAAACAGGGGGATTTACGGAGCTGGTTCCCCTCTCCTGGCTCTACGAGCATACCCCACTCTTTGAGTCGGGCATCGCCCCGCGGGGCGCCACGGGCCGAGAAGACCTCCTCCTTCTCGCCGTCTCCCGCCTTTTTCTGGATAATTTCGACCACATCCAGGTCCCCTGGCAGAAGGTGGGCCTCAAAATGACCTCGATCCTCCTGCGTGCCGGCGGCAACGATATCGGCGGCACGATGTTCGTCGACGCGGTCTCGGCCGATGCCGGCGGCGAGGCGGGCGGCTTCTTCGATCCGGCGGAGATGCGGCGTATCGCCGACGATCTTGGGGTTACGCTGCGACAGCGGACGACGACCTACGAACTGGTATGACGCGGGCTCAGAGGCGGTTCAGCGCCTCGAGAGCGCTCATGCCCACCTCGACGTGGCGCTGGACCGCGTGCAGGTTGGCCGCCTTGACCTCGCCCTCCATCAGGTCTTCGAGGCTCTCGATGACATCACCTTCGGTGGGTGCGATCTTTGCCGCAGCGAAATCGAAATTTTCGAGCATCTCCGTATCCAGGAGGTCGTTGCCCACCACCCCGTGGTCGGTCACCACGGCCACCAGGCTTGTCGGCCCCATGGGGATGACATAACCTTCACCCTCCTTCATCGCGAGCTTGACCCGCTCATGCCTGAACTTGTGCAGCACCTGTGTCATGGTAGGCGGGATAGCTGGCGGACACTATAAGCGTATCCCTCCCCCCGCAAGCCCGCAGCGGCTACTGCGCACGCACCGCCATCCACGCCCGCACAAAGCGTATCTCGTTGTAGGAATAGCGGTCGCCGAGGTGCGATTTCAGGAGCCGGAGATTCCCGGGTCCGCATCGGGCAATCGCATCCCTAATCGCCTCCTGTTTGGCATGCATGACCAGATCGTCGAGGGAGATGGCCTCACCGCCCATGATGATAGCCTCGATCTGGGCCCCTACGGTCTCTTCCGCCATTTCCCGTGCGTACGCGATCTCCCGCACGGTGTAGCCACGCCGGTAGAGGGCGAGGGTCGTGGCGATCGAGTCGGGGGCAAGAGCGGTCCCACCCTGCAGGGGTGCGGACGCCTCAGGGCGGGCGTCGCGGTGCTCGACGATTGCGGCCAGAAACGCATCACCGTAGTTGCCCAGCTTGTGGGCGCCGATCCCCCGGATGGCGAGGAGGTCCTCGCGAGTGCGGGGGAGAACCGCCGCCATCTCCCGGAGGGTGGCGTCGGAGAAGATCATGAACGGGGCGACCCCCTCCTCCCGGGAAAGATCGGAGCGTAGGTCTTTGAGGCGGGCGAACAGGGCAGCATCACAGCCCTCTCCTGCGGATCCGCGCTGTGCCGCCGGTACTTCGCGCCGTTCGCTCAGCACCACCTCCATGCGCCCTTCCGCGACCGCCCTGCTCTGTGCGTTGAGGACGATCACTGGGTAGCGGTCGCCTTCCACGGAGAGGTATCCTTTGCGGACGAGTTCCCCGATATAATCCGTCCATTGGTTCCTCGTCCGCCCCCTGCCCGAGCCGTATGCGGGGATGGTCGTATGGCCGCGCTCCCGTATTTTCGCGCTCTTCGCCCCCCGCAGCACATCCGCGAGGTAGCCCGCACCGAACGGGGCGCCGAGCTGGGAGACGCAGGCGATTACCGTCCGTGCGATCTCCGTGCCGTCGAACGTCCGCCGGGGCTCGAGGCAGTTGTCGCACGTCCCGCAGGACTCGGAGGAGAGCTCTTCCCCGAAGTAGCGCAGCAGCATCCGCACGCGGCATGAACCGCTCTCACAGAACTCGATCATTTCTGCCATTTTTCTCCTGGCGACCCGTTTTTCGGCCTCACTGCTCTTTTTCTCGATGAAGTACTGCACCTTCGCACGGTCTCCCCGGGAGTAGAGGAGCATGCAGTCGCTCTTCTCCCCGTCCCTGCCTGCCCGCCCGGTTTCCTGGTAGTACTGCTCCAGGGTCTGGGGGAGATCGTAGTGGATGACGAACCGCACGTCAGGCTTGTCGATGCCCATCCCGAATGCGACGGTGGCCACGATGATGCGCACTGAATCCCGGATGAATCTCTCCTGCGTCCTGCTCCGCACCCGGGCATCGAGCCCGGCGTGGTAGGGTTGTGCCAGGAAACCGTCCCTGTTCAATTTTCGTGCCAGATCCTCCACGGTTTTCTTGCTCGTGCAGTAAATGATCCCCGAATCAGCGCGGTGCTTTGCGAGATACCCCACGATCTGGGCGTAGGCGCTGCTCTTCGGTACCACCCGGTAGTGGAGGTTGCGCCGCAAAAAGCTGCCGACGCACATCACCGGGGAATCGAGGTGGAGCTGCTCGCAGATATCCCTTCTCACCGCCGGGGTTGCCGTCGCGGTCAGGGCGATGACCGGGGTTTTGGGGAAGGTGCGCTTGAGGAGGGCCAGCTGCCGGTACTCGGGCCGAAACTCGTGGCCCCACTGGGAGATGCAATGTGCTTCGTCGATGGCGACAAGATCGATCTTCAGCCCCTGCAGAAGCCCCCGGAACCCGGGCTGCACCACCTTCTCGGGAGAGACATAGAGGATGTTCAGGGTGCCCCGGCGAAGGTCCTCTTCGATGCGCAACCTCTCCTCGAAAGCAAGGGTGCTGTTGAGGTGGGCCGCGGCGACACCACATTCCCGCAGCCCGTCCACCTGGTCCTTCATCAGGGCGATAAGCGGGGAGACGACGACGGTGAGCCCGTCCTGCAGGAGGGCGGGGAGCTGATAGCAGAGCGATTTCCCCCCTCCTGTGGCTATCACGGCGAGCACGTCCCGTCCTTCGAGGACGGCCCGTATAATCTCCTCCTGGTGGGGAAGAAACGACGTGTAGCCGAAATAGCGTTTCAGCACCCGGCAGGCGTCCCTGCGCTCCAGTGCATCGGGCGGACGTTCCATGCTTCAGTGAACGTTTGTGTTGATTCGTTTTTGCTGTTGTGCACGTGCACATGATCCCGGCAGGGGTGCAGGGTGCGGCGGGAGCACTTGCCGCAGAGGTGCAGGCGAACGGTGCGAGGATCCGCAAGATGCACCGCCTTATCGGGGAGTGCGACTGCGATGAGGAGACGAAGGCAATGCCCCGGGAACAGGTGCAGCATATGGAGCAGGAAATGAACCGCCTGCAGGCGCTCGCCCGGAACGAAACGGAGAGCAGGGGCGCGTGCTGGGCTGGTTGTGGAAATAACCCGCGAATCACTTTTTTGTGTCCCTGAGCGATACTGCCGGGAACAGAACACACTTATAGTCGCGCGTGCCTTGTGAACATATAGCATGGTGTCCGGTATCAGAACCACCACCCTTCTCGCCGATGTCCTCGCGGGGCACCGCCTGACCGGGGATGAGGGCCTGGAACTTCTCTCGGCACGCGGCCGGGAGATCTGGGAGATCACGAGCGCTGCCGATGCGGCGAGAGAACAGCGTGTCGGGGATGCGGTGACCTATGTCCGCAACCAGAACATCAATGTGACCAACCTGTGCGTGAACTCCTGTGGTTTTTGTGGATTTTCCAGAAAACCCGGGGATGCGGATGCATTCTGCCTGGAGCAACGCGAGGTGCAGGAGAAGGCGCGCATCGCTGGATCGAGGGGGGTGACCGAGATCTGTACGGTGAGCGGTCTTCATCCCGATTTTTCTGCCGATTCCTATACCGACATCATCGGCTGGATCCGCGAGGCGCTTCCCCGCGTGCACATCCACGCCAGTACCCCGATGGAGGTCGCCTACGGTGCCCAAAAAAGCGGCATCACCACACGGGAAATGCTCGAGCGGCTGAAAGATGCAGGGTTGAATTCACTGTGCGGGACCGCCGCGGAGATCCTAGTGGACGGGGTGCGCCGGGTCATCTGCCCGGGAAAGATTGATACCGCCACCTGGGAGCGGATCATCAGGGAGGCACATGATCTCGGCATTCCCACCACGGCCACCATCATGTACGGGCATGTGGAGTCGGCGGCGGACCAGATCCGGCATCTCTCCATTATCAGGGATATTCAGGACGATACGGGAGGATTTACCGAATTTGTGCCCCTCTCTTTCATCCATTTCCGCACCCCTCTCTACCGGTCCGGGCTGGCCCGCCCCGGCGCAACCGGGCGTGAAGATATTCTGATGTACGCGGTCTCCCGGCTGTTCCTTGACAATTTTGACCACATCCAGATCTCATGGGTGAAGCTGGGGCTGAAGATGGCCCAGCTGGCCCTGCTTGCCGGCGCAAACGATCTGGGGGGGACGCTGTTTGAGGAAAGCATCTCCAGGGAAGCCGGTGCTTCCGATACCGAGTATCTCGATCCGGTGGAGATGCGGCGGATTGTCGAGGATCTCGGCCGGAATCTGGTCCAGCGGACCACGCTGTACGGGCGTCTCTGAGCGGATGCACGCCGTGCCCTTCTCCTTCCGCCAATAGCATACCGCATGTACCGTTTTGGTGCTCTCCTGCGAAGCATAGCCAGAGCGGCGCGGGCAGCGGACCTGTTATCAGCAGTGATTATCACAGACCAAACTTTTTATATATTTGTTATATGAAGTTACGGTACTTACATGAGGACGATGCATATGAATCGATCACATTCTGGAGTGCTGGTCATCCTGCTCCTCGCCCTTGCCTGCACGCCGGCAGCAGCCACGGGCATCGTGGTGGATGCGGGAGAGGACCAGACAGTATGTGCGGGGGATGCGGTGGCAATCAACGCGACCTTCGAAGACCCCGTTTTTGCCGACAATCACAGCGCCCGGGTTGCCTGGGGCGACGGTGCGGTGGACGCCGGAGAGGTTGATGAACAGAACAGCACGGTGACGGCGCAGCACGTGTATTCAGCAGCCGGCACCTATGCGGGGGAGGTCAATGTTACCCACATTGACGGAGGATACGGAACCGGCACCCTCAATGTCACCGTTGAGCCGGTCCCGCTTACCACCAAAATCGTCCCGAGATCGTTGAACCCCTGGAGCAACGGGATCATGACCGTGTTCATCACTCTTTCCGATATCTGCGGGCTGAATCTTGCAGAAGATATCGGGAACTATACCCTCAATGGAGCCGAACCGGAACGCGTGCACATGACCATGAAGAATGGCGGTACCCTGATGCTCAAGTTCAGACGTCAGGCGTTCGATCTGGATGCAGAGGGTGACGAGGCAACGCTGCAGGTCAATGCAACCGGGAATTCCGGACAGGGTGTGATCGCCTCCGGAAAGGATACGGTCAAAATCTCAGGAAACGGGGAAGGCCACCAAAAAGGCACATCCGCCACAGAGCGTGGCAATAACTCGACGAAGGAGAAAGGCACCCCACCCGGGCAGCTGAAACAGAAGACGAAATGAGGGCTCCCCTCCCCTCTTCGTAATTCTTAAAAAGAACACAGTGAATGTTCGCGGTCCGGTCTTGAAAAAAGATTGAGCCGCTTCCCCTCCTCACAGCGACTTGATATACTCGGAATTTTTTCTCAGGAGCTTGATGATCTTGCCGGCGACCTCCTTGCACTTGGCCAGCGCCCGCTGGTCCCTGAGGATATCGCCGGGGAGGTAGCCCCGCCCCCCGACGAAGCCGAGGTAGGAGAACTCGTGGGTGTTGACGAACGCTTCCAGGGTCTCCAGCGTCCGCTCGCACCCGCGGTCGGCGCAGACGGAGACGACGATGGCGCTCCTTCCCGCGAGTTTGCGGTCATGATAGAACGAGTAGGTCCGGTCCATGAAATTTTTCAGGTGGCCGCAGACGTCGTAGTAGTAGGTGGGCGACCCCAGGATGAGCACGTCGCAGTCAAGAATCCTCTCCGCTATGTCCCCCCAGTCGTCATTCTGGATCACGCACGTCTTCTTCTCTTTACACAGTTCGCACCCCGTGCAGGGCTTGATCGTTTTTCCCGCCAGCGATACGAATTCGGTCTCGATCTCAGAACACTCCTCCTCGTCGACGTGTTCGAGAATCTTTTTGACGAGAAATGCGGTATTGCCGTCCTTCCTGTTGCTTCCGGAGATGCCGAGAACCTTCATATTGTAATGCTTGGCGTATAGTTATTTCATAGTTTTGCTCGTTGCAAATTGGCCGCGTATCGGCGCGTGGAGCGTTTTCCCTCCGGATCCCCGTCCTGGGACAATCGCGCCATAGCCCGGCGATAAGCCCGGATGGCGGCGGCATCAGAGAAGCCGAGTGCCTCTCTTCCGGTCATGCCCGCAACAACGCCTCGATCTACTGCGGTTCCTGCGCGGATGAGATGTGCAGGGCCGGGGGAATGATGCAGCCCTCCCCCTCGGGATCCAGAATGTACTTGCCCTCTTTGCCTCATTCATTGGGAACGGTATGCCGGTGGACCGCGAGCCCGAGCACGGCCAGCACGCCCGTGATCTCCTCGCCGGGGTCGTGCGGACGAAAAAAGAGGTGGGAGCCGCAGCGGCAGTCGCTGCAGCCGAACCCGCGGATCGAAGGCCCGTCCAGCCCCCGGGCGACGGCGCATTCCGCGGATTCGTCGGTGGAGGCGCAGTAGACAGCCTCGAGTGAAAAGCAGGGGGAGAGCAGGAGGTAATCGACGTGCCACTTCGGCGCCCGGTCTCTCGTCCGGGCGAGGCGGGCGTGGCGGCATGCCCGTTTCAGCCCCCCGGGGCCGAGCGCCGAGCCCACGTACACGTGCCACCCGGGTGCAAAGTCGCGCCGCCCCAGCCTTCCTACCTCGATGCTGCAGCCGCCGTTGCGAAAAACCAGGCAGTAGACACCCTTATCCATAGGTCTGGCCGAGGACTCGCAGTGCCGCCTCGATATGGCGCCCGGCGTTCTCCGTCACCGGCTCCCCGTGCCCCGGATAGAGCTCCTCAACTTCAAGGGCGGCGAGCTTCTCAAGGGAGGTGCGAAGGGCGTGCATATTGCCGTACGGGAAGTCGAACCGCCCGAATCCCCCGCCGGCAAAGACTGTATCGCCGGAGAAGAGGACGGCCTGCTCCCGGTCGTACAGGCAGATGCTCCCCGGCGTATGCCCCGGGGTGTGGATGACCTCGAGATCCCCGATCCGGTCGCCCTCGCCCACGATTGTATCGGGTACGATTGCAGGCAGGCGGGCGCCGAAGAGCACGGAGAGGTTGCGCCGCTCGTCGGAGAGGCCGGGAGCGTCGTCGCGGTGGATGACGATCTCCGCGTTGCACATGTGGGCGATCTCTGCGGCATGGGCGATGTGGTCGAAGTGGCAGTGGGTGAGGACGATGGTATCGATCCTGTCCCGGTGGGGCTCCACCGCCATGGGGAATACCCCCGCGTCGATCAGCACAGAGCCGCAAACATAGGCATTGGCGAACACCTGCTCGCCCGGTATCCACTGGACTTCCATGCAAAATATTAAGCATTTCTGACAAATGTGTCTTATGCAAACCTTGATCCGGGAGTGCCTCACGGGCGTTCCCGATATCGTCGAAGAGGTCGCCCCCGCCGAGCATCTCAATCCCCGGCAGCTGGCCAAGGCGATCGCCCGGGGACGGGTGGTCATCCCGTCCAACCCCCGCCGGGAACACCGCCCCTGTGCCATCGGTGAAGACTGCGGGGTCAAGGTGAACGTCAACATCGGCACCTCAGGAACCCGCTGCGACCCCGATCTCGAGGAACGCAAAGCCCGCGCCGCACTGGACAACGGTGCGGACGCCCTCATGGACCTCTCAACCGGCGGCGATCTCCCGGCGATCCGCAAGCGGATCCTGGCGCTGGATACCACCGTGGGGACCGTGCCGGTCTATGAGGCGGTCCGGCGGGCGGGCAGTGCGGTGGATGTGGACGCCGACCTGCTCTTTTCGGTGATCCGTGAACACTGCCGCCAGGGCGTGGATTTCCTCACTCTCCACTGCGGCGTGAACCAGAAAGCGCTCGGTGCCCTCAGACGCGATCCCCGCATCATGGGCGTGGTGAGCAGGGGCGGCGCCTTCCACGTGGCCATGATGGCGGAATCGGGCGAGGAAAACCCCCTGTACGCGGAATACGACTACCTGCTCGAAATCCTCGCCGAAGAGCAGGTGACCGTCTCCCTCGGTGACGGGATGCGCCCGGGTGCAGTGGTGGATGCCGGCAGGATGGCGAAGGCAACCGAGTACCTGACCCTGGGAGAGCTCGCCCAGCGTGCCCAGGAGAAGGGCGTGCAGCGGATGATCGAGGGGCCCGGCCACATCCCCATCCACCAGATCGGCTACAACGTGGAGATGATCAAGGAGCTCTGCGAGGATGCGCCTCTCTACCTCCTCGGCCCGCTGGTCACCGACCTCGCTCCCGGCTACGACCATGTCGCCGCGGCCATCGGGGGGGCGGTGGCCTGCATGCACGGGGCCGATTTCCTCTGTATGGTCTCGCCGAGCGAGCACCTCGCCCTTCCCGATCTGGACGACATCATCGAGGGCACGAGGGTGGCCCGCGTGGCGGCGCATGTCGGCGACACCGTGCGCCTGGGTGAACGCTGGTTCAACGAGGGGGAGCGGCAGATGGCGGAGGCCCGCCGCCAGCTGGACTGGGAGGCGCAGTTCCGCTATGCCTTGTTCGGGGAGGTGGCCCGAACTGTGCACGAGCGCGACGGGGACATCGATACCTGCTCGATGTGCGGCGACCTCTGCGCCCTCAAAATGGTCCGGGATATCTTAAACGAGAAAAAATAGGGTTCAATCTTTTTTGCCGGCAGCGAGGATTCGTACCGCAAGGTGGCCCGCGTTTTCCCCGTTGTCTATCCCGACGCAGGCGACGGGGACCCCTTTCGGCATCTGCACGATAGAGAGGAGTGCGTCCAGCCCCTGCAGGGTGCCGCTCACCGGGACCCCGATCACCGGCCGATCCGTTTTGGAGGCGATGACCCCCGGCAGTGCAGCGGAAAGCCCTGCGATGGCGATGAAGACCCGGCAGTCGATCTCCTCCAGATAGGCGTCGAGGCGGTCCGGCTCCCGGTGCGCCGAGATGACCTCGTATGCATAGGATACTCCCATCGCTTCGAGCACCGCAATGGCCTGTTCAGCGATGGGCCGGTCTGATGTTGATCCTGCGATAATTGCCACGTCTGCCATGATATGTCAACTTCTTATAAGATCTCTCAATAATTATAGTAGGCTGATCTGAATGGAAAATGAACCACTCCTCATGCTTCCCGGGCCGGTTCCCATGCCGGAACGGGTGCGCGCGGCAATGACCAGGCAGGCGATCAACCATCGCGGGGCCGAATTCGGGGCAGTCTACCAGGAATGCGTAGATCTGCTCAGGCCCCTGTTCGGCACGGACAATGATCTCTACGTGCTGAGCGGCTCGGGCACTGCGGCCATGGAGGCGGCGGTCGCCAATTTCTGTGCGGGCAGGACGATGGCCTGCCTGGTGAACGGCAAGTTCGGCGACAGGCTCTCTGAGATCGGGAAGCGCTACGGGCAGGTGCGTGAACTCGCCTCGGCGTGGGGCACTCCCCTCGACCTTGCAGGGCTCGAGGAGGCGCTTGAGGAGGGCGCCGAGGTGGTGACCATGGTCCACAACGAGACCTCTGCGGGGATCAAGAACCCCGCGCCGGAGGTGGGAGCGCTCGCCAGAAAGCACGGCGCTCTCTTTGTCATGGACGGTATTACCTCCATCGCCGGCGACCGCGTGGAGGCCGACCGCTGGGGCGTCGATGTGGCCATGGTGGGATCGCAGAAATGCCTCGCCGCTCCGGCAGGACTCTCGGCCATCTCGGTTTCGGAGCGAGCGTGGGAGCAGATCGCGAACGCGCGCCCGTTCTATCTCGACCTGGAAGCCTACCGCAAGAGTGGCGCCAAATCGCCCATGCAGACTCCCTACACCCCGGCAGTCCCGCTCTTTCTCGCCCTGCGGGAGGCGTGCCGGATCATCGCCGAAGAAGGGCTCGAGGCGAGGATCGAACGCCATCGGCGGATGGCGCGGGCGGTCCGTGCCGCGGCCGTTGCGTGGGGCATTGACCTCTTCCCGGTCATCGATGCCGTGCACGAGTACTCCAGCACCGTCACCGCCATGAAGATCCCGGAGGGCATCAGCGACGGCGACTTCCGGGGGGGCGTGAGAAGCCTCGGCGTGGAGATCGCCGGCGGACAGGACCATCTCAAGGGGAAGATCTTCCGCATCGGCACCATGGGCGCTGTCAGCGCTCCTGAGATCTTCGCCGCCCTCGGTGCGGTCCAGCACGCCCTCGCCCGCCTCGGCGTCCCCGTGGAGGACGACGGTGTGGAGGCGGCGGCAGAGGTGCTGGGATGAGGATCGGCGTCGCGGACACCACCTTCGCCCGGGTGAACATGGGCGCCATCGCCGTCGACGAGCTGCGCCGCCACGCCAGCATCGCCATCGAGCGCTCCACCGTTCCCGGGATGAAAGACCTCCCCGTGGCCTGCAAAAAGCTCATCGAGGAGCGCCGCTGCGATCTCGTGATGGCGCTGGGAATGCCGGGCGGGAAGGATAAGGACCGCATGTGCGCGCATGAAGCGTCGCAGGGCCTGATCCTCTGCCAGCTGATGACCAACCGGCACATCATCGAGGTCTTTGTGCACGAGGACGAAGCCGCCGATGACGCCGAGCTGGCATGGCTCGCAGAGCAGCGCACCCGGGAGCATGCGGAAAATGCCGTGAAACTGCTCCTTCGCCCGAGGGACCTCGAGCGGGAGGCGGGCACCGGGCAGCGGCAGGGGTTCGCCGACGCGGGCCCCGCTCGCCGCTAGGAGATGAGGCGTGCAGGATGAGCCGTTGAACATAATGCATACAGGAGAAAGAATATGGCCATAAAACTTGGATTTGTTGTATCTGAATTCAACCGTGATCTGACCTACATGATGGAAATCGAGGGCAAAGAGCACGCCGAGTTTCTCGGTGCGGAAGTGACAGAGACCCTCTATGTGCCGGGCGCCTACGACATGCCCCTGGCGATTAAAAAGATGCTCGATAACGGGAACGTGGACGCCGTGGTCACCATCGGCTGCGTGATCGAGGGCGCCACCCAGCATGACGAGATCGTCGTGCAACACGCCTCACGCAAGATCATCGACCTCTCGCTCGAGTACAGCAAACCGGTGACGCTGGGCATCTCCGGGCCGGGGATGACCCGCCTCGAGGCCCACGAGCGGATCGATTATGCACGGCGTGCGGTTGAATCTGCGGTGAAGCTGGTCCAGCGATTGCAATGAGGGCGCTCTCGGAGAAACTCAGCGCTATTCCGCCCTCCGCCACCATCGAGATCACCGACACGGCGAAGCGGATGGCCCGGGAGGGCATCGATGTCGTCTCCCTCTCCATCGGCGAGCCCGATTTCGACACCCCCGCGCACATCACCGAGGCCTGCGTGGATGCCCTCCGGCGGGGGGAGACGCACTATGCCCCCAGCCCCGGCATCCCTGAACTCCGGGAGGCGATCGCCGAAAAGATCTCCGGGGAAAACGGTGTTCCTGCCGGACCCGGGGACGTCATCGTGACCTGCGGGGCCAAGGACGCCATCTACGAAGCGATGGAAGCGGTGCTCAATCCCGGCGATGAAGCGGTGATCCTGGACCCGGCGTGGGTCTCCTACGAGCCCTGCGTGCAGATCGCCGGGGGACACCCCGTCCATTACCGCCTGGACGAGCGCACCTTCCAGGTGGATGACGGGCTGGTCGAGCGGATAGGGCAGAAGACCAGGATGATCGTGGTCAATTCGCCGTCCAACCCGGCAGGGTCGGTGCTCGATGATGCATCGCTCTCCCTCGTTGCCGATCTCTGCGCCGACTATGATCTCATCGCCGTCTCCGACGAGATCTACGAGAAGCTGATCTACAGCAAAACCCACCGCTCGCTCGCCGCAATCGATGATATGCACGAGCGGACGGTCACCATCAACGGGTTTTCCAAGGCCTACGCAATGACCGGGTGGCGTATCGGGTATGCGGTCGCGCCCGCCCCCATCCTCCGCCAGATGATCAAGGTGCAGCAGCATACTATCAGCCATCCTGCCACCTTTGCCATGTGGGGTGCGGTTGCCGCACTGCGCGGCGACCAGTCGTGCGTGGAGGAGATGCGGCGTGAATTTGACGGTCGGCGCCGGTACGTCGTCGACGAACTCGCCGATATGGGCTACCGCACGGCACCGGCCGACGGGGCGTTCTATGCCTTCGTGAAGGTCGACGGCGACGACATGGAGATCGCCCACCGATGGCTCCACGATGCCCACGTCGCTGCCACCCCCGGAACTGCTTTCAACGCGCCGGGGTGGATCCGGCTCAGCTATGCGGCGGACCTCGCCCGCCTCAACGAGGCCATGCGCAGGATCCGGGCGGTGCGGGGATCCTGATGCATCGAGGAGATATGATCTTACCCTCAGGCATTAATTTTTGAATTTTTACACATTCGCCGCCATGTCCATTATTGCAGGGGCATTCGTACCCGTATCGCGATCGGCGCCGTTTTAAAATTTATTTTCCCTTTTATTGAAAGTAAAAAAGGTAGAATCTTTCACAAAGGTTATTACCGCGGTCAATTTAATCTATAGAGTGCCGGGTGTTGCAGATTCCTGCACCAATTTCGTCATCGTGCCGTTACATCGAAGAGAATGATTATTTTTGCTGATTTTTATGGAGCAAGGGATTGATTGTCGTGGGAAGGGCGGTTGCCGCCGTGGCGGGCGGACACATATCAGGGTAATGGTGCTTATCTGCATATACCTCACGTCGCTGGTGGCGTACCCGGTGCTGGCGGATGAACAGGCGGTCCCGCAGGCTGCTCCCCAAAAAATTCTCGTGCTACACTCGTACCATGAAGGGCACGTGTGGACGCAGAGCATCAATGAAGGCATCGAGTCGTACTTCGGCGACCGCGGCATGGATGTCGATCTCTTTATCGAATATATGGACACGGCACGGATATCTGAGCCCGGGTATTCCCGGAAGATGTATGAGCTGTACCGGGTGAAATATTCCGATATCCGGTTTGATGCGGTGATCGTCGCCGATGACGCTGCCTACCAGTTCATGCAGGTGCGCCACAAGGACCTCTTTCCCATGACGCCCTGCGTCTTCTGCGGGGTTTCCGACTACCAGCAGGGTGATCTCGATGGATGGCAGAGGTGTACCGGAGTGGTGAAGGCCTACGATGTCCGGAGCACGCTGGACGCGGCGCTCAGGCTTCATCCCGACACCTCCCATCTGGTCGTCATCAACGACCGATCGATTTCCGGGATCTCCAACAAAAACCGCCTGCTGGAAATCCTTCCTGCCTACGAAGACCGGGTGCGCATCACCTTCCTCGAGGACCTGACGATGGATGAGCTCCAGGAGGCCGTCCGCAGTCTCCCCGACGATACTGTGATCCTGATGATGGCCTACAGCATCGACGGTGCGGGGGACTACTATGAATACGAGGAGAGCATTGCGCTGGTCTCCTCAGCGTCCCGCGTCCCCATCTACGGGGTGTGGGATTTCTACCTCGGGGAGGGGATCGTGGGGGGGAAGCTCGCCTATGGTGCCGACCAGGGGAGGATCGCCGCGGAAATCACCGGGCGCATTCTCGACGGCGAGGAGGCATCCTCCATCCCGGTGGTCACCGAGGTGCCCACGCACTGGATGTTCGACAACCACCAGCTCCTCCGTTTCGGCATGCCCGCGTCCGCCCTGCCTGATGACAGCAGGATCATCAACCAGCTTCCGGGGATCATCCCGGTGACCGTGCAGGTCTTCTGGGGCGTGATCGCCGGGTTCACCATCCTCGCCGGTGCGGTGGTCATCCTGGTGGCCAATATCATCCGCCGCCGCCGTGCGGAGGACGCCCTGCGCAGGAGCGAGGAGGAGTTCCGCCACCTCTCAGTCCTCCAGCATGAGGCGCTGGAACAGATTGAGGCGAATATGGAGCAGATGGCCATCCTCAACGACCACATCAGGAATCCCCTGCAGGCCATTGTGGGGCTGGTCGATCTCGACGGAGGCCCCATGGCGGAGAAGATCTTCCTGCAGGCAGGCGAGATCGATGCAATCATCAACCGTCTCGACCAGGGGTGGCTCGAATCCAGCAAGATCCGGGACTTTTTGCAGCGCCATCACCCCCGGGAGAAGCAAGAGCCGAGAAAAGGTTCCGATGCGTAAAGGGCGAATGGATTGCAGTGGCACCGGCCCGGGTACAGCGCCATTGGAGATCTGCAATGGTACTGGAACCATTAAACAATCTTAAAGTGGGTGCGTCACCCAGATTAACACAGGATATTCATGGAAATACCTGATTTCATGAAAATTTTTGCCAGCGGAAGGCGTATGGAGGTGCTCGAGGCCCTGCTCAAAGGCAGGACAAAAAAGGAGATCAAAGCTTCTGTTCCTGTCTCAACATTTGCGTTCACCGTGGACTACCTCAAAAAGGTGAAGTTTGCCATGGAAAGGGACGGGGAGGTCGTGCTCACGGACAGCGGCAGGGCATACCTGATGGTGTTCGAGCATTTTATCAGGAGCATCACCACGCTCCAGAAGATCTTTCGCGCGTTTCCCGATCATATCATCTTTTTTCCGGATGATTTCTACATCCGCCTCTACGAGATATCCACCTTCGAACTCGTGGCATCCGAGCCCTCGGATGTACTGAAGCCTCACCGGGTGTTTTTTGGGTATCTCAGAGAATCAGAGAATATTGAGGGCGTTACTCCGCTTCTATTCCCTGATTATCCAGAGATGCTTTATGAGCTGGTCACTTTTCAGAATCCTTCAATATCTCTCGTTGTTTCGGAGGATATCCACACCACGATTCTGGGATACGACCAGAACGCATTTGAGAACGTTGAGATCTATGTAATTGACCACGCCCCGAAGATCGCGCTTACCGTATCAGATGTGTTTCTTTCGATTGGTTTCTTTTATAAATCGGGCAATTACGACTTCACCCGGGATCTCATCGCCACCTCGCCAGAAGCCTTGAAATTTGGGAGGGATATTGTTGCCTATTACAGGCAGCAGTCACGTAAAATTGTGTAGATGCCGAAGAGAATCCATTCTCCATCGACAAGCGTATTCCTTAAAAATGCACAGTTGACTGAATAGCGCAGAATATAGAAAGTCGAATGTACGGCACTGATCGCAATAATGTCGGTACCTATGAGAAGTCCACATATACATGCCCAGCACAGGATGAGATGTGTGACTGCACTAACTCCGAGGAGCACCACCCGCAGGTGCGTGGTTGAGAGCAGGGTGGGGATGGTGGCAATCCCCGCAACCCGGTCGTTTTCAATATCTTTTACATCATAGAGGATCGTGTTGATGAAACTTTTGCTGAAGAGGAAGAAGTAGATAATTACGGCAGGGAGAGAGCATTCACCGAGAAGAATGAAGGCAAGGGCCACCCATGTAAGTCCCACCACAGCGTTTTTCACTCCCACGCCCCCTTTCAGCCTGAAACCGCCGATTCCTTTTGCGTAAAGATAGGCGATAAGAAAGGGGATTGCGACGGTGGGGCTGGCAAAAAGGATGAATGAAGCGACCGAGGCGATAATGGCGGAGATGAGGAGGAGTTTATTGAATACAGCGCTTCGTTGCTCATCCTCCTTGCATCCCACGCCTCGATCAAAGGCATAGGTTGCATAGGTGACCAGCGCAGCAGTGAGGATGCAGGTGAGGGATGCCCCAATCCCCAGCAGTTCATATGCGAAGTAGATCTTCATGCCTCCGGAAACCGATACCACGAGGATGGAAAATATTAGGGGCAAATAATCGAATTCAAAACATTTTATCGGAATGTTTATTTTCGACAATGACCTCTCAACAATTACGTTCCCGTTCATTTGTTTAGATTTTAAGAGGCGGGAAATATTCCAATCTGATCGACAATATCTAGATAAGCTGAATTTTTTCAATAGTACTGAATTTTTTCTGTACTGTTAGATTTCTTCAAAAACACTGGATTTTACCGTAAAAACCGAAATAAAACCTTATATATGGCTTATCCCAACACTGTATTGTTCGCATCCTTTCACCGAACAGGGACAACCGATCTGCCTGACGGCAGATCCCCGATTCCTCATCACCAAAAGGAACGCTGAGAGATAGTATGCCCTTCGCAATGCAGGTTATTGAACGCACCAGATTCGGGGCGATCTTTTCTGATGTCATCCAGAATTCGACATATGAGGGAGTCTTCAGCTACCGCGATATGGTCGCCATGGCCCTCGATGAGAGCGTCAACGGCATAGCCATCTCCACCGCGGACCATAATTTCGGCCTTACCGCGGTCATCTTTGCGGAGGGCAGGCCCGAATGCGTGATGATGCTGGACAACCACGGCTCCTTTCTTCTTGACCGCGCGGGCGCCCTGCTCGAGGAGCTGGGCAAATTCGAACTCTTCGGCGTCGATGCGCAGCGCCTGAAAAACCACCGTACCCATCTCGATGCCCTGATCAGGGCACATGCATCGCCCTTCGGGGGGAGAGACACCGATCTGCGGGAAGAGGTCGTGCGGCTGCGCGAGGAAAATGTCCGCCTGAGGCGGGAAGAAGCGCACTTTCGCGCACTCGTCGAGGAAGCGCGCAGTATCGTCATCAGGATCGATCGGCAGGGGAATATCCTCTTTGTAAACGGCCGCGGTCGGGAGATGTTCGACATGCGGGATATCCCGGGGGATCGCCACGTGGCAGCGCTCTTTTCCGCGAACGGGGATCCGCGAGACGACTTCTGCGCATGGATCGCCGGCATCTTTGCCCTCCCCGAAGATTCGTGCACCTTCGAGTGCCGGCATGCGGCTGCGGATGGAAGCGTGTGCTGGATCGCATGGACAGGCAGCGTGCAGCGATCACCGACCGGTGCCGTCGAGTCCGTCCTCTGCATCGGCAATGATATCACCGATGTGAGGGAGGCCTGCGAAGACATGGAGCGTGCACGAATGATCCTCGAGCATGCCCCCAATACGATCCTGGTCAACCGCCGGGGGAAGGTCGTCTATGCCAACCGGAAATGCGAAGAAATCCTCGGATACCGTCAGGATGAGCTCTGCGCCCCTTCATTTGCTTTTCACGACCTGATCGCGCCGGAGGACACCGGTGCGATGGCGGTGTTTGAAGAGATGGGTGAGTATCTCTGCTCTAATGCGGTGGAGTGCACCTTTCTCGCAAAGGATGGGCATCGTCTTGATGCCATATTCTTGGGGCAGGTCATCCCCTACGAAGGAGACCGCGCCCTCCTCGGCGTGATCACCGATATCACCGGCAGAAAGGAGTCCGAATGGGAACTGCGCCGATCAAGGGAGCTCTATCGGGCAATTTTCGAGACGACGGGGACGGCCACCACGATCGTGGAAGATGACGGATCAATCCTCCTCGCCAACGCCGAATTCGAACGCATGTTCGGGTACACGCGGGATGAACTCGAGGGAAGCAAGGGATACAAAATACTCTTTGAAGGCGGGGATCTGGAAAAAGTGACCCGCTACCACATGCTGCGCCGCCGTGACCCGAATAAGGCGCCGCGGTCCTATGAGGCGAACATTGTGGACGGAAAAGGGCGGATCCGGTCCGTGTATATGACGGTATCGCTTATACCCGGGACGGTGCGAAGCGTCGTCTCCCTCATGGACATCACCGATCGCAGGAATGCCGAGGAGGCGTTGAGGGAAAAAGAGGAGCGATATCGTCTTATCGCCGAGAATGCCATGGATGTCATCTGGACCATGGATCTCGATCTCGCCTTCACCTATGTCAGCCCCTCCGTCCTTCCCCTGCTCGGCTATACCGCTGAAGAGATCATGGCTCACAGCATCAAACTGATCTTATCGGAGGATTATGTAGAGTATGTCAGGCGGATTCTCCTGGAAGAATACTCTCGTGCGGCCGAATGCGGGGACAACGATGGGAAAAACGTCATCCTGGAACTGGAATGCAACCGAAAAGATGGTTCAAGGGTCTGGGTCGAGGCGAGAGTCTCCTTTTTGCGGGACAGTGAGCGCCGGTTGATAGGCATCGTGGGGGTCGCTCAGGATATCGGGGAACGAAAAGAAGTGGAACGCGTCAGGAGAGATGCCCTCGATCAGATCGAGAAGAACATGGAACAGTTCGCCATCCTCAACGACCACATCAGGAACCCTCTGCAGGCCATCGTGGGGCTGGTCGATCTTGAGGGAGGGCCCCTTGCCGGGAAAGTCGTAGCGCAGGCGGCGGAGATCGATACCATCATCAAGCAGCTGGATATCGGGTGGCTGGAATCGAAGAAAATCAGCGATTTTCTGCGAAAACATTACGGGCTGTCCTGAATAGCGACCCGCGCCCGGAAATCCCTAAATAGGGAGAGAGTGAACCCTCATCAAATGAGGTATGACCGTGTCCAGCGCACCCTGGTGCTGGTCCTTATTCTGAACCTTATTGTGGCTTCCGCAAAGGCCATCTTCGGGCTGATGGCAGGTTCGGTGAGCATGGTGGCCGATTCGCTGCATTCGCTCTTCGATTCCCTCTCCAATATTGTGGGGATCGTCAGCACCCACATCGCAAGGCAGCCTCCCGATCATTCCCACCCCTACGGGCACGGCAAGTTCGAGACGGTGGGCACACTGATCATCGGCGCCATGCTCCTCCTCTCCGCCTACTGGATCATCAGCGAAGGAGCAAGCAGGCTCTTTTCCCGGGAGACACCGGCGATCACCGGCATCACCGTGGGGGTGATGGTCATCACCCTCCTCATCAATATCTTCGTTTCCACCTACGAGCGGCGGATGGGCAAGGCGCTGAAGAGCCAGATCCTCATCGCCGATGCCAGGCACACCACGAGCGACATCTTCGTCTCACTGAGCGTACTCGGCGGTTTTGCCGCCGTGTGGCTGGGGTATCCTCTGGCAGACCCCCTCATCGCATTCGGGATCGGGATCCTCATCGCCCGGATGGGGCTCATGATTCTGAAGGACGCAGGCAACGTCCTTACCGATGCGGTGGTTGTCGATTGCGAGGACCAGGTCGCAAAGGTTGTCTCCTCGGTCGTCGGGGTGAAGGGGTACCATGATTTCCGCTGCAGGGGCAAGCCGCAGGAGCTCTTTGCCGATATCCATATCACGGTTGATCCCCAACTCAGCGTCGTTGAAGGCCACGCTATTGCAGAAGAGGTGTTGGCGAGGATACGCGCGGAGGTGGAAGGAATCGAGGACGTGGTAGTTCACGTGGACCCAGACGAGCACCGGAAGGGGGAGGATATGCCTGAGTGAGGAGGACCGGCTGAAGAGGGAGCTGCGCCACGCAGATCCCGAGGTGCGCTGGATCGCCCTTGCCACCCTCGCAGAGCATCCGGAGCCCTGGGCGACCGACCTCCTTATCAACGCGCTGGAAGACGGGGAGTTCGAGAGTATACGCTGGCAGGCGGCCGTGCTGCTGGGCCGCCGGGGAGACCGCAACGCGGTCCCGCCCCTCATCCGCAGCCTCCGGGATCACAACTACCATGTCCGCGAGGAAGCTGCCGAAGCGCTGGGCAGGATCGGGGATCCACGCGCCAGAGAGCCGCTCAGTGCGCTCCTCCACGATCCGGTGAGAAGCGTCCGCCTCCGGGCGGAAACGGCGCTCGGGAACCTGGGACGCGGCGGGGAGAAAGCCCCCCAAAAGCGATAGCTCGCCCCGGGAGGGATGCCGTGCGGCGCGCGCATTATATAGGCATCCGCTTCCAATGGAGTACCACAGCTCCCGCTCCTTTCGGGGCCGGGATTATATGGAAACCAGTGAAGGCACAGAGGCATGAAACAACGGGTTCTGTTCATCTGCAACCGCAATGCCGGGCGATCCCAGATTGCGGAGGGGCTGATGCGGGCTCTTTTCGGGGATCAATACGAAGCATACAGCGCCGGCATGAACCCCTCGTCGACAGTGAGCCCCTATACGGTCCAGGTTATGGAGGAGGCTGGGATCGATCTCGCCCACCACCGCCCCAAACCGCTCCAGGAATTCGTGGATATGCATTTCGATTATATTGTCTTCATGTGTGAACCCGAGCAGCCCTGCCCACAATGCCCCCGTGCCCGCCACGTGATGTACATGGAGTTCTCCGACCCCGCACGGTTCGTGGGATCCGATGCGGAGATCCTTGAAGGGTTCAGGACGTTGCGGAACAGCATCAGGGACTGGATTGAGGCGACGTTCGGATGCCCATGAACACGGCGGCGCACCGCATCACCCTCGTCCTCGAACATTCTCCGGACGAGGGAATGCTGCCCCTGATCTGCCCGGATACCGGAAGACCGCTCGAGGCGGTGATTGCGGACCTGCAATCCCTGCTCGGACGACGGGGCATCGCCCTCTCCTTTGAAGAGACCGTCGCCGCCTCCCCTACGGGGCGTTCCCGCCGCCTGCTGATAAATGGCCGATCCCTCGAGGAGATCGTCCCGCCCCGGACACCCCGAAGTCCCTGTGCGGGATGTCCATGTTCCGGGGATGAATCAGCGGAGTGCGGTGAATGCCAAAATGAGGCGTGCTGGGACGAATTCCCTGAATCGGTGGTCCGGCTTGGGGTTCTGAAGGCGGCGGGCGTGAAAAAATGAGCAAAATTTCCCACCCAATCATACGGATAGTCCCCCATATTCCGGGCTGTTCCCAAAATAGTACATAATCACGTGGAAATCCGGCGGAAAAGCGATAATCATTTTTAATACCCTGAAAAGGATTTATGGCAGGAAAGGCATTATTTATCAGGAACGTGTCATGGCAGCAACAATAACGGATCTCTTCCTCAATCCCGGACGTTTTTTCGCGCAAAAAATGCGGGAAGAGGAGGGGCTGAAACTCCCCTCCCTCATCGTCCTCATCGCGGGAATCATCGGCGCCATCGGGGCGGTGATCAGCCTGGGCCCTATTATCCAGCTGCTCCCCTCCGAGGCGGCATCATTCACGCCGGTGCTGATGGCGATCACCACAGGTGCGGTGCTGGTCACCGTGTTTGTGATCTGGGTAGTCTGGACGGTCGTATTTTTCCTCCTCTCGATGCCCTTTAAGGGGACAGGCGGTTTTAAGCGCCTGCTCGAGTTTGTCGGCTACGGCTATCTCCCCCAGGTAATTGGGGGGCTTATTACGCTCCCCATCTTCTACCTCTATTTCTCTGCGCTCGATCTCCCGCAGGTGAGCGATCCGACCCGGATTCAGGAGATCACGCTGCAACTCATGAGTGCGCCCGAGCTGCAGATCGCGGGCGTGATCTCTGTTTTGTTTTTGATCTGGAGTGCCAATATCTGGATATTCGGGCTAAAAGAAGCACGAAACATCTCTTTCAGGCACGCAGCCATTGCCGTGGGTGTGCCGGTGGGGCTCTACGTGATTTTCCAGCTCTATAGCCTCTTCTTCTCCGGAGGATTCTGACATGAGAAATGCGGCATTCGTTCTGATACTCCTGCTCTTTATGGCAGCGGCCCCGGTGGTCGCTCAGGAAACGGCAACAACCACTGCCCTGGATTCGGCTTCGGCCGCTGCACAGGTAACGGTGACGGAAAAGACCATCGACCCGGCGGTCCTCATGAAGGGGGACCGGGCGACCGTCACGGTCACCATCACCAACAACGGTGCGGAGAGCGTCCCCATCAGCCGGGTGTTCATGAGTGATAGCGATATTTCCATCCCGGAGGGTTCCTATGATTCGGTCGGCTCCATCGGTGCGGGCAATAGCATGACCTTCACCTTCACCGTGCGCGCCGACGTCCCCGACGGCATCTATTACCCGAGGTTCAGCGTCAATTTCCGCAACGCCCCGAGCCTGCGCGACTACATTCCGGTCAAGGTGGAGAGCACCGAACTCGATGTCTCGTTGGTGACCCGGCCTGACACCTTCTCCGTGGGCAATAAGGAGACCATCGTACTGCGGGTGGGCAACCCACGGGAAAACACCATCAATGGCATCTACATAGTGCCCCAGGGCGACGGTGTCGAGGTGGAGCAGAGCGGCTCCTTCATCGGCAGACTGCAACCGGACCAATCCGCCAATGTCAGCTTCGACATCACCCCGCAGGAGTCCACCAACCTGACCTTCCACGTCACCTATAGAAACGGCTTCAACACCCATGTACTCGACCGCGTCCTGCCCGTCGTCATCTCGGACGACAAGAAGGCCGCTCAGCCGGTGGTCAGCAACATCGTCATGACCTCCAGCGGCGACGTCTACACCGTCACCGGCGACGTCACCAATGCCGGCCTTAAAGTGGCGAATTCGGTGATCATCACCACCGGCGCGCCTGCTACCCCGGTGGAGCCGAACAGGATCTACGTGGTGGGGTCCCTCGACCCGGATGACTTCTCCAGTTTCGAGGTGAATTTCCGGGCAGGCGATGTGGCCAGCATCCCCCTGCTGATCCAGTACAAGGACGAGGACGGCAACAGTTTCGAGCACACGACGCAGGTCACCATCAACAGGACATCGTCTTCCGAAGAAGAGCGTGGGTTTCCGGTGGCGATTGTGGCGGTGCTCGTCGTGGCCGCCCTTGTGATCGCAGGCGTCATCGTCTATTCCTGGAAGAAAAAGGCGTGATGGGTGATCGGGTGTCGACGGATCAACCGGTCATACGGCTGGACCATGTCTCCAAGATCTACCCGCTCCCCTTCGGCGATGTGACCGCCCTCGACGATGTCTCCCTCGATGTGGAGCGGGGGGACTTTATCGCGGTCATGGGGCCGTCAGGGTCAGGGAAATCCACGCTTCTCAATTTAATCGGCTGCCTTGACGTCCCGACGGAGGGCGACCTCTACATCGCTGGCAGGAATATCCGGGAGCTGAGCGATGACGAGCTCACCGACCTGCGGAGGGACACCCTGGGCTTCATCTTCCAGCAGTTCAACCTGATCCCCCTGCTGAACGTCCGGGAAAACGTCGAGTACCCCCTGGTGTTGAAGACGCGCCGCAGGGAGAGCGAAGGTCTGGTGGAGAAGCTCACCCGCCGCGTGGGGCTGGAAGAGGAGCTGCTTTCCCACAAGCCAAGCGAGCTCTCGGGCGGCCAGTCACAGCGGGTGGCCATCGCCCGCGCCCTTATCAACGACCCCGAGATCCTGCTCTGCGATGAGCCCACCGGCAATCTGGACACCAAAACCGGTACCCTGATCATGGAACTGCTCGAAGAGGTCAACCAGCAGGGCAAAACCATCATCATGGTCACCCATGACCCGAGGATCGCCGGGTACGCCCACCGCACCATCTATCTCGTGGACGGCAAAATCGCATGATTTTTTTCGAATTTGCACAAAGAAGCATTCGTCTGCACTGGCTGCGTTCCCTGCTCGCGGTACTCGGCATCGTCATCGGCGTCGTCGCCATCTCCTCCATGGGCATCCTGGGAAACAGCCTCGTGCTCAGCGTGGGAGAGGCGCTCTCCGACGTCGGCGACACCGTGGTGGTCTACCCCCATTCTGGTGGATTCGGAGGTGGGCCCGGGGTACAGACCAATGACGTCATCACCGGGCGGCAGGTGCAGCAGATCGAGCGTGCGGTGGGTGCAAACGACGTCATCCCCCTCCACGTGGGCGCCGACCGCATCGAGGTGGGGGGAGAGGATGGTGTCGCTCAGGTGTACGGCATGGAGACGGATGATATTCCCCTGCTGCTCGAGGTAACCGAAGGGGTGTACCTGCGGGGGGCCAGTGGGGCCATGGTCGGCCAGGCCCTTGCCGAGACCTACGATCTCGATGTGGGGAGCCGCATCACCGTGGGGGACGAGTCGCTGCGTGTGGTGGGAATCCTTGCCGAGCGGGGAGTCGGCTTTGACATCAATCCGGACCAGGCGGTCATCGTCTCCGACCAGTGGTACACGTCGGTGTACAGGGAGGAAGACTACGACCAGGTCATCGTCAAGGTGCGCAACCTCGAAGATATCGAGGAGGTGAAGAATGCCATCGATGCAACCCTGAACCGGCGGGAGACCGTGGTGGATGTCTTCGACACCAGGATGATCCTGGAGACCATTCTTGAAACATTCAGTACGATTTCCACCTTCACCACAGCGATTGGCGGCATCTCCCTGGTGGTTGCGGGGGTGAGCATCTTCAATGTCCAGATGATGTCGGTCACCGAGCGGACCAAGGAGGTGGGGATCATCCGCAGCATCGGGACCCGCAGGCGGGAGGTGATGAAGATGTTCCTCTACGAGGCATTTTTGCTGGGCCTCCTCGGCTCTGCCATCGGCGGCATGCTGAGTTTCGGCGGCGGGTACGTCGCCCTCCTCATCATGCTCCAGGACACCACCTACCTCTTCGCCCCCTCGAGCCTCGTCTACATCCCCTACGGTATGCTCTTCGGGATCGGGACAAGCCTCGTATCGGGGCTTTATCCTGCCTGGAAAGCAGCCAATCTCAACCCGATCGACGCATTGCGCTATGAATGAGGTGCCGGCTTCCCGGCCAACCTTTTTCTCATCTCTCGTACTTCTTTCGATCGGCAATGACGAACCCTCGTGTTGAGGGGGGGAGAAGCCCGCGATCTAGCCCAAAGACGACATGTGCGTTCGGAGGGATCAGGGTCGAGGACCACAGTCCGAGGATTTTCGGCAAAGAGAACATGGAAAATCCTGAGATTTCAAGGGGAAGCGTTGTGTGTGTCCGGGTGGAGGATCCCGTCAGGGGAGCGGCGGAAAAAGGGTGGGTTTTGTAATGAGGTCGCAGAGATCAGGGGATGATTGAGATGGAGGATTGGGCGTTGATAGACGAAATCGACTGGAACGAGGTGTGGAAGGGAAAAAAAGATCGTGTTCGTCGTACCCGGAAGGGCGTGGGCCCTCATCACCGCTGGGATGAGGAGGCACAGGCGAGGCGTTATGCACGGGAAGCGGATCAGGGCTACCAGGCGCGGGTGGCAGAGGAGATGGCTATCCTTCCCGTCACCCCTGAGTCCCATATCCTGGATATCGGGTCGGGGCCCGGCCCGCTGACCATCCCCCTCGCACGGAAGGCTGCGCACGTGACGGCGGTCGAGCCTGCGGCGGGGATGGTTGCGGTGCTCGCCGAGCGTGTGGGCCAGGCAGGCCTTGCCAACGTCGACTGGGTGGAGAAGACCTGGGAGGAGGTCGATCTGGACAAGGACCTGCAGGGGCCCTACGATGTAGTCCTCGCCTCGTTCTCCCTGACCATGTACGACATCAGGGCGGCGCTGCAGAAGATGGATGCCGCCTCCTGCGGTTCGGTGTATCTCTTCGAGTTCGTCGACGGGCCCCTCTGGGACCGGATGGGAGCGGCGATCTGGGAGGATCTCCATGGCGTGCCCTACGCATCCGGGCCGAAGGCGGACTGCCTGTGGAACGTGCTCTACCAGATGGGCATCTATGCCAATGTGCTGATGCGGCCGCTGGAAAAGACCTACCGTTTCCGCGATCCCGGGGAGGCCTTTGTCTTCTTCGCTTCCCGCTACGATGTCCGCACCCCCGCGCAGGAAGCGGTGCTGCGGGCCTACCTTGCGGAGATCAACCAGGCTGATGACGGCTCCTTTCTGTTCAGTAAAAACTCCACCTATGCCACCATCTGGTGGGAAACGCAGGACTCCTGATCAGTTCACGGACCGTTCCCGCTCATTCTGCAGGATTTCTGCCAGGCGCTCGACCTTTTCGAAATCCGGCTCATCCCCGGTGAGGGGATAGTAGTACTCGATCTGGTGGTCCACGACGTAGATGCCGATCGGTACCACCGAGATCACGGCGCCATGCTCGCATGCGAGCACCGACTGGAGGACGATGGGGATGAACGCCCTGCCATGGCTGTGGGCAGGCGTTCCGGCGACGATCACGGAGCCATCCCCGTTCATTGGGCGGCCCCCTGCCTGAAGAGGTCGCGAACCGGTTTTTTGGTAAACGCCCACATGCCTGCGAGCATGATCATGAGGGGCCGCTGAACGGCGATGCAGAGGCTCGCGTCCCCCTCGATCACCCGCTCGTTGAAGACAGGCTCCATGTGCAGCCTGACGGTATTGAGGGGCGAGAGGATGCCCTTTACCACCCAGTACCATCCGTAGACCTCCCCCGTCACCACGGGGTTGCCGAACCCGAGGCGGGTATCAGAGGTAATGTAGGCCACGCGAAGGGAACGCAGTGCGGTGAAGGCAGGTTTCTTCAGGTCGGGCCATGCACGGACGAACCTCCTGAGCATCTCCGCAGGCGGGACCGGTTTTCTCTCCTCAATCAGCTCTTTCTTCTTTTCCTCAATTTCCTGCTCTTTTTTTACCTTCTCCCGTTCTTCCTTCGTGATAAGGCGGCGATATATCCGGCGCCCGAAGAGCAATACACGGATCTCGATGATCTCGCCCGGCACCACATCCACCGCAAAGGGCCCCCAGCTCGTTCTCATGTCGGCCTGCGGTTCTTTGTGGTACCCGACGGTCCCCGCGATCTCAATCGGGAAGACATAGAGGGCCACGATCATGGCTGCTATACACACAACGAGCAAAATAAGAATGAGAGTGAGCAGGGTCAGCGCCATAATCAGTTACACGTACCGGACCCGGGATTATTCCGCCTTTACCCCTTCCTCGCTGATTGTTATCTCTTTTCCTTCCTTTTCCCCCTTCTTCCCCATCTTTTCCTTCATTGCGGTCATGAGGTGGGGGAGCACCTCCTCACCGAAGGTGCCCACGATCTCCGCAAACCCGGAGGTCTTTCGAAGCGATATCACCTGCACCCCTTCGAGCCCTTTCACGTCCTTGTGGAGGATGATCACCGCCACCGGATTGATGCCGCCGCCGGCACCTGCGCCGGCAGCCTGACCGCTCCCATCGCCTTCCTTCCCTTTGCCGGAACCCTCTCCTTCTCCGGATCCAAAGCCGAACCCGAATCCGGCAACCGGGATGAACGTCTTGTCTCCTGCATCAACCGCATCTCCCACAATGGTGTTTGCGGAGAGCAGTTTGTCCAGTACATCGGTGGTTATCTTTAACATTTCACCAGCCATGAGGCATACCTCCGAGTGATTAGTATATTGGCCCGTATATAAACCCTTCTCAGGGGCGGGGAACAATCCGGTGCGTGGGCCTGTATACCGGGGTGGGTTGCGTGCACTCTCCCAGAAAATGCGCAGCTATGCACCACAATGTATAAATGTGTGCGATTACGTACACATATGTATGAGAACCAAGATCCTCCTCGATGAGGGGGAGATGCCGAAGCAATGGTACAACATCCAGGCAGATCTCCCCACGCCCCTTGATGCGCCGCTCCACCCGGCGACGGGCAAGCCGGTGGGCCCTGACGACCTGCGCCCCATCTTTCCCATGGAGCTGATACGGCAGGAGATGAGCCAGGACCGGTTCATCCCCATCCCCGAAGAGGTGCGGGAGATCCTGCAGATCTGGAGGCCGAGCCCGCTGTACCGGGCACATCGCCTTGAAAAGCATCTCAAGACCCCGGCGAAGATCTACTACAAGTGGGAGGGGGTAAGCCCGCCAGGCAGCCACAAGCCCAACACGGCGGTGCCCCAGGCCTACTTCAATATGAAGGAGGGAGTCGAACGGATCGCCACCGAGACGGGAGCCGGCCAGTGGGGCTCCTCCCTTGCGTTTGCCACCGCACTCTTCGGCATGGAATGCCGGGTCTACATGGTGAAGGTCAGCTACGAGCAGAAACCGGGAAGACGAAGCCTGATGCGGGCCTACAATGCCGAGTGCTTCCCCAGCCCCAGCACGATGACCAATTCGGGCCGGGCGGTGCTGGAGAAGGATCCCGATTCGCCGGGATCGCTGGGGATTGCCATCTCCGAAGCGGTGGAGGAGGCGGCATCCCGGTCCGACACCAACTACTCGCTGGGATCGGTGCTCAACCATGTCTGCCTCCATCAGAGTATCATCGGACAGGAGGCCAGGGCGCAGCTGGCCATGGATGACACCTACCCCGATGTGGTCATCGGCTGTGCCGGCGGCGGGTCGAACTTCGCCGGCACCGCCTTCCCCTTCGCCGGTGACAAGCTGACCGGCAAGCACCCGGACATCGACATCATCGCCGTGGAGCCGACGGCGTGCCCCACCCTCACCCGGGGCCTCTATGCCTACGACTTCGGGGATATCGCCGGGCTGACGCCTCTCATGAGGATGTTCACGCTGGGGCACGATTTCGTTCCGCCAGCCATCCACGCCGGGGGGCTGCGCTACCATGGGATGGCCCCGCTGGTCTCGAAACTGGTCAAGGAAGGGACGATACGGGCCCTGGCCTACCACCAGAACGAGGTATTCGAGGCGGCCCGAACCTTCGCCATGACCGAAGGGCTGGTGGTGGCGCCGGAGACCGCCCATGCGGTGAAGGCGACCATCGACGAGGCGCTGAAATGCCGGGAGACCGGTGAGGAAAAGACCATCCTCTTCAATAACTCCGGCCACGGCTACTTCGATCTCTCCTCCTACGATGCCTTCTACGAAGGCAAACTGGTCGACTACGCCTACCCCGCGGACCTGATCGAGGAGTCGCTTCGCAACCTGCCGAAGGTGGGGTGATGCCGGTGGAATGGCGTATGAGTATCAGGACATGATAGACGAACCGCAGCTGAATCTCGGACTGGAGGAATTTATTTCTGCGGTTGAGCATCAGGCAAAACCTCTCATCATCCCGCTCTGTGCGGAGCTATCCCTGCCTCCGGACCTCTCCCCCCTTTCCGTCTACGCCATGTATCAGAGAGGGCGCGGGATCCTGCTGGAATCGATTGAAGGAAGTGAGAAGATTGCCCGGTACTCGTTTGTCGGCTTGGAGCCCGAGTTCACGGTATCGATCGGCGACTCGGTCGAACTGGAGGGCAATGACGCCTTCACGTCCATCGCTGAGGATCCGGAGGGCGACACCCCGATCGACAGGATACGATCCATCCTCCAGCGGTTCGATTTCGTCAACATCAAAGCACCGAGATTTTTCGGTGGAATGGTCGGATATTTCGGCTACGATTGCGCATACTCGCTCTCCGACAAACTGGAGACGAGCAAGAAACGGGACATCGAAATCCCCGATGCGCGGTTCATGTTCATCAAGGACTGCATCGTGTTCGACCATCGTGAGAAGAAACTCTTCATCTTCAGCAGTCCCCTGTTGACCTACGATTCAGACCTGGAGGAGGAGTACCACCGGAGTGCGAACGCGATCCGTGCGCGGGCGGTACAGCTGCAGCACCTCGCAAAGCTCGGGGATCGGGGCGGAGAACCCCCATCCTCTCCCCCGGTACCTCCGCCCTGCACATCCAGCCAGTCAAAAGAGGCGTTTGAAGCGGCGGTCGAGCGTGTGAAGGAGTACATCAGGGCCGGCGAGATCTTTCAGGGAGTGATCTCGAGGCGCATTGAGTGCCCCCTCAAGATCGATCCGTTCTCCGTGTACGGCGCGCTCAGGCAGATCAACCCGAGCCCGTACATGTACTACCTCGATTTCGGGGATTCCCAGATCATAGGCGCCAGCCCGGAGATGCTTCTTCGGGTGGAAAAAGGCACGGTCACCACCGTTCCCATTGCGGGCACGAGGCTGCGGGGGGCCACGCCGGAGGAAGATGCCCGGCTCGCCGCAGAACTCCTGGCCGACGAGAAGGAGCGGGCGGAGCATACCATGCTGGTCGATCTGGCGAGAAACGATCTGGGCAGGGTCTGCACCTTCGGCTCCGTCCGTGTCGACGATTTCATGGGCATAGAACAATTCTCCCACGTCCAGCACATCGTCTCGACGGTCCGGGGGACGCTGCGGGGCAGGTCCGACTGCTATGATGCACTGAAGGCCTGCTTCCCCGCGGGGACCGTCTCCGGGGCGCCGAAACTTCGGGCAATGCAGATCATCGAAGAGATAGAGGGCAGCCGCCGGGGAATCTATGCCGGCGCGGTCGGCTACATGGGCTTTGACCGGACGATGGAATTCGCCATTACCATCAGGACCATCCTCGCCCACCAGAACACGGCGTACATCCAGGTGGGTGCCGGGATCGTGGCGGATTCCGTCCCCGAACGCGAATGGTACGAGACCGAAGACAAGGGAAAAGCCATGGTCATGGCGCTCGGCATGGCAGGAGGCCGACGATGAGAGTACTGATCATTGACTGCTACGACAGCTTCACCTTCAACCTCTACCAGCAGGTGGGAACCCTCGGTGCGGACCCCGTGGTGGTGATGAACGACGCACCCCCGGACGCGCTGCAGGAGATCGAGTGCGACCGGATCATCCTCTCCCCGGGCCCCGGAACACCGGAGGATTCGGGACTGTGCCTCGAGGTGCTTGACGGGCTGAGCCGTGAGATTCCCACGCTCGGGGTATGCCTCGGGTTCCAGGCGATCTGCCTGGCCTTCGGTGGAAGGGTGGTGAGGGCGGACCACCTCATGCACGGCAAAACCTCTGCCATCCATCATGACGGGAAGGGGATCTACCGTCACATGCCCAATCCCCTGGTCGCCACGCGCTACCATTCACTCGTCGCCGATCCCGAATCGCTGCCCGATTCGCTTGCGGTCACCGCAACAAGCGCCGATGACGGCTACGTGATGGGTGTCCGGCACAGGACGTATCCCATCGAGGGGATCCAGTTTCATCCCGAGAGCATCCTTACCAGGGAGGGGGACGCCCTCATCCGGAATTTCCTGTCCGGTGACGGCGGGAGGCGGAGCGGATGATGGAGCAGGCGATAGGAAGGCTGGTGCGGTTCGAGGATCTTTCGCCCGGGGATGCGGCTTCTGCCATGCATACCCTCATGGAAGGGAGGGCAACGCCCGCCCAGGTCGGCAGTTTCCTGACCGCACTGAGAATGAAGGGTGAAACAAGCCAGGAAATCGCGGCGTGTGCACGGGTGATGCGTGAGCATGCGGTCACCATCACCCCGCGCATCGAGGGAATGCTGGTCGATACCTGCGGTACCGGCGGCGACGGCGCGCATACCCTCAACATCAGCACCGCAGCCGCGCTCATCGCCGCGGGTGCCGGCGTCCCGGTCGTCAAGCATGGCAACCGGAGCATGAGCAGCAGGTGCGGTTCTGCGGATGTGCTCGAATATCTTGGCGTCGGTCTCGGAACTGCACCGGTGCGGCTATGCGAAATCCTGGAGAGGATCCATATTGCATTCTTTTTCGCACCGGTACACCATCCTGCCATGCGCCACGTGGCCGCCCCGCGGCGGGAGCTGGGTTTCAGGACCGTCTTCAACCTTCTCGGCCCGCTCACCAACCCCGCAGGGGCGCAGGCGCAGGTGGTGGGTGTCTACGATCCCGGCCTGACCGAAACAATCGCGGAGGTGCTCCGGCTCCTCGGGCTGCAGCGGGCGATGGTGGTGCACGGATCGGGGCTCGACGAGATCAGCACGGTGGGGGAGACGCGTGTCGCCGAACTGAAAGGAGGCGCGGTCCGTACCTACACCCTGCAGTGCGACGAGTTCGGCACACCACCCGCATCCCTCGACGACCTCCGGGGCGGCGATGTCGGGGAAAATGCACGCATTCTCATGGAGATTCTCGAAGGCGAACGGGGAGCGTGCCGGGACATCGCGGTGGTCAATGCCGGTGCGGCGATCTATACCGGCGGGAGGGCACCCTCGATCCGTTCCGGTGCCGAGCAGGCTGCATTCGCCATCGATTCCGGGAATGCGCTTGCAAAACTGGAAGCGCTGATCGATGCGACAGGTGATTCCCCATGATTCTGGACGAGATCCTCAGGTGCACCGAAGCACGGGTTGCGGCCATGGGGGCGCTCCCCTCCCCTTCCTGTGCACACACGCCGGTCTCCCTGAGCGGGGCGATCCGCGCTGCCGGCGACAGAATTGCCGTGATCGCCGAGCTGAAATCCGCCTCGCCGTCGCAGGGAAGCATCAGGCCGGACATGGATGTGGCAATGATGGCAGGGGCATTCATCGCCGGGGGCTGCACCGCCCTCTCGGTTCTCACCGAACCCCATTTCTTTGGAGGGAGCACCGACCTCCTGCCGCGGGTGCGATCCTGCGCTGGCGTGCCCATCCTGCGCAAGGATTTCATCATCGATATGGCGCAGCTGGAGGAGACGCGGGCGCTCGGGGCCGATGCGGTGCTCCTCATCGCAGGCGTCCTTGGCGAGAATCTCCCCGAGTTCGTGGACCGCTGCTTCGCCCTTGGCCTTGAGCCCCTCGTCGAGGTGCACACCAGGGACGAAGTACCGGGAGCGCTTGCCAGCGGTGCGGAGGTCATCGGGATCAACAACCGCGATCTGCGGACACTGAAGATCGACCTAAGGACCACCGGGAACCTCTCGATGATGGTGAGGAAGGAGGGCAGGCTCGTGGTCTCCGAAAGCGGGATCCTCTGGCCGTACCACGTGAAGGCACTGAGAAATGCCGCTGATGCGTTCCTTATCGGCACGGCACTCATGGCATCGAAGAATCCGAAAAAAACACTGGAGGGATTTGTATACGCGTAAAAATCTGTGGAATCACGATCGCTGAGGATGCACGCTGGGCAGAGGTCGCAGGGGCGGATGCCATCGGGGTGGTCCTCTTCAGCAAATCGCCGCGGTCGGTAATGCCCGAGCGGGCGGCGGAGATCTTTGCGGCGGTCGGCCCCTTTACCACGACCGTCGCCGTCACCCATACAAACTCGGAGGACCATCTGGCAGCCATTCTCGCGCTGCACCCCCATGCAATCCAGCTCACCGCCGATCTCGCCGTCCCGGGGGATACGCCGGTGCGGGTGCTGAGGGCGCTCAGGCCAGGAGATCCGCTGCGGGAGGACTGTGACGCGGTGATAATCGACGGAAGTCACGGGAGCGGCACCCGTTTTGATGCCGCCTATGCACGGTCTGTCGTGCAACACTCCCGCGTGCCGGTCATCCTGGCGGGAGGGCTGAACCCCGAAAATGTGCGGGCTGCAATCGAGGCCGTGAACCCGTACGCGGTCGATGTCGCCTCGGGGGTCGAGCGGCGGCCGGGCATCAAGGACAAAGAGAAGGTACGGGCCTTCATCAGCGCCTGCAAGGAGCGGTAACATGCAGAAATCCACAAGATTCGGACCATTCGGCGGACAGTATGTCCCGGAAACGCTGATGGAAGCACTTCTCGAGCTCGAGAAAGCGTTTGGGCGAGCCGACACCGATGCGGCATTCCAGCGCACCCTCTCCACCATTCTCACCGAGTATGCGGGAAGGCCCACTCCGCTCACCTGCTGTGCAAACACCTCCCGCGACCTCGGGTGCCGGGTGTACCTGAAACGGGAGGACCTGCTCCACGGGGGGGCCCACAAACTGAACAATACCCTGGGGCAGGCACTGCTCGCGCGCTATATGGGAAAATCACGGCTCATCGCAGAGACCGGCGCAGGTCAGCACGGGGTGGCGACGGCGATCGCGGGGGCGGTGCTGGGACTTCCGGTGGACGTCTACATGGGTGCAACCGATATCGCCCGCCAGGGCCTGAACGTGGACCGGATGAAGCTGCTGGGGGCGCGGGTGATTCCGGTGCATTCCGGCAGCAGGACCCTGAAGGATGCGGTCAACGAGGCGCTCCGCGACTGGGTGGCGAGTGTTGGGGACACCCATTATGTGCTCGGCTCGGTTGTGGGGCCCCACCCCTACCCCCTCATGGTGCGTACCTTCCAGTCGGTCATCGGCGAGGAGACGCGAGAGCAGTGCCTGCAGAAGAAGGGCCGCCTTCCCGACGTGATCCTGGCCTGCGTGGGGGGAGGATCAAACGCCATGGGGATGTTCCACCGCTTTATCGACGATCCGGTGCGGCTCATCGGTGTCGAAGCGGGCGGCGAAGGGCTGGATAGGGGGAGGCACGGCGCCTCCCTGTGTGCGGGCACGGAAGGGGTGTTGCACGGGGCGCTCTCCTACCTCCTCCAGGATGCCGCGGGCCAGATCGCCGACACCCACAGCATCGCCGCAGGGCTCGACTATCCGGGTGTGGGCCCCGAACTCAGCCACCTCAAGCAATCGGGAAGGATCGAGGTCGCGGCGGTCACCGACCGGGATGCGCTGGATGCGTTTGGCTACCTCTCCCGAAACGAAGGGATCATCCCGGCGCTGGAATCCTCCCATGCCATCGCCCACGCCCTCCGCATCGCCGACCAACTCGGCCCCGACGACATCATGGTGATCAACCTCTCCGGGCGGGGCGACAAGGACGTGGGGGAGGCGGCGCAGCGTGGAGGAGTGCCCGGATGAACCGGATCGACCGGTGGTTTGGTGAACACACCACTCCCGCGTTCATTGGGTTTGCCGTCGCCGGTGATCCCGATCCCGAAACCTCGGTCCGGGTGGCGAAAACCCTCGTGAGCGCAGGGGTCGATATTCTCGAGCTGGGGATGCCCTTCTCCGACCCGGTGGCAGACGGCCCCACGATACAGCGGGCGGGCCAGCGGGCCCTTGAGGCGGGCACCACCCCTGATGCGGTCTTCGCCATCGCCCGGGCGATCCGATCCTCCAGCGAGGTCCCCCTCGTGCTGCTCACCTACTTCAATCTCGTCTGGAACCGGGGGATAGAGGTATTCTACCGGGACGCCCGTGACGCGGGCATCGACGGGATCCTCATCGTCGATATGCCGGTTGAGGAATCGGACGGAGTGCGGGAGGCGGCCAGCGCGGTGGGGATCGCCCCCATCTTCCTGGTGGCCCCGACCACGAGCGTCGTGCGGCAGGACGCCATCATCGCCCGGGCGTCCGGGTTTCTCTACCTCGTCTCGGTCCTCGGGGTGACGGGGGTGCGGGACCGGGTTGCGGAGGAGACGGTGTCCCTGATCCGGCGCGTGCGGTCCCGTACCGGGCTTCCCCTCGCGGTGGGATTTGGCATCTCCGAACCCGGACACGCTGCTGCTTGCTGCGGTGCCGGGGCCGATGCGGTGATCGTGGGCAGCGCCATCGTGGAGATCATCGAACGCCACCTCGACGACGAGGACGCGATGATGGCCGCTCTTTCCGCCTATATCGCCTCGATGAAGAGGACGCTTCGCTGAAGTAAGATGCAGATGAGTGCGCCGGTTCGCATGGCTTTATGCTGCCGGAAAGGAACACGAATGTATACTCCGGAAACAGGGGAAACCAGCATCCATGACCACCATCGCCTTCCTCATCAACCCCGTTGCCGGCATGGGCGGCACCGTCGGCCTCAAGGGGACCGACGATCTTGTCGAAGAGGCCCGGTGCCGGGGGGCCGTCCCACAGGCAGAGGAGCGTGCCGTGGCGGCACTGCGCACCGTCGATGCGGGCGGGCTCACCATTCTCACCTGCGCCGGGAGTATGGGCGCAGAAGCGCTCAGGCTGGCGGAATTCACCTCATATCGGGTGGTCTACACCCCGGGGGAGAAGACGGGCGCCGCCGATACCCGGGCCGCCGTGCGCACTTTTCTCGCGGAGGGGGCCGACCTCGTCCTCTTCTGCGGTGGTGACGGGACGGCCCGTGACATCTTCGATGTGGCGGACGGCACGGTGCCCATCCTGGGCATCCCCGCAGGGGTGAAGATGTACTCGGGGGTCTTCGCCACCCGGCCTTCCCGCGTGGGCGAGATCCTCGCACGCCTCGGCGACCTGCCGCTTCGTGACGGTGAGGTGATGGACGTCGACGAGGAGGCCTACCGCAACGGCACCCTCGCCACCCGCCTCTACGGGTATGCGAAGGTGCCCTCCCTCCCCTCGAGCGTGCAGGGGTGCAAGGCGGTGGGGGAGGCGGCCGACGAGGAACGGGCAAAGGAGGAGATCGCACGGTTTATTGCCGGAGTGATGGCCGACGACATCCTCTATATCATGGGGGCGGGAACGACCACCGCGGCGATCACCCGGTTTCTCGGGATCGAGGGGACCCTGCTCGGGGTCGATGTGGTGAAAAATCGAAGGCTTGTTGCCCGCGATGCCTGCGAGCGGGACCTGCTCCGGCTCGTCGAAGGCGAGGAGCTCTGCAGGATCATCGTCAGCCCTATCGGTGCCCAGGGGTTTGTGCTGGGGCGGGGCACCCAGCAGATCAGCCCCGCCGTGGTCAGGAAGGTGGGGGCGGACCGGGTCACCGTGGTGGCCACCCCCCAGAAACTGGCATCCACACCGGCGCTCTACCTCGATCTCGGTGATCCCGAACTCGAAGCGCAGTTCGGGGATGCGATCGACGTCATCTCCGGCTACTGCATCGCCCGGAGAACACCGCTCATCCACTCGTAATTATTCGATCCGCTGGGCGATGGACTCGATCGCCTCGAGAATCGTCTCCTGGCGCGGTTTCATGATCACCACCGGCACGTCCACGATGCGCTCGATGATGGAGGCGAGAATGGGGGCGCAGATGATCCCCTTCGCCCCCTCTTTTTCCGCCCGGACGGCGGCGATGATGCAATCCTCCATGGTGTTCGCCGTATACCCCCTGATTTTCACCACATTGCCGTGGATATTGAGTTTCATCGATTCCACCTCGTCGAGGAGGAACTTGGCGGCGATGATGGCGATGAAATCCTTTTCCATGGGATCGATAGCGTTCACGATCGCCTTCACCGTGGAGAAGCGTGGATCCCGCTCCCCTGAGGTGATCTTATAGATGGTGGCGGCAGGGATGTCCGCCCGCTCGGCAAGCTCCTTGATGCTCATATCTCTGCGGCTCAACTCCTCTTCGAGGGCGGCCTTGAAATCGGTCCGGAATATGCGCAACGCCAGCATTGTTAGATGAATGTAGTAAAAGAATAATTAAATTATCTCATTGAGGTTATTTTTTCGCCGATATATTAGGCAGTCCCGGACATGCCCCTTCGAGGCAAATCTTATCACCTTTTTTTAAGTATAGAGTATTGATGCGTGATACCTTCAGGGCCTGCGTGCTCGGCGCCGCGATCGGCGATGCGCTTGGGATGCCCCACGAGACCCTCCCCCCCCAGCTCGCCCGCATACGCCCCGTCTACGGGCGGCCTTCACGCTGGCACCCCAATGCCGGCCTCAGTTCCGGGCAGTACACCGACGACACCCAGATGATGCTCCTGGCCGCCGATCTGCTCGCCCGCGGGGAATTCACCGGGCAGCGGTATGCCGCCTCACTGAAACGTTCCTATGACGAAGGACAGTTACGCTTCCCCGACGGGGTGGTCGCCTCGGCATGCGAGCACATGGCGGTGAGGGGGTACCGGGATTGCGGGGTCTCCTCGACGACCTCCGGGTCCCTCTGCCTCGGTCTCCCCTTCGCCCTCGTCTACGACGACGTGGTGGATATCAGGGAGCAGCTGGTGCAGGCCTGCAGCGTCACCCACATCCACCCTGCCGCCTACGCCGGCACCATCGCCTTTGCCCTGCTCCTCTTCTATACCCGCAGGGGATCGGAAAATGCCCTCGTCCTTGCCCAGAAGAACGCGTTTTTAGAGGACACCAAGCTCGGGGCGAAGATCAAGGAAGCCCTCCACCTCTCCCGGGAGTCGATCAGCCTCGAGTCGGCCCTTTCCGTGCTGGGCAACGACGTCTCCGTCTACCAGACCCTCCCCCTCGCCTTCTTCCTCATCGACACCTACCAGGATGCGGAATCGCTCATCTCCGTCGCTGCCCACGTGGGGGGGAACACCGACACCATCGCCTTCATCTGCGGCGCATATGCGGGCGTACGGTTCGGCCTCGATGCCCTTCCACCCGATCTGCTGGCCTCCCTCGAGAACCGTGCTCAACTAGAAATGGTAGCAGATCGCCTTTACGAGCGGTTTGCGGGGAAGGATTAATCATTTTTTAGTAAAATAGTACCACTATGGATATTGCGATCATCGGCGCATCGGGCTACACCGGCGGTGAGCTCGTCCGCCTCCTCCATTATCATCCCGAGGCCGAGGTGGTCTGCGCCACCTCACGGGCAATGGACGGCAAACCCCTGTATGCCGTGCATCCCCACCTCCGGGGTTTTACCGATCTCCGGTTCACCAATCCCGATGTCGATGCCGTCGATGCGGAATTTGCGTTTCTCGCGGTCCCCCACACGGCGGCGATGACGTACGCGGGATCGCTTCTCGAGCGGGGCATACGCACCGTGGATCTCTCTGCCGACTACCGCCTCCCCCGTGACATCTATGAAGCGGTCTACGGTGTGGAGCACACCGACTACTTCACCGCGCCCTACGGCCTTCCCGAGCTGCACCGCGACGAGGTGCGGGGTGCGGATTTCGTGGCCAACCCGGGATGCTTCCCCACGGGGGCCACCCTCGCCGCCGCACCGCTCGCCGGGCGCGCCCACACCATCATCTACGATGCCAAAACAGGGGTTTCGGGTGCGGGAGCCAACCCCTCCGCCACCACCCACTACCCCAATGTGGGCGACAATTTTACCGCCTACAAGTGGACGAGCCACCGGCACGTGGCGGAGATGCGCATGGAGATCGCACGCCTTGGCTCCTCCGCACGCTGCTACTTCACCCCGCATCTCCTCCCCGTCAATCGCGGCATCCTGACCACCGCCCATCTCCTGCTCGATGAGCCCATGGAGCAGGAGGAGGTCGAGGCGCGGTATGCCGACTTCTACGACGGGGAATACTTTGTCCGCCTCCAGAAACCCGCCCTTGCCTCGGTGCGGGGGAGCAATTTCTGCGACATCGGGGTGGAGAGCGAAGGCTCCCGCATCGTGGTGGTATCGGCGATCGATAACCTGGTCAAGGGCGCCAGCGGTCAGGCGATCCAGAACATGAACCTGATGTGCGGATTTGAAGAGAAACTGGGCCTCGATGTCGTTGCCCTTGTACCTTAGGTGATAATCATGAAAGTGAAAGATGTTATGACCCCCTCTCCCCTGACCGTGCCCGTGGATGCCACGGTGAGCGAAGCCGCGGCGATCCTGCGGAAAAACCGTATCGGCGGCCTCCCGGTGATGGAAGGCGATAAGATCGTAGGGATCGTCACCGAGACCGATATCCTCTCCCTGCTCGATACCGGCGAGATCAGCGAAGATCTCTGGCTCCCCTCCCCCCTTGAGGTCGTGGAGGTGCCCATCCGGGAGTTTATCAACTGGGAAAGGACCAGGAGCGCGCTCTCCGACATCGGCAATTCGCCGATCTCCACCGTGATGAGCGATAATGTCATCTCTATCGACGAGGACGCGGACATCGAGGAGGCTGCGGCGATCATGCTCCGCGAGGGCATCGCCCGCCTGCCGGTCGTGAAAGGCGGCCGCCTGGTGGGGATCGTCACCCGTCTGGATATCGTCCGCGGCGTCGGGTCGCGCTACGAATCATCGGCCTGAAGGGGGTGACCATGAAGAGCATCTGTGCCGTGGAAGGCGTGCGTGCCGCTGGCGTCAAGGAAGGGAAGTTCGGGCTTGCCCTGATCGAGGCGAGAGGGACTGCCGCCGCGGTGTTCACCCGGAACCAGATCGTTGCGGAGCCCGTGAAGCTGATGAAAGCGAGGATGCAGGCGGGCAGTCTCGATGGGATCATCGTCAACTCCGGGAACGCGAATGTTTATACCGGTGATGCCGGCGCCGCGGCGGCGCGGCGCATGTGCGAGATTGCCGCCGCCGCATTCGGTACAACCCCCAACCGCGTGGGGGTGGCCTCGACGGGCGTGATCGGCCGCTTCCCTGACGTGGGATTGATCGAGCGGCAGTGCACGGTGATCGCCCCGCGTCTGCGGTGCGATGCAACGGCGGAGGACGACGCCGCCACGGCGATCATGACCACCGATCTGTACCCCAAGCACGCTCTTTCCTGCAGGGAGGGGTTTTCGGTGGCCGGGATCACCAAGGGCAGCGGGATGATCGCCCCCAACATGGGGACCATGCTCGCCTTCCTCTACACAGACGCCGCTCTTTCGGCCGACGAGCTGCATGCAGCCCTCACCACGGCGGTGGACCACAGCTTCAACCGGGTGGTGGTGGACGGCGACACCTCCACCAACGACTGCGTCTTTCTGACCGCCACCGCCCGGAAGGGGCGCCCCGACGCGGGTACGTTCCAGGCGGCCCTCGAGGAGGTCTGTGTCTCGCTGGCCCGCCAGATTGCCGCCGACGGCGAGGGGGCGACCAAGCTGCTCGAGGTGCGGGTGTGCGGGGCACGCACTGAGGACGAGGCTGCGGCGGTCGCCCGCACGGTTGTGGGATCGTCGCTTGTCAAGACCGCTGTCTACGGACGGGACCCCAACTGGGGGCGGATCGTCGCCGCCGCTGGCCGGGCGGGGGTGCCCCTCGATCCTGTAAAAGTGACCGTGAGCCTCATCTCCGCCGGCCGCGAAGTGGTGTTCGCACAGAACGGCGCGATCCTCGCCGACCCTGCGGCGCTTGCAGAGGCAAAGGAGCTCATGGCCGGCGATACGGTCACCTTCGCCCTCGATCTCGGCGAAGGCGGGGCGTCGGCCACCGCATGGGGCTGCGACCTGACAGAGAAATACGTGGAGATCAACGGGAAGTACACAACATGAAGCGAGAAGACGTTCTGACGGAAGCGCTGCCCTATATCCAGCAGTTCCACGGCAAGCGCATCGTGATCAAGATCGGCGGGCACGCCATGGTGGATCCGGCCATTCTGGATACGGTGATCCAGGACATCGTCCTCCTGCGCTACGTAGGCATGCAGGTGGTCATCGTCCACGGGGGCGGGCCTGAGATAACCGAAAAGATGCGTGCGATGGGAAAAGAGCCCAAATTTATCGCCGGGCTGCGGATCACCGACCAGGAGACCCTCGAGATCGCCCAGATGGTGCTGGTGGGCAAGATCAACGACGGCATCGTCTCCCTGATCACCAAGTTCGGGGCCCTCGGGGTGGGCCTCTCCGGCAACGACGGCAACCTGCTCATCGCCAGAAAACTCAGTGCGCAGCGGGTGGTCATTGACAACCAGGAGCAGGAGGTGGACCTCGGCCACGTCGGCGAGATCATCGAGGTCAACCCGGAGCTGCTGGAAGGGCTCCTTGAGCGGGACTACATCCCGGTGATCGCCCCCATCGCCATCGATAGGGAGGGGCGAAGCCTCAACGTGAATGCGGACACGGCGGCGGGCGAGATCGCCACGGCGCTCTCGGCCTACAAGCTGATCAATCTCACCGATGTGGACGGGGTCATGAACGCCCAGCGGAACCGGACCTTCCAGCGCCTCTCCGTCCACGAGGCCGAGGAGATGATCATCGACGGCATGATCGTGGGGGGGATGATCCCCAAGCTCGAGGCCTGCATCCGCTCGCTCCGCTCGGGTGTCACCCACGCCCATATCCTCAACGGCAACAGGCCCCACAATCTCCTGCTCGAGCTCTTCACCGATGTCGGGGTGGGCACCATGATCAGGGGAGAACGCGGCTGAAATTAGCCTGATCCGGGCCTGCCAACCGTATTCCTCTCTTTTTTAAAAACGTCCGATTCAAATAGGCATTCTTTTCGTTCACTGTATCTATAGCCCTTTCAAGGACGCACCGGATGGTGCAGACAGATTCCCACCAGATCGAGGACCGGTGGTGGAACCTCGCGATCTTTCTCACGACCGCATGTACCCTCGGGATTGTACTCGTGTCTCACTATTTCGGTTATTCCGTGCTCTTCACCCACCTGTTCTACATCCCCATCGTGCTCGTCGCCTACCGCTATCCGGCCCGGGGCATCTATTTCGCCTCATTGCTCGGGCTGGCCTACTTCGCCTCCGATATCGCCCTGAACAGCCCCAATGCCTTCTACTTGTCCATCGGTACCGGGCGGTGCACGCCCTGCAGCTCTCCCGCCCGTGGGTGAAGGAGGTGGTGGAGAGCCAGTCGGTCAACCTCGAGGTTGAGCTGGTGAGCCAGCACGATGACAGGGTGGAGTTTATCGAGTACGTCTTTGCCGTGCCTATGCTCTACGGGGCGACGGTCAAGGGGGTGCTGGTCATCTACCTTCTGCCGAAAGCACTCGTGGGGGAGCAGGAGCTGCATTCCCTGCAGACACTGGCTAACGATCTCGCATTCGCCATCAATTCCATGGAAATCGAGGAGCAGAAGCGTATGGCGCTCATCCAGATCGAGAAGAACATGGAGCAGCTGGCCGTCCTCAACGACCACATCAGAAACCCCCTCCAGGCCATCGTGGGCCGCGTGGACCTCGAAGGCGACGGCCTCTCGGAGATCATCCGCCCCTATGTCGACGAGACCGACTCGCTCATCAAACAGCTGGATGTGGGCTGGGTGGAATCGGAGAAAATCCGGCTATTTTTGAGAAAACACTACGACATCTCGGGATTCCCGTCGGACCACGGGCCCGAATAAGGGTTTTCAGGGGAGGTTTCCCTCTCCCGCACACTCGTGCTGGCGCTCCTCGCTCATGGCGATCAGGATTTCAAAGACCCGGCTTACGCTCACCGGGTCGATCTTGTGCTCGACGGCACTGTCAAAGACCCTGCCCATCACCTGTGCGTGCTGCTCTTCGTCGTGAATGGGAATGGCCTCCCGGTGCTTGATGCGCCCGATCTCCGCGGCGATCGCCTGGCGCTTCGAGACAAGATCGATGATCTGCTCATCGAGTGCGGCGAGGGTGCGGCGGTACTTGTCCAGTGTCATGCACTGGAGTCATAGGATTCGGGAGGCAAAAATCCTGCGGAAGGGGAGCGCGAAGATACCCCAAGTACTTAAGGGCCGGGGGCATACCGATCTGGGAAGGTTGTACCATGCTTGAACGCATCACCGAGAGAGAGCGGCGCGATCTGGTCATCGCCTGGCTGGCCATCGCCGTCGCCTTCACGCTCATCTTTGTCCGGGGCCGCATCGACCCGGTGGGGTTTGTGGTCTTTTTCGCCATCTCGCTGGTCACCGTGGGCATCGGCTTCGTCCTCCATGAACTGGCGCATAAGTTCACGGCCATGCGCTACGGCTACTGGGCGGAGTTCCGGAAAGACAACCAGATGCTGCTCGTGGCGGTACTGCTCGCAGCGCTCGTGGGAGTGGTCTTCGCCGCGCCGGGAGCGACCATGATCTACGGGACGGCGATGACCCGGGAGCAGAACGGGCGCATTTCGGCTGCCGGCCCCATCACCAATCTCCTGCTCTGCATCCCCTTTTTGGGCATCGTGGTGCTGGGTGCGGCGCTCTCCGGTGTGGCGGGGCTGCTTTTCTCCCAGGTGGGCATCATCGGGCTGACCGTCAACTCCATGATCGCCGCCTTCAACATGCTCCCGGTGAGCGTGCTCGACGGGAAGAAGGTGCTCGCATGGAACCCCGCCATCTTCGGGGTGCTGATCGCCGCATCCTTTGCGATGCTCCTGCTCTCATTCAACTACGGGGGGAGCCTGGACGCTCTCATCGGCCTCTTTCTTTGAGGCCCGTTCTTTTTTGATCTTCTTGACCACCCGTACGACCTTTTGCCCCGTCGCGAACGCATCGTCAAGCGCACTTGGATGGCCGTTGATGCCGCCGTACTTGTCCATTTTGTTGGCGATGACGTTGTCGTAGTACTCGAAGCCCATGTCGGAGAAGAAGGCGTTGACGATGGGAAACGCCCCGTCGAAGACGTTATCCCAGCTCTGCCCCGCCGTGGAGATAAAAAGCCCCTTGTGGCTCTGGATGTGGTCGTAGTCAAAGTAGAGGTTTTTGAGCACGAACTTGCGGGCCCAGAGCGGCTGGGCGCGGTCGACGAGGGACTTCAGCTCGGCGGTGATCCCCATAGAGTAGATGGGGGAGGCGAGGGCAAGGACGTCCACGCTGAGGATCTTTTCAAAGAGTGGCGTGAAGTCATCGGTCAGGATGCACATGCCGTCCTTGTGGCAGGCGTTGCACCCCTGGCAGGTGCGGTAGATGAGGTTCTTGATGACCACCTTCTCCACCTCCGCCCCCGCATCCTTCGCCCCGTCCAGAAACGAATCCAGCAGGGTCTCGGTATTCCCGTGGCGGTGCGGGCTGCCCGAGATGCCAAGCACGGAAACGGCATGGCCGTTTCCTGTCAGGGAACTCTTTGATTTCCCGTGCACGGAAACTGCTTCGCCTTTTTCTGTCAGGGAACTCTTTGATTTCCCGTGCACGGAAACTGCTTCGCCTTTTTCTGTCAGGGAACTCTTTGATTTCCCGTGCACGGAAACGGCATGGCCGTTTCCTGTCAGAGAAATCTTTGATTTCCCGTGCACGGAAACTGCTTCGCCTTTTTCTGTCGGGGAACTCTTTGATTTCCCGTGCATGGAACCGGTCATATACTCATACCTCACCTTTCAGTTGCTTTAATTCGCGGATCACGCCTGCTCCCATCTCCTGCGCCTGGTCCTTTGCGGATGGGTGGGCCTCAATCTCCCCTTTCAGGTCCACCCCGTTGATCATCAGCCAACGCATGTTTCTCTTCAGGATGTCGGAGACGTGGAAGAAGCAATCCATCGACATCACCGCACCGTCGAAGACGATATCCCACTTCTGGCCGGCGGTGGAGACGAAGATGCCGATACGCTTGTCCTTTCGTTCCGGGGGGGCGACTGGCTCCATCAGGACGTACTTGCGGGAGCGGAAGACCTGGGCGCGGTCCACCAGTGCCTTGGCCTGCGCACAGAGGCCCATGCAGAAGATGGGCGATGCGAGCACCACGCAGTCGGCCTCGACGATCTCCTCCAGCACGTCATTGAGGTCGTCGTCCTCCTGGATGCACCGGTTGAGGACCTCGCAGGCATTGCAGCCCTTGCAGGGGTTGATGATGATATCCTCGCCGAGCACGTATTTGGTGATCTCGATCCCGCTCTCTTCGCCCATGGCGGCCAGCAGGTAGTCGAGGAGCGTTTCTGAGTTGCCGTGCCGCCGGGGGCTGGTGGCGAAGGCAAGGACCTTGATAACCATTGTGTGTTGTGCTCTGGCGTGAACGATAAAAAAGGTTGTGTGGGGGAGTTCAGATCTCCTTGAAGCAGAGGTACCAGTCCTTGCACTCGTACCCCTCGTCGAGGCGATGGGCCATCTCTTTTGCGTTTTTGGGCGACGGGACTACGACCTTGTCGCCCGGCTGCCAGTTAGCCGGGGTGGCGACCCCGTAGCGATCGGTCGTCTGGAGCGACTTGATCAGCCGGATGATCTCGGGGATGTACCGGCCGTTGGAGAGGGGGTAGTAGAGCATCGCCCGCATCAGGCCTTCGGGGTCGATGAAGAAGACGGTCCTTATGGTCGACGTGCTGCTCTGCCCCGGGTGGATCATGCCGTAGGCTTTTGCCACCTTCATGTCCAGGTCGGCGATGATGGGGAAGGGGATGGTCACCCCCATCTTCTCCTGGACGTTGCGTACCCAGGCGAGATGGGAATGGACGCTGTCAATGGAAAGCCCGATCAGCTGGACATTCAGCGCTTCGAGTTCATCCGCCACGGCGGTAAACGCCATGAACTCCGTGGTGCAGACGGGGGTGAAGTCCGCGGGGTGTGAGAAGAGCACCACCCATTTGCCCAGGTAGTTGGAGAGCTTGACCGATCCTTGGGTGGTCAGGGCTTCGAATGCAGGCGCCTTCTCACCAAGAATGGGCATCGGGGTGCAGGGTTCCTGTTCTTCCATATGTCGCCTCCTCACTTCTTGAAAAATTCCTCTGCTGCCGTCTTGCCGTACACGTACGCCGGCATGCCCGCGAGCAGGAAGGTCACCCGAAGCGCTTCGTCCATCTCTTCGAGGGTGATTCCCAGGTTCGGGGCTCCTGCCATCTGGGCACGCACCGCATGGCGGTCACGCAGCGCCGCGGCGATGCAGACGGCGATGATCTTCTTCGTCTGCTTGGAAAGCGCCCCTTCCGACCAGATCCACTGGTCGAGACCCATGACGCCCTTGTAGAGATCGGGGTCAAGGTCTTTGAGCTGCTCGAAAATTTTGGGGACTTTGCCGATCTTGTCCTCGAGTGACTTGAGCTGTTCGTCCATGGATCATTCCTCCACAAGAATCATCGGCTCACCGCAGCAGACCAGTTCGCCGCCGCCGACTACCTTGACTTCTACCACGTTGCCGCAGATCTCACAGCGAAAGACCTGCCCTTCGGCTGATACGTTTACCATTTTTTTCACCTTCTCACGATTTTCGCATTCACCACAATTCAGATGGAGTTCCCTCCATCTGCACGGGATTATTTCTTTCGTTCTGGGGGATGTTTGGCGTCTTCCGGCGTCTTGATGTCAGGGCGCATGTGTGTCATGGGGAAGCAGTTGTAGATCTCGCATGCACAGGAGGGACATTTGACGAGGTCTTTGTCCACCTCATCGATGTGAATCTCACGACCGCAGTCGATACAGACGTACTTCCCTGGACCGACTTTTTCCCCTGCCTTCACTTTTTGGGGACTCTCTGATGTCTCTGTCATGGTCTCACTGACAGGTGATAATCCTTAGAGTTATATAAAATTATGGTTTGAAAATCCGCATCAGACACAAATTGGCGTATTTTTCCTGTATACTGCTTCGTTTCACCGGGAACGCAACGAAAAGGTTGATGAAGGGTCTTCGCGAATATCCCCCTATGCGGCCAAAGATTGTTGCACTGCTCGGGAGCCCTCTCGTCGGCGGGAACACCGCAAAGCTTCTCAACGAGGCGATACGGGGTGCGGAAGACGCCGGCTGCGACGTGGAGAAGGTGGTGGTCCCCCACCTGAAGTTCCGTCCCTGCATGGAGATCTTCTACTGCGTGGAGCACGAGACCTGCCGGATGCAGGACGACATGATCCCTTTCTACGAGAAGTTTCGGGAGATGGACGGGCTGATCATCGCCGCCCCTATCATGACCATGGGCATCCCCGGTGCCCTGAAGTCGTTCATGGACCGCTTCCAGGTCTACTACATGGCCAAGTACGAGCGAAAACGATCCTTCATCTCTCCCGAGCACCGCGCTGTGCGCCGGATGCTCTTTCTCTCCATCGGGGGGATGGACGTCTCCTACGACTTCGACGGGGCGCTGCTCACCGTGAAAGCCTTCGGCGAGATCGTCGACTGCCCCCTGTGGGACACGGTGCTCAGGAACGACATGGACACCATCAAAGACATCACCACCCGGCCGGAGGTGATGGAGGAGGCCTACGGAAAGGCAAAGGAGATGTGCACGCTGATCCGGCGGGATAGGGAACAGATGGCATGAACGCCGGATATCCCCTGCAGTGGCAGCATGGTGGTTACAGAACCCCCCGCTCCTTCAGGCTCACGTGGCCCTTCCTTCCCACGATGAGGTGGTCGAGGACGCGGATGCCCAAGATCGACCCCGCCTCCGCCAGCTGACGGGTGATTTCGAGGTCCTGGGCGCTCGGCTCGGGGTTGCCGGAGGGGTGGTTGTGGACGAAGATCACCGAAGCGGCGCGGTCGGTGATGGCGTCAGCGTAGACCTCCCGGGGGTGGACCGGGCTGTGGTTGAGCAGCCCCATGGTGATGACCCTCTTTTTGATGAGCTCGCCTGCGCCGTTGAGGCTGAGGCAGAGGAAATACTCCTGCTTTTTGTCCAGGAGATCGGAGACGAGGGGGAGGATGTCCTGCGGGCCGGTGATCTTCGCGGATTCCTCGATGAGGTAGCGGCGGCCCAGCTCGAACCCGGCCACGATCTGGCAGGCCTTGGTATCGCCGACCCCCTCCATGCAGGTGAGGTCCCCGACGGCGAGCCCGCTCCCCTGTTTTTTCAGGGCTTTGACGATCTCCCCGGCAATCTGGTAGACGTCGCGCTCTTTCGTGCCCTTGCCGATGATCGCCGCGATCAGCTCCCGGTCCGTGAGCGCTGTCGGCCCTTTCTTGATGAGCTTTTCCCGGGGCCGGTCGATCTCCGGCACATCCCGCATCCGTCTCATGTTCTCATCTGATCCCTTGTCTGCGGGGTGCTATAGGACTGTTGATTTGCGCTCCGGCCGGCCTCATCCTTTATGAGGCATGGGGGTGCAGAACCTTTTTATGAGCAATACAGAGCAAAATGTCATGGACGCCTTTGCGGGCGAATCGCAGGCGAACCGGAAATACGCGGTATTCGCGGAAAAAGCAGACGCCGAGGGCTTCCCGAACGTGGCCCGCGTCTTCCGGGCCACCTCCGAGGCCGAGGCCATCCACGCCAGGCGCCTCCTCTTCGTCCTGCAGGGGATCAAATCCACCGAAGAGAACCTCGCCGCGTCGATCGAGGGCGAAACCCAGGAGTTCACCACCATGTACCCCGCCTTCATCGAGCAGGCGCAGAAGGAAAACCAGCCCGAGGCGGCGAAGGTCTTCCGGCATGCCATGGGCGCTGAGCAGGTCCACGCACAGCGCTATTCCGCGGCGCTCGAGGCGGTCAAGGAGGAACAGGATCTCGATCTCAGAGCGGTCTACCTCTGCCCCGTCTGCGGCGACGTGGTGCTCGACGAGGTGCCGGATCCCTGCCCCATATGCAATGCACCCGGTCGCATGTTCCGGGAAGTCCGGTGAACACGCACCCCCCCTTCATTTTTCCTTTTCTGGTCCTTCGGAATGAATCCCGACACGCATAAATAGATGCGCCCAGATATCCTCGCCAATATGCCAGAAGTGAGGGTGTACTCCACCAAAGGATGCCAGTACTGCCGGATGGTCAAGGCGTTTCTCGACAGGCAGAGGGTGGCGTACGAGAACATTGACGTGGGGGCGGATCCGGGGAAGGCAGAAGAGATGGTCAAGCTCTCCGGCCAGTTTGCGGTCCCGGTGACGGTAGTGGGCGACGAGGTCATCGTGGGTTACGATGCAAGGCGCCTCAACGAGCTCTTCGGCAGCGAAAAAAGGGGCGATGTCTATGACGTGATCATCATCGGCGGCGGGCCCGCGGGGCTGACCGCGGGGATGTACGTGGCCCGCAAGAATCTGCGGGGCATCCTCCTCACCGAGAATATCGGCGGGCAGGCGACCGAGTCCTGGGCCATCGAAAACTACATGGGCTACCGCATGGTCACCGGGCAGGAGCTGATCACCAAGTTCGAGGAGCAGGTGCGTGAGCTCCACCTGCACATCGAGCTGGACAGCGTGGTTGCCATCAAAAAGGAAAACAATCTCTTTCGGGTTGACACCGTCTCCGAGCAGACCTTTTCCGGCAGAAGCGTCATCCTCTGTTCGGGGGTGCGCCCCCGCTGGCTGGGGCTGGAGGACGAGGAGAAATTCATCGGGCACGGGGAGAGCGTCTGCTCCACCTGCGACGGCCCTCTCTTCCGGAACAAGGTGGTGGCCATCGTCGGCGGCGGCAACTACGCCCTCACCACCGCCATCGAGATGAGTGACATCGCACGGCAGGTCTACCTGATCGTGCGCAGCAGCATCAAGTGCGACGAGGTGTACCTCAAGCCCTACCAGGAGAAGGAAAATATTACCACCTACCGAAATTACGTGGTCTCGGCCCTCCACGGCGATCAGTTTCTGGAGGCGATCACCATCCGCGAGCGGGATACCGGCGAGGAGATTGAACTTCCCGTGGACGGGCTCTTCCTCTCCATCGGCCACGAGCCCAACAGCGGATTCCTGGACGGGCTGGTGGAGCTCAACGAGACGGGCCAGGTGGTGGTGGACAACAACTGCCACACCAGCGAACCGGGCATCTTTGCCGCCGGGGACATCACCAACATCAATAGCAACCAGGTGATCATCGCCTGCGGCGAGGGGGCGAAGGCGGCGCTCGAGGCCCATTCTTACGTGATGAAGCAGGAGTAAAAAGAGGTCCGGGGATGTTCCCCGGGACTGGATTTTTTTCGGCATCTTGCCAAACCACGGCAGTTCAGGCCATCTCGGTGGAGTCCGGGGCAGAGGTTTGAGGGTTAAACCGCACGGTTCAATATCCCGGGAATGCTTTTGTGCCCTGCCCGCTCACCTGAGAGGTAATGGCAATCGATCGTATGCGGATCCTCGCGGGAGCGCTGTGCGTGCTGGCGGCAACGTTTGCCAGCGGGTGTGCGGGCGGCGGGGTTCAGCCCCTCATCGACGACCTCTATTCCGATGATGCGGCCACGCAGAAGGCCGCGGCGGAGGAACTGGCGAACATCGGCACCCCCGCCGTCGAGCCTCTCATCGGCGTGTTCTCCTCCGGCGACCAGAGCGCCTCCATGTGGGCGGCGACGGCCCTCTGCCAGATCGGTGATGCGGCCATCGACCCCCTGATCGGGGCGCTCGAGGCGCCGGGCGAAGCGGAGCGGATGTGGGCGGCCAACACCCTCGCCTGCATCGGCCGGCCCGCCATCCTGCCCCTGATCAACGAGGTGGAGACGGGAACCGTGGTATCCAAGGAGTCGGCCAAGGTGGCGCTGATCAAGATGGGCACGGACGCCGTGCCTGCGCTGCAGCAGCGCATGGCAGTGGTGGGCGGCGAGAAGAAGGCCACCTACCAGGCCCTGCTCCAGTCGATCTCTCTCACCGAGCAGTTGCGGGCCGGGAACGCGAGCGGGACTGCGGCGGGATAGGGGAATAAACCCTGCTCTTTTTCATCCCACATCGTACACACTGCCGGATATCAATCGATTCCTTTCCCGGCCGCGCCGTCCATTCTCTTCACCCAATCTACCGTGCAACTCTCCGGGTCGACCGGTTATTGATCCGGGCCTTCCAGGAGCCGCGCCGCTTCTTGCTTGAGGCGTGCGATGTCTCCCTGGTGCAAACGCTCCATGAAATCGAACAGGTCCGCATTGAACGCTTCCGCCTCCTCTATGGAATCACGGACGTCTTCTGCTGTTACTGCGAAGTCCACGTAGTACTGTTTGTCGATCCGATCTCGTTTGGCGGCGGCGATCCTTGAGTTGTCAATCCCATACAGGCCCTCGAGAAGTATTATCGCACCCGAGTGATTTTCGCATTTTATGCCGGTCCTGAACAGGAGAGCCAGCAGCATATAGTACATGCTGTAGTAAGCCATCGACACGGTTTCTTCAAGCCGCCCGTTTTCGAGCAGGATCTTCGCCGAGATGAGGTAACTTTCCGATTTTCTCCGGTATGCCTCCTGGACCTGAAGACTGGGGTCGACGATCCGGATCTTTCCCTCTCGGAAAAGTTTATGCAAAAAATTGTGTCCTTTCATAGTACCGTTCGACTCCCTTCACGATGACATGGTATTTTGCGATCTCCTGGATCAGCAAATTCTCCGGATCCCAGGTCCCGATTTTTACACTGAGCCGTGAATGGCGCCGTTCCAGCTCCTTCTTCACCTCTCTGTCGTCCGTCTCGATATAAACATCAATATCGCTCTTCTGATCTGCAGTCCCCTTCGCATAACTGCCGAAGAGTACCGCAAGCTGGATGTCCCCCCTCTCCTGAATTGTCCTGACAACCGGTCGCAGATGAGGAGCCCGTTCGATCAGGTCTCCGAGCATATACCATTCTGCCATGCAGGCATACACTCGTGCTTCAATGGTCTTTTTCAGGAAATATACCTTGTTTTTTCCCTCTGTTCTGAAATCGACAACATTCCCATCTAAAAGACCCTTCAGTTTCCGCAGCACGGTGGTGTGCGAGATACCCAGTTCTTTCGCGAGTTTGCGAGGGTATGAGTCGCCCCTGAGCAGATGAGCAACAATCTCAATGGATACATTTTGTTCCACATGGAACATATTTGAACCTATGGTTGAAAAAGGTTGTCTCCACCGCAGACCGTGTATATGCTGTACTCGAGGCTGGTTCCCCAGGGCCCTCACTCCAGATACGGGAGGATCGGTTCCAGCTCACGGTACCCGACCAGCCGGCCTGCGGCTCGCTGCTGGGACTGCTCACCGCCATAGACCACAAACGAGCGATCCTGGGTGTTCCGGAAAGCCTGTTCCAGTACGTAATCTCTTTAAAGAAGTCGGAGCTCGCTGTTCTGCCCGACTTGATCTCGACGGGGACGGGATCCCACCCCTGATACTCGATGATGCAGTCGATCTCGTGCCCGAGTTTATCTCGCCAGAAGTAGAGATTGGACTCTTTGCCCTGATTGAATCGGAACTTCAAAAACTCTGTGAGAATGAGCGATTCAAAGAGCCCGCCCTTAAGGGGTGGTATACGAGATCGTCAGCACTCCGTATACCGGCCAGGTGCGCGGCCAGACCGGGGTCCGTAAAGTAGAGTTTTGGCATCTTCACCAGTCGTTTGTTGAAGTTTTTGTGGTGGGGCCTGATCAGGACGATGAGCAACGAGGTCTCGAGGAGGGATAACCACTCTTTCGCCGTGTTGTGGGTGATGCCGCAGTCATTGGCAAGGGAAGAGTAGTTCACCACCTGACCGGACCGGTAGGCGCACATCTTCAGAAATGTCTGGAATGTCGAGAGGTTCTGCACCTGCTTGAGGAGACGGAGATCGCGCTCGAGGTATGTCTGGATATATGAGGAGTAGAAGTCCGCCGGGTGAATGGCGCTGCGGTAGAGGCGGGGGAAGAGGCCCGCATAGAGGAGATCTTCGTACCGTTCGGTCTCGATTGCGGCATGGCCGAGCTCCCTCATCGAAAGGGGGAGGAGCTTGACGATCCCGACCCGGCCGGCAAATGACTGGGAGATCCCCTCCATCATCAGGAAGTTCTGGGAACCGGTGAGGATGAATCGCCCCGGCTTTGTTTGCCTGTCCAGGACACCCTGGAGATACGAAAAAAGCTCAGGAACCCTCTGCACCTCATCAAAAACTGCCCCGGTCTTTTCGTACTGTGCAAGAAAGCTGCGTGGATCCTCCTCTGCGAAGGCACGGGTGTCAGGATCTTCCAGTAATACGTAGGGCAGCTGTGGGAATACCGATCGAACGAGTGTCGTCTTTCCTGATTGGCGGGGGCCGATCACGGATACTGCCGGAAACCCGAGAGCGAGTGACCGGATCTTCTCCTCTGCATCCCGCCTGATGATGGGCGCTATCCCTTCCACGGCGCTGGACATATTGTAAATAGGATTTACAATCTGTCCATACGAATATACCTCTCCGGGCATTCCTGATGCCATAGCGGGTACCGGAGACTATCGGAAGGCATCATGTCGGCGGCTGCAGACCGGTGGTGCCGGGCAATCCGGTGCTGCTGCGGTGAAGAGGTCCGGCAGGCAAGAGCCCCATCAAACTACAACGCCCCGGCCGGAGGCAATCGATACACTCTATACGGGCCGCGTCCGATACTGTTCCAGAATATTCTATGGATGCCCCCACCCCCCACCTCTCCGTCGTCCTCCCGGCCCTCAACGAGGAGGAGACCGTCGGCGAGTGCATCGCCCGGATCCAGCGAGTCTTCGCCGACCGGGGGATCGAGGGCGAGATCATTATCGCCGACTCCTCCACCGACCGGACCCCCTCGATCGCCCGGGACCTGGGGGCCACGGTGGTCCGGCCCGCAAAACGAGGGTACGGCAACGCCTATCTGGCAGGCCTCGCCCGGGCCCGTGGGGAGCTCGTGGCCATCGGGGATGCGGACAATACCTACGACTTCCTCGAGCTGCCCCTGCTGCTGGACCGGATGGAGGAGACCGGGGCCGATATGGTCTTCGGCTCCCGGCTGCGGGGCGAGATCAAAGAGGGGGCCATGCCCTGGCTGCACCAGTACATCGGCAACCCCCTGCTCACCTGGCTCCTGAACGTCGTCTTCCAGACCCACATCTCCGATGCCCACAGCGGGTTCCGGCTGATCCGGCGGGATGCGCTGGAACAGCTCCACCTCAAGACGGGGGGATGGAGTTCGCCTCGGAGATGTTCATCGAGGCGGCCAAGGCGGGGCTTGTCATCGAAGAGGTGCCCATCACCTACCACCCCCGGGTGATGCCCTCCAAGCTGGACAGCTTCTCGGACGGCTGGCGGCACATCCGGTTCATGCTGCTCTACAAACCCCTCCCCTTCCTGGCGGTTCCCGGCTTTCTGTTCGCTCTCCTCGGATTCCTGATGATGCTGCTCTTTTCCTTCGATGTGGGCATCGAGACCTCCCGGCTGCACACCTTCATCCTCAGCGCCATGGCGTTCATCGGAGGCCTGCAAATCCTGCTGATGGGGATCAACATCAGGATCTATTCGGCGATGCACGGGTTCAGCGAACAGAGCAGGCTGGTCTCGCGCCTGATGAACTATCTCAGCCTGGAGCGGGAGCTCTTCGTCGGCGTCTTGCTCATGGTGGCAGGCGCGATCATCGGCGCAACAATCGTGCAGCAGTGGATCGCCTCCGGGCTCGGCGAACTTGAACAGGTCACCAACGCGGTATGGTCGCTGGCCCTCTTTCTCTCGGGCCTGCAGATCGTGTTCTCGGCGATCTTCGTCAGCATGATGATGCTCAACGTCGAGGAGAAATAACGGGCTTCGCGTATCTGCTCTGGATATTGGTAAGGGCTTCTATTATGGTGCAGCCGTGAGGCAGCCAGTGGAAACCGCTCCCTCTTAAGTGCGGTAAGTCTTCGCTGACATAGAGGTAATCAAAAGGATAGCATTTTGTTGGGAGCGGCGGGAGAAGAGGCCCATATACTGCCCTGTCTCCTTCCCGGAGGCAGGGGAGCGGTCACTCGAGTTCGAGAAATTCATCCTTTGTCATATGAGCCTGTTTCAGGATCGAGAGGAGGGTCCCCCGTGGCACGGGATCGCGCTTGGGAACAATGACCAGCAGCTTCTCACCGTTGGGATTACGCTTATAGAGTGCAATGTGGCTCCCCTTCCCCTGATGAGGAGCCATTGGCAAACCCGGCCTTCCTCAGTCTCTTGATGACCGCATCGGAAGAGATCAGAGGGAGCCTCTTCATCCCTCGACCTCAATAACTGAGGTGAATTTATGGGGAGAGGTAAGCATCGGCTCGAGATCCTGCAGCATGTCAAGAGCCCGGGCATTTTCAAAGAAAAGATCGATCGCCTCCCGGATGTTATCAAGCGCCTCCTGTGGCGTGTCACCGCAGCTGGCGATCTCCAGTTCCTGGCACCGGGATACGTATACTCCCTCCTCTTCCCAGATCAGAATTGTCAGTCGTATCTTCGCCATCGCTCATCTCCCGAATCAATACACTATTCTTGTCTGCGTGAGTAAAATCCTTCCCCTACCCAACAGCACCATAGCCAATCCTGATCCCCCGGAGTTCAGGTGCGGTGTTGCGTACCCCGGTGCCGGCAGGATGCCCCGCCCGGGTTTGTCGGCGTGGTTGGATCCGGTTGGACTTCTGGTGCCAGAGGAAAGAGATGCGATAGTCGAGCGCTTCTATTCGAAGGTCAAGCAAAGTTCTGGTCAGATCCTGATGGTATCCGGGAATGAAAGGATCGATCCGTATTAAAGTACATTCCTGCAATCTATCAGCGGAAGCGCTCCATTAACTGCCGGATCGCGAGCACCCCGTTGTCGAGGTATTACGATGGGGAGTATACGGGAAGGTATATCCCCTTCAGGGCGAGGTGCTCCCCTGCACCTCCGCCTCGGCCACCTTGAAGGCAAGATCGGTCCCCACGATGCGGTAGAGGCCGTCCACCCGCACCCCGTACGGGTTGTCCGTAGTGGCATAGGGGACGATGAACTCGCCGTCCACGCTCTCCTGCCGATAGACAAAAGTCCTTCCCGTATTGGTGACGATGGTGGCCTCGATGACGCCCTCCCCCTCGATGCGGGCGCCAGGGACGTGCTCGAAGACCTTCACGCCGTCGAAGCCCAGCCGGGAAGGCTCATCGGCGGGGGTCGATTCGAAGACCAGGCGGTAGTGGCGCAGGGCGGGGACGGTGTCGAGCGGTGTGTCCGGGTAATCGCTCAGCACCGCGGCGTGGGTGCCCGGCGCCGCGTTGGCGTTGAGTTCGGCGGTGCGTGCTTCCATGGCCGCCACTGCCCCCTCGGTGTAGGTGGTGATGGTGGGATATCCGCCGCTCGCCGCCGTGCCGTCCCGGTACTCGACGGAGAGGGCTTCGGATGTCTCGGACATCGAGCCGTCCTGCAGGTGCAGGCGCATGAGCATGGTGTGGTAGAAATCCCGGTCGTAGAGTGTCACCACGACGGGCGCCGATTCACGGGGGGGCGTGTAGGCGAACTGTTTCACGTAGGGCGCCATGCCCTGCTCAGGGTCGTCCCACGTGGCGATGGTGGTAAGAAGGGATTCTGCCATGCGGTTGTCGGTGATCACATAGCGTGCACCAGCATCCTCGAGGATATCGTCCGCCTCAGCTTCTGTCCGGGCTAAGTAATAGGGGGCGGCCCCTCCCGTCCCGATGACATTGCTCTGGAAGGGGTTGGCCGTGGGGATGCGCCGGGCGATCGCGGTCACCCAGTGGCCGTAGTCCCACCAGCACATCACCCCGTAGGCCTCGTCAGGGTAGATGTAGTCCTCCTCGTAGCGGTCCAGGTATCCCACCCCCGGGTCCGGGGAGTGATCATGGAGCTATTCGAGCGCCTCCCGCCACTCGGAGGTGACCACGGTGTCCTTCGGGCTGCCGTGCATGACCGAGTGGTCGTTGCCCGCGGAGAGGGCCACAAACCCGATCACGGCGATCGCGCCGACGACAAAGAGCAGGGATCTGACGGTATATGCCGGCCTTCTGGTGGCAGGGGCTTTCTTTTTCTTCGCAGGCTTTGCTTCTGCGGTGTCGTTGTGCAACACCTGCCGCACCTCCGGCCAGCTCCAGGCGATGAGGGCGTCCACCGCCACGGCAGAGAGGAGCACAAAGGGGACCACGAAATAGTACTCGAAACGCTTGTGGACCGCGGTGATGATGATCAGCAGCACGGCCCAGACAAAGACGAACAGGGTGTCGGGGACATGGTCCTCTTTAAGTTTGAGCCACAGCACACCCAGTCCCGCCGCCATCAGCAACAACCCGAAGTGGAAGCGCTGGACGGCATCGCCGAGCGCGTAGGCCTGCATCTCCTGGATGGTGCCGGTATAGGCCGTCTGACCGAAGAAGCCGGTGAGCCCGACGGTGATGATGGCAAAAAAGTCAGGGGCGAGAAGGGACGCGGCCAGCATCGAGATCGCTCCCACCGCCACGACGGCGACCAGGTACTCCCGCGTTTTTCCCTGGAGGATGCGGGAGAGGAGGTAGAGGACTGCGCTTCCCGCGATCAGGGCGACCAGTACATAGACATGGGCGATGGTGTAGGTGGAAAGAGCGACTCCCTCGTAGCGGACCCCGAAGAGGGCCATGCCGGCCGCGGGAATGGCGAAGGCCACCGCATTGAGCACCAGCAGCGAGTCGGAGGGATCCCCTCTCATGTGGCTGCGCAAGAACTGGACGAGGGTAAAGACCGCAGCGATGAAGGCGAAGAGGCCGATGGTAACCATGTTCATCAGGCCCAGCAGGTAGGAGACGCCCGCGGCAGCCCCGAGGAGCACCAGAACCGAAAGATGCCGACGGTCTTGCAGGGAGAATTCCGGCTGCGCGGCATTGCGCAGGGCGGCGATGTAGCAGAGGCAGAAGAGCGAGGATGTGAGCACCTCGGCGGCGTGGTGGTCGATGAACCCGTACAGTGACCGCACGAAATAGGTCACCGAGGCCACGGTGATGAAGCCTGCGGCGATGAGCCCGGTCCTTTGCCCGCCGATCCGGGTGCCGATAAGGTAGACCACCGGCACCGTGAGGGCGGCGAGCACCGGGGGGATCCACGCGGCCACCCCGATGATCTCCGCCTGCGTTGAGGCGCCGAGCAGGATGCAGGCCGCCGCAGAGAGCATGGGGAGGAGCGGCCCCCAGTCGATGAATTTGCCTGAGGGGAAGGCGGTCATGGGGTCAAACCAGGTGTAGTGAGGAAAGTTCGCCGCCATCGACTCGATCTGGCGGAGCATGTACCACGAGTCTATCCCCAGGACGTTCACCGCGGTATCGGTGACGAGATAGGATTGCGGGAGGCTGCGAAACCAGAGGGAGAATGCCATAAAAAGAAGCAGGAGTGCCCAGGGGAGATAGCGCTCGGAGTGTTTCATTGAAGGGAGATTTCGTGTAAACTATGATATTTTTTATTCATTTGCACGATCGCAAAACTGCGGGGTTTTGTACACCCGCGGTCGATCGAGAGGAGAAGAAGGGTTGGTAATGCGCAGGGAGCAGTGCTATGCCTCTTTCTGTCTGTCCTTCTCCCGGTACCCTTCCAGCAGCACCGAGCAGATGTTCTTCACCGGCCGATCCGTGTTCTCGCTGATGTGGAACTCGCAGAAGGGGCAGATGGTGACCACGATGTCCGCCCCGGTCTTTTTGATCTCCTCGTCGCGGAGCTTGCCGAGGGCCGCCGCCTCCTCGGGCAGCCCGGAGCGCACGCCCCCGCCGGCACCGCAGCACTGGTTGGGCATCTCCACGAACTCTTTGACCGCCATGCGGAGGAGCTCCCGGGGCTGTTCGCTGATACCCTGGCCGCGGAGCAGGTGGCAGGGGTCGTGGTAGGTGGCCCGGAGGTCGAGTTTCGCCGGGGGCTCGATACCGTACTCGGTGAGGATCTCGGAGACGTCCTTGACCTCGAAGGGCGTGTCGTAGTCGTTCTTCAGGGTGGAGCCGCAGCCGGCGCACATGGTCATCACCGTCGTGATGCCCCGTTTTTCGAAGGCCTCGATGTTCTGCTTCTTCAGGGCCTCGAGCACCCAGGTCTGCCCGGTCCTGATCAGGGGGGAGCCGCAGCATACCTGGTCGTGGGGCACGATCACCCGGATGCCGTTTCTTTTCATCACCTCGATCATGTCGAGCGCATTCTGGGGCACCCGGCCGTTGTACATGCAGCCCACGAAGAAGCCCACCTCGCCACGCACCGGCGCGTCGGGCTCGATCACCTCGGGCACCTGCTCGAGGAAGGTCGGCTGGGTGCGCACCACGCTGCGCCCCGTATCCCGGACCAGGTCCGCCACCTCCTGGTGGCGGGGAAGGGTGAGGCCTTTGCGGTTGGCGATCTCCCGCAGCTTCTCGATGGCCTTGCCCGGGGTTTTGATCTCCTTGGGGCAGACCTGCACGCAACGCTGGCAGGAGGTGCAGGTAAACAGCCCTTCTTCGATAGCCTTCTCGATGCGGTCGTCGGTGCACCGGGGGTCGAGGGCGATGCGCATCTCCTGACGCATGTGGGTGGGGCCGAGGAACTCGGCCACCTTGATGGCCGGGCACGCCGAGACACAGGAGAGGCACTCGATGCAGTCCCGCAGAGGCTTGAGCGCCTCGATCTCCTCCTTTGCCGGGAGCCGGGCATCGTCGGCGGTGGTGGGGGCGGCGAGTTTGTCCAGCAGCGGGGCGAGGTCAACGGTGAGGTCTTTGATCACCGGCAGGTTGAGGGGCTCGACGGTCATCCCGTCCTCGGCCTCTTTCATGCAGGCGAGCGCCGGCTCGCCGTTGATCCGCACCGCACAGCTGCCGCACTGGCCCGAGCCGCAGCAGTAGCGGTAGGAGAGGGTGGGGTCGAGGTCGTCGTGGATGGCGTGGAGGACGTGGAGCACCCGGGCCCCCTCGTTGGCGTCCACGGTGTAGAGTTCGTAGCGGGGCTCCTCGTCGGTCTCGGGGTTGTAGCGGTAGACCCGCACGGTGAGAGGCTTCGTTTTGCTCATGTACGCACCTCCTCGATGCCCTTGCGGGAAAGGGACTGGTAGGTGTGCCCGAAACGAGACGCCTCCGGTGGCCATCCGGTCTCCACGTCCTTTCGCACGTGGGCGCCCCGGGACTCCCTGCGCAGGAGGGCGCCGGAGACGATGAGGGAAGAGAGGATGAGCATGTTCTCCACCGTGCAGCACTCCAGCAGGTTTCCTTCGGTGGCTGCTTTTGGCTTCTGGGCAGAGAGGGTGGTGAGGGTGGCGGCGAGTGCCCGCAGGTCGGCCTCGGTGCGGAAGATCCCCGCGTGCTCCCACATGGCAACCTTCAGCTGCCCGGTGATGGCCGAGGGGGATGCGGTGCCCTCGAAGAAGGAATCGAGGCGGTCGTACTGCGCCTCCACCTGGGCGATATCGACGGCATGGCCGCGGACCGGCGCGTGTCCGGCGGACTCGCCGGCCCGTTTGCCAAAGACCTGGGTGTCGGCGAGGGCGTTGCCGCCCAGGCGGTTGGCGCCGTGCACCCCGCCGGTCACCTCCCCGCAGGCAAAGAGCCCGGCAACGGTGGTCGCCCCCCCGGGGGTGATCCGCAGCCCCCCCATGATGTGGTGGGCGGTGGGCGCCACCTCCATGGGCTGCGTCCTGATGTCCACCCCGAACTGCAAAAACTGCTCCAGCATGATGGGCAGCCGCTCCTCGATGGTCTCCGGCGGGAGGTGGGTGACGTCCAGGTAGACTCCCCCGTGGGCGGTGCCCCTGCCCTCGAGCACCTCGGTGGCGATGGCGCGGGCCACCACATCGCGGGTGGAGAGCTCCATCCGGTCGGGGTCGTAGCGGCTCATGAACCGCTCCCCCTCGACGTTGAGGAGGATCCCTCCCTCACCCCGCACCGCCTCGGTGATCAGCCGGCCCCGGGCGTCGTAGGGGTAGACGGCGCCGGTGGGGTGGAACTGCACCATCTCCATATCGACCAGCTCCGCTCCCGCACGGTAGCCGAGAGCGTAGCCGTCTCCGGTGCCGGCGGCGGAGTTGGTGGAGATGTCGTAGACCCGGGTGCCGCCGCCGGTGGCCAGCACCGTTGCGTCGGCAGAGACCACCACCATCTCGCCCCGGCGGTCGAGGGCGATGGCCCCGCTCACCCGGTCGCCGTGGCGCAACAGCTCGATGACCGTCATCTCCTGCAGCTGCTCGACGGGGCTCGCCCGCAGGCGCTCGGCGAGGGTCATCATCATCTCGTGGCCGGTGCGGTCGCCGGCGTAGCAGGTGCGGGGGAACCGCTGCCCGCCGAAGGGCCGCTGGGCGACCTGCCCGTCATCGGTGACATCGAAGACCGCCCCCCAGCGGACGAGATCGGCCATCCGCGCCGGCGCTTCATCGACGAGGGCGTCCACCAGTGCGGGGTCGTTGAGGTAGGCGCCGCCCCGCAGGGTGTCCTCCACGTGCATGGGGCAGCCGTCAAGCTCGCGCAGCACGGCGTTGTATCCCCCCTCAGCCATGGTGGTACACCCACCCTTGCCGATGAGTGTCTTGGAGATCATTACGGTATCGCCGTAGAGAGCCGCCTCGAGCGCGGCACGCGCGCCGGCGCCGCCGCTGCCGATGACCAGCACATGGCAGCGAACCACGTTATCTGCATGCATCTTATATTCGGTTAGATGTAAATGTACATAAAAAATTGGTAAGAGACAGAGTGAGCCAAAAATGAGGCTTTTAATGAAGTTTGGCGGCACGTCCGTTGCCGATGAAAAATGCATCCGCCAGGTCGTCGATATCCTCGAAGGCCACCATTCCGCCGGTGCCGAACTGGCCGTAGTGGTCTCCGCGATGTCCGGGATCACCGACCAGCTCCACGCCATCGCCGAAGAGGTGGTGGACTCGCGCGGAGAACCTCCCGTGGACACCTTCATCGAGGCGCTGCGCACCCGGCACCTCCGGGTGCTCGACCAGGTGGCGGGGGACGATGCTGATGAGGTCCGCGAACTCATCGATACACGCCTGGACAACCTGAGAAACATCCTCAACGCCGTCCACACCCTGCGGGAGCTGACTCCCCGCTCAAGGGACTACGTCATCTCCTTCGGCGAGCGGCTCTCGGCGATCATCGTAAGTGCGGCGCTCCGGGAACGCGGCATCCGCTCGGTCGCCATGGACGGCTGCGAGGCGGGGATGGTCACCTCCGGCAACCACGGGGGCGCCCAGGCGCTCCCCGAGAGCGCCACCCACATCAGGAGCAGGATCGAGCCCCTGCTCCCCGACACCGTGCCGGTGGTCATGGGGTACATGGGCTGCACCAAACAGGGCGTCCTCACCACCCTGGGCCGGAGCGGGTCCGACTACTCGGCGGCGGTGGTGGGGGCAGCCATCAATGCCGACGAGATCTGGATCTGGACCGACGTGGACGGGGTGATGACCGCCGATCCCCGGATCATCCACGATGCCCGGGTGCTCCCCTCCGTCTCTTACCTGGAGGCCATGGAGCTCTCTTACTTCGGGGCGAAGGTACTCCACCCCCGCTCCATCGAGCCGGCCATGCAGAAGGACATCCCGGTGCGGGTGAAGCACACCTTCAACCCCAACCACCCCGGCAGCCTGGTGGTGCAGGGGGAGCAGCGCGACCACCGCGTGGTCAAGGCCATCTCCTACATCGAGCGGGTCTCCCTGATCACCATCGCCGGCGCCCAGATGATCGGGCGACCGGGGGTGGCCAGGGCCATCTTCTCGTCCCTCGCCGACCGGGACGTCAATATCATGATGATCTCGCAGGGCTCCTCGGAGGCCAACATCTCCCTGATCGTGGACGACGACCACCTCGACCGGGCGCTCGAGGCGCTCGGGGATGTCCAGAAGGCGGGTCTCATCCGCGACGTGACCCACGACCGGGGCGTGATCGCCGTCGCCGTCGTCGGCTCAGGGATGGCCGGCACCCCCGGGATCAGCGGCCGCATATTCACCGCCATGGGCCGCGCACGGCTCAACGTGATGATGATCTCGCAGGGCTCCTCGGAGGTCAACGTCTCCTTCGTGGTCAGGCGGGAGGACGGCCCGGCCGCACTGCGGGTGCTCCACGACGAATTCAGGCTCTCGGAGGAGTGCGATGACGACGCGTAGCTACCGGGAGGCGGGGGTCGATATCGACCTCGAGGCATCCGCGGTGCACGCCCTCGTCGAGCAGCTGACCTTCCGGCGGGAAGGATCGTTTCCCATGCACGGGGGCGTGGGCCATTTCGCCGGGCTGATCGAGTTCGGGGAGATGGTGCTGGCGCTCGCCGTGGACGGGGTGGGCACCAAGATGCTCATCGCCGACCACCTGCACAACTGGACCACCGTGGGCATCGACTGCATCGCCATGAACGTCAACGACCTCTACGTGATGAACATGGAACCGGTGGCCTTCGTCGACTACATCGCCACCGACGCCCTCTCCGTGGAGAAGATGGCCCAGATCGGGGTCGGGCTCAACCGGGGCGCGGAACTGGCCAACCTCAACATCATCGGCGGGGAGACGGCGACGCTCAACGCCCTCGTCAATGGCCTCGACCTCGCCGGGACCTGCCTCGGCGTCCAGCAAAAAGGCCGCATCGTCACCGGGGAGCAGATCGCCCCCGGTGATTCGATCATCGGCGTGCCATCGAGCGGCATACACAGCAACGGCCTCACCCTGGCCCGGAAACTGGTGGAGGAGCACGCAGGCTGGGAAAAGCGCCTTCCCGGGGGGAAGACCTTCGGGGAGGAGTTGCTTACCCCCACCCGCATCTATGCCGAAGCACTGGAAGTCACCGCCGCTGTGGAGGTGCACGGGATGTGCCATATCACCGGCGGAGGCCTTCGCAACCTGAACCGGCTCGGCAGCGTCGGGTTCTCGATCACCGATCCCCTCCCCCCCCAGCCCATCTTTGCGTGGATGGCAGAAGCGGGCGGGGTGGCGGCAGAGGAGATGTACCGCACCTTCAACATGGGCATGGGCTACGTCTTCATCGTGGCCCCGGAGACGGTGAATACCGTGACCGGAATCGTGCCCGACGCCCGGGTGGTCGGCGAGGTCGTGGCGGCGCCGGGCGTGTGGCTGGAAGGAACCGAAATTACCTGATTTTTTATATCCGGTGTGTATGCCGGTTCGTGGCGGAAAAAAGGGAATGATCAGTCGGCCCCGCCCCTTCCCTCGAAGGAGATCATCGCTTTGGGGGCATATTTTCCGAGCTCTTCGTAGAAATATTTCACCATTGCAGGGTCGGAGTCCTCGATCGACGCCTGGATGGTGCGGACGAGCCACTGGGGAAGTTCATCCTGCTCATCCAGCGAATTCATGATCACCACGATCGCCTCATCCACATCCACTTTCTTGAACCAACGGTAGGCCATTATGCATCACACCTTTAAGTAGGGCGTAAGTGGCAATCGGCTCTATAAAAAGATAGCGGTGGCGGGGACGGGTCTATTCCCCTCGTTGTTCCGGCTCCAGGGGTTCCTGCGTGGCATTCGGGCTGATGATTGCCGAATTGCCGTCAGGATCCTCGAGGATGACGGTAAAGGGGAAGGCCAGATGGCGGGCGTCATCGATCTTTGCCCTCAGCGCAAGGGCATTCTCCCGCTGCTCGCCCTCCGCCCAGGAGAGCACCCGGTCGATGACGCTCTCGAAGCGGTAGAGCACCCCCTCCACATTGCTGATGAACGCCTCGCAGATGGGTCCCGGCTCGACCATGATCCCCAGTTCCGGCACCTTGATGGTGCCCGTGGTGCTCCGAACCACCCTTGCCTCGAGATCCTCCTCCGTCTCCACGGTGAGGGTGTAGCGCAACGGGTCACCCGCACCGAGAATGATGGTGTCCACGAGACGGTATCCGCACTCGCACGAGGCGGTCATGAGAAGGATATCGGAGAAAAAAGGGATGTTTTCCGTCTGGTATAGGTATTCGATCTCGGCATTACACACTGGACAGGGGCCCGGAACCACGCGCCGCACTACATTCCTCCGCCGATCTTCTCGCGGGAGATCTTCACCGACATGGGCGTAACCACCACGTAGCGCGCCTCGCCGATGCCCACGATATCGCCGTTGACGTCAGCTGCCACCTCGCGCAGGTCCTTGAGCACCCGCTCGTAGGTGATCTTGTCCATCTTCAGGCGGGAGACGTCGACGATGACGATATTTCCGTTGTAGATCTCGTCCTTGATCCGCGGCGTGTCCTTGAGGTCGCTGATGTTTGCGATCTTGATGTACATTGAGGCGGGCGCGTCTTCGCCCACCGGTTCGTAGGACTGCAGATCGAGTTCCATATACTCCATTTCGCTCGAAGGAGTCCCTTTCCCCAACAGAGAATCAAGGAATTTGGCCATAAAAAGATTGTACAATGAATTTTATTTAATAGTATCCATTCTGTGGTTCTTAGAGCTCGAAATTCCAGATGTCGTCTCCGACATAGTGGATATTCCTGACCGCTTTTCCCTTTTCCAGGTGTTGAATTTCTGCCGCGTCGTAGAGGGCGATCCCGATGGCCAGCGGCTTGCCGTACCGCTCCTCGACGATGACCACCGGACCGCCTGCGACCACGTCGTCCGCGACCGAGATGATGCCCGGGCGCATCACGTCAGCGCCGTTGACCATGAACCTGACCGCGCCCGTATCGACGACCACGCGCCGCTCCGGGAAGGGCCGCTTCAGCGCACCGTGGAGGGTGGGGAAGATGTGCCCCTCGATCTCCATCAGCAGCGGCTGTTTGTCCACCAGGATAAACGTCACCTCGCCGTCCGTCTCCGCCATCTCCATCATCTCGGAGGAAAAGAGGGCTGCACTCTCCCCGATCTCCGCGGCGAGACGGTCCCTGACCTCCGCAGCTTTTGCCTTTTTCATGGCGTGGCGTTTCTTTACTTTCAGTTTCGGCATAAAATCGAGGAAATGTATTTGTCGGACAACAATAAATGGTTTTTCGGCGGACTGCGCTATATTTATCTATCTTCCTCTCGCAATTATAGTACTCCTCATCGAATATTTAAGGGAATTCTATGACCAGAAGACCGTTGGAAATTTTAGATCAGGCCCTCAATCGAAAACCCGTCATCGTAAGCCTCAAAGGGGGCCGGGAAATCCGGGGTATCCTGCAGGGATATGATGTGCATATGAACCTCGTCCTCGACAAAGCGGAGGAGGAGGCTGAGGGATCGCTCCAGAGTTACGGTACGCTCATTATTCGCGGGGATAATGTGATCTACATCTCCCCGTCCGTTGATTAATATTCAGGTGATTGACAATGTCCAAAGGTACGCCTTCAATGGGAAAACGCCAGAAGAATACGCACATCGTGTGCAGAAGATGCGGCAGGAAATCCTACCACGCCCGTCATAAGGTCTGCGCGTCATGCGGGTTCGGGAGCAGCAAGCGAATACGGAAATATTCCTGGGTAACCAAGAAACCGAAGATTCCTACCCACTAGAGTCCTGCTATGTGTGGTATCGTTGGCATCCTTGATGTCGGCGGGGCTTCCTTCCCTCTCTACTATGCCCTGTACGCGCTCCAGCACAGGGGGCAGGAGAGTGCTGGCATCTCCACATACGACGGCGAGGCGCTCCATAAGCACAAAGGCCAGGGGCTCGTCGCCGAGGTGTTCGATGAGTCTATTCTGAAAGGTCTGGAAGGCATGGTGGGGATCGGCCATGTCCGCTACCCCACCACGGGTGCGAAGATCCCAGAGAACATCCAGCCCTTCAATGTCACCTACCGGGACCGGAACATCGCCATCGCCCATAACGGCAACCTCGTCAATTCCGCAGAGCTCCGCGAGCACTACGCACAGCGGGGCCAGATATTCTGCACGACCACCGATACGGAGGTCATAGCCAATATCATCGCCGACGAGCTGCGCAAATCAAGCGATATCGCCGATGCGGCCCTGCTCTGCATGAAGCGGCTGCGGGGATCCTATTCTGTCGTGCTGCTGGTAGACGACGCCATCTACGCCTTCCGGGATCCCCTGGGCATCCGGCCGCTCTGCATCGGGGAGACCGACCGCGGCTACATCGTGGCCTCGGAGAGCGTGGCCGTCGATGCCCTCAACGGGCGGTTTGTGCGGGACGTGCGCCCCGGCGAGCTGGTCTGCATGACCAAGTCCGGGATCCGCAGCATGCAGATCGCGCAGGCCAGCCACCGGGCGCACTGCATCTTCGAGTACATCTATTTTTCCCGGGCCGACTCGGTGCTCGACGGCCGGCTGGTCTACGGCGTGCGGCGCAAAATCGGCAGGTACCTCTACGAGGAGCAGCCCGTCCACGCAGATATCGTCTCGCCGGTTCCGGATTCAGGCATCGCCCACGCCATCGGCTACTATGAGAGTTCGGGGATCCCCTACCGCGAGGGCCTGATGAAGAACCGGTACATGGGGCGCACCTTTATCATGCCCACCCAGGAGGCGCGGGAGAACGCGGTGCGCATGAAACTCAATCCCGTGAAGGGCCACATCGCCGACAGATCGGTTGTCCTCGTCGACGATTCCATCGTGCGGGGGACCACCTCCCGGCGGATCATCAATATCATGATGGAGGCTGGCGCCGCTGCGGTTCACATGCGTATCGGCTCGCCGGCCATCCGGTTCCCCTGCTACCTGGGCGTGGATATGCCCACGCGGGAGGAGCTGATCGCCAGCGGAAGGGAGTGCGAGGCGGTCAAGGAGAGCATAGGGGCAACCTCCCTCCACCATGTCTCCCTGCAAAACCTCATCCGCGCCATCGGCATCGATGAGGCGGACCTCTGCACCGGCTGCATCACCGGCTGCTATCCCATGGCCGTCAGGAACGAGAAGTGTGCGGAGCGCTTCGTGGACTTCGTGGGCGGCAGTTACCAGTCCTACCTGGAGACGTTTGAGGAAGGCGAGCCGCAGGATTCCTGAACCTCATCCTCTTTTTGTAACAATCCGCCCTTGCCGATGAGCGCTCCCGCTCGGGGTCATGATGCGTTAAGAAAAGAAGAATAGCGAGGGATGGATTTGAACCATCGGTCTACGGGTTATGAGCCCGTCGGGATTTCCTGACTACCCCACCTCGCTGCTCGGGTGGATATATACATAGCATACGGGGCAAGATATAGTTTTTCATCACGCCACCGTTCGACAAACCGGGGGAATTTCGGAGGGGCACACACGCTCATGTGGTTCGGCGACCTACCTCTGATCCATGGAGCAGCACGATCCTGTCGATGACGAACTGCAGGAACTGCGAAAGCGGCGCCTGCGGGAGATGGAGCAGGCATTGTCCCGGCGCGACGCACCGGCGGCGGTCCTCCATGTGACCGACCAGACCTTTCCCAGCGTGATCCGCGATCATCCCTTTGTACTCATCGATTTCTGGGCCGAATGGTGCGGGCCGTGCCGTGCGGTTGGCCCTGCGATCGAGGAGCTCGCCGCGGAGTTTGGAGGCCGGGTGACCATCGCAAAGTGCAATGTCGATGAAAACCCGCGCGTGGCGGCGCACTTCTCCATCGCCGCGATCCCGACCCTGATCCTCTTCTCCCGCGGGCAGATGGTCGACCGCATCACCGGCGCCTACCCGAAGGAGCAGATCAGGCAGCGGATGCAGCGGGCGTTCGGGGAATGAGGGCGGTCAGATCTTCATCCCGCTTCGTGAAAATTCACGTGCATTGATCTTCGCCGCCATGATGAAGTCGTTGAGCGTCAGCCCGCCGCAGGCATAACTGTACCAGGAGATATCAACGTACCGCTGTTCGGTGATGGCGACGTCGGGGAAGTGCCCCTGCCCTGCGGCAAGCTCGGCGATTTCCCCGACAAAATCCATGCATTCCTGGAAGGTCTTTAAGGAGAACCGCCGTAGCAGGTGTCCGTCGGCGAGCGACCACCCGGGGACCTCCCGCCTGAGATCGAACACCTCCTTTCTGGTGAGCGGGCAGATGCCCTGGACATTGGGGGTGCACGTCATGGAGGCCAGTTCCATGGTAGGCGTTTGACCGGTCGAGAAAAAAGGTTATCTGAGGGCCTCGCCCTCGACAGTATCCTGTGATTTCTCGCCAGTCTCCGCCATTGTCCGTTCGACGGCCATTCCCCCGAGGAGCACGAGGGTGGCGAGGGGCAGGGCGATGATCAGGGGATCGACGGCCTGCCAGAAGCTGGAGAGAAGCGCCGGTGTCCCGAAGATCGCCTGGGAAAGGCCGAGCACCGAGGACTCCGCCTTGTGCACGAAGGCGGTCCATAAAAACCACGCAGATGCGCCGACGACGAGGCTGGCGATGGCGGCATTCCTGGAGGGGGTGCGTGCGTAGAGGGCGGCCGCGTAGGCGGGGAGAAACGCTGCGGCGCAGAGCCCCATGAACATCGCCGTTGCCCTGGCGATGATGCTCACCGGCATGAGGTAGGCGAGCCCCACGCTCACCGCGATCATGAACACGCAGCCCACCTGGCTTGCCCGCAGGGAGGGCTTCGCATTCCTGGCCACCTGCCAGACATCGTGCCCGATGGCGGTGCCCATGGTGTGGATGAGCGAGGAGAGCGTCGACATGGCCGCGGCGAGGAGAGCGAGCATGAAGATGATGATGAAGATGTCGGGCATGGAGGCGTTGATGTACGCGGGAATGATGGCATCGACATTGCCGCCGGCTGCCTCCAGGGCGATCATGCCGTTGTTCTGGACGAAGTAGACGTTGGTGAGGGCTCCCACGGTGAAGGCGACCCCGGTCATCATCAGGATGAAGGGTCCGCCGATTAAGACCGCCCGGTGGATGGCCTTGCTGTCTTTTACGGTCATGAACCGCACCACGAGCTGGGGCTGGGCGAGCACCCCGATCCCTACCCCGAGTACGATGGTAGTCACGAGCGTCAGCCAGATGGGGCTTCCCAGCACCGGCATGGACGTCCACCCTGTGTGGCCCGCCGCAGCCAGCGCCTCAGGCACCATGGACGAGAGACCGGCGAGGGCGGTATGCGCCTCGACCACGCCGCCGAGGTGGACGTAGGTGAGCACCAGGAGCACCGTCATGCCGATGAGCATGATGCCCCCCTGCATGGCGTCCGTGTACATCACGGCGATCAGGCCGCCGAGCACGACATACATGGCCACGATGGCCGCGAACCCGAGGAGCGCCGAGTCGTAGGGGATGGTGAGCGTCGTCTCGATGAACCGCGCCCCGCCGATGAGGATGGCTGCGGTATACAGGGGCATGCCGGCAACGATCACCAGCCCGGCCGCGTACTGCATGAACCGTGATGCATAGCGCTTTCCCAGGAGATCGGGAAAGGTGACTGCCTGCAGGCGCTGCCCGATCTCGCGGGTCTTTTTACCGAAGATGACGAAGGCCAGCAGGATCCCCACCCCGATGTTGAGTACGGTCAGCCAGATAAGCCCCATGCCCAGCTGGGCGGCGACGCCCCCGAACCCGATGATGGCTGAGGTGCTGATGAAGGTGGCCCCGTAGGAGAGCGCCAGGATAACCGGATGGATGCGGCGTCCCGCCACCAGGTAGTCTTCGTGCTCTTTGGTTTGCCGGTAGCCGAGCCAGCCGAGAACGACGATGGCCGCGAGGTAGACGAGCGTGATCGCGGCGAGGGTGAGGGTGTTAACCGCCATGCGTCTCATCTCCGCCGGCATTCCAGTTCAAAAGACCGTACAGTACGCAGGCGAGCGTAAAGCCAAGGGCAAGCAGATATGCAAACCAGATTTGAGGATCAAGAATTCCAAACATTATAACTACCTCCCGGTATTCACAACCGGATCCAATGCACGGGAATCCAGCGTCGAGCCGGTTCCCTACCTAAAGAAGAATGCAAAAAAGCCAATCCCGCATGAAATCTTGCGGTCCGGTGGGCAGGTGCCAGCATCCATAGTCCGAATACCTGATACGATTTTTCGTCCCTGATTATTTAAAAATATGCCCGGCATGTTCATGGTGGCACCATGCGAGCATATAGAAAAGGAACGAATGGTGAGCCGCCCCCTGTGCGGTGGGGCACGGCCGATGGAGCGGGGTAGGGAAGGCGAGAATCGTCCCGGAATAACGCCTGATATGCGCGTCCTGCGCCCCCGTGTCCAGCCCTCAAATAATAAAAAATCCCGTGATAGGAACATTATGGATGATTGTGGATATATCGAGGTTTTCTCTCTTTTCGCCGCAATGGAGTCCTGTTGAGATTTCTTCGCCCTCTCCTTTGTCTTTCATACCTCAAACCATGCCATACATTTCGATATTTTCGGGTAACTGCGTATGCCGGAAGAGCGTTTCGGCGACCGCCGCGACCACAAACTATATAACCACTCCTAAAAACCTCTTGTTTGTAGGATTTCAAGGAAATGAGTGCAATGGATGCCCACTTTGTGCTGAAACCCATGGAAATGTATGATATGGAAGAACGGGACGAAATCCCTCTGGATATCGGCGAAAAACCCTTCTCGATCGATTATCAGGCATACATGAATATCGAGAATTCCTCCCTTCTCTCCATGATGTACGAGCGGGACGAACTCGACTGACACCACCACCCCGAAGTATCCCGCAAGGCGCAATTGACGCCTCTCCCAGGGCGGGGTACGCATCCCCTCTCCTTTTGTCGATGGTGCGGACTGCAGCCTCCGGCATGATCCGCTTCAGAGGGTTTCGAGCCGGTAGTCCTTCGTGCCGCGGCCGGGGTACTCGGCGTGGACGATCGGGTTCCCGCCTTCGATATGGGGCCATACTCCCTGAATGTGTGGCCTCCCGGCCGGTGATCGTACCCCCGAACATGGGGGGGACGATGGGTGGTGGCCCCCTTTTCGTCGAAGTGCCGTTTGATCGCGGTGCGGTCACCCTCTGCAACCAGCTCTGCAGAGCCTCTTCACCGCTGCCAGCTCTGCAGAATGATCTCGTCCGGTCCGCGGGCCCGAAGCCCGGCGACATAGACAGCGCTCGCCATGGTGTTCGCCTCCAAAATGCCTGGATATTCATGCGAATCACGAAACATGTTCGTTTCTGGTGTGCGTTCACGTCACCACTGCCCGATTGAATGCCCACCGGGCCAGGAGGAACATACTTACGCAGAAGCCCAGCAGATAGAGGTAGGATGTGAGGATGATCAGGGGGGTATAGATGAATTCTATGCCTACAGCAGAAAAGCTGCTGCCAATGGCAAAAAACCGGATGCCGTTGATGAGGTGGGTGAGAGGATTGATCAATGCGAGGACCTGCAGGAATCCCGGGAAGGCGGTGGTGGGGTAGAGGGCGTTGCTGGTGAAAAAGATCGGCAGGGTGAGCAGGGTGATGATCCCCTGAAGGCCCTCCGGACTCTCCATAGACACCGAAATCGTTGCCGAGAGGAAGAGAAATCCGAGGGCAAATGTCCCGACAAAGATCATGATGCCGAGCACGGCAGTTGCGGTGGCCATCGGCGTATACCCCGAGAAGAACCGAACGCCAATGATGAGACCAAAGATCATGATGATGATCGACTGTATCCACGCTTTTGTCACCCCCGAGAGGCCGATACCGAGAACGACGTGTGTTCTCGGGAGGGGGCTGGCGAATATTTCCCGCATCAGCCCCCAATTTTTGTCGAACAGGATCACAACCCCCCCGAAGAGGCTGGTAAACAGGGTGGTCATGGCGATGACGCCGGCCCCCATGAAGGTCAGGTAGCCGATCTGCTCGATCCCGGCAACCGGTGCGATGCCTGCGCTCAACCGATCAAAATTGCTCGACATGGCCACCCCGAAAAATGCCATCCAGAGTGCAGGCTGGACCAGTGAGGAGATGAGCAGGGTTTTAAACCGGAAAAACCTGATCATATCCCTCCAGTATACGGTCATGAATCCGAAGTTCATCGGGATCGCCCCCGTCCTGCCCCCCACTTCTGTGGCCTCTCGTCCCGCAGTTCACGCCCCGTATAATGGACAAATACATCATCCATGGAGGGTTTTTTCAAATTTACCGCGGTGACAGCGATCCCCTGTCCCCTGATGTCATCCATAATCTGGGGAAGCAGCCGGGTGCCATCCTCTGTTACGGTAAATACCACCCCTTTGCGTTTTTTCCGGACATCGCGCACATAACCAAGATTTCTGAGCAGTTCTTCGGTTCTGACGATATCGCTGGTTTCCAGGTACATGATGTCCTCTCCAAGGCCGTTTTTCAGTGTGATCGGTGTGTCGGTGACCACGATGCTGCCATGATCGATAATGCTGATCCGATCGCTCAGATGGTCGGCCTCGTCCATGTAATGGGTGGTGAGAAAAATGGTGGTACCCGCACGGTTGACCGCACGGAGATATTCCCACATCCGGATCCTGGTCTGGGGATCGAGCCCGATGGTGGGTTCGTCAAGGAAGAGTACCTGCGGCCGCGTCATAAGGCCCCGGGCGATCTCGAGCCTCCGTTTCATCCCCCCCGAGAGCTCCTTGGTGCGTGAATCGCGTTTCTCATCCAGTTCAACCAGTTCGAGGAGTTCTTCGATACGCGCCCTCCGCTCCTCCCGGGGGAGGTTGTAGAGCCGGCCGTGAAACTCAAGAATTTCCCAGACAGTCATGTCCCGGTCGAGGGTTACCTCCTGAAAGACGATCCCGATCGACCGGCGCACCATCTCCGGGGACGTGCGCACGTCGTGTCCTGCGATGCTGACCTCCCCGTTCTGAATCGAAAGCAGCGTTATCAGCACGTTGATCACGGTGCTTTTTCCTGCACCGTTCGGACCGAGAAATGCAAAAATCTCGCCGCGGTTCACGGAGAAGCTGATGTTGTCGACGGCCAGCACATCGCCGTATGCGTGGGACAGTCCCCTGACCTCGATAATGGGATCACTCATCGTGCGTTCCTCCAGCAGCACTACTGCCTGAGCAAAAAGACCTTGCCTGATCACCGGCTGACCTTCCGGGCCTCCTCATCCAGCCGGGCAAGGTTCGTGGGGATGGGGTGTTCGGAAAGAAGCCGGGCCATGAAGGTGGTGTTGTGGACCATATAGCGCACCGTCCGGTTGGTGTAGAGGTGGCGGTCGCCGCCGGCCTCGATGTAGCTCGGGCCGGGCCCGGCATCGCCCACCCAGTAGCAGTCAGCATTGGGAGGGACGGTGCAGCCGAGGTGGGTGAGGTTGAAGAGGGTGTGGGCGGCGACGTTGTGGGCCCCGTCCTCGTTGCCGGTGATGATCACGCCGGCAACCTTGTCGTAGAGAGGGTACTGCCCGGTTTCGGGATCGCCCTCACTGTAGGTCCCGTCCAGCCGCTCGATGACCATCTGGGCGACCGATCCGCGGACCCCGAACCAGATGGGCGAGCCGATGACCAGGATGTCGCACGCCTTGACGCGCTCGAGAATTTCGGGCCACGCATCCCCTTCCCCCATATCGGACGCCACACCGAAGAACACGTCGTGGTCCACCACGCGTATGATCTCCGTCTCCACTCCGAGATCGCGGTAAAGGGCTGCCGCCTTATCGATCAGCGCCCGGGTATTGGAGATCTCGGGGGATTTCTTCAGGGTGCAGTTGAGAAACAGTGCCTTGAGTGCCATGGTGGGGAATGGTGCACCGGAGCCAAATACGTTTGCCCGAAAGAAACAGGATGATATAGGGATGCGCCCTACTTCCCCTGATGTGCGGCCGCTACTCTCTCATCGTCACCGATGATCTCGGGGCGAGGTTTCGCGTGTACGACCCCCTCATCGGCCTGCGTTCGCAGTTCAATGTCACCCCGGGCCGGGAGATGCCGGTGGTGCACGACGGCGCAGAGCCGGGCATGGAATGCATGGTCTGGGGGCTTGTCCCCTTCTGGGCGCACGACCCATCGATCGGCAGGAAGCTGATCAACGCACGGGCGGAGACAGTCGCGGAAAAACCGGCCTTCAGGGCGTCGTTCGCAAAAAAGCGCTGTCTTGTCCCTGCAAGCGGGTTTTACGAGTGGAAGAGCGAGAAAGGGGAGAAGGTCCCCTTCTACTACCAGCTCGAGGGCGGCGGGCACTTTGCATTCGCCGGGCTCTTCGACACCTGGCTCGACCCTGCCGGGGGTGAACGCCGGACCTTTGTCATCATCACCACCGATGTCAATGCGCTGGTGGGGAAGATCCATGACCGCATGCCGGTCATCCTGCACCGGGAGGACGAGGAGGCGTGGCTTGATGGGGAGAGCGACCCCGGGCTGCTCGAGAACCTCCTCGCTCCCTTCCCCGCGGAGGAGATGGCGGGCTACCGGGTCTCGACGAAGGTCAACAACCCTGAAAACGAAGGCGCGGACCTGATCGAGCCGCAGGAGAAGGGACGGACGTGGTGGTGAGCCGAATCGATGGTTGAGAGATCCGTGCAAAAAGAGATGGAAACGAAGGCCGTATCAGCGCTTGAGCAGTGCCGGGCGCTGCCGGTGGCATGTGCGAGAAAACGCCTCGGATTCCTTGGGTTCGTCCAGAAGGGCGGCAACCCCGTCCACGTGACCTTCGAGAAGAAGGACGTGGAGCTCTTT
>Ga0272441_10000536_pt1 | contig 86533 bp, 70 predicted proteins | sample SSMProp6N_FD_193582 | JGI IMG/M metagenome (GOLD analysis project Ga0272441, IMG submission 193582) | Marine sediment archaeal communities from Little Sippewissett salt marsh, Falmouth, MA, United States - SSM-Prop-6N | ecosystem: Environmental > Aquatic > Marine > Wetlands > Sediment ... | reverse complement strand
GGCGCTGAGACAATGAGAGTCGCCCTGATCCAGCAGAACCGCGATCCCCGGAAGCACGCGTTCCGGGACAGCTACCGGGCAATCGTCCGGCTCACCAACGACGCCATGCGTGCATCCGGCAGCAGGACACCCGATCTCATCGCCTGGCCGGAAGGTGGCTTCATGAAGGACATCCGGTACTGGCTCGACCGTTCATCCGCCAGGTCGACCAGCGTCGGGAGCGTCGAAAATTTCCTCGCCTACCAGAAACGTCTCGGTACCTGGCTCGTGACCGGGACCCAGGACCACGTGTACGAGACCGATTCCGAAGGCGACCGGACCAAGCGGAATTTCAACTCCTCCGTTCTGCTCGACGATACGGGCGATATTGTCGGCTATTATCACAAGATGCATCTGGTACCCTTCACCGAACATTTCCCGTACAAAGAGGAGTTCCCGTGGCTCGCGGCGTTGCTGGACAAATTCGGCACATCCAACTGGAAACAGGGAACTGAACGGGTGATCTACGAGCACCCGGCAGCCAGTTTTTTCACCCCCATCTGTTTCGAGGACATCTTCCCTGACGACATCCGCCGCTTTGTTCTTGATGGTGCCGACATGATCGTCAACATCAGCAACGACTACTGGTCTCTGACCCCTGTTGAGGGTAAACAGCACGCAATCCACTCCCTCTTCCGGGCGGTGGAAAACCGCAGACCGATGGTCAGGGCGACCGGTTCAGGTCTCACCACCTACATAGATGTGAACGGTAAACTGTCGGCGGACTTCCCGCCTTATTACACGCGCGGATATCTCATCGTCGACATTCCGATCGCCGACCGGAGAACTACCCTCTACACCCGCCGGGGTGACTGGTTCCCGAGATTATTGCTCTTGTTGACTATCATAGCCGGTATGCTTCTGATCGGGAAGAGTGTGGTAAAAAAACCTGTGACCAGTTGAAGTCCTACCGGGCTCCCATGGACTTCAGGAGTTTAACCATTCCCTGATGTCCCTCTTCCTCAGCCAGTGTCAGGGGAGTTTTCCCGTCCTTGGCAATCGCATTTACCTGAGCGCCATGTTCAATCAGCAGTCTGGCAAGGGGCTGATGGTTTTCTCGGGCAGCCCAAAAAAGAGTAGTATACCCGTCCATGGAATCAGAGTTTATCATTGCTTCGTCAACATCCGATACCCGGGAGACAAGGAATTCGGCGGTCTCCATCGAATGCCCGTAGTACAGGACGCCAAATAGACATTGCGTTATAACCCCCGAGCCATCGTCCGTGCGGGCATCGATATCAGCGCCCGCCGACAGGAGCAGTTCCACGACATCTGGAGTTTTCGAGGCAGCCCTGATTATCGCGGTACTACCATCGTTTGCTCTGATGTTGGGATCGGCGCCCTTAGACAGCAGATACCCGACCATATCGATGTAATTGTGTTCACATGCCGAAATGAGTGCCGTATAGCCGTACGAATCACCCTGCGCGTCTATGTCGGCACCCGACTCGACCAGTGCTTTCACCGCTTCGAGATCGTTGATACTGGCCTTAGCTACCAGTTCGGGTTGCTGGGAGTAAATATTCACGCTTGCAAGCAGTCCGAACAGCACGACAAGAGAGAACCTAAAGAAACTGTATGTATTTTTTTTCATAATAAAAAAGTATATGCCCGGGGAACCGGGAACGCAAGGAAAATATTATTCCGCCCGAAGCATTAATCTCGTAAAGTGTGCAGCTTCTCTGCTCAGCTATCAGGGGAATTATACATGGTATCATAATCCCTGTTTGCTTTTCGAAGGACTATCCCGATGATGAACGGGGAAAACCGTATGGCGGCCGCCTGCAGTTTTCCCACCATACTCAGGGTTACCCGCTTTTTTCTTTTATGGACCATTCTGAGAATTTCCCCGGCGACATCCTCCCGTTTAGCCTCTCTTCTGTTCCTGTCCGCGATCTTCCTGTAGATCCCGTCCGGGTATAATACCTTCTTCCTTCCTTCATTCTCCGTAAAGCCGACATAGATAATTCCAATATGAACTCCCTTCTCCTCCAGCTCCACCTGCATGGACTGAGCCAGTGCGCTCAGTCCCATCTTCGAAGCACTGTACGTTGAGTGCCCGGGAAGACCAAGTTTGCCGGCGAGGGTTGAGACGAAAATTATGCTGCCCTTTGATTCAGTCAGGTACGGAAGGGCATATGTACTCATGTACACAGCACCCATCAGATTTATTCCCACGCTCTGCTTCCATACATCGATAGTCTGATCACCGAATCTGCCGTGGCTCGTTATTCCTGCATTATTGATTAAAACATCCAATCTGCCGAATTCAGCAATTACTGCATCAATCATCGTCCTGCACTGTTCGCTGTCGGACACATCGCCCGGAACACTCAGACAGGTCACGGAATTGGCTTCCAATTCCCGGCGAGTTTCCTCCAGGTATTCTGTATTTCTCCCGTTTATACATACCCGTGCCCCGTGCTCGCCGAACAGAAGAGCAGCAGCTTTGCCAATTCCTCTGCTTGAACCCGTAATGAATACGACCTTGTTTTTGAAGAACTCTTTTCCCTGCATTTCTTTATATACGCATATTCTCCAGATATTTCATCGGCCGCCTCAAGCTGCGGGACTTTCCTGCCCCCCGGCTCTTAAGATTCGGCGCTGCCTGAATGTATCAGTGCTGTAACGAAGACCATCATTTTTTTCGTTTTATACTCGTTCACCTGATAGTAAATTGTAGATCAATGGATATCAGGATTCAATGTCTTAATGATACACTTACAGGATTTGAAACGCAGATCTGATAAAAGAAAGCTGTTTCAGCAATGAAAAAAACTTGCATTGACGGCGCACAATGATACAATGAGACAGACAAAAAGATACAAGCCTGCTATTGAACACTGGCATCATCGCTCCGCATCCCTGGTCGAAGCTTCTACCGAGAGGGCTTGGGGGAGATGGTTATATGTCTCGTAAAATGTTCATTGTAATTGTTTTCATGCTGCTGACCTGTTCGCTCTTCGCCCAGAACATGCGGGTGGCGATGGTCGACTTCGCCGTTCACAGCGACAACCCGAAATACACATACCTCGGTAAGGGTATCAGCGAGATGATCGCCATGGAGCTGGCCAACAGCCCGGGAGTGGCCCTGGTCGACCGCGAGCAGCGGATGGAGCTGATGGATGAGATGAAGTTCGCTCATTCGGGTGTTGCAGAAGAGACCGAGCGGCAGCTGGAATTCGGCAAGATGCTGGCAGCCGACTACATCATCTTCGGGGAAATCATAGACATGGACCCGCAGCTGCTGATCAGCATCAGGGTGACCGGCGTCGATTCGGGGGAGGTGGTCTACCAGGACAACTTGACCGAACGGCCCGGCAGGTACGAGTACATCTCGGGGTATCTCGCATCGGCGATTCTGGATCACTTCGATGTGAGGGTAGCCCAGAGCACGGAAAAGAAAGTGGAGGAAAAACAGGAAAAGAAGGAAGAGGCGGTGGTGGCCTTCTCCCGGGCGCTCGCCGCATATGACAAAGGAGAGGAAGAGGAGGCGAAGAAGGAGCTCGTCACCGCCAAGAAGCTGGATCCGGAGTACGAAGCAGTTCAGGTGTATCTGAACAAACTGATTACCAACACCACCAAGTTCAAGGTGAAGACCGAGCCGTTTTACTCCTATCAGAATCCGGCGTATCTGGGGATTATGAAAACGGATAACATTCATTTCCTATTCAGCTCCCCGTTAGTACCCTTCTATCTATTCGGTGAAATCGAACATCTAAACCAGACGCCAATTTCAGGTACGGATAAAAGTATCAGAGAAATAGACAGCATTGGACATGTAGGGTACTCTTTCCCTATCGGTGACAGATGCGGTATGCGCATTGATCATTTAACTTTTTATCGGGCCGACCGGCTCGTTGCCGATCCGGAAGGATGCTCGGGAAGATCCAGTTATGCAATTCTCATTGATTTCGGCTGGCAGGTTAAAGAACAGACTGCTTTTGGAATTGGTCTAACGGCCTATCCAAGATCAAAAGTTGATCTGCCTCAGTGGGAAGCAATTCAATACACTGAATCTTTAGGTATCGCCGGTAATTTCGGTTTTCTTTACTGGAATCCCTCCGAATCCTTCTTCTACGACAGCCGTTTAGCATGGGGGAATGAGACAAGCGATATTATCGATATCGATACGGGAGATATCAAGGAAGAAGCACGTATTCCTATCTACATCGAAAATACTTTAACTCTCCCACGGAACGAGAAACGCACTTTTCTTATAATCAAGCAGCTCAACGATATAAGCGTCGACCGGGTCTATTATTTCGGCAGAGTCCTGCCGGCAGTAGAGCACTTCTTCTCCGATGCATTCTCCCTGCGGGCGGGTATCGAGGGATCGTTTGCTCAGATGAACGACTCATCCCTGTTCGGCTATGGAGCTATGGGGGGGCTTACCTTCCGCTTCATCCCATGGGGTATGGACATCGATTTCAACATCTCCTACCGACTGCGTCCGTCGAGAATGAAAGAGGAATTTCTTTATAAAGACTTTCTCATACTGCTCAGTTTTTCTCTCAATGATCTGTGGATTTCACGGGAATAGAGTCGTCGATGCGAAAATTAAGCACCTCCCCGACTTCGCTGTTCCGATAGTGGACGAGGTCCATCTGAAATCACCGTTCCAGACGTGCACCCATTTCTGTAATCTCATCGATGAGGAGGTCGGTCCGTACTGCATCCAGATGGGCGGGCAGGACTTAAAGAAACCTGACCGGCCGCACTAGTTCGAAGAGTCACCACCCTTCGCTGCAAAAAAAAAATATTTGTGCATTCCCCCGGCCGGGGGTATAATTTTTATAAATTCAGGCTTCGATTTACTCCGCCCCTAAAATACTGAGTACATAATCAAAGAGTAATGAAAGATTCTACTTCATTTTTGAGGAGCCGTAAAATGAAGAGCCATCTATTCTTTGTACTTCTTGCGTTAGTGATTTGTTTCAGTACAATTGCAGAACCCGTCAGTATTGCCGTATCCAACATTGAACCCCTTGGCGTGGATGAAGATACCGCGTTCATGGTGGAAGAACTTCTGCAGATTGAATTCTCACAACACTCGCTTTTCCGGGTAGTTGAACGATCGAAGATGAATGCACTGATGAAGGAACAGAGGTTTCAGCTTTCCGGTGTCACTGATGTTGAAAATGCCATTAAGGCCGGTAATCTTCTGAATGCGAAAAAGGTTCTCTTCGGCGCGCTCGCCTATTATGGAAGTGAATATGTTGAATATCTGCTTACCCTGCGTATGGTTGATATTGAAAAAGGTGAAATCGAAGCTGCCGAGAGCATTGAAATAAAATCCGCAGATGGGATTCGGACTGCTGTCTCTGAAATAGTTGATGTATTGATTAAGCAGGTAGAAATTACAGGAGAAATCATCGCCGTAGAGGAAGAATCAGTATTTACTTCTCTGGGGGAATATGCAGATGTTGTTGAGAACAATGTGCTTTCGGTTTTTCTTCTTGAATTGATCAAGGGAGCGACAGGAAATGTAATCATGAGGGAGGAAGTACCTGTTGCAAATCTGTTAGTGGAAAAGGTTAGTACCGAAGGCAGCCGATGCCGGGTACTCGAAACAGCGGGAGAGATCGAACCCGGAATGACGGTGCGCCGTGGTGAGACGGATATCGATATAAATGAGGAGGAATGCAGACTTCTCATCAAATCGATACCGGAAAACGCCAGGGTCTTTATCGACTCCAAGTTCATGGGTCTCACTCCAGTGGAAGTGGCCGGTATGGCACCGGGGAGCTATATAATCGATATTCGTGCCGGAGCAGGCTACAAGGCTTACCGCGGGAGGGTGAATCTTAAAAAGGGAAGAAGCATTACCATTGAACGTGAACTTGAACAGGAAATAGAAGTTGAAGATATTCTCCTGATTGGCAAGATGCCCCGCAAGCAGACAGATCCATCCACCGCATTGAAAAAAGCCCTGATTCCCGGATTCGGGGCAATCTACAACGGGTATCCGGGGCAGGCGCCGGTAATTATGTTCAGCACCATCATGTCAGGGATTCTTCCGATTATACTGGGTCTAACAGAGGAAGGAGGTTTTTCACCCTACCAAATTATACAAGGGGGAACCGGTGTAATGATTTACCTGAGCTCCCTGCTCGACGCGTGGCAGACTGCCGACGACCGTTTTACCTATCCGACGTATGGGAAAATCCTAATGGGGCCGGCAGGTGCGTTTATCCGCGAAGATTCGGATGACTCTGCGGTTATAGGTATGACAGCGGATTATCAATATGAAGGCAGATCTTATTCCTTTTATATCAGTATATCACCCCTGGTAATATCACGGATCAATACAGACCAAATGGCCTGGCTTATGAATATGGGTATGTATTACAGATTCATCAAATCCGAACGTCTCTTTGTCGGCCTTGGCTATGAAATAACCAACAACTTCATCAACTATGATGATTCCAATGATGAGGAGGGAAGCCCGGATGCTGGAATACCCGGTATGCTATGTTCTCCCGCTCTGTCGCTGTCATACATCTCCAACAAATTTGAACTGGACTTTTCCGGATCTCCATACTCGCATGATACATTCGGCTATAATGACGGGCACACTGATTTTATCGGTTTCACCGGACGGCTCAATCTGAATTACTTTTTCAATTTGAAAGTGGGGGGCGCTCTTTCTGCCGAATATGCGGACTTACGTGACCTGAATGATTTATCATATAAACTGCAGCTATTCCGCTTGAAGACAGGTGTGATCATTCGTTTATAATTTTTTTTATAAAAGGATACAGACACTTTTGACCTTCGCATACTGTTAGCTGTACAAGTTGAGCTATTGACTTCTGGGCTGGTGGTATTACAATGTATTAATCAAAAGTAAAGTCAGGGGGAATAAATCCGTGAAAAATCCCATTACAGTAATTGTACTTTTGTTTCTTGTTTGCGGGGCATTATCGGGCGAGCCGCTCATGACAGGAGTTGTGGAATTTGAAGAAAAAAACGACATCGGAATAGATAATGCCAGGGTAATTATCCCGGAGATATTGGTTGCACATCTGAAAAAGATAGGCACCTATACTCTTTCTGAGCGTATTCTTTTGAAAAAAGTCCTCGAAGAGCAGGCTTTGCAGCTGAGCGGTATGATCGATGAAGAAATGGCCGGGGAAGTGGGAAAGCTCTACGGTCTCGAGGCAATTATTACAGGATCCGTAATGAAGGTCGGTGAAGAAATCACCATCAGCGGAAGGGTCATACATACCGAATCGGCAGAGATAATCGCATCAGGGACGATAGAGTTCACCGATATTGACAGACTGAAAGAAAACCTTGAAGAACTTGCGTACCTTATCTCGGGATTTTCAGAAGATGAATATAAAAAGCTGAAAGTATCGTATGAAATCTCGAAGAGCAATTACGGCTTCCGGCTCGGGGCCGGGTATGCCCAGAATCACAATGACAGCGGATTTTCAGGGCTGCTTATAAGTCTCTTCTATCAGGGAAAGAGATTAAGTGCCGAGTTCAACGGCATCCCCCCGATCATGGCAAACACAGCCGTTATTAATCCTGTTATCAGCTTTTTCCCCTTCACCCATGTCGGCTTCGGGACGAGCTTCATATTCTGCAGCGATGAGCTCAGCAAACCGGATAAAGATACCCTGGGAGAAGATCACTGGCATGGAGAATACATGTCCGTTCTTTTCGGTATAAACCTGAGGGCTTCCAACGCACTGCGGGGTTCAATTTACATGGGTCCGACAATTGATACCCGAATAACCTACCAGGATGAGTCGAATATCGACCATGAATACAGCGGCGGTTTCGAATTCGGTTTTCCTCCTCCTGCTATCACCGTAGAAGCGGAATACTGGTTCCCCAATGATATGTCCCTGCGTTTTCTCTTCATCATGGCCAGCGGAGAGGGAGAACTTGACGGCGGAGGAGATGAAGAAGGTATGAGCACATTGTTCCTGACTCTGTCCTTGGGATATAAGTTCTCTTTATAGTTGGTGATTGAGGTTAGTGTCCATTCTTGTTCGCAATTTCATTGGGAGACACATTTCTCATATCGTAGCTAAGCAGCTTTTTCTGTGATGAGCTCTCTCTGCTCATCCAGTACTTCTTTTCAAATATAGCTTCTTCCGGTTTTCCAGTCTTCGTGATTCTCACGCTGATTAAAGTACAGGCTGACCATCGGGAATTATTTCGTTAAATCATTCGTAAAACTAAACGCCGATTCTTTCGTAAAGAATTGACTTCTTGACAGCAGCTTCGAGCCCGGGATGAGCAGCGGCGGCTACTTGTGCGGCACACATATGTGCAGCCGCGAGCTCGAGCTGTCGTCTCTCTCCCAGCCATGATCTGAACGGGGGAGGATACACCGGAGTGCCCGAATCCGATTTATGTATCCTATCCCGCTCTCATCTTCTGCCTGACCCGCGCCATCATTAGAAACTGTTGACGCGCAGGCACAGAGTACGCAGATTAAAAAGCTCGGTGACGAAGCCTTTTCAGGATCGATTATTCATATGATAAAAAGGTTTCTTCTCCAATGAATCTATTTCTTCATACCACCTTGTGTAATGTGCAGCAACTTTTTCCCGCAGCGAAGGGTATATATAGTTTCTTTTTCTGAACTCTTCTTCATAGTTAGCAGGAAGAGATTCCCTCAGTTTTCTCATAACCTCCTGCCGGTCAATTTTTGTTAGCTCTCTGTTTTTCAGAAGAACCTCTCCTGCAACCAGAACGGTATCCACATCAATAGATCTTCCCCGATACAGAAGCAGATCCAGAATGTTAACATCTTCTGAACAGAATGGTTCACGCATCCTGTTCAGGTCCAGAAGCACAACGTCCGCCTGTTTGCCGATATCAAGGGTGCCTGCACTATCTCCAAACCCGAGAACCGAAGCTCCATTTTCCGTCCCCATTTTAAATATATCCTTTGGAAGGATATGCTTCGAATCCAATTCATACGAATTTATTCTGTGCAGCTTAGAAGCCAGACGCAGCTCTTCAAGATAGTCTTTGTCATCACTTATTTCTTTATCATCCATACCGATTGCAACCTGAACTCCCCGGCTGAAAAGTTCATACAGCGGAGTTATTCCGTTTCTCACTCTCAAGTTACATCCGGGATGATTCGTGACGGAAGTATTTGTCTCCACCAGTAACTCGATATCCTTTTCATTCAACCATACACAGTGTCCACACGTAACGTCGGAACCGAGAAAGTCTAGATTGTACAGATATTCCATCAACGATGAGCCATACTCTTTTATTCCATATAGTCTCTGAAGTTGTGTCTGCAGGATATGGATATGAATCTTTATACCTTTGTCTGCTGCATCTTTTTTTATCTCTTTGAGATCTTCCTCCTGGACCCATTGAGGAGACACTGGTCCGTGGAAAATTTTTACTTTATCTGAATAGTATTCTTTATACAGCCTGTCGACCGTTTCAAAATACTCCCTTGAACCGAATTTCTTCCTGTTTTGCTGCATGGACTGGCAATGGGTTTTCAACTCTCCTTCCAGAGAATTTACAAAAGCATCATTGTCGCCATAAATGAACTGATTTTTATTACTCAAGGTGGGAGCAAAATTAACCCGCTCTCCGCTATCTTTGTAAGCCCTTATCACATCCGTAAATTCAGAATAGTAATTTGAGGCATCCGCCAGATCATGATGATGCATAGTAGTCGTTACTCCGGAAGAAAGAAGAAGTACCGCATTCCACAGGGCATCATAATATGAACTCATCCCGGGATAACTCCTGAACTTCCAGGTCTCAAGCGTATCATCGCTTTGCCCGAACTGTATATCGGTGATTCCCTTTCCATGGCTATGTGCATTTACCAGACCGGGTATAACCATCATATCGGATGAACCGATGATTTCATCCGCCTTATACTTTTTCGTAATATCTCCGTAGCTTCCCGTATCAACTATTCTATCATCCTCAATATACAGGGCCCCGGAAGGTAAAATTGTCTCTGAATCAATAACTACATACTTTCCATAAATAATTTTGGATTTCATCGTCTTCATAGTCTCCCCTTGCTTCTCGAATATGTTCGTATAGGCCAGGTTATCGATTATAAACAGATAGTTTGTACCTGCTGTTTAGATACAGGCCTGTATACCTACAGGATCAATGGACTATTATATTTATAAATCCCAACTTAATCACAGTATCAGCTCGTTTTTTTCAGCGACTATACATAAAAATCAGGTATACTCGAATATTCTTGATTCATAGCAATGCAGCATTCGTCCCTTTTATCTGCCCCTATAAGGCATCCCATGTTTCGAACTTGACCCCGTCATTTTCTAAGCTATACCCAATAATCCTTATACGTGTATCCCAAAAATTGACTGTTCGGTGTAGTTGTTGTTTAAAACAGCCGCACAACCTCACGCATATCTTACTCTCCAGCCGCCCCGGGGCATTTCATACTGTCAGTCTCTCTGATTTCATGCAACGGATAGCCTTTGCTCCTTATATGTTATGGAGGTAGACCAATGAACACAGAAACCGAATTTCTCAACATCGCCGCGCAGGAACACTTCGGCCTCACTTACATCTTCCCTTACCAGCGTCTGGTTATCACCAATGTGCTGGAGGGGGCGGGATACTTCGGCGACGATCCAGGTGAAAACGTAGCTGCCGGAGACTTCCCCCGCCGCCAGATCGCCATCCTTCCCACTGGTGCGGGCAAAAGCCTCTGCTTCATGCTGCCGGGGGTGCTGCTAGAGGGTATCACGGTGATCCTCTTTCCCCTGCTCTCGCTGATGTCCGATCAGAAACGGCGGCTGGATGAGCAGAATATCCCCGCGGAGCTGCTGCGCGGGGGGCAGAGCATGGAGGATCGTGAGGCCGCCTGGCAGCGCCTCGAGGCGGATACATCAGTCGGAAACCGGCCAAGGTTCCTCCTCTCCAACCCCGAGACCCTGGTGCAGCCGGCAGTCCTCCGCCGCCTGGCTGGCCTTCCGATCGACCACCTGGTGATCGACGAGGCCCACACGGTGCCGATGTGGGGACGGGGATTCCGCCCGGCCCTCACCCGTATCCCCGAGATCATCGAGGCAGCACAGCCGAAGATGACCAGCGCCTTCACCGCCACCGCTTCCGACGAGGTTCTGGCCGGGATCCAGAAGATTCTCTTTCCGGATGAGCCGGCTCATGTCATCCGGGCCGATCCGGACCGGACGAACATCTCCTACCACGTCATCCCGGCCCTGTCGAAGCGGCGGGAGCTGCGGCGGCTGCTTGATCGATGTGTCCCCACGCCGCAAGAATGGGAGTCAGAGCCGGATCTCGAGCAGCAGCGTCCAAACCCCCTCCGGGTCCCCCGCCCCGCCCTCATTTTCTGCTCCAGCCGGGACGGAACGGAGAAACTCGCCGAGACCCTCCGCCGCGACCTGGGTGAGGACGATATATTTTTCTACCACGCCGGCCTCGAGCGCGCGGAGAAGAAGACCGTCGAAGACTGGTTTTTCGGGTCGGACACGGGTATCCTCTGTGCGACAACGGCATACGGAATGGGTGTCGATAAAAAAAACATACGGACCGTCATTCACCACGATCTCAGCTCCTCCGTTGAGGCTTTTCTGCAGGAGTCAGGGCGGGGCGGCCGCGACGGGGATCCTGCCTACTCCATCGTCCTTCTGCAGCTGGGCGGGAACACAGCCGCTACAACAGAGGAGCAGAATCAGCGACAATGGCCGCTTGCGCGGGCCTTCCGCGACGACAGCCGATGTCTGCGGGAGAACCTGCTCGCCCTGATGGGCAGCGGATGCGAGATGTGCTGGGGCTGTGACGTGTGTCAGCGGAGCAGGCCGACCCGGCCGTACGGTCAAATGGAACTGATGGCTTTTTTCAAAGCCCACACATACCGCTACTCAGCCCGCCAGGCAGCCGAGCTCCTGCAGGGTGTCGAAACCGGCCGGCCGAGCCTCATTCTACGAAACTTCTGTGCCGGCTACGACTTATTACGGGACTGGCAGATCGAAGAGATCGAGGAAGCTATTGCAGCCCTTATCGAGACAGAATACCTGAAAAAGCCCCGCCGTGGATTATGGCGGGGCCTGGTTGCAATAGATAGACGCGCCGGCGTACAGCGCCGCCGTACAGCACAGGCGAACGGCGCCGGCGGCAAGGCCGAGTAATTAGCTCTCGACGCCTTCGGCGAAGCCGGGGGCACTGAAGTCGGTGGGAATACCTACGCCGCGAGCCCCGATCTCACGGTCGAGCATATACAGACCGTGGCCTAACTTTCCGTCTTTGGAGATGAGATCGAGTTTGTTGAGGATATCGTGGTCGTTCTTCTCCTCTTCAACCTGTTCATCGACATACCAGCCGAGGAAATTCCGGGTGGCGTGGTCTTTTTCCTCGATGGCCAGATCCACGAGGTCGTGAATGCTCTTGGTGATGTATTGTTCATGTTCCAGGGTCTTCTCGAACATCTCGCGGATTGAGCCGAACTCTGCGGCCGGTTCCTTGATCCCTTTGAGCAGGACCCGTCCGTTCTGATCGAAGACATACTCGTATATCTTCATTGCGTGGAACATCTCTTCGTGATACTGCACCATGAACCATCGGGCGAACCCGTCCAGTCCCATATCGGTGGCTGCCGAGGACATCGACAGGTAGAGGTAGGCCGAGTACATTTCCCGGTTTATCTGTTCATTCAATGCGGCTTCCATTTTCTTACTAATCATGATTTTCCCCTTATAAAAAAATAGGCAAGTATTTATGTAAAGAATATAGTAAGGAAAGTGGGGCCCGGACAAGCTTAAATAAAAAAAAGTCCAGCGCAGGGATTACCACACATTGACGAAGGAGGTATTCCACCGGTATAACTGGTGACCCGTTTCCCCGCACCGGACCAGGATTTGCAGTACGTTCAAAGTACCGGTTCAGGGGTGATTGGTCAAGGCTGTATATTAGAGTTTTACAATAAATAAAGCGTAGACAATGTACAGCTTTTCCGTGCATACTTAGTGGATAATTTTTTGCTGTTGCGAGGCGGTTATATGGTAAAACTGACAGAGGTTAAAACCAACCGGGACCTGAACAGGTTCATCGAGTTCCCCTACAAACTGTACAGGAAACATCCCTACTGGGTGCCGCCTCTCAGATTCGATGAAAGGAACACCCTCCTGCGTTCGAAGAACCCATCCTTCGAGTACTGCGACGCCAGGTACTGGCTCGCGGTGGAAGATGACAAGATTCTGGGACGCATTGCGGCCATACTCAACAAGAAATCAATCGAGAAGTGGGACAAGAAATATCTCAGGTTCGGCTGGTTCGACACGGTGAACCGTTTCGATGTAGCCGAAGCTCTCCTCGGCGCGGTCGAAGATTGGGCCCGCCAGCTCGGTCTCACGGCCGTTCACGGACCCCTTGGATTCACCGATCTCGACCCTGAGGGACTGCTTATAGAAGGATTCGAGGAACGGGGCACCCTGCCCATGATCTACAATTACCCTTACTATCCCGATCTCCTGGAACAGCTGGGATACGGGAAGGATGTAGACTGGCTCCAGTTCGAGATTCCCGTGCCGGAAGCTATTGGTGAAAAATTCACCCGAATGCGTGACATCGTACTCACCCGCAACAAACTCCACCTCGCGGAATTCAGGAACAGGAAGGACGTCATATCTTACGGCGAGCGGGTCTTCGACGCTTTGAACAGGGCATACGAGAAGCTCTACGGGGTCGTCGAACTGACCGATAAACAGGTCCAGAGCTATATCAAGCAGTATCTCAGCTTCGTCAACAAGGACTTCATCAAGTTCCTGTTGAACGAGGATGAAGAGGTGGTCGGGTTCGCCATTATGCTTCCCCGTCTTACCGACGCCCTGCAGAAGACCAACGGAAGGCTGTTCCCCTTCGGTTTCATCCACCTCCTCAAGGCGCTGAAGTATCCCAAAGAACTGGTATTCTACCTGATCGGTGTTCGCCCGGACTACCAGAACAAGGGGCTCGACTCTGTGATGCTGACGGAACTGTACCGGAACTGCATCAGATACGGGGTACACACTGTTCAGTCCTGCGGAGAACTGGAGAATAACTCGAACATCATCACTCTCATGAAAAATTTCAGCACCAGGGTGAACAAGCGGCGGCGCTGCTACATCAAGCATCTCTGATCCTGATCCGCGAAGGCGCAGCCCGGTTCGCAGCCCGTCACAAACCTACTTGTCTTCCCGCATATAGGAGGTCCCCAGGGCCGCCGGCGGCCCCACTTTCCGGTTGTGAGATTCCCACACGGTCACCAGTACGAGCACCAGTATGGTAGCTATGTACGGCGCCATGTTGAGGTATGAGGCGGAAATGTTCGTCCCCGAAGCCTGCAGCCGGAACTGCACCGCGTTGATGCCGCCGAACAGAATAGCGCCCAGAATGGCCCGGGAGGGGTTCCACATGGAGAAAATCACCAGAGCGATGACGATCCAGCCGCGCCCGCCGGTGATGTTCTCCGTCCAGCCTGGTGTGTAGGCGAGGGAGAGATGAGCGCCGCCGAGTCCCACCAGCATTCCTCCGACAATCGTGTAGAGATAACGTATTTTAGCAACGGGAATTCCCATCGCGTCGGCAGTCTGGGGATTCTCCCCTACCGCCCTGAGGTTGAGACCGTACTTGGTTTTGTACATGTAAATCCAGGCCAGCGGTATCAGCAGGAACACGATGTAGGTGAGAATGTCCTGGTTGAACATGGAACCTGCAACCGGCAGATCTGCCAGTCCGGGAATCCGTTTTGCCGTGAATTTCACTGCATTCATACCGGTCAGGTAAAAACTGTTGGACTCGGGACCGAGCCGCTGCCCGAGGAAGCTGGCGAAACCGGTGCCGAAGAGGGTGATGCTGAGCCCGCTGACTACCTGATTGGCCCGCATGGTGATGGAAAGGAAGGCGTGCACAGCCGCAAGCAGCATTCCGACCATCATCGCGGTCAGTACCGCCAGCAGAAGACTTCCGGTATGGTAGGCCACGGCAAAGGAGGAAACGGCCCCCATCAGCATCATGCCCTCCAGACCGAGGTTCAGAATTCCCGAACGCTCGGTATAGATCTCGCCGATAGTTGCGTACACCAGTGAGGTGCCCGCCTTGAGGGTGATCGCCAGGATCGAAGTTATCAGGGATATCATTGCTCAGCCTCCTACTCACTGATCCGTTTGATGCGGTACTCGGTAAACAGCGAACCCGCCAGCATGGGAAAGAGAATCATCCCCTGCAGGACCAGTCCCATCGCGGCAGGCAGCCCCATCATCATCTGGACCTGGTCCCCGCCGACCAGCAGCCCCGCCATCAGAACGGCAACGAAGAGGGCCGCTATCGGATTGAGCTGGCTGAGCCAGGCGACGATAATCGCCGTGTAGCCGTATCCGATGGACAGCCCCTGCTGCAGGCGGTGAGAAATAGCGGTGACTTCGCATGCTCCGGCCAGCCCGGACAGCGCTCCCGAGAGGAGCAGTGCCAGGACGATGTTTTTTTTCACATCGACGCCGAGACAGCGGGCCGCCCTCTGATTCTTACCGATCATGTTCAGCTCGAAGCCCCACTTGCTCCGGTTGAGCACGATCCAGAGGATGAGCCCGAGAACTATGGCGATGAAGAGGCCCGCATGTGCCCGTCCGGAGAACCGGGGAAGCCAGGCCGCTTCGGGGAAAAGCTTCGTTCCCGGAAAACCGTAACCCTGGGGATCGCGCCACGCTCCGTAGTAGAGCCCTTCTGCAAACAGGATGGCCACGTAATTCAGCATCAGCGTCACCAGGGTCTCATCCACGCTCAATCCCGTCTTCAGGAGTGCGGGAATACCCGCCCAGAGAGCCCCGGCGATGGAGCCGATCAGAATAACCATCGGCAGCAGCAGCCAGGGAGGAAGAAACGGCGACCAGAACAGGGCCACCCAGGTGGCCGCCACGCCGCCGAAGGTCAGCTGTCCTTCGGCGCCGATATTCCAGAACCGCAGACGGAAGGCGATCGTTACGCCGAGACCGGTCAGCATGAGAGGGATCGCCTTCACCAGGGTCTCGGTGAAGTTGATCCAGCTGCCGAAGGCTCCGCGGAACATCCCGGCGAAGGTCCGCAGCGGATTGGTCCCGAATATTAGCAGCAGGATTCCGGTCAGCAGGAGTGAGACGATGAATGAAAACACCGGCACGAGCAGAATTGCCTTCTTTGATACGGATTTCCGTTTCTCAAATGTCAGTCGCATGCTTACTCCCGTAATACTCGTTTTCCGCCTTCTCTTTGGGGACCCCCGCCATCATCAATCCGATCAGCTCGACGTTCGCGTTTTCGGACGGAAGCACTCCCATGACGCGGCCTTCGAACATCACCGCGATGGTGTCGGTGACAGTCAAGAGCTCTTCCAGGTCTTCGGAGACCAGCAGTACTCCATTCCCGTTGTCACGCTGACGGATCATCTCCTTGCGGACAGCCTCGGTGGCGCCTACATCGAGTCCCCTGGAAGGATATGCAGCCACCAGCACTCCCCCGCACGAGTCGATCTCCCTGGCGAGGATAGTTTTCTGGATATTCCCTCCGGAAAGGAATTTTACGTGGGTTGCAGTAGTCGGGGTGGAGATCCGGAACATTTCAATCATTCTGCCGGCAAAATCGACAATTCGCCGCCTGTTCAGCAGACCCCTTCGGAATATCGGCGGCTGACGGTATCCTTTCATTACGAGGTTGTGAGCGACACTCATGTCGCCGACTACTCCCATAGCTATTCTGTCGGAGGGGATATGGCTCACCCCTGATTTGATAATGGACAGGGGTGAACGGTTCGTCATCTCCCTGCCGTTGATCAGAATTTGTCCGTCCGTAACCCTGTGCAGACCGGTTATGACCTCGGTCAGCTCGCGCTGCCCGTTCCCCGCAACACCGGCGATACCGACGATTTCACCCTTTCGGACCTGAAGATCTATTCCCTTGAGCGCCGGCAGTCCTTTTTCATCAACTGCCTGCACGCCCCGCAGTTCCAGAACCGTCTCCTCCGGCCGGGCCGGGGCTTTATCCAGTCTGAACAGGATCTCCCTTCCGACCATCAGTCTCGCCAGTTCCTGAGGGTCCGTATCGGCGGTCCTTTTTACCGTAACGAGTTTCCCACTCTTCAATACCCGCACCCAGTCGGAGAATTCGATCACCTCCTCCATTTTGTGGGTAATGAAAATAGCAGAGTGCCCCTCGGAGGTCATCTGCTTGAGAATGTGGTTGAGTTCCTCCGACTCCTGAGGAGTGAGAACTGCGGTGGGCTCGTCGAGAATGAGGATCTCCGCTCCACGGTAGATCTGTTTGAGGATCTCGACCCGCTGCTGCTCGCCTACGCTGAGCTGCCATATGTATGCGTTCGGATCGACCTTGAGCTTGTAGTGCTGACTGATCTCCCTGATACGGGCGGCAATGCGCCGCATGTCGGGGATCGGCAGGGTTTCTTTGAGACCAAGAATGATGTTCTCGGCGACGGTCATGGTGTCCACCAGCATGAAGTTCTGATGTATCATGCCGATGCCGAGATTCATAGCGTCCCGCGGTGATTCGATATGTACTTTCTCTCCGCGGATGAAAATCTCGCCTTCATCCGGCCGGTACAGACCGGCCAGAACATTCATCAGCGAGCTTTTCCCGGCTCCGTTTTCCCCGAGCAGCGCCAGAACCTCACCCGGAAACAGTTCCAGGTCGACATGATCATTGGCGACTACTCCCGGAAAACGCTTGGTTATGCCCCGCATTTCCAGGATAGGCTTCTTTTCTGGTTCCATTGGTTTTTACTCTGTATCGTCGAAGATGTACTATTCGAAAAGGCCCGGCCGAACGGCCGGGCCCTGTGTGATCGTATAGATTCTACTCTTCCAGCTTGCCTTCGACACCATCGATGAAGAAGCTCATGTTCAGCATATCGCCGTCGCTCATCTTCTCTCCGGCTTTGAGTATCATTTCGCCCTTCTGGTTCTTGAGAGGTCCCCAGAATACGTCCCACGCACCGTCGACGATCTTCTTGCGTTCATCGGCAACCAGTTTACGGACGTCTGCGGGCACTTTGTCGCTGAAATCGGAGAGCATGACTACTCCTTCCTTCAGGCCGCCCCAGTAGGAAGTTGACTCCCAGGTGCCTGCGATAATATCTTCAGCTACTTCGGCATAGTAGGGTCCCCAGTTCCAGATCGGGCTCACGAGAACGGTGTCCCCGACGAACTTACCCATATCCGAGTCATACCCGATGCTGAGCTTGCCCCTCTCCTGGGCCGCCTTCTGGGGCTCAGTCGTATCCTGGTGCTGGGCGATAATGTCGACGCCCTCGTCGAGCAGAGCAACCGCAGCCTCACGCTCCTTGACAGGATCGTACCAGGTGTTGGTCCATACTACTTTGACGACTGCATCGGGATTTACTTTGCGCACACCTCTGGTGAAGGCGTTGATACCGCGGATTACTTCAGGGATGGGAAACGCGGCCACGTAACCGATCTTGTCAACTTCGGTGAATTCTCCAGCAACCAGACCGGAAAGATACCGTGCCTGATAGATACGGCCGAAATAGGTTGACATGTTGTCGGCTGTCTTGTAGCCGGAGCAGTGCTCGAAGTAGACATCCGGGAATTCCTGGGCAACTTCGAACATCGGATCCATGTAACCGAAGGAAGTTGCAAAGATCAGGTCGTACCCCTGCTGGGCATACTGCCGGATGATACGGGCGGCATCGGGACCTTCCGGTACGTTCTCGATGTAGGTACTTTCCACCTGGTCTCCGAGCTTATCTTCCATGTACTTGCGGCCGCGGTCATGTTCATAGGTCCAGCCGAGATCTCCCGGAATACCGATATACACGAAAGCGGCTTTCAGAGGTTCCGCTCCTTCTGCAGGCGCAGCCTGTTCCTGTGCACCTCCAGCCCACAGAAAAGACACCATCACGGCTGCGATTACAAGCGCGAGAATGAGAATCTTACATGCTCTCTTCATATTCATTCACCGTCTCCTTTTAGATTTTTGTTCAAGTCACATTCTACAACGGATTTGAATATGAGAAAACTAGACTTTTACAATTTTTAGCTGAAATCCCTGCCAAACTGCGGTTTGTCCGTCCCCCCCTACAGCCATCCACTCGGCCCGGCTGTCAGTGACGCCCCGGACAATCAGCGCTTGGCATCGAACCCTGCAGCCGTCCCCGCGCCCGGGCTGTCAAAAACTAACGAGACAATCAGCGCTTGGCACCGAGGTAGGAGGCGAGCCGGAGCAGATCGGCGAAGATCCCCCCGGCGGTGACAGCCGGACCCGCCCCGGGGCCCTGCACGATGAGGGGCTGGGAGCTGTACCGTTCCGTGGTGAAGGCGACGATGTTGTCGCTTCCGGTGATCCTGGCGAAGGGATGGTCCTTGGGATAAGGCTTCATCTCCACCCTGCAGCTTCCGTCGGCTTCTATGATGCCCGCATATTTAAGTACATTGCCCTGCGAATCGGCCTTCGCGTGCAGATCCTGCATCTCCGCGTCCATAATTGATAGACCATCGAGGAACTCTTCGATAGAGACATCCGCCAGAGACTCCGGCACGAGGCTGTGCACGGGGACCTCATCGACCTCGGTCTCCCAGCCGATCTCCCGGGCCAGGATGACCGTCTTGCGTACGATATCCATACCGGACAGATCATCACGGGGATCCGGCTCGGTGTACCCGAGGTCCTTGGCCTCCCGGACCAGCCGGCTGAAGGGAGCTGTGCCGTCGAATTTCCAGAACAGATACGCCAGAGTACCGGAAAAGACGCCTTCTATGCGTTTGATTTTATCACCGGTCTGGATGAGATCGCGGAGCGTGCCGATGATCGGGAGTCCCGCCCCGACGGTGGTTTCGTAAAGGAAATAGCGCAGCTTACTGCGGGCCTCGCTTTTAATCCGGCGATACTCATCGATCGGTGCGGTCCCGGCCTTCTTGTTGGGTGTTATGATGTGAATTCCCCTGTGCAGCCATTCGGCGTAGTAGGTCGGGATCTTTTCCGAACTGGTGCAGTCGATTACCACCGCATGGGGGAAATATTCGGCTGCCACGTGATCGATGAAGGCATCCATGCGGGTGGGTTCACTTCTTTCGGTCAGAGCAGTCTTCCAGTCGATGATGTCTATCCCCGTTTTGGCCAGGGTCATCTTTTTCGAGTCGGTGATAGCCCGCACCCGCAGATCGATATTGAACTGACGCTTGAGCAGTTCGGATTCCCCGGCTATCTGGTCCAGCAGGGTACTGCCGATCAGACCGGGGCCGATGATCCCGATGCTGAGGGTCTGATTCGAAAGATAAAAACCGGCATGTACCGCCCGCAGGGCTCTAGCGGAGTCCTTTTCGCTGATCACCGCGCTGATATTGCGTTCTGAAGAACCCTGTGCAATGGCCCTGACATTCACCCCGGCGCTGCCGAGGGCTCCGAAGAACTTGGCGGATATGCCGGGGATACCTGACATCTGATCGCCCACCGCCGCCAGGATCGCACAGCCCTCCTCGATCTCGATGGAGTTGATCCGGTAGGAAGAGAGCTCGGCATGGAAGGCCCTGCGGGCGGTCTCCCGGGCGCTCTGTCCCTGATGGGCGGGCACTGCGCAGCAGATCGAATGTTCGCTGGACGCCTGGCTTATCAGGATCACTGAGATGCCCTGCTGCCTGAGAGAGGAAAAGAGCCGGGAGGACACCCCGGGAACGCCGATCATACCGGCGCCCTCGATATTCAGCAGGGTAACATCGTTTATAATTGAAAAACCCTTGACGGGCTTCGGTGACGGGGCCTCGATACGGGGAACGATCCTGGTGCCTCCGGACTTTGTGTCCCCGATGTTGCGGATACAGAGGGGGATTCCCTTCATAATCGCAGGGGTCATCGCAGGGGGATGCAGGACTTCCGCCCCGAAATAGGCCAGCTCGGTGGCTTCCTGGTAGGTGAGCTCCGGTATAACTTCGCTGCCGGGGACCTTGTCGGGATCGGCGCTCATGACGCCGTCCACCTCTTTCCAGAGGGTGATCTCGGTAGCATCGAGGAGATTGCCGAGGATTGCAGCGGTCAGCTCATTTCCGTTCTTGCCGAGAGAAGTGGCGGCTCCCTCCAGGGTTCTTGCGAGACCTCCCGTCACGACCAGAAAGTCGGAGGGGGAATGATCCTTCATTGCCCGCTGCAGCTCCTGCGCGGTGATCTCCCACTGTATTTCAGGGCCGTATGCGGTGTGCTGAATGTGGATAATATCACGGGTATCCAGCCATGAAGAGGTGAAGCCGGCGGCCCTCAATCTCACATCGAACATCCGGGCGATCCAGACCGCCCCCATTCCGCTGATATACTCCCGGGTTCGCTGAGAGGAATCCCGGACAAGCCATACTGCCCGTAAAATGTCCTCGATGTTCTGAAAATCCTCGCGGATGGCAGCTTCGATCTCCTTACGGTAACCTGCTGGTACGATTTCGTCGATGATTCCGGTGAACTCATGGCTCAGCTGTTCCATGCGTCCCCAGATAGTCTCGTCGTTTACGATGGCCTGATCGACGAGGGAGAGCAGCGCGGGGGGTACATCCCTCTTCGGGGCGATCACCGTACAGACCGGTCCATCCGTGTGATCGTTGAACACTTCCAGAATCCGGCCCATACCGGCGGCGGAACAACATGAATCACCCTCAAAGGCATGTACACTCCATTGCTTCATATTCATTCTCCTTCATTCCGCCGGTATTTTACGTACCATGAATAATTTTTTTCAAAAAAAAGAGCCCCTATGAGGGCTCTCTCTGCGAGTTACTCCACAGGGTCAGGCTTTGACCACCTTGCCGCTCCGCAGGCAGCGTGTGCATACGCTGATTGTCTTCTTCTGATTGCCGACGAGGGCCTTTACCTTGACGATATTGGGACGGAAAACCCGCTTGGATTTCACACCGATGTGCTGCCCTGCTCCGCCCTTCTTCTTGGGCTGACCCTTGCGGGGAACACTGTGTCCAGCTACTGTACCTTTTCCACATATTTCACATCTACGCGCCATATTTGGTTCCTACCTTCAGTTTATTACTCACAATGTCAAAAGTATTGCAAAGATACCAGATAAAAGAAATTGTGTAAAGTCCGGACAGCCTATTTTATTCGAGGGCCGTGACCGGAGATTCCCTGATGCACACCAGGTCCCCGGCGGTTATTCCGGCCAGGGATTCCGAGACAGCCTGGATCTTCTCCGCCGACGACATGAAGTGGTCCGGATACCTCCGGAGGAATATCTCCGCCTTCTCCCCGAACTCGGGGAAACGCCGTACAAAACGGGGGATGGTGTACTCCTTGAAATAGGTGTCGACGTAGGAGAGGTGCTGCTGCATGAGGTAAGCCTGGAACTCGTTCATCACCAGGTCGGTATCCCGGACTTCGTAGAGCTTCCAGTCGAGAAAAATTTTCCAGAACTCCTGCTCATCCCCGCTCAGATTGTCCCAGATGGATTTCACCTCCTGCCGGTACTCTTGAGAGGCGAAATAGAGGCCGTGGTAGCCCTCGTGGGTAATGAAGATGTACCGCAGCCGTTCACCGCTCTCCCGTGAGATGGAGAGGATGCCGCCGTCTGCGGGACGATACTCCCCTCCGTCGCGGCGGATGATGCCGTGTTCCAGAAGGATGTCCCGCAGGAGATACTCTTCATCATTGAGCCGGAACGACTCCTCTTCCGCCTGCTGAAAGAACCGCGCAAGGTCGGAAGCCCGGTAATCATGGGCATTCCAGCCGTGAAGAGGACCTATCAGACTGTTCGGCAGCAGCCGGCCGGTGCTCCCCTTTTTTTCCACAAAGAAGGAGAGCCGCTTGAGGAACGCCGACTGAAGCTGATAATCCCGGAAGTCGAAGACCAGAATGCTGGGGAAAAGGTTCCAGGAGAACAGTTCGTAATCACTTCTCCGCCAGGCATCCGTGTCATAGCGCAGGATGGTGCCCATATCGGCGGGGATCGGATCCGGGGTCCTCTCTACAAGAAGCGAAACCGGCTTTGTAACGATCTTTTCGATCCTGAAATCGGGCACCGATGCCTTCAGGGAGATACTCAAGGGATTGAACGGGAGATCGCCGGTGTACAGATAGACCGTGTGCGTTCCCTCCCTCAGGAAGAGCCTGAGGGGGATTTTCTGTGTCGCCCCTATCACCTCGAGGACCACGTTTTTCTCCTCATCCACCAGCCCCGCCTGCACCAGTCTGGGAAGATACGAATACTCGACCGCAAATCCCAGCTGTGAGAACCGCGGGATCACATTCTCTCCGCCGGACGGGGCGGTAAGTGAGATGACCGGTCCATCCGTCAATCCGTTTCTGATCAACTCTAATGACACGATGCGGAAATCGGGGGCAGCATTCGGACCGGAGCCGGCGGCCTCTTCAGCGGAAAACCTGAAGGTATGCACCGGAAAACCGGACAGAGGCACGCGCACATCCAGGGAGTTCTGATCAGCTGCGGGAAGGGCTGCGGTTCGCGTCTCCCCCGCTTCGGTCCTCATCTCGAGAAGCAGAGGACTGGTGCTCTGATAGTCCATTCTGAGAAAGGCTTCCGACCAGTCCTTTACTTCCAGGTCCGCCGCGGAATAACGCAGCTCGTACCAGGGAGTCGCGGTCTCTGTGTCAGTGACGATCAGGCGCCCTTCTTCCGCGGGTTTAACTCCCGGCCGCTCCTTCAGAGGAATAGAGGCCGCGAGGCGGAATGGACTCTCGGAACCGGCTGAGGCGCCGATCTCTTCGTACGCGTCCACCGAAAAGGACTCGACCGATCTTTCACAGCCGGAGAAAACGATAGCTGCCGCCAGAAGAATAATAAGAAAATAGCCTGTACGAACCGTACTTCGGGTCACGCTGTTCAGTCCTCCTCCGTTGTCCTAAATCAGATTGAGCACGCTGCGGGTCATCAGTTCGGCGATCTCCTGCTTCCTTTCAGGCGGGAATTCAGGGTCCTCCCGGAGTATACTGTAGAACCGCCCCCGGAAGTTCTCCGGAAGTATCGGCAGCTCGAGGGTCTGCTGGAAGAGCCGTCTCCCGGAAGGCTCGAAGCGTTGATTGACCGTGAACAGCATACTGCAGAAGCTCTTGATGAAGCCCGACAAAGACAAAAGGTAGAAGAGGTCGTCCTTCCTGACTACCGCAGATTTGATATCGGTGAGGTAATGCTCAGCAGCGGAGAAAAAGGACTCCCGCAGGGCCAGCCAGAATGAGTCCGGCAGTTTTTCGAGCCGCTTCTGGATTTTTTCCAGCCAGTCTCCTCGTGCATACAGCACCCTTCCGGCCTGAAGCCTGTAGAACATGTAGGTGCCGGTCTGCCGGAACGCCCAGAGGTTGTCCTGTACATTCTCGAGAAGATGCTCCACCCGGGACGTGTGCTTGTACTCTATCCGGATCGGCAGATCTTCGAGGAAAAAACGGTCCTTCTGCGAGTAGGAGGAAGTCTCGAAGCCGCCGGCATCCTCGAAAAAGCTGGCCCGCTGCCCCGCACTCGGAAGGGCCCCTCTGTAATAGACATCCAGACTCAGAAAAAAATAGGGATCATTGATATCGCTTTCCGCCGACTCGTGCAGAGTAATCGCCTCGATGCTCTCTATCGACCGGAGTCTCTCCACGATATCCGCCGATAGTCGTTCGACTTTCCGTCTCATTCGCTTCTCCTTCTCATGCTGCCGCACTTGTATTTGACCAATGTAATTAATTCTGTCATCATTTTCAATTAATGAACACAAATATGTATCTGCTGTCGATCATACCCAACCAACAGACCCGTCTTATGCTCCAGGACCTTCGTCATTCCCTGTACCGGGTCTGTGGAATTGCTTCCGCACTCGCCCTGGAGCCTGTCATTCCAGTGACAATTCTAAACCATAAACCGGAAAAAGACAAAGTAATGCGGCTGCTTACCCCCTCGGATTCCGAAACGATTGCACCGCCGGCCTTCACTCTGACTTCGGCAGCTGTGTACGAAGGACATATTTTCATCGAAATAATCGAGGACGGCACGGTGCGGCAGATTCGCGAACGAATCGCACCCCTCCATGCGGACGGAACGGAAGCATCAGGCCCCTTTCCTCTCTATCCGGGGCTCTTCACGGCCTGTATCGAAGGAGATGAGGAGGAACCATTAAATTTTGTACAAAAGGAACTGACCCGGCGGTCCTCTATGGATAGAGACCGTGAAACCGGGCTTCAGTGGAAGTCCAGCCGTATAGGACTTTACTCCCTCTCATTCCGGACTGACAATGAGCAGTGGTGGGACGGAGTACAGTGGGCTCTCGAGTGGCAGTTCCCGTTTCGGAAATGGATTACCTGACGGTCTGGTTCTGAATGTGAACGACTCTGTTGCGCCCCTCTTCCTTGGCGGCATAGAGGGCATCATCGGCTCTGGAAGTCAACTCTTCTGCTGTTGAATCTGGAGGGAATGACGCGATGCCGCACGAAAAGGTCACCTGAAATGATGAGTTCCCGGCATGATGTTCGACGGAGGCAAATTTTTCCCGGATCTCATCCATAATGCGACGTGCCTTCCCGGCATCCGTATTCAGCAGTATAACCCCGAACTCCTCTCCGCCGTATCGGCCGATGATATCGGTGCGACGCAGGCGGTCCTGCAGCATTCCGGCCAGCGATTTCAGTACCCGGTCTCCGGTAAGGTGGCCGTATGTATCGTTCACCCGCTTGAAGTGATCGGCATCGATCATGGCGAAGCTGAGGGAAATCCCGGTCCGTTTACAGCGGATCACTTCCCTTTTCAACTGCTCCTTCAGGTTGGAGTGATTGAGCAGACCCGTCAGGGAGTCCCGTTCCATGTGGTAGCGGAGGTCGCGGTAGCGCTCGGCCCGGATCCTCACTACCGATATCAGGTCATCAGCCCTGATCGGTTTGGTGAGAAAATCATCTCCGCCTTCCTTGATAGCCTGAAGACGCCGGTCGGAAGAAGACTCGAAAGTCAGAAAGACTACCGGGAGAGTGGTAAAAGCTTCGTGCTGCCGCAGCAGCCGGGTCAGCTCCATACCGCTGCATCCCCGCATGTAGATATCCATGAGGATCAGATCCGGTTTCGACTCCACCAGAATACTCATGATCTGCGCCGGGTCCGTAGCAACTGAAGTGATCATCCCGGCCTGCTGAAGAATTAAGGCATAATAGGCCACCTGCTCCTGATCCTCGTCCACAATGAGCACATGGTAGGGACGGTGGGTCCCCCGGCTCAGTACACTTTCGATTTTATTGGTGAGGCGTCCGATATCAATGGGCATGACGAAGAAGGCATCTCCTCCGCTCCTCACCGTCTTCAGTCTGAGCTGAAAATTGTCTTCATTGGATATAAAAATTATATGAACCGCCTCCGGTTTTTTCTGCTTAATTTCGATCAGTTTGTTTTCCAGCATTGGATCACGTTTGAACTGATCAGTATGAATAATGAGGATTCGCGACTGTCGGGAATCCATCAGCTCATCGAGCATGGCGCAAGCCTCTACGGATTCAACCGGATATCCGAAGTTCGACAGCTGCGCTCTGAGCTTGCCGTCGGTACCGGAAGCAGCGCCGTAAAAATAGATGGTACTATCGAAGCTTTCCCCTCCACGTACCTGATAGTTGTCTATCAATCCCGTAGAGTCTTCGATCTCCTGAAGCTCCTCCGCTTCAGTGATCTCTTCCAGATCATGATTCAGGCAATCCGCATACCACTGAATTTTTTCCCACTCGTGCTCACGGGAAAGGAGGGTGTTTTCGATAAAACTGTCGAGATAGGCCTCGAACTCCCTGGCCTTCAACGAGAGGCTGCCCTGTCCGAAGGTAGATGCCGATCCCGCCAGCTGGTGCACCATAAACCGAAAGTTCTTCATATTGTCTTTATCGGAGCATTTCCGAACGGTTAAAACCACTTTCTCAATCTTCTGCACGTTGTCCGGCCACTGCGACTAAGACTGCGGCCAAGTCCTCAGCGGATTCGTGACAAGGAGGCCGATTTCGGGTATAGTTTACTCCTATGAAGCACAGTTCTCCACTCTCCCCGAGTATGGAAGATTACCTCGAGACGATACTGACCCTCGAATCGACCCATCGGGTCGCCCGGGTCAAGGATATTGCCGAAGCTCTCAATGTGCAGATGCCGTCGGTCACCTCCGCCCTGAAGACTCTCAAGGAACGGGGGATGGTCAATTATGAAAAAAACTCCTACATCATGCTCACCGAAGAAGGACATGCCGTCGCTGAATCGGTGATCCAGCGCCATTTCGCAGTAGCCGGCTTCCTCCAGAAGGTCCTCTGTATGCCCACGACAGAGGCCCAGGATACCGCCTGCAAGATCGAACACGTCATCTCGCCGGACACTGCCCACAGGCTGAAAAACCTCACCGGCTACATCGATAGCCATATCAGAGACGGCGGCATGGATTCCTCGGCATGGGAGAAAATCATAACTGATCCGCCGGAAGGTGAAGAGAAATAGCTACCGCGGCATGGGCGCTATGGCATCCCCAGGCTTTGCCATGCCCCTGTGTCCTTCTTGACCACCATCCCCGAAATCTTTATACTTTCCCACGTTTTCGGGATGTAGCCTAGTGGCTAAGGCGCCTGCTTTGGGAGCAGGAGACCGCCGGTTCGAGTCCGGCCATCCCGAGGTGCCGTATGCGCACGGTCGGTCCGGGCTCACCTGCCGGCGTGCCGCCGCGGCTGTTCACATATGTTTTCTGCGTCCATAGCTCAGCTGGATAGAGCAACGGCCTTCTAAGCCGTAGGTCAGAGGTTCGAATCCTCTTGGACGCGCTAAATCGACGAAAAGAGAACCGCCCGCAGGTCGGTTCTCTTTTATTATCACTGAAGGATTCGATCCGGATGAGCGGCGTAATTCGACGGTAAAATATACAGAATTATTTGACAAAGAGTATTTTTTTACCCATATTAGTCATTAATGACTATTATAAATATGACTATATGCACTGCGGGGAGGTTACGATCTTGGAAAAGAAACTCTTACTGCTCGGATTGCTGCTCAGCCAGGATATGCACGGCTATCAGTTGAATGAAATGCTTCAGCATAATCCCGGGATGCCGATTAGCGTTAAAAAATCGAATGCATACAAATTATTGAATGATATGGAAACGGACGGATGGGTGACTTACCAGGAAGAGCAACAGGGCAATAGGCCCGTCCGGAGGGTATACACCATAACCGATAGAGGAGAAACGGCATTTTATCAGTTGCTGCGTGAGAATCTTTCCACCAGTCCGTTACCGGAATTTCCGGGTGCTGTAGGTCTTGATTTTGTGGCCATGCTGCCAGCAGAGGAGGTGGTCACCCTTTTGGAGCAACGATATCAGAGAATAGAGGCCAGGTTCAAAGAACTCGATGAGCTTTCACGGGAGATACGTGAGAGTCATTTATCCGTTGGGTATCTATACTTTTTTTACAGCTCAGAACTGCAGTGGCTGGGCGAAGTTATCAACCGTCTGCATTCTGCATAATCGGAGGAAGAAGATGAAGACAATTATCGTTACCGGTGCCAATTCGGGAATCGGCGGAGAGGCCGCACTGAATCTTGCCAAGCAGGGTCATCGGATCATTATGCTGTGCAGAGACAGCGATAAATCGAAGCAGATGCACATAGAGATCGCCGCTCAATCGGGGAATGAAGAAATAATACTGCTTCCGGTTGACTTGTCGGATCAGGACTCGATACGAGCGGCTGTAGCGGATATTAAACGCCGATATGAAGTAATTGATGTTTTGGTCAATAATGCAGGTGTATACAAAGTGAAGCAGGAAACGACCCCGCAGGGTATCGAGATGACGCTTGCCGTGAACTTTCTGGCTCCGTTCATGCTTTCTGAGATGCTGCTGGAAAATCTTGAAGCCGTCGGGCATGGCCGCATTATCAATGTGGTGTCGGAACTTTATAAAAGGGGCACAATTAAGCTGGATGATTTGAGTACGCAGAGCCTCTATAAGGCAGGCGATGCATATGCAAACTCAAAACTTGCAACTGTTCTTTACACCATCGAATTGGCTGAAAGAACCAGAGACAGAGGCATCACCGTCAACGCTTTACATCCAGGAGTCCTGGCTACGAATGCCTTTCGAGATTATCCCGGTTTTTTCATGAAAATCATGAAGTTTTTTTTAGAAAAACCCCAAAAAGGCGGAGAGAGAATATCCTATCTGGCGGTATCCGATGAGGTGAAGGAGAACTCAGGAAAGTATTTCTATAAAACCGAGTCGCGCGAGCTTGCCATACCTGAAACTGAATATGGCAAAACCGAACGACTATTACAGTATGCCGCGGAAGTCACCGGCATCGGCAAAGAACGGAAATAGGCGATGAGCATAGAGAAACATGCAATCTCGACCCAAAAATTAAGCAAGCGCTTTGGTCAGGGCGTTCTCGCTGTAGACAGTATTGATCTCGCAATATCAGCGAACACCATTTATGCCCTGCTGGGACCGAACGGGGCGGGAAAAACGACCACTATTTCCATGCTCAGCACCTTGATCATGCCAAGCTCCGGAAATGCTCGGATCTCCGGATATGATGTGGTACGGCAGTCTGGAAAGGTCCGCCGGCAGATCGGAATTACCTTTCAGGAAATTGTCCTGGACCCTGATCTCACGGGACGAGAGTCGCTTGATTTTCATGCCCGCCTCTACGGTATAGGAAAAACTGAACGGCTGGCGAGGATCGGGGAATTGCTGAACCTGGTTGAGCTGGAAGAGGCTGCCGACCGCCGCACCAGCACGTACTCGGGCGGAATGAAGCGGCGCCTCGAATTAGCCCGCGGATTGATCACCAATCCGGCGGTTCTCTTTCTGGATGAACCGACCCAGGGTTTGGATCCACAAAACCGGGCTAATCTCTGGGAGTATATTCGAAATTTAAAAGCCACTACGAATATGACATTGCTTTTGACGACCCATTATATGGAGGAAGCCGAAGCCCTTGCAGACCGGATAGGGATCATGGATTACGGAAAAATCGTGGTCGAGGGTGCTCCACGTGAACTCATTGACCAAATGGGCGCCGACAGTATTCAAATCATCGGCAAGGGCAGACTCGATACCTACCTGGCAGCTATTAAGACACTACCATACGTGGAAAGTGTTCTTGCTTCAGGAGACGTCATTCAGATTGGCCTGGATTCGGGGAATCGCCGTCTCGCGGCAATTGTTGAAGCGGCGGGGAAAAGCGGTTTTTTGATTGAGGATATTTCAGTGGCAAGACCGAGTCTCGGAGATGTCTTTCTGAAATATACCGGCCACCAACTGCGGGATACATGAGGGAGAGAAAAATGAACGCAACGATATTACTATGGCAAAAGCAGATGAAAAAAACATGGGTACATCCAGAAGAAATCGTGGGGATGCTCATTCAGCCGATTTTGTGGGTGGTACTGTTTGGAGTAGGAATGCGCAGCATGCTAGGAGCAAGCGCATCCGGGGATGGAGATGTGTATATGACCTTTATGCTTCCCGGTATTGTTGCCCTGACTGCCGTCAGCGCCGCCATAGCCGGCGGATCGACCTGGCTCAACGAGCGGGTGATGGGGATCGTCAAGGAGTACCTGGCTGCACCGATTTCCCGCCTGAGCATCTTATCAGGCAATGCCGTCAGTATCGTAACGAAAGTACTCATCCAATCCATCATCATCCTGGTCGTCGGCCTGCTCATGGGAGCCGAGTTAAGCAGTAATCCCCTGGGCTGGCTGACCGGATTAATGTTGATTATATCCTACGGGATAGGGTTCTCCGGAATCGCACTGGCGGCCGCCTCTTCTATCGATAGCTCGGCAGGCTATCATATGATGATTTTTCTACTGCAACTCCCCTTGCTTTTCTTGAGTAACTCGCTTTACCCCCTGGCAACCCTGCCTGTCTGGATGCGCATCGGCGCCTTTGCCAACCCTACAACCTATGTGGTAACCGGTCTGCGTCAGACCACCTTGGGGCCGGCGGCGACAATCGGGACGGATGCACATATCCCGCTGTGGCTCTGTATTGCAGTTGCCGCAGGCTTCGCAGTACTGGGGATGAGCATTGCCCTTAGCGCCTTCAGAAAAGCGATCAGTTAAATTGGTCTTAAAGTTATTGTCAGTATCCTTTCCTGTTCGTAAATGGGGAGCGTCTATACAAAGCGGAAAAACGATTTCCCCCTCGCTTCAGACTCAATATTTACCGAAAGGAACGGTAAAACCGAGGGCATACGCACAGCGGTTCATACCGGTATCGAAACTGAAGATGAGTACATTCCGCCCCGGACTTGCGTCTGCATACACAAGTGCGGATGCAAGATGAAGGGCTTCGAGTGTTTTTACGTGGACGGGGAAAGCCCCCATAGCACGTTTCTTTACTGCGGAGGAGAGGGCGATAAGAGAAATACCGGACAAGACATCATTCAATCTCCTATTCGCCTGGACAAAGCCTTCGTCGTCAATCTCTCCGTCGATGCGATATCGATGGATTACCCGCCTCGATTCGATTTCGAGCAACTCGCTCGAAATGATTCGCTCGCATGCCAAAACATGTTTTATAGAAGAGTCGCCGAGTAAAATATAGCGGAGGAGTACGGAGGCATCCACATAGCCTACCATCTGTCCGACCGCTCCTCTCTCATTTTTTCAACAAGATCACCAGTGGTGATGGGCTCGAGTTCTTTGTAGGAATAGGGCTGCTGCGCCTCTTGTACAAACAACGGTTCTTCCTCATATGGACCGAGTATCGCAACGGGATGTCTATGGTCGAGGACGATAATGCGGGAGCCCTTCTTTACCTCTTTTAGTTCAGCGCTCAAATGAGCTTTTAGCTTGGAAATAGAAATAGTCTTCATATGACCAGTATATGACTATAAAAAGAGATAAGTCAATATCCAGGCAAACAACAGTTTCCTAAAAACCATATGCTCCTGACACCTCCGGACAGATTCCCCATTGACTGCCTTCCGGAGCTTTCTCGATAATTGCCGGGAGATGATCACAAATTGAGCCGATAACAGTACACTTTTTTTATTCGAATATTTTTTTATACGATTATAGACGAATCTTTTGATCTGCTTGTCAGAAAAGCGGGATAGAACGCGGGACTGCAATGATCTCGCTTATTACTTCTCATTCCTTCAGGCGGTGGAAGAGATTCGGCAGGAGAAAGCAATATTTTTTCTTGAAAAAGCTCTTGTGCCCTAGCATAAACTATCTATACAACAATAAAGCGACTTAAATCCTGCTTCAAGATTCATATCGATTTTTAACATATTACTTGCTATCCCCGGTCCTATTGATTACCATTTTTGTATGAAATTAAAACATCACGGACGTTATAATTATTCGCCGATCTTCGATCGCCCCGTGTATGACTGGCCAAATGGGAAACGGCTGGCTGTCTATTTTGCGATCAATATCGAACATTTTGAGTTCGGAGCTTTTCCGGGCTCCGATTTTACCGCCGTTTCCATTCCGCCGTATCACCGGGGCTATGCCTGGCGAGATTACGGCAACCGGGTGGGGGTCTGGCGGCTGCTCGAGATTTTTAACAAGCTCGATCTTCCCTTAACCGCCAACATAAATACCTCCGCCTACGACTTCTGTCCTCAGGTTTTTGCAGCCTTCAGAAAGCGCGGTGATGAGTTCGTCTGCCACGGAAGGACCAATTCCGAACGTCAGGCGGAGCTGAATGAGGAAGAGGAGACTCGTCTGATCCGGGATGCCACGGAAGACTATAAGAAGCACGAGGGGAAACAGCCCGAGGGCTGGCTGGGGCCGTGGATTTCTCAAAGTGAAGTGACCCCGGACCTTCTCAAGGAGCACGGGTACAGCTATATGCTGGACTGGCCCCTTGACGACCAGCCGATCTGGTTCAAAACGCGGGCCGGGCATATTCTCTCTGTGCCCTACCCGAGCATGGAAGTGAACGACTCGCCGGGTATTATCTACAGAAGGGTCTCCGAAGAGACCTTCGCCGACATGATCATCGATGATTTTGATGAAAAACTGGAACACTCCAAGGATTATCCTCTTGTGTGCCCCATATCACTCCACACCTTTATTGCCGGACAGCCGCTTCGATTACGTCGGCTGCGGCGTGCAATTGAGCATATCGCCGAGCACAGAGATAAAATCTGGCTCACAAGGCCCGGAGAAATTGCCAGGCATGTGTCAGGCTTACCGGAAGGAGTTGTTGTTAAGCCATAACTGCTACCCCAAAGCTTATGGTTTTTTGCGGAGGGGCGAAAAAACATCACCGCATACTCTACTACAGGGCAAACCTGGGCAGCAGATACCGGTTCTCAGCGAAGGGCGTCTCGGTCTGCCGCGTCCGCACCTTCAGAAAATACTCGGTCAGCTGGGCCCGGCAGCACGGTATCCTTTTTTAAAAGCCTTATGTGAGCCGGTGTGTATTGATTTTTTCCGGCTGAGACTATAATTCACAGTGTATTGAAGGAAGGATACACTATGTTCAAGATACGGCGTATATACGATGCCATCTATCCCAGAAATATCCGGGCGATTGAGCAGATAGAGCACATTTTTCTCAACCAGTTTCCCGGGACTTCCACTGCGAAATTCGAAAAGATCCGCAATTCCCTCAGGGACCCGGTAAAGAACATGCAGAAGATCGTGATCTTTGTAATAGAAGACTTTCATGAAACGGTGCAGGGCTTTGCCGTATTGTCTACCTTGACGGGCCTGGATTTCGGTTATCTCGACTACATCGCTTCGAAGGCCGGCGAACGGGGCGGCCTGGGCTCCTCTCTGTATAAAAGGGTCAGGGAGGAAGCCGTGGAGATCGGTCTCAAGGGTATTCTCTTCGAATGCCTCCCGGACGGGCCTGAACTCTGCGGAGAGGAGAGTCTGATCGAGCAGAACCGGGCCCGGCTCAGGTTCTATGAAAATTTCGGCGCCTTTCCGATAGTCGGAACCAAATATGAGACCCCGGTTGGTCCGAAGGATACCTGTCCGCCCTTCATGATGTACGACGATCTGGGTTCCGGAGCTCCCCTGAGAAAGATACCGGCCCGTAAGGCGATACGGGCGATCCTCCGGATAAAGTACAAAGACGTGTGCGATGATGCATATATAAAGATGGTGGCGGATTCGTTCAGGGATGATCCTGTCAGGGTCAGGGAGCCGCGCTACCTTTCCAAAAAGGCGAGTGGTGCGCGCCGGATCACAAAACCTGATCATCAGATCGTGCTGGTCGTGAACCGGAAGCACGAAATTCATCATGTCAGGGAGAGGGGCTATGTGGAATCACCCGTCAGGGTAAAAACGATACTCGATGAACTGAACAGGACCGGTCTTTTTCACGAATTTGCTCCGAAAGAACAGGGTATGAAGGTCCTCTCCCAGATCCACGACCGGGGTTACCTCAGCTATATCAGGAAAGCCTGCGCGGCGGTGGGATCTGGAAAATCTGTGTATCCATATGTTTTCCCGATCAGAAATACCTCGCGTCCCCCGAAGGAACTTGAAATCAGGGCGGGTTACTACTGCATTGATACCTTCACCCCCCTGAACGTGAATGCCTACAAAGCCGCAAGGGCTGCTGTAGACACTGTTCTGACCGCGGCGGACCTCATCCTCGAGGGGAAAAAGGCGGCCTACGCTCTGACCCGCCCTCCGGGTCATCACGCGGAGAGAAAGGCATTCGGGGGCTTCTGTTATTTCAATTCCGCCGCCGCCGCGGCCCAGCGATTTTCACAGTACGGAAGGACAGCCATCCTCGATATAGATTATCATCATGGCAACGGCAACCAGGATATTTTCTATGAGAGACCGGATGTTCTCACGATTTCGCTGCATGGAGATCCCCGCTTCGCCTACCCCTACTTCTCCGGCTTCAGGGATGAAAGGGGAACGGGAGACGGGAAAGGATACAACATCAACTACCCGCTCCCGGAAGAGGTCGATGGACAGAAGTACCTGGAAACCCTTACGAAGGCCCTGAAAGCGGTCCGACGGTTCAAGCCGGGCTACCTGATCGTCTGTCTCGGACTGGACACTACGAAAGGTGACCCGACGGGTACCTGGCTGCTCAGATCAGGGGATTTTTTCAGGAATGGTCTGCACATAGGCGAATTGAAGGTCCCGACCCTGGTTGTCCAGGAGGGAGGATACGACAACCGTGTCCTGGGCGTGAATGCGAGGCATTTCTTTGCAGGGTTTGCGGAAGGATTCGGTCTTTTGAGGAATTCAGACGGCGTTGGAGCCGGCAGACCACAAAAAAAATAATTCCGATTTTTATAAAAAAAATATTGACTTATTTTCAAAAAAGATGAATTTAGACTTAGGTTGAAAGTCTTTTTTGAGATCAAAACTGGCTTATTACCTCCGCAACCTGGTTGCGGTATTTTCTTTTCCATTCCGGTTGATCGGTTGATTTTCACGGAATATAAGGATAAGAAAATCCATGAATAGAAAAAACGATCATGCCATTTCGGGCTCCGCCCGGACCAGCCATGCTTCAGCAGACAGGCACACATTCGAAGGGGAAGACTCCGATCCAGTTCCGACTACCGATGATGAGGAGCCTCCCGGTTTAGTCAGCCATCTTCAGAACCGGGCCAATACTTTTGAACTCTTTCCCGTTATAAGCCGCCGCGCTTCCACCTTCCGGGACCGTTATTTCCCGGATACCAGTGATACTGAATGGAATGACTGGCGGTGGCAGTTCAGGCACAGAATCCGTACCCTGGAAGAGCTGGAACGTATCTTCAGTCTTTCCGATGATGAGAAAGCCTCACTGGTATTTGCGGGCGGGAGGCTTCCGCTCTCACTGACACCCTACTACGCCTCACTGATCGATCCGCTGGATATGTCTCAGCCGCTTCGGAAGACAGTTATTCCGAGACTGGCGGAATTTGTGCAGTCCTCCGGGGAGTCGGAAGACCCGCTGAATGAAGAGAGCCACTGTGTTGCTCCCGGACTGTTTCACCGATACCCCGACAGGGTCCTCCTTCTTGCTACGAAGGTATGTTCGGTAAACTGCCGCTACTGCACCCGCTCACGCCTCGTCGGCACCGGTGAAGGAGCCGCAGGAAGAGAAGACTGGGATGCAGCCCTGAAATATATCAGGGCCCACCGGGAGGTCCGGGACGTGCTTGTCTCCGGAGGAGATCCTCTGACCCTGCCCGAGAAGAGCCTCGAGTATCTTCTCAGCAGTCTCAGGGCAGTTCCGCATGTGGAAATTATACGTCTGGGAACGAAGGTCCCAATGGTACTGCCCCAGCGGATAACGGGACCTCTGGTCCGGATGCTGAAGATGTATCATCCGCTGTGGATGAGTATTCACGCGACACATCCTGATGAGATAACGCTGGAGTCAAGCGAAGCCTGTACCCGTCTGGCGGACGCGGGGATTCCGCTGGGCAGCCAGACCGTTCTTCTCAAGGGGGTCAACAATAATACAGACACCCTGATGAATCTCTTCCACAAGCTGATGAAAATAAGGGTCAGACCCTACTATCTCTACCAGTGCGACCCCATTGCAGGTTCGGCCCATTTCCGGACCACCGTGAGAGAGGGCATCGAACTGATCCGCAGTATCAGGGGCTTCACTTCGGGATACGCTGTCCCTCACTACGTCATAGACGCTCCGGGGGGAGGGGGCAAGATTCCCGTTAGTCCTGACTACATTCAGGGAACGGTGAACGGAAAACTGACTCTGAAAAATTATGAGGGGAAAACCTATGAATATCCCGACGACAGTCTATAATTCGACAATCTTCAAGATTACGGGCATTAAACAGAAAAGACCGGAGAAAATGCGCGTAGGGCTCACCTATGATCTGCAGGAGGAATACCTTGCTAAGAATTACAGTCCGGAAGAGACTGCAGAACTGGATTCTCCCGAAACAATAGATGCACTGGAGCAAACCCTGCGGACTTTGGGCTATGACACGGTTCGTATCGGAGGAATCGAGTCTCTGGTCGGGAAGCTTGCCGCGGGTGAAAGCTGGGATATGGTATTCAATATATCGGAGGGCATGCACGGCCTGGGGAGAGAGGCCCAGATACCCGCCCTCCTGGATGCCTACCGGATCCCGTATACCTTTTCCGATCCGCTGGTGCTCGGGATCACTCTCCACAAGGGGATTTCGAAACATATTCTCAAGAATATGGGAATCGCCACTGCCGACTTTGTAGTGGTCAACACCCTCTCGGACCTGGATGGGCTCTCCCTCACCTTTCCGCTGTTCGTGAAACCTGCCGCGGAGGGAACCGGCAAGGGAATCAGCAGCAGGTCTCTGGTCCACGGTGAAGCAGAGCTGAGAGAAATCTGCGGCGAACTTCTATCCGAATTCCGGCAGCCCGTTCTCGTGGAGACCTTTCTTCCCGGACGGGAATTTACCGTGGGGGTCCTCGGTACCGGTGCCGGTGCGAGGGCGCTGAAGCCGATGGAAGTGGTTTTTCGTGGAGAGGCGCCGGGAGTGATCTACTCCTACGAGACGAAAAAAAACTATCGGGAAAGGGTTGAATACTCCCTGATCACGGGAGAGCTGGGAAAAGCTTGTGAGGACCTTGCCCTCGCCGCCTGGAGAGTGCTGGGATGCAGGGACGGAGGGAGGATCGACCTGCGGCTGGATTCAGAGGGCCGCCCCAATTTTATCGAGGTGAATCCTCTTGCCGGTCTTCATCCTGTTGATTCTGACCTGCCGATCCTTTGCCGTCTGTCAGGGATAAGCTACGAAACATTGATAAAAGAGATCATGAATTCCGCCCTGGCAAGACAGCACAAGGTAAAAGCTGCCCTCTATGAAACCTGAAAAAATCTCGGTCCTTTACATCCGGCCCGGCGACAGTGCGGGAGCCGATGATCAGGATACCCTCGCGCAGGTGGAATCGGTGAGAGCGGCACTGGAGGAGCTCGGTTATGTGGTCAGGGAGCTCGAAGCCGACGGGAACCTGCCCGTGTTCAGGAAAACCCTGATAAATCACCGGGGGTGCCTGATTTTCAATCTCTGCGATCCTCCGGCGGGAGAAGGCAGATTTATATCACTCTTTCCCCTCGTCCTTGAACAGGAGTGTATTCCCTACACGGGGTGCGGCGCGGATGCTCTCTATCTGACCTCACACAAGATAATTTCAAAAAGAATGATGAGCCAGCAGGGAATACCGACGCCCTTATGGTATGAAGCCGGCGTCGGTCCTTCAGACAGCTTTCTTCCGGGACGGTACATCGTAAAATCGATGTGGGAGCACGGCTCGGCCGGCCTGACCGCCGATTCCGTTGTCACTGTGTCCCGTGAAGAGGAATTGGCCGAACTCCCTGCCTTACAGGGGAGCGGTTTTTTCGCTGAGCGGTTCCTGCCGGGCCGGGAGATAAATATCGCGCTCCTGTCCGACGGGAACGGCTCTTGGGAAGTTCTTCCCCCTTCGGAAATCATCTATAGCGGGAAAGATGAAAACGGTCCTTTTCTCGATTACAGAGCTAAATGGGAAGAATCCTCTGAATCGTACAGGAACTCCTCTCGCAGTCTGGATTTCAGTCCCGGCGATGCTCCCATGCTGCAAGCCCTCATCAGGACCGCTCTGGAATGCGCCGGAATCTTCAGTCTGAACGGGTATGCCAGAGTGGATTTCAGGATGGATGAAGCCGGACAGCCCCACGTTCTTGAGGTCAACGCGAACCCCTGCATCTCTCCCGATGCGGGTTTTACAGCAGCAGCCGCGAAAGCGGGGATATCATACCATGAGATGATCGAACGGATTGTTGCATCCTTCGGAGGAAAGATATGGATATAGTGATCACCGATGAACTACTCCCCGGCGACGGCAGGCAGATTCGGGAAGTACTCGAATCTTCGGGTTATTTCCATCCCGGTGAGATCGACGTGGCTATGGAGCTGGTGGAAGAAGCGCTTACAAAGGGCGATGAAAGCGGCTACTTTTTCATGATCGCCCGCGATGGTAATCGAATTGCGGGTTATACGTGCTACGGTCCCATCCCTCTGACCTTCAACCGCTGGGACATCTACTGGATTGCAGTCGCCGACACGCTCAGGGGCAGGGGCATTGGAGAAATGCTGCTGAAAAAAGCCGAAGAGCACATCAGGAGGCTCGGCGGGAAGAAAACATATATCGAGACCTCCTCGAGCCGGCTCTATGCCTCTACCCGCAGATTCCATGAAAAGCAGGGTTACAAATTGGAAGCGGTCCAGAAGGATTATTATGACGATGGAGATGACAAGTGTCTCTACGTTAAAATTCTTTGAAGTCTGATTGACCCAGCCATGCCGTCCAGGCGCGGATTCGGGGCTGTCTCGCATAGACGAGACAGCCCCTTTTTTTATCCAGGCTCCAGGTACTGTACGTTTTCCGCTGCGGACTAGACCCGCTGCAGCAGGCGTTCGGCGATCTTCCGTACTGATAGGTCTTCATCATCGCCCGCGAGGCGATTAGCCTTGATGCTGCCGCAGGTGGTACAGCGGTGCAGCAGCATGGTCTCTCCGTCTTCCTTCATCCAGAGAGAGATCGGCTCCATTCGGCCCCGGCAGAGACTGGCCCTGTCGCCGGGACGGATGTCGACGTGGAGGCTCCAGAGGCAGAAGGGGCAGTGGTTGCGGTGACGAGTCCCGCAGGCGGCTGCGGGAACGGGAGCGCCGCAGTGGGCGCATACGAACCCCTCCTCCACTCCGGGCCCGATGACACGTTCAGCTCCCATGTTTGTCCCTCCTGCTCTGGTCCCTCCTCATCTGGTACTGCAGCCTTCCGATGTACAGTTCCTTCTCCTGCCGGCGGAGCTGCACCTCCTCCGCACTGACAGCCTCCGAGAGTATTCTCAGGAAATTCAGGTAGCGGTCGGTTTCGATCAGTCCTTCGCTCAGAGCTGACTGGACTGCGCATCCTGGTTCGCCGCGATGGCTGCAGTCGGCGAAGCGGCAGCTTTCAGCCAGTTCGAGGATGTCACCGAAGGAACTGCGGACCGCGTCCCGTCCGGCTGTGATTCCCACAGCCCGTATTCCCGGGGTATCGATCAACAGACCGCCTTCGGGAAGGAGATAGAGGCTTCGTGCAGTGGTGACGTGCCGTCCCCGTCCGTCGCGCTCCCGAACCTCCCTGGTCCCGGCAATCTTCCGGCCCATCATCATGTTGAGGAGAGTTGATTTGCCCGCTCCGCTGAGTCCTACCAGGGCCGTGGTCCTTCCGGGCGCGAGAAGCGGATTCAGTTCCTCCCTGCCCCGGCCCGACAGCGAATCCAGCAGATAGATCCGCAGCGAGTTGAAACGCGTTGCTACGCGGCGCCGGAATGCTTCGGGATCTTCGACGAGGTCGACCTTAGTGAGGATCAATGCAGCTTCGGCACCCCCGGCTTCGATATTTGCTATGAACCGTTCAATCCTGCGTAGATTGAAGTCTCTCGCAATATCCATAACTATCGCGACGGTATCTATATTGGCGAAAGCCGCCAGTCTGGAACCTGCGGTCTCTCTGGTCGAGTCGACAGCGGCGCGGTACAGGATGGACCGCCTTGGCAGCACCCCTTCGATGAGACCTGTCGAATCCTCATCTCCTCCCGAGACGGCGCACCAGTCGCCGACTACCGGTATCTCCTGAAGTCCGATCTCCGTAAGATATCGGAAGGAGCCGGAGGGCTTCAGCCGCAGCTCGCCGTCTATCCCGACAGCGCGATACATTCCCCGCCCGCTTCGAATGATGCGTGCCGGTGTGTATCCCTGATCGTCAAATGGGGCGAAGTCAAGATTATTCTGTTCGTTCCATCCATAGGTAGTGAGATTGTTGTGTGATAATAATGATGTCAATGTTTTCCATCCGGTTTCGAGCTATTGTAACGGAAAGCATACCGCCCTCCAGCCGAATACCCCCGGTATGGAATGAGTCGTTGTGAGGAGTCTGATTATTCGCCGATTACCGAGCGAAATGAACTCCCGGTCTCACCCCCTACCAGGGGTTACCACCGAGATCATCTTCTTACGTTTCAAAAACGATCCTTGAAAAAATTTTGTCCTCCGCACAGCCGCGGAGCTTCCATCAAGATATTTACATGTCCACCCCTTTTCTGTCAAGTGGCGGGCTTTATCCAGATATTAACTGCATCAGCCACCTCCGATACTTAACTCACGAACAAATTGCTCGAGGCGAACTGGGGGTCGCTGGTGGTGTTGATTCCCAGCCGCTTGAGTCCCGCTTCGTCGCCGGGTGTCGGGATGTGGGTCAGATGGACTTCGCAGCCTTCGAGGTTCTTGAGTTCTTCCATGGCCCGGCGGGCTAATTCGTCGCTTGTGGCGCTGATGCTGAGAGCGATGAGTGTCTCCTCGAGGTCGAGGCTGATGAATTTTTTATTCAGAATATCGCGTTTGAGGCCGCGGATCGATTCGATGACCGCCGGAGACAGGAGGTGCACCGCATCGTCGATTCCCGCCAGTTCCTTGATGCTGTTGAGAATGAGGCTCGAGGCCGAGTGCAGAATCGGGGCGTTACAGCCCGTTATGATCCGGCCTGCCGGCAGCTGAAGGGCAGCCCCGCAGTAGACTCCTTCGTGGCCCTTGCCGTTCCGTTCCGCCCTCGCGGCTGCGTCGCGGGCGGGTTTGACGACCTCCCGCTTCTCCGGTTCGAGACCGGCCTCGTCCATGATGAGCCGGATACGGTCTACCGTGTCCTGTTCCACGAGCCCCATAGCGTATTCACAGGAATACCGGAAATAGCGCCGGATGATCTCCTCCTCGGCGGCACGGCGCACCGCGTCGTCGTCCACAATTCCGAAGCCCGCACGGTTGACTCCCATATCGGTGGGGGACTGGTAGAGAGACTCCGCGCCGGTGATTTTTTTCAGGATTCTCCTCAGGAGGGGAAAAGCTTCGATATCCCGGTTGTAATTTACCGCCCGTTTGTCATATGCCTCAAGATGAAAGGAATCCACCTGGTTGTAGTCCTTCAGATCGGCGGTGGCCGCTTCGTAGGCGATATTGACCTGATGCTTCAGGGGCAGATTCCAGATGGGAAAAGTCTCGAACTTGGCGTATCCCGACTGCATCCCCCGGCGGTAGTCGTGATACACCTGGGAGAGAGAGGTGGCCAGCTTCCCGCTGCCGGGGCCCGGGCCGGTGACTACAACCAGGGGCCGGGTTGTCTCGATATACTCATTGGCTCCGTAGCCGGCGTCGCTGACGATAAGATCGGCATCCGCCGGATATCCGGCAGTAGGCTGATGGGTATAGACCTTGACATTCCTCCGTTCGAGCTTGGTCTTGAAACGGAGCGCCGCCGGCTGACCGGTAAACCTGGTTATGACCACCCCGCAAACCGAGAGCCCCCGGTCCCGCAGATCGTCGATCAGCTTCATCGTGTCGTCGTCGTAGGTGATACCGAAGTCCGCCCTCACTTTGCCTTTTTCTATGTCCCCGGCAAATATGCAGACGATGATCTCCGCTTTGTCTTTCAGCCGTTCGAGCAGTCGTATTTTCACGTTGGGATCGAATCCCGGCAACACCCTTGCGGCATGATAGTCGAACATCAGCTTGCCGCCGAACTCCAGATACAGTTTGTTGTTGAACATTCCAATCCGTTCGAGGATTGCTTTGGTCTGTTCCTGCAGATACTTTTCATTGTCGAAGCCGGTCTTCATTCTGTTCTCCCGCTCAGTGGTGCTGCCATAGAGTAGCTGAAGGTCGGAAAAAGATAAAGCCTGTTTTTACGGAAAAATTTTCAACAGAGACCGGACGAAGGGTCTTGCCGTATTCATTTCATATTTGTAATTTTTATGTAATAAAGATGTAAGCCTATATTGATATAAAACTAAGCGAATAAAAAAGACAGAGGTTTTCATGGTAGAATTTCAGACAATAGGAAAAGATTACGGAGATCTGACAGCCCTGAAGGATATCTCCTTCTCGATTCCCCGCGGGGGGATTGTGGGGCTGCTGGGGCCGAACGGCGCGGGAAAAACGACGGCCATGCGAATTATGACCGGACATATGGAGCCGAGCCGCGGAACGGTGCGCATCGCCGGGGAAGAGTTCACTCCCGATTCAGTGGAACTGAAGGCCCGGATCGGGTACCTTCCGGAATCCGCTCCGTTCTACGGCGACATGATGGCGTGGGACTACCTGATGTACGAGGCGGAACTGCACGGCATTGACGCGCGGGTACGGGTCCCCGAAGTGATCCGTGAGGTCGGCCTCGAATCACACGCCCACAAGCCGATCAGGGAGCTCTCCAAAGGCTACCGGCAGCGGGTCGGTCTGGCCCACACCCTCCTTCACGATCCTGAGCTGCTCGTTCTGGATGAACCGACCAGCGGACTCGATCCGAACCAGATCATCGAGGTCCGGAATCTGATCCGTAAAATCGCGGAGACCAAGACAGTCATCCTCTCGACACATATCATGCAGGAAGTCGAAGCCCTCTGCAGCCGGGTCATCGTGATTCACAGGGGCAGTATCCGCTACGACGGCACCATCGCCGCCTTCTCGCCGAGCTCCCGCCGGATTCACCTCTCGGTTGCCGGTATCGGATTTGAGGACCTTCAGGAACGCCTGAAAAAAATCAACGGATTTCATTCGATCGCTCAGCGGGAGATCGGACCCGACGATGCCGGACAGATCGAGGGTCAAACGGAAGCCGGACTGCTCAACGTGACAGTTCTGTCGGATCCCGCAACTGATATCAGGCCGGATATCTTCCGCAGCGCCGCGGGCAAAAATGGTTTCACCCTGTACGAGATGGTACGGGAACGGACGTCCATGGAGGATATTTTCCATGAACTCACCGCAGCCGAAGAGAGCGTGAACCAGAAAGGAGGCAGACCATGAACACCAGCGGATCCGCAAGATTCCGGGCCGCCAGGGCCCTTTTCAGGAAGGAACTCTCCTCCTATTTTCAGACTCCCGTCGCCTACATAGTGGGTGCGGTCTTTCTCGGAGCGACGGCATCGCTGTTCTTCTCCGTCTTTTTCCTCTACGACCGCGTGGAGATGCGGCAGTTCTTCTCCACGCTGCCGATTCTTCTGGCCATCCTCATGCCGGCTCTTTCGATGCGGCTCATAGCCGAAGAGAAGCGGCGGGGCACCTGGGAGATTCTGACGACCCTGCCGGTCCGTAATCTCGAAATCGTTCTGGCAAAATTTGCGGCTGTGTGGGTGACCGGGCTGTTTCTGCTTCTGCCGACCCTCCTGTTCACATTCACCGTCGGCACCATGGGTCCGCTTGATGCAGGTCCCGTTGCCGGAGGGTATCTGGGAGCAGTTCTGCTTGCGGCGGCGTATTCAGCCATCGGGCTCTTCGCTTCCAGTCTCACCCGTAATGAGACTACCGCTCTGATTACCGGGCTCGTTCTCTGTCTTATCTTCGCCCTCCTCAACGTGTTCCTGGTTCTCATCCCCGCCCCTCTGGTACCGCTGTTCGAATACCTCAGCATAGGCTACCACTTTTCCAGCTTTTCGCAGGGGATCGTTGACTCCCGTTCAGTCGTTTACTTCGTTAGTCTGACCGCGGGATTCCTTATGTTTTCACTGTATCGGCTTAACACGAATCGCACGGGGGACGCCCTATGAAAAGATCACATCTGATTCTGCGCATACACTTCATACTCGGAATTTTCATTCTGATAATGATCAACCTGGTGAGTACGAACAGCTTCTTCAAATTCGACCTTACCGGAAATGATGCCTACAGTCTCTCTCAGGTCAGTAAGGAGACCCTCGCTATGATAGAAGACCCCCTGAGAGTCAAGGTCTTTTATACCGAGGAGCTTCCGGCGCCGTACAACGGGGTCCGCCGCTATCTGCTCGATCTGCTCAGGGAATACGGAGGGGTGGAGAACACGTATTTCAGTTACGAGATCATCGATCCGGCCAGTCCTGAAGGCAAAAACGAGGCCTCCCGGTACGGCCTACGACAGGTTGAGATCCAGGAGGTCCGTTCCGACGAGTTCCAGTCCCGGGCGGTCTACATGGGAGCGGTCATCCTCTACGGCAACGTGGTCGAGGCGGTGGACCAGATGAACACGACCTCAGGTCTGGAATACCGCCTGACAACCGCCATGCGTTCCGCTATCATCCAGGCTGACGCTCTTTCGGGTGCCGGGCAGAGAATAGGCATGAAAGTGATCGCATCCCCGTCTCTCGCTCAAGTCAATATCGACGGTTTCCAGGAACTCGAAGAGACGATGCGCGGTATCTATCAGCGGATCAACGAGGACAATTACGGGAGGATCGATTTCGACTTCCTTCGCCCCGGCAGCGGCGCTGAAATCGAAGAGCTGAGCCGTACATATGGTATCCAGCCAATTACATGGCAGACAGGCGACGGGGAGCGGAACCAGGGTCTTCTGGAAATCGTCCTTACCTACGGCGATCGGAACGAGCGAATCCCTCTCAATATCCTCTCCGGTCTATTCGGGGGATACTCTCTCCAGCAGCCGCAGGCAATGGAAGACTCAGTCCGCCAGGGACTCCGTTCGCTGGTTTCTGCCAACCCCCGGATCGCCTATGCAGTCGGCAACGGCGAACGTGACCTTCAGGATCCTCAGCAGGGGGCGGCGGCATTTTCCATGCTTCTCGATGAGCGCTTCGAAGTAGTACCGGTGGATTTATCAAACGAGTCAATACCCGACGACATCGACACGCTGATTATAAACGGTCCCCGTAATTCCTACAGCGAGGCGGCACTGTACCGCATCGACCAGTTCGTTATGAACGGAGGAGGACTCTTCGTCCTGCTCGACCGGCACGTCCAGAACATTCCCACCCAGCAGCAGATGATGGCCGGCGCGAGACCGACCTGGGAGAAGAACACCACCGGCCTCGAAGAGATGCTCGATGCCTGGGGCGCCGAACTCACTGAAAACATCGTACTGGACCGGGAGAGCTTCATATCCCGGCAGCAGAACAGGGAGCAGCAGCTCTATCAGGTCCCGATCCTGCATGGTGAAAGCATCAACCGGGAGAGCGTGATCACTTCCGGCCTGGAAGATATAGTTCTTCTGAATGCAGGTGAAATCCGCCCCGCCTTCGAAAGCTCAGGCGGTACAGGACCATCGGAGTCTGCAGGGAATGAGCCCGGACGGCCGCCTGAATACATAGTGCTTCTGGAGAGTTCTCCCGAAGGGTGGACCGTTCCCGATCCGGCTGCAATCAGCCCCTATATGCAGGGCCCTCCGAACCCGGACGATATGGAGCGGCTGGACATGGCGGTCCTCCTCGAAGGCAGGTTCGAGAGCACATTCGACGGTGCGGTGGATCTGCAGCCGCCGGACGCCGATTCAGACAGCTCCGCCGTCTCCGGCAATGTCTCAGGTTTCTCCGGTGTCCGTTTCCGTCGTGAGTCCGCCGGGACTTCACGCATCGTAATCATCGGTACATCGGCGATCACTACATCACAGCTCCTCGATCCCCAGTCGCGGACCCCGAACGGCACTTTTCTGCTCAACACGGTGGACTACATCAATGGAGCCCCCGGCTTCGCCGAACTGCGCAGCAAGGGCCTGGAAGTACCGCGTCTGCAGGTGCCATTTCCCGCCTACCGTCTGATGGCCCGCTGGGGCAACACTATTCTGGTGCCGATTCTGGTACTGGGTGCCGGACTGATGGTATGGTTCCGCCGGAGAAGCCGCTCCCGCCGCATCAAAGCCTACTTCCAGGAAAAACCGGAGGTGCAGAAATGAAGAGAACAATAGTATACGCATCGATCGCGGTCCTGCTGGTACTGATTTTCCTCATCCAGGAGACCACTGGAAGAGAGAAGAATACACTGACCGTAGCGCCGCTGCCTGAAACTCTGGATATGATCGTCATGGAGCAGAACAGCAGTTCCCTCGAGCTGTCCGCTGGAACCGACGTGAGCAGTGATGATTTTTCCGGTTGGAAAATCGGTCCGGAGCAGCTGCCGGCATCCGAAGAGGCTGTCTCCGCTCTCGCAGACGCAGTCGACGCCATCGGAAGTGCGGACATCATCAGTACCAGAGAATCCTACAGCAAGTTCGGACTCGACGGCGGAACGGAGAGAATCATGCGGTTCCTTGCGGAAGGAAAAGAGGTCCTCACGCTTCATTTCGGAAATGAAGCATCCTCAGGCGGCTTTGTATACGGCCGGATTGATGACCGTCGGGAAGTGGTTCTGCTGCCCCGGGATCTGGACAATCAGTTCACCCTGGAAGTGATGGAGCTGCGGGAGAAGCAGATGGCCTCGATCCCTCAGGATGCAATAAAACGGATCGTAGTCAGCAGCCCCGGCCGGTCGGAACTTCTGATATCACGGATCGGCGCAGGAGATACCACCGCCGGTGAGGGCGAAGCCGAGGCAGGCGGTGGAACCTCCGATGCCGGCGGAACAGAAGCGGATGAAGCGGATGAATCAGTTGACGAAATAAATGCTGAACCCGAGTGGGAAGCCCGGTTTGCCGGCGCCGATTCGGCTGAAGAAATAGATCCCGGACGCTTCCGCGACTTCTTCATCGAACTTGCCGACATGAGGGCGGCGGGCTTCCCCGGGGAGGACCCGCAGAGCGAGCCCTGGGCGGACCTCGCCATTTTCCGGCAGGACGGCAACCGGGTAACCGTATCCTTCTGGCCGCCCGATGCCGATGGAGAATTTCCCGTCATGGTAAGCACCAATCCGTACAGCTTCACCCTTCCGAAATGGAAGGCCCGCAGACTTTTTCTGGGAATCGATTCGTATTTCGAGCCCTTCGAGGAGTAGAAGCTTTGCAGGGGCGCACACGCGCCCCTGCAGGGGTGCCCTTTTTTCGGAGAACTGACCGTATTTTCCTCATACCTGTTTGAAGCCGCATACGATAAGACAGTCCTTCCGGGGTATTGAATTTCGCGGTAATTCCGCGGATACTTTTCAGAACACTATCAGCACAAATGAGGGGCGGCCGTGGGATTGAATGAATGCGCGACGCTGGCCAACAACAGCGCCGGCGTCGTAGTAGGAAAAAAAAGGGTCATGGAACTGATGACCGTGGCATTACTGGCGGAAGGGCATGTACTTCTGGAAGACGTACCGGGGCTGGGTAAGACCCTGATGGCCAAGACGCTTGCCAGGAGTATGGGAGGAACATTCCGGCGAATCCAGTTTACTCCCGACCTGCTTCCTGCGGACGTGACCGGCTTCTCCGTGTACGATCAGAAGTCGGGTGATTTCGTATTTCACCCCGGACCTGTGATGTGCAACGTTCTGCTCGCCGACGAGATCAACCGCACCATACCCCGGACCCAGGCCGGTCTTCTCGAGAGCATGGGCGAATTCCAGGTCACCGTCGACGGACGGACCATAGAGCTGCCGAAGCCCTTCTTCGTAATCGCCACTCAGAACCCCATCGAGATGGACGGAACTTTCCCCCTGCCCGAGGCACAGCTCGACCGCTTCCTGATGCGGATAGATCTGGGGTACCCGACCAGAGAAGAGGAAATCCTTATCCTCGAGCGCTTTCAGGAAGAAGATCCCCTGGAAAATCTTGTTCCTGTTATCAGCCCGGAACGTGTGACCGAGCTGCAGGCCATGCGGGGGCAGATCGCCGTGGCCCCGGCTGTACGGCAGTACATCGCCGACATAGTCGCCGCCACCCGGAGCCATCCCAAAGTACGCTTCGGCGTGAGCCCCCGGGGCGCCCTCGGTATCATGCGTGCCGCTCAGGCCCTTGCCGGCCTTCGTTCACGGGATTTCATTCTTCCCGACGACATCAAGGAGCTGGCGCAGCCGGTCCTCGAGCACCGCCTGATACTCAGCCACGAGGAACGGACCAGGGGCGCAACCGCGCGGGCGGTCCTGCGGGAAGTCATGGAGACGGTTCCGGTCCCGGTCCCCGTCTGAGGCTGTTTCCATGCAGGAAAAGGCACCGGCCGCTTCCGCCGATAATCCATCCCCTGAGACTATTGATGCCGGGCGGCCCAGCAGCATCTTCTCGTACGGCGTATCCCTGACCATTCTGACACTCGTTCTTTTTTTCTCACTCGTAATAACAGAGTACGGTCTGGCCGTTACCGCAGGCGGGACTCTCATGCTCATCTTCGGAACCAGGCTCTGGTCCCGTCTGGCAGCTGCCCGCCTGCACGTGTCCGTATCACTGGATACCGACCGGGTCTTCCCGGATGAAGAGGTGAAGTTGACTGCAGCCGTCGAAAACCGGAAGCTGCTGCCTGTCTGGATACGGCTGCAGCTGAACACACCCGGACAGCTCGACACCGGAGGGGCTCCCCAGCTCGGCAGTGAAACATATATACTCTCCCGTGAAAGGCGGAACAGAGACTGGAGCTTGCGGGCGCGCAGGCGCGGAGCCGTCACCTTCGGACGGGCTCGCCTGGAGACCGGAGACCTCCTCGGACTTCACCGGAACCGCCGCCACATATCCATACCGGGGGAGCTCATCATTTACCCGCGGCTGGGAAAACTTATGCCCCTCCACATCCCGTTTCAGGAGTACTTCGGCATTCACGCCTCGAAGGGTCCGGTGGAGGACCCCGCCTGGTACGCCGGCACCCGGGACTACAGCGGGAACAGGCCCGCCAGGAACATCCACTGGAAGGCAAGCGCCAGGCTTTCAAAGCTGCAGGAGAAGCTCTATGAACCGACTTCCCACCGCAAGGTGCTCCTCGTTCTCGATACGTCGGGGTTTCCGCGGCCAGGGGAATTGCAGGCCGGAAAACTGCCGGCCAGTGATCTGCCGCCTGAAGCAGACGGCAGCGGAGTCCTCTTCGAGGATCTGATAAGCACGGCCGCAACCCTCGCATCGGTTCTGATGGAGACCGGGGCCTCCTTCGGCTTGGTGACCAATGCGGCTTTATCCGGCGGTCGGCCGCCCGTATTGCCGATCGGCCGGGGGCCCGAACAGCTCGGGACCCTTCTTGAAATGCTGGCCAGAGTCGAGGACAGAACAGACGGCGATCTCTACGAGCTGCTTCCCGGCGTTCTTCGGGGAGACCTTGGGATCATCTACTGCGGATATGGACCGGGGCCTGAGGCTGTCCGGCTGGTCGAATCCGCCCCGCCGCAGAAACGGCGCATGTTCTTTCTTTTCTCCCGGCCTCCCGTGTACCGGGACGAGGAGACCGAGCGCCAGCAGTTCGGAAAGCTGTCCCCCTTCTACTGGAAGGGATACCCCTCATACGGCGCCGGGGAGGTAGTCCATGTCGGGTAGAGACCCGGGATTTGCTGTGCTGATTCCCAGTGCAGGTATGGAAATATGCCGGCTCTATGCAGCTGCATCACTGATATTCATGCTGCCGGAACTCGGCAGCCTGCCGTTTCTTCCGGCGGCGCTGATCTTGTTCGCCGCAATGTTCATCTCCCGGTTCCTGCGCCGGCTGAAAAAACGCACTGTCACCGGCCTTCTGGTTCACCTCATCGGATGCACTGCGGCGGCCGGATTTCTCCTCAATGCATTCGGCAGCCTGCCGTTCAGGAGTGCTGCAAACTGGCAGGAATGGGCGGGGGCTTTTGCCGTTATGCGCGGTTTTGATGCCTGGTTCGCTTTTACTATCATTGTGCTGACAGCGGTTCTCTTCTGGATCCGGGGGACAGCAATAGGCAGGAAGGATGGAACACACCACCGGACCCTCGGACGCTTCGACCTCGGTATTCTGCTGTTCCTGTATATCTACCTGCTCAGGCTGGGAATCGGAACGGAGGATCCCTATGCCGTCCCGATTGTCGCTTCATATCTGCTCCTCGGGATAGCCGCGCTGTTCAGCGCCCGGATCCGCAGCAGCGACCGTGAATTCAGCGGACGGCGTTCTCCGGCAGGTCTGCTGATCCTCTTTACGGCTGGATTCGTGATGCTCGGTGCGACGGCACTGCTCCTTCATCCTCTTCTCACCCGCACGGCGGGAGAAGTGTACACCGTGCTCAAGGAGGCGGCGAAACCTCTCGCTCCGTGGTTCATTGCCGCGCTGCGGTTCATCTTCGGTCTCCGGACCAGCCGTCCCGGTGCTGCTGCCGGAAACGGTGAATCGGCCCCGGCGCCACCCATGGAGGCGCCGGAAGAATTTGGGCCTCTCGCGCGTCTGATTGGTGAGATCGTCATGTATGGATTGGCAGGTCTGCTTATCCTGCTCTCTGCGGGGATTGTCGTCTATCTGCTCTGGCGGCTGGCAAGAAAGCTCCTTGCCGTTTCGGAGGCAGAGAAAGAGCAGCTGTCGCTGCGGGAATTCCTGCGGGACCTTTTTTCCCGGGTAAAAAAAGGTATGGATCGGCTTGCGGCCCTGTTTCGCCGCAGTCTCGAAGCACGCCGAAGGCGCTCTGCCCGCTCCGACAGTCCCGGAGCGGTAGAATTCCGCTCTCTCACCGTGTGGGGACGGAGGTCGGGGATTCCCAGACGACGGGACGAGACCGCCTCCGAGTACGGTAAGCGCATAGCCTCCCGCTTTCCTGCTGTGAGCGAGGCAGCCGCCCTGATTACCCGCTATGCGGAGTTCGAATTCTACGGCAGCCGCAGCCTCGACCGGACTCAGTGCTGTGAACTCCGCCGCGCGGGCGGCACGCTCCGGCGTCCGGGGCTTCTCCCTCTGCGGTTCATGAACCGTCTCGGCCTGCACCGCACTATAGAGCGCGGCAGGCCGGCCAGGCTTTAGGAAGCGAGATAGTACCGTATCAAATCAGGTCCGGTGGAAAAAAACTTCCCGGTAGATCTTCCCGACACCTCGGTGAACTGCTGGTCCTTTGCCCGGTCGTCCCCGGCATCCGCCGTGCGGCTGTCGAAGAGTACGTAGGGTACCGGCTCGCCCACATGGGTGCGGAGAGCGATAGGCGTTGGATGGTCGGGTAGAATGAGCATCCGGTAGTCCTCTCCCGATTCCGCAAGAGCGGCGTGGATAGGAGCTACGATCTTCTGATCTATGAGCTCGATTGAGCGAATTTTCTCCCGCAGATCCCCCTGATGACCGCACTCGTCGGGAGCTTCGAGATGGAGGTAGACGTAATCATCATCTCCGGACAGGGCTTCAATGGCCGCCGCGGCCTTCCCGTCGAAGTTGGTGTGGATGTTGCCGGTGGCCCCTTCCACGTGGATGGGACGGAGTCCTGCGAGGACGCCGATACCGTTGATGAGGTCCACCGCGGAAATTACCGCGCCCTTGAGCCCGTATTTTTCAGCGAACAGGGTGAGCTGCGGCCGCTTTCCTTCGCCCCAGATCCAGATCGAGTTGGCGGGATTCAATCCCCGTTCCTTCCGCTTCTGGTTCACCGGATGGTCTTCAAGCAGTTCCACGGATTTCTTGGTCAGATTCAGGAAAAAAGGTCCATAGGGCCCGGCGGGTACATATTCGGCGATCCCCTGACCGAGGATGTCGTGGGGCGGAGTGAGATCGAAGTCGTAGGGACCATTCTCCCACACAAGCAGGTGCCGGTAGCTCACTCCCGGGTAAAACCGCAGACCGTCTCCCCCGAGTTCTCTATCGATGACCTTGATCAGTTCGTGAGATTCCCCGTTCGTGATCTCTCCCGATGAATGGTCCTTCATCGTCTTCGTCTCGAATGGCCCGTCCCCCTCCAGAGTCACCAGGTTGCAGCGGAAGGCGATATCGGTATCCGAAAGTTCGACGCCCATGCTTGCCGCCTCGAGGGGCGAACGGCCTGTGTGGTATATCTCGGGCTCATAGCCCATCAGTGCAAGGTTGGCGACATCCGATCCGGGAGACATTCCTTCGGGAACGGTCTGCACCATCCCGACCTCCCCCTTCCCGGCCAGGCTGTTGATGGCCGGAATATCGGCTGCTTCGAGGGGAGTTCTTCCGCCGAGTTCATCGATCGGATAATCCGCCATTCCGTCTACAAGTATAGTTATATATTTCATTGTAAAAGCTCCTCCACGACTTTCTTCATTTCATCCTTCCCGCAGGTATCGGGATGCCGCACGGGACGGTCGGCGATCCCCTGGATCGGTTCGGGAACCTCGATCCCGCAGTGCTGCGCGAGCAGATCTATCAGTTCGAAATCGCTCCGTCCCCCGGTCCCGACACCGAGTCCTTCGGCCACGCTGCGGCCGAATTTGAAGGGACTGGCGGTCGAGGCGACCAGGGTCGGAGTTGTATCGCCGCTTTCCCCGACGTATTCCCGGTACACGTGATACCCGACTGCGGTGTGGGTGTCGACCACGTAGCCGTATTCATTGTAAAGATCACTGATGGTCTCCACGGTCCGGCGATCGTCGGCGAAGCCGCCGTAGAAGTTCTTCATTCCCGCTCTCATCTTTTCATCCAGCTGGTAGACGCCGCCCTCTTTCAGCTCCATCATGAGGGTCTTCACCTTTTCCGGGTCTCTGCCCGACAGTTCGTAGAGGAACCGTTCGAGGTTGCTGGAGATGAGAATGTCCATGGACGGACTTATGGATGTGTAAAATTGGCGGTTGATATCGTACCGGCCGGTGTTGATGAAGTCCGTCAGGACCTTGTTGCGGTTCGAGGCGCAGATGAATTTCCCGATGGGGATTCCTATCCGCCCGGCGTACCAGGAGGCAAGAATGTTGCCGAAGTTCCCGGTGGGAACGACGACGTTGATCGTCTCCCCGGCCTTGATGGTGCCCCGCCGTACAAGCTCGAGATAGCCGTTGACGTAGTAGACGATCTGCGGCAGCAGCCGGCCCGGGTTGATGGAGTTGGCTGAAGAGAACCGGTATCCCCGTCCGGCGATGGCATCACGCAGCTCTCCGTCTCCGAAGATCGCCTTGACTCCGTTCTGGGCATCGTCGAAGTTGCCGGCGATACCGAAGACGTGAGTGTTCTCCCCTTCCTGAGTCGTCATCTGGCGCTTCTGCACGTCGCTCACCCCGTCGGTGGGGTAGAAAACGACAATCTTCACCCCGTCAACATCCGCGAAGCCCTCCAGGGCCGCCTTCCCGGTGTCGCCGCTGGTGGCGGTGAGAATGACGATGGTGTCGTCTATTCCGAGCTTCCCCGCGGCGGTCGTGAAGAAATAGGGCAGGATCGAGAGGGCCATGTCCTTGAAGGCGAGAGTTCTTCCATGATACAGCTCGATGAAATGGGCGCCCCCGCAGCTTCGCACCGGCGCGATCTCCGGGTCCCTGAATTTTTCATCGTAGGCACCCTCTACGCAGGCCTTGAGTTCTTCCCCTGTAAAATCCGTAATAAAGAGAGACAGAATATATTCGGCGAGCTGCTGATACGAAAGCTCCTGCAGCCGGGGATCCATTATATCAATCGATGGAAAATCCGCAGGCACATAGAGGCCCCCGTCCGGAGCAATACCCCGTACCACAGCCTCTGAAAATGAGACCGGGTCTTTTCCGTTCCTGGTACTGTGGTAATGTATAATTTTCATAGCTCTATAATAGAGCAAGCCCGCGGGGCTGTTCAAGCATTCCAAATACTTCAGCTGAGTTCAAAAAATCCTCATCGGGAAAACCAGCTCTGTTTCCGCGTTCTGATGAAAAGCATTGTTAAATTTCCGTCATGATACTATAATTCTCAGCTACAATGAAAAAAGAATATATCGAACTTGATATGCTGCTCAAAAAGTATCCGATTATCAAAGAGATGAACATTGGAGTTAAGTTGCGTGACGCCGTCGATGTGATGACGAGTTCCTTCAGCCGGGGGGGTAAACTCCTCGTTTGCGGGAATGGCGGAAGCTCGGCGGACGCCGATCATATCGTGTCGGAACTGATGAAAGACTTCATGCGCACCAGAACTCTGCGGCCTGATCTTCGGCAGTGCCTCATTTCATCGGTGGATGAGAGGGCTTCCAGGCTTGCAGTCAATCTTCAAGGGGCGCTTCCCGCGATAAACCTCTCCGCCCATACAGCCTTTATCACCGCTTTCTGTAACGACGCCGATGGAGAATATGCATTTGCACAGCAAGTCGGCGCATATGGCCGTCGAGGTGATGTACTGCTTGCAATCAGTACCTCCGGCTGCTCGGAAAATTCGGTAAATGCTGCTGCACTGGCGCGGTACATGGACATGGAGGTGATCGGTCTGACAGGCCGCCGCCATTGTGCACTGGCGGAGTATTGTACTCTACTCATAGATGTGCAGGCGGAATCAACGCCGGCAATTCAGGAGCTTCAACTGCCGGTTTATCACGCCCTCTGTGCAGAAGTGGAAAGGCAGATATGGAATGAGAATTAATGAGTTTCAAAAGTATATTCTTCTGTTTTTTCTTATTTTGTTTACTCCCGGATCGCTATCTGCGGTGCCTCTTCAACTTGCGATCCCGGCGATGCAGGCCGGCCTCTCGAGACTGGAACAGTGGACACCGATCGTCGAATACCTTGAAGAGGAATGCAACTTCGAGATTGATTTACTGATTGTCAAGGATCATGATGAACTGATCGAAGGGCTGCGGGACAGGTTTTTCGATATAGGATTCATGAACGCCCTGTGGGAATACAGACTCACTTCGGGAGGGGATTTCATTTCGAAGGCGAGACTCTCAATCAGAGGGGATACGCACTTCCACACCCATATCATCGTAAACAAAGATTCGGTGTTCAGGAAAATGAATGAGTTGAATGGAGAGTACCTTGCCCTCACCGTACCGCAGGAATCACTGGGCGGCTACTACATTCCCCTGCTGATGTGCATGCAGGCAGGCATTGAAGCCTCTGAAGTTTTCAGACAAGTGGTATTTTCAGAAACATATATGAGTATACTCAAAGGAGTTGCCTTCGGGGTCGTAGAGGCCGGAGCTGTCACCTCCAACGTTCTGGAATCTCTCGAGATGCAGGAGTATCGCAGCGAGGTTCGTAGTGTCGGAATTTCAAAACCGATACCGCACTGGGCCATGGTTGCTCACAGGGAGCATAAAACCGCGAGTGTGAACAGATTTATCAGCGAGCTTGTCGGAATGAGCTCGGAGCCGGAGGGTTTGAGAATTCTTAGCATGGCCGGTTTTACCGGGTTCGTACCGGCGGAACAGACCTTTCAAACTATACCGCCGGATTATCTGGATCTGATCGAGGAGATCGATGCGCTTTCAAGGTAAGGTCACACTATTTTTTACCGGACTTTTTCTGCTTCTCTTCCTCCAGGGTTTCTTTTTCATCAATCATGAGAGAAGCATTTTTCACAGAGAAATGGAAGACAAGGGAAGGATTCTCGCTGAGAACCTTGCGGAGATCAGTAAAGAATCAATCATGAATTACCAGTTCAGCCGTCTTGTGAATCAGATTGAATCCATCAAATCAGAAACCGATATCGAGCATATCAGTGTCGTAAACGAACGCTACATGGTACTGGCGGACACGCGCGCGCATCTGGAGGGCTGGACCTATTCAGGCAAACTGGTGGAAGGAACTGAAGTACGGTTCAGAAATGACAGGATGCTCGTGAGATCACCGATCTTCATTCTATCCGAACTCAGGGGTATGGTGGAAATATCTTTCACCCTTGATTCCCTGAACAGCAAGATCAGGCAAAACGCATTGATTTTCCTGGCTTTCTTCGTTTTCGAGGTAATGGCGGCCTTTTTATTCGGGATATTTTTCGAGATCCAGCTCGTGAAGCCGCTGGATCATCTTGCAAGGAAAGTGACGGGTATCACGCCGGAATCTCTCGTCGAACCTATAAAACTACCGAAAACCACATCGGTTGAAATAAAAAGAGTTGCCGGGTCGATAGAACGGATGAAGGAAACCCTCAATCAGGCGCAGGAGGAGATCATCTCCAAGACCAGAATGGCAACCATGGGCAAAATAGCTGCTGATTTCGCCCACGAGATTCGGAATCCTCTCGAGGCGATTTCCGGATCAGTCGAAATTCTCGGTTACGATATCGGCGAAAGGACCGAACGCGATGAATATCTCACCATCATAAAGGAAGAAATTCAGAACCTGAATGACTATCTCGAGACATTCCTCGAATTCGCGAAAGTACAGCAGATCAACAGAGGTCTCATCAATATCAACACGATAATCCGAGATACCATGCTTCTGCTCCGTCCCCTCTATTCAAAGAAGCATATCCTGTGCAATTCCCGTCTCGCGGATTCTATACCGGAGTGTCTTGCGGATGTGGGACAGCTGAAACGCGTATTCATAAATGTGCTGATAAACAGTATCGAAGCCCTGGACGAGGTCGCCGGCGCGTCCGAGAAGCGCATTGAAATAACAAGCGATAATTATAAGAAATATGTCAGGATCGTCATAAAAGATACCGGAGTGGGCATAGATCCGGACGATCTTCAGAAGGTATTCGATCCATATTATACGACCAAGACGGGCGGTTCGGGAATCGGGCTTGTAATCAGTAAAAATATTGTTGAACAGCATAAGGGAACCATCGGAATCGAATCCAGTCCCGAGGAAGGTACCAGGATTACTATCCTGCTGCCGATTGATGAGGCTGAGTAACATGAAGAGCATAGTCATAGTTGATGACAAAGAGAACATCCTGAAAGTCCTGAAGGTGATTCTCGAACAGAAAGGGTACCAGGTGGATGCGTTTCAGCTTGCTTCCGCCGCGCTGAAGCATGTGGTACTCCACAAACCGGACGTGGTTATTTCGGATATCCGCATGGAGGAGATGGACGGAAGAGAGTTCTTCTACCTCCTCAAAGCAAGGGGCTTCTCCGTTCCTTTTATCTTCATCACCGCCTATGGCACCATTGAAGATGCCGTGTCACTGATGAAGGAAGGCGCGGTGGATTACATGACCAAACCTATCGATTATGACAGTCTCAACGCCAGGATCGGTATTCTTCTTAAAAAGCACGAAAGCGGAAATTACCGAAGTCTTTCCGACCGCAAGGTACTCATCGGATCGAGTACGGTTATGAAAGACATATATATCCGCATCAAGACCGTTGCCGATACGGGTTCGACGGTGCTGATCCAGGGGGAAAGCGGTACCGGGAAAGAGCTCGTTGCCCGGGCGATACACCGTGGGAGCGGGAGGAAAAACCGCCCCTTCGTTGCGGTAAACTGCTCGGCCTTTCACGAAAACCTGCTTGAATCGGAGCTGTTCGGACATGAGAAAGGGGCATTCACCGACGCGGTACGGACAAAAAGCGGAATCTTCGAAGATGCCGATGGAGGGACCCTGTTCCTCGATGAAGTCTCGGAACTGGCTCTGCCGACCCAGGCAAAGCTCCTGAGGGTACTGCAGGAGAAAGTTTTTACCCGGCTCGGAGGCAACGAGCTGCACAGAACCGACGTCAGGGTGATCGCCGCTACGAACCGCCGGCTGGAAGAAATGGTACACCGGAATGTCTTCAGGCAGGATCTATACTACCGACTCAACGTGATTCCTTTATCCATTCCTCCACTGAGAGATCACAGAGAAGATATTCCGGAACTGGTGGAATACTTCGTGAGAGATATCTGTGAGCGAGAGGGCCTGAGAGTGCCCGAGGTAGATTCATCCTTTATTTCTCTTCTTATGGAGCATGAGTGGCCCGGGAATATCCGGGAGCTCGAAAACATTATCGAGAGATTAATAATTATCCACAGACCTGAACGGCTCGAGAGCCGACATCTGAGACATGAAGCGGAGTTCTCCGGTATCCGCGGAGAACCGATGAAGAATGAAAGGGCCGAAATTGTGGAAACCCTCCGCCGTAATGACGGAAATAAAAGTGAGACCTGTAGGGTGCTGGGAATATCCCGCCGTACTCTCTATTACAAGATAGAAAGATATGGGATCCAGCCTGAAGAGTACGAGCATTGTTAATTTCGGTGTGCAATTCTCTTCCTATTGCACAGCTTATTGCACACTTCTATGCACAGATTTCATAGAATATCCGCTAATTCCTCAAAAAAAGACGGTATGGAACGAAATTTGCTTCATATATTCAAAACCCATTAAGGAGGCCTATTTTCATGTATAAAAAAGCAAGTTTTATCTTACTGATTGTGGCGCTGATAGTAGCCGTGCCGTCCGTAGTATGTGCCGGGGGCGCCCAGGAAGTGAAAGAATCCGCACCGGAAGAAGTGGTGGTCTACGCCAGCGTCGATGAGGCAAACGCCAAAAAAATCCTCGATGCCTTCACCGCGGACACCGGCATCAAAGCCGCCTTCGTGCATCTCTCGTCCGGACCCGCCTATTCGCGGATTCAGGCGGAGTCCAACAATCCCCAGGCGGATGTGTGGCTTGGCGCTCCCAGTGAAAATCACATCATGGCAAAAGAAGAGGAGCTGACGGTGGCCTACAAATCCGCGGATTACAATAAGCTCGGGGATCAGTTCAAGGATCCCGACGGCTACTGGCGCTGCTTTTATATGAATCCTATGGCGTTCGGCGTCAATACGGAAGCCCTTGAGAAAGCCGGCGCGTCCATGCCCACCTCCTGGGACGATCTTACAAAGCCCGAGTACGAGGGCCTTATTCAGGCCCCGACTCCCCAGGCATCCGGCACCGCCTACAACATCGTCGCCAGTCTCGTCACCATGCGGGGTGAAGACGCCGCCTTCGAATACATGGCGTCCCTGAATCCCAACATCCAAACCTATACCTCTTCAGGCACCGGTCCCTCCAAAGCGGTGGCAGTCGGTCAGTGCGCTATTGGTATTCAGTTCACCCCGGCCTTCTTCCAGTTCATAACCGAGGGGTATCCTTTGAAGGTCGTATTCCCGAAAGAAGGAGTCGGGTTTGAAGCTCCTGCTGTATCGATCCTCGCGGGTGCGAAGAACATGGAAGCCGCGAAAATTCTGGTGGACTGGCTCGTATCCAAGGATGGACAGGATGTTCTATCGGAAGCGAATACCTTCTTCTATCCCGTGAATCCGGAGGCCAGCCTCGCCGAAGGCATGCCCGAGTTCGCGTCTCTGAAAACCGTTTCATATGACGTCGAATGGGCAGGCTTAAACAAGGAACGCCTGGTCGAGCGCTGGGTAAACGAAGTGCTTCCCGCCAAATAAACGCTGGAAGATACATACGTCTATTTGCGGCTCTTTTTTGCCGCAAGTAACGAAAGGGGCGCTTCGAAAGGGGCGCCCCGCTTCCAAATGGGAAAAAACATGAAAGAAAAGATCCAACAGCTCAGAATGCTGACCCGCGACCCGCTGCTTTTCAGTCTCATAATTATCATTTTAATCTCGCTGGTACTATTCATTCTGTATCCGCTGGCTAAAGTGATTATTGTGAGTGTATTTCCGAAGGGTGCTTTTACTTTGGAAATAATGGGTAAGGTTATTTCCTCATGGCATCTCCGGCGGGCATTTTTCAACAGCCTTATGATGGGAGTCCTTACTGCGACCTTCGGCTCGCTCATCGGTTTCATTTTCGCATTTACCATTACCCGAACCGATATACCTCTGAAAAAGTTTTTCAATCTCATCGCCATCGTCCCGATAATTTCTCCTCCTTTCATCGGGGCCCTGGCGATCATCATGCTTTTCGGAAATAACGGTTTCATCACTTCTACCCTTCTGGGATTGAATAATTTCAAGATTTACGGAATCCGCGGTTTGCTCTTCGCACAGATCGTGACGTTCTTCCCGGTGGCTTACATCACACTGAAGGGGGTGCTCGAATCGATCAGTCCGACCCTCGAAGATGCGGCGATGGACCTCGGCGGCTCCCGTTTCAAGGTCTTCCGCCGGGTGACTTTACCGCTGGCAGTACCCGGACTTGCAAGTGCGATGCTTGTCCTCTTCATCGAAACCCTGGCGGATTTCGGCAACCCGCTGATACTGGCGGGAAGCCGCTTTCCGATCCTCTCGGTTCAGGCATACCTGGAGATCACCGGTATGTACAACCTACCGAAAGGGGCCGCACTCGCTTTTATCCTGCTCATTCCGTCAATCACCGCGTTTTTTCTTCAGAAATACTGGGTGGCAAAAAAGCAATATGTCACCATCACCGGCAAACCGACGATATCCACCATCAAGCTGGTCAGCCCAGTGGTGAAATGGATACTCTTCGGAACTGTTCTGTTCTTCGCCCTGATCATCATCATGATTTACGCCACAATAATCTGGGGAGCCTTCGTCAATATTTGGGGCAGCGACAATACACTGACCCTCAGGCACTTCATGTATGTTTTCGGAGTCGGTTTCGAAGCCGTCAAGGATACGATCGTGATAGCCGGAATAGCGACTCCGATTTCAGGCCTGCTCGGGATGGTAATCGCTTTTCTCGTAGTACGAAAGAAGTTCCCCGGAAAAAATTTCATGGAGGTCTCCTCATTGCTGAGTTTCGCCGTTCCGGGTACCGTAGTCGGTATCGGGTATATACTTGCATTCAATCAGCATCCCCTTCTACTAACCGGTACCCTGGCGATTCTTCTTTTAAACTTCATTTTTAGATATATTCCCGTCGGGATCCAGTCGGGTATTGCCGTGCTTCGGCAGGTTGATCCCTCCATCGAAGAAGCTGCAGTTGATCTGGGAGCTGATTCCAGGAGGACTTTCCGGAAAATCACCCTCCCGCTTATGATTCCCGCTTTTTTCTCCGGACTTATCTATTCATTCGTCCGGGCGATGACGGCCATCAGTGCGGCGATTTTTCTCGTCTCTTCGAACTGGAACCTGATGACGGTCCAGATCATGTCGCAAGTCAATTCCGGCCGTCTTGGAGCCGCAGCTTCATTCAGCCTCGTGCTGGTACTTATTATACTGTTTGCAATTGTAATTATCCGCTCGCTGATTTCCTACCGTTACGGTAAGCTGGGCGGCACCATGCTGAAAATATAGAGAGGAAGTTATGAGTGTTACACTGAAAAATATTTCCAAGGTCTTTAAAGATCCAGAGAATGTATCCAGGGAATTTACCGCCGTGAAAGGGGTCAACCTCGAGATTCATGATGGCGAGATGGTCACCTTTCTCGGGCCGTCAGGCTGCGGTAAAACGACCACCCTCCGGATAATCTCAGGTTTCGAACAACCCACTACAGGTGAAGTCTTGATATCGGATCAGAGAGTGAACGACATTCCTCCCAACAAACGGGATACATCGATGGTGTTTCAAAGCTATGCAATCTTTCCCCACCTATCGGTTGCCCAGAATATCGGCTTCGGCCTTGAACTCAAAGGTGCAAAAACGAAAGAGATCAAGAAAGAGGTCGAGAAAATAATGACTGTAATGGGCCTTTCCAATCTGTACAGCCGAAGGCCGGACCAGCTCTCCGGAGGTCAGCAGCAGCGTGTGGCCCTCGCCCGGGCGATAATCAACAAACCAAAAGTCCTTCTCTTCGATGAACCCCTGTCCAACCTGGATGCCAAGCTGCGGGACCAGATGCGGATCGAGATACGCCGTATCCAGCAGACCTTCGGAATTACCAGCATCTATGTAACACACGATCAGGATGAAGCGATGACCGTTTCCGACCGGATCATGGTAATGAACGAAGGCGAGGTAATGCAGATTGGCACTCCCTTTGAGATCTATTCCCGCCCGGCAAACAATTTCGTCGCGGATTTCATAGGCCGGGTGAATTTCATCCCTGCAAAAGTACTTGAAGTGAAACCGGAAGGTATCACGATTGACTGCTTCGGACATCGAAAGACTATCCCCAGCTGGAGCGGTGATTTTTCGAAAAATGACCCCGTCAAGATAGTTATAAGGCCCGAATCCCTCATACTCCATGCTGTCGATGCCGGGGAATCCTTCATTTCAGGAACTATCCAGCGATCGGTCTATCTCGGACCGACAGTGGAATACGAAATCAAAGCGAAAGAGGTATCGAATCCTGTCCTGGCGGTCACATACAATCCTGTAGAGGAAGGATTCTACAAAGACGGAGAGGAGCTGGGAATCGATTTCAATCCTCCAGCGGCCCATATTCTTCCGGACTGAGCAGTCTTTGACAGGATATGGAAGTAGAAACCCTCCCTTCCCGAATTAAGCCGAACTGGAGCTGAACGCCAGCACGCAGTTCTGTCCCCCGAAGCCGAAGGCGTTGGAGATACCCGCTTTCACTCTTTTTTCCCTGGCTGTATTCGGGATGTAATCCAGGTCGCATTCGGGATCCGGATTCTCATAATTGATAGTGGGCGGCAGCACGCCCTCCTTGATGGCAAGGACGGTGGCGGCGGCTTCCACGGCTCCGGCGGCGCCGAGGGTGTGACCGATCATGGACTTGCAGGAGCTTACAGGTATCCGGGGCGCCAGATCTCCGAAGGCCTTCTTGATCGCGAGGGTCTCGATCCGGTCGTTCGCCTTGGTAGATGTACCGTGTGCATTGATATAACCGACATCTTCCCTGTTCAGCCCTGCATCCAACAGAGCCATTTCGATGGCCGCTGCGGCGCTCTTTCCTTCCGGCTCGGGGATGGCGATGCTGAACGCATCAGTAGTCATACCGGCTCCTGAAAGATAGGCGTATATTTCCGCCCCCCGTGCACGGGCCTGTTCCTCCCGCTCGAGCACCAGTACCGCCGATCCTTCCCCGATGAGAAAACCGTCCCGCTCGGCGTCGAAGGGACGGGAAGCCCTGGCCGGTTCGTCGTTCCGTGAGGTGAGTACCCCCATGCAGCCGTAAGCGTTCACCGGAATAGGACTGATGGCGGCTTCGGACCCGCCGGCGAGCATGATGTCGGCGCTTCCGCTCCTCAGTACCATTGCCGCCAGAGCGACAGCATGGGCGCCGGAAGCACAGGCTGTGGCCACTCCCATGTTCGGGCCGGTTATTTTAAGATCGATGCCGATATTGGCAGAGGACATATTCGGAATGATCATGGGTACTGCCAGTGGATTGCCGAAGCCGGGTCCTTTTTCAAGAAGGACCTGATGCTGATTTTCGAGGTTCTCATAATCGCCCGCGGCGGTACCGATAATGGTACCAACCCTGAGGGGATCGTACCTTTCAAGATCCAGTCCGGCATCCCCGACGGCTTGCAAGGCAGCGCATGATGCTATCTGGGAGAACCTCGACATTCTCCTGATCCTCTTTTTAGATAAATATTCCCCGGGCTGGAAATCCTTGATTTCCGCTCCGATCCTGCTCTTGTAGCCCGTGGTGTCGAAAGCGGTAATGGGCCCCGCGCCAGACACCCCTTTGATAAGGGACTGCCAGAAATCCTTTCTGTTGTTGCCAATAGACGTATAGATGCCGATACCGGTGACGGCGATTCTGATCTTCTCCATATTCCGTACTCCTTCCTGCCGGCGGCAGATTTTTACCAGCCTACCCTGTCATGCCGGAATTGGCAATCCTTCGGGGCCGGATTTTGCAGCGGGACCGACTCTTGTTCTCTCATCTGTCAAAAAAAAAGAGGCGGCGCTGTTTCCAGCGCCGCCCGTATCTTCCCGCCCCCCCTATCGGGGGAATGAGGCTATCAGTCGCTGTACACCTTTCCGGGAATCAGGTAGACCTTGCTTTCAGGCGCGTCGCCGTTGAAATAGGCATCCATCAGTTCCGCAAGCCGTGCCGCCATTCCCTCGAAGTCCTGAATGATAGTCGCAACGAATACATCTCCGCCGTCAATCTCCTGACGGGCGAAATCGGTGCCGTCCACGCCGACGACTCTCAGTTCGTCCCGGCCAACACGGTTGATGGCCTGGGTAGCGCCGTAGGCCGGTTCGTCCCAGCCGGCCCAGATTCCTGCGAGTTCGCCTTTGGGCATACTCGTGAGTATGTCCGATGTTACCCCACGTGCGAAATCAACAGGTCCGGGTACTTCGATGTGAACCTCGCGGACGATTTTAATGTCAGGGTATTCCGCCAGGGTTTCCCGGGCTCCTACAGCACGGGCGCGTACTCCGGGATGGGGATCGTGGGTAAAGAGCACGACGTTTCCGGAACCGCCGATTGAATCGGCTAAAGCCTTGGCCGCCAGATGACCGAGATCGGCATTGTCGGAGGTTATGTTGAGATACACCCCGTCGATGAACCCGGCATCGAGTCCGAATACGGGGATACCCGCTTCCTCCGCTTTAACCAGTCCGGCTGTCATCTGCGCCGGATCGCCCATTCCCAGTACGATCGCGTCCACATTCTGCGATACCGCATCCTGGATCCTGCTGACGAGCATACCGAAGTCGCCGGCCGTATCGGAGACGCGCACGGTCCAGCCGCGGGATTCCGCTTCACCTTCGAAGTACTGAATAACCGCGGCCGTGGTTGCATTGGCCATGTACGGTGTAACTACGGCGATCGTTTTACCTTTTTCCGCAGTTTCCTGACTTCCACCGCTCCATACACTGTTCAGGGACAGCACAAGCAGCAAGGCCATTCCCAGCACAGCGATCTTTCCTGTTCTATTCATCTCATCCTCCTCATTGGATTTCTTTCAGAGCATGCATCAGCTCTTTTGTCTGTTTATATGCATCGCGAAAGAGTTCATATTTCTTCGCGTATACATCCTGATTAGATGCGGGTTCGATGGTCTCTTCGGATCCCTGTTCCGGAATCATTCCCCCCGGCACAATGGACAGGAGTGCTCCCGTGCCCGAATAGCGGGCATCATTCGCAACGGCCACCGGGACCCGAGCGGCGTCCGCGATTATCTGCGAGAGTCCTGTTATTGACGCTCCTCCGCCGGCTATGATCAGTGGATCCTGCCGGTCCGGCGCTTCTCCATCCGCTGTCCCCCGGTTCAGAGACTCGAGGACGGATCTCAGGGAAAGAGCCAGTCCCTCTTCCACCGCCCTGAAGAGTTCTTTTCTCCCAGTATCTCGCGTCAGACCCATAAACATTCCGGAGGCGTCAGGGTCCTTGAATGGAGACCTTTCTCCTGACAAGTATGGAAGAAAAATCAACCGGCATTCATCGGGACTCATTCCGGCAGTCTCGCTGGAAAGCTCCTGAAAGAGAATATTGTGCCCGGCGCCGTTCGGCTCCAGAATTCCCAGGAGCCAGTCGAATGATCCTGCCGCCGTGAGCAGCGGCGCGACCCGGATGAGTTTCTCTTCCGTCGGATGACGAAGGTTGAATACACCGCTGAAGGGATCCCCCGGATTATTGAGGGGTCCGGTATCCAGTACCCAGCCGCTCGTACCAAGGTAACAGGACCTCCGAAAGCCCGCATTCTCCATGGAAATCGTACTGGAGCCTACATCTCCCACTCCATGAATGAGCTTAATATCGGGTGATATTCCCAGGGCGGCCGCCATTTCAGCCGCCACCTTGCCGTCTTCGTGGTTCCCCGGCCGAATTTCAGGGACAAGATCAGTACCCCGCGGCACGGATCTAATAATCTCTTCCGCCCACGTTCCGGCTGCGGGATTCATAAGTCCAGTTGTCGAAGCCGTGGTTGGGTCTGTACAGCAGACACCGGTCAGACGGTAAGCTATGTAATCGTGGGCTCCGCACAGAAGCTTTTCAGCCTTCTTCAATACCTCGGCTTCGTTTTCTTCGAGCCAGAACAATTTTGCGGGGAAACCAGCCTGATCCGGGGTGTTCTTCGTCAACTCAGCGATGCGCTCAGGACCGAGAGTGTTCAGGAATCCCTCGAAACCCGGACCGGATCGGTGTCCGAAGTACAAAATCGAATCACGGATTGCCCTTCCCTCCGATACAAGAATCAAGTCCTGCATCTGACCTGTGAGAACGAGGTATTCAGCAGTCCGGAGATCCGCACACATTCCAAGTTCACGAACCGCCCTTGCGAAGGCATCGAACCACACCTCGGGATTGATTTCATCGCGCCCACCGCTGCCGGACGGGTAACCGGCGATACCCTGACACATCCGGTTTCCGTCTTTGGAATAACATTCAGCCTTTACTGCACCCGTACCGATATCGGCGATTATCGAGTATACATTCATACTGCCCCTCCTGCCGCTGCAACAATCTCATCCGCATATACTCCAAGTGGCTCTACCCCTCTGTTCAGAGCATCCACCATCGCCGTTCCTATAATCACCAGATCGGCACCGATTTCGAAGGCAGATTTTACATGCTGAGGAGTACGGATCCCGAACCCCAGGGCTACAGGCAGCTCGGGGAACCGGTTTTGCATATCATTAATCCTGCTGCGTATATCCTCGTCAGGGTTAAAGACACCGCCGGTCGGCATATCCGCAGTCTGCAGATAGAAGAATGCCGTGTTCGCTGTGGACAATGGAAAAGCTCCGGCAGCAGCCACGAACTGTACAACCGGCAGTTGAAAGCGTTCGGCTGTTTCGGTGAGATGGATCATCTCGTCAGGATCGAGATCCGGTACCAGTAAGGCCCGTGCTCCGTTCTCCGCCGAGAGCCGTACAAAGTGTTCCACTCCCAGCCTTTCAACGACAGTTGCACGAAAGGCCATGACAACAGGAAGGAACCCTTCCTCCGCCGCCATCCCGACGCCGGAGCTGATCGCTGTCTCCGGATCAATTCCGTTTCTTTCCACTGTCATGAGCGCTTCGCTGATGGTTCCGCCTTCTAGATCGCCGATCCCTCCGGGAATCCCGATCTCCAGAATTCTGATTCCGCTGCGGTAAATTGTACGAAGTGCTTCCCGGTACATCTCACACTGCGGGTAGCAGGAGGGTAAATAGCCAATTATTCTCTGTTCCGGCCTGGTACCATCGGGAAAAAGGAGACTGGACACACCTGCAGCAGGATACTTCATCCTAGTTCTCCTTCCGCTGTGCAAGACCTGAGAGGAGCACTGCCAGTACCAGGATGCCGCCTGTAAGGACCGATTGTATGTAGGTGTTCACTCCGACGATATTCAGGCCGTTACTCAGGACTCCCATGATCAGAACCCCCAGAAGACTTCCGAAAATATTCCCCTGTCCTTCTCTGAAAGCGGTCATTCCGAGAAAAACGGCGGCGGCGGCATTAAGCATGAAGGGGGCTCCAGCCTGAGGGTGGGCTGAAAAAAGACGGCTCGTCAGGACGATCCCCGCTACTGCAGCTGTGATCCCGGAATACACGTAGGCGAGGAAACGTGCCCGGCTCGTGTTGATTCCAGCCAGGAAGGAGGCAGTCCGGTTCCCGCCGATTGCATAGAGCTTCTGTCCGAAAGCCGTGTAATCCAGGATGATATAGGTGACGGCAATGATGATGACCATCACGATAATCGAGATCGGTACTGGTCCGAGAGATTCCTGTCCCAATATCCGAAAAGCTTCCGGCAGACCGAATACCGTTGTACCTCCCGTAACGAAGAGGCTCAGTCCCGTATAGGAGGTCATCGCGGCGAGAGTGCCGATAAACGGAGATACTCCCGCATAGGCGATCAAGAGACCGTTGACTGCTCCCAGGGCTGCGCCGGTAAGAAGGCTGAGAGCGATTGCGGGGGCTATTCCCATACCCCCTACCATGAACTTTGCTGCCACTACTCCACACAGACTCGCTACAGCACCCACGGAGAGATCGAAGTCTCCTGTTACCATCACCATAGTCACCCCCGCAGAAGCGATAGCCAGGGTTGCGACCTGTTCTACAATATTCCTCAGATTGCTTATCCGCGGAAATGCATCCGGTCTGAGTACAGAAAACAGAGCGAGAAGCAGCACGAAACCGATGAGGGTTCCCCAGACCCGGAGAAAACGCTGCGCCGAGAGTGTGCGGCTTTCAACTGTTACACGCTCATTCATGAGATACTCCTTGATAGCATAAAGTCAAATACTGGTTTTGGTTCAGATTGTTGTTTTCGATTGTCCCGATATCCGCTCCATCCCTGATGAAAACGAAACGGTCGGCAAGGTTTAAAATCTCTTCGAAATCAGATGATACGATCACGACAGCCACGCCGTTGGCGGCCAGATCCCGGATTACATCGTATATCTCCTTTCGGGCTCCAACATCGACTCCCTTCGTCGGTTCATCCAGGAGAAGGACCTTCGGGCGGGCCAGCACTGCTCTGCCGAAGAGGACCTTCTGCTGATTCCCCCCTGAAAGTGTCCGGACAGATGCTTCGTAGGATACGGTTTTGAGTTTTACCCGGCTTCCGGCTTCCCGTACCGCCTTCTTCGCTCCGGAGAAATCAAGCAGCCCTGCCCGGTTGAACCGACCCAGACTGCTGAGTATCGCATTCTCAAATACCGAGCGCTGGAGCGCGAGCCCCTCCGTACGGCGTTCCTCCGGGATCAGTGTAATACCCATACCTAGAGCCTCTGCCGGCGAACGCGGCGGATTCACCGTTCGTGCTTCTATGCGTAAGCGTCCGGTTTCAACAGGGACTGCACCGCTGAGGAGCTTCATGAGGGTGCTCCTGCCGGAGCCGACCAAACCGGCGATACCGAGTATTTCACCTTCGTTTACACGAAATGTAACCGGGCCTACACCGCCGCCGGATATACCTTCCGCCGCGAAAAGTTCCGTTTCACTTTTCTCCCTACGGATATTTTCAGCGGCGCTCTCCGGTTCTTCACCGATCATGGCGGTAATCAGGTGCTTTTTATCCGTTTCACTTGCCGTCCACTGAGACACTTTTTTTCCTTCACGGAAAACGGATATATCCTGAGACAGTACGAGCACATCATCGAGGTTATGTGTCACGTACACCACGGATTTACCGTGACTGGTTATTCGTCGAACCATCGCGAAAAGGTGCCGCTTCTCCTCCTGTGTCAGAGCCGTTGCCGGTTCGTCCATGAAGTAGACGTCAGCTTCATGGGCGAAGGCACGGGCGATGGCAACCATGGCCCGCTGTCCCGGAGCAAGATAGCGGACGGGATCCTCCAGGGGAATGGATACTTCCAGCTGATCGAAGATATCCTGTACCTTCCGCTTGAGCTTGCTCCTGTCGTACAATCCCATGGTAGTCGGCATCTCGTGCCCCAGAAAAACATTTTCAGCCGCATTGAAGTACTCGATGAGGTTAAGCTCCTGATGGATGAATGCAAGCCCGGCCTTCCTGGCATCAGCCGCATTACGGATCTCGCGTCTGCGTCCTTTCATCTCCAGTACCATCTCATCCGGCTTGACTACACCAGCCAGCGATTTTATCAGAGTGGACTTTCCTGCCCCGTTTTCTCCGACCAGCCCGTGCACGGTCCCTGGTTGAACGCAAAGGCTTACTCCGTCCAGCGCTCGTACTCCCGGATAGGTCTTCGTCAAAGTCTTAACATGCAATATAGGTTCCTGCATTACCGTTTCCTCTCCGCTATTTCATACTGGAACTCCGAATTGTTCCCGTTTCGGACCATCGACAGCTCTACCCGATCACTCCGCATATATGCCTGATCAAACAATACCGGGTTGCCCGCCGCATCCTTGCTCACCCGCTCTGAGAAGAGACAGGCTGTTCCGGAAACAATGTCGAGTAAGCCGGCGATATCCGCTGATGCGGGGGTGGCGATCACCTTTTCTGAAGCCTGAGATATGACGGTGTGAAGATGGGTATTGAGCATCGCGTACAGTGAACTGTCAGGCTGGTAGTCGCGGACCACCTCCCAGTGCTTTCGGGCAACGTAGGATATCTGGACAACGACGGGAGTGGAATCGATGGATCTCAAACGTTTTATTGCACAGACCTGTTCGTTCGCGATTCCGAGGGCTATGCCGGCTTCCGGACAGTCAATGTGCTCCAAGCGTTCTATGACACGGGTCTCCAGCCGCTGCGAGTTGTCTCCTAATGCCTGCTTGAAGCTTCTCAGCTGAAAAGTCCTGTGATTCTCGCTCAAGCCGGTGACGAAGCTGCCGACACCGTGTTTCGACTCTACCAGACCTTCGTTTTCAAGGAGCCGGATTGCCTGTCTGACCGTCATGACCGTCGTGCCGAACTCTTCAGCCAAGGCTGATTGACTAGGAAGAGTTGTTCCAAACGTATATGTGCCATTCTGGATCCTCGCCCTGATTTCGATCGCAATTTCGTTATATCGAAGTCCCGGTGTTTTCATCTCTTTTTCCGCACTCCTGGCTGCTAAATCTTATAGTCTTCTATAAGAGTATATGTCTATATGTGTAGTGTAAGGGCGATTTCCAGGATCTGTCAAGAAATTTATTCTATTTTTTCGTACCGCGCTTCCGCATTATCCGGGCCGCCGCCGGATTCGAACTTCAGTGATCTTCGAGACAGTAGTACCGCCGCGGCATACAAGGCTGCAGAAGCAAGAGCTCCCGCCCGGTAACCGAAATGCAGGAAGAGCAGCATCGAGAGCGGTCCGGTCAGAACCGAGGCGAATCCGTTGACTCCCCAGGCATAGGGGATGAGGGCCGGATCGACGGATCGAAGGTGACGGATGAGGGCGGGAAACATCCGTCCCATGAAAAAGGCCGGAATACTGCAGATAACCAGCGAGGCCAGAAACCGTGGTGCCGGCTGCAGCTGCCCGAGCTGGACTGCGATTCCAGCCCGGTCTGTGAAGCTGGTCCAGCCTGGAAATCCGCTCCAACTGGCTAACCCGCCCCATCCCGTAATTCTGACCCAGCTGGACAGCGCTCCACAGCAAGCTATCCCGCCCCACCCCGCCTCGAGCAGCAGGATCACAGCGGCGGCGGTGATTCCTGACGCTGTGATGGAGCGGGACGGCGAACTGGATCCCAATGTCATGCTTCCCGCCCCGGCGGCGATTAGGAAGGCCGAAATGACCGCTGAAGCCCCGAGCATCGGATGTCCGAGGACCAGGGAGAACCTGTTCAGCAGGGTGTATTCCAGGCACATGAATGCCAGTCCGATGAAGAGGGAGTACAGCAGAACCATCGGCGCCGGGGGAGTCGATGGAACCGCAGCGGGAGCCGCTCTCTCAGCCGGGGGAGCCGATGGAACCGCAGCGGGAGCTGCTCTCTCAGCGGCAGGGACTTTTCCAACACCAGCCCGCATACACAGCACCGGTACGAGAATCAGGGGCATTCCAATCAAGGCAAGGACCGCGAGACAGAGAAGGACGATCCGGTAGGCTGCCTCGGGCCCGACGTAGGCCGCGCCCCAGCCGGGAGCGACCGGCTGCAGAGTCTGCGGCACACCGACGGCATCCTTCTTCTCCGGGAAGAAATGAAAATAGGGGCTGTCGATCCTGCGGGGCCTCACATCGTAGGGATACTCCCGCAAAAGAGCGGCCCGGTCGTCCGCCAATCCCGTAGCGGCGTACCGGTACCAGTCAGCCTCCTTCCCCGGAGGCGAGGGAAATCCATGCAGGACTTTCCGGGCCGGATCGGGCCGGTAGTGCGGCAGGTAGATGATCTCGAGTCCGATCTCCCGGCAGGCCGCAGCGATCCGTTCGGAGAGGGCGGGATCTATCTCCGAAGCGAACACGAGCGTAGTCACCGCAAGGTGGTTCCGGGCGGCGGCAATACAGGCGCCCGGATCATTGCTTCCCTCTTTTTCCTGGGCATCAAGGGCTTCCAGGGCCGTTGCAAATATCCTGACGTTGTCCCGGGGAGGAAGCCTGATACCGCGGGTTATGCTGAGAACGCCGTCCGGTTCCAGACGGGAAACAGCCGCCGCAAGTCCGTCCACGGTCAGAAGCGGAACTGGTGCGAGCATCTCCATGCCGGTACGGGTGCTCGGCAGACCTTCCGCCTCCGCCAGATGGATCATGGAGAACCGCTCTCCCGTTCCAGTCAGAAACGGCAGAGGCAGCGCTATTATTCTGCGGTGGTCAGGAAGGCTTATCCGCGCCGGCCGGCTCAGTTTTTCCATCAACTCCATTTCGGTCCTCGTTGGGCTTACAAAAGTGATCTCTTCCGCCTCCTTGAATGCCGCCGTGTACAGGCCGGCATTCCCGCGCTCGCCAAGAATAAGGACACTCCCAGGCTCCGCAATCCGGTAGGCCAGACACTGCGGCCCCGAAGCGAGAAATTCCAGGTCGGCCTTTTTTTCAGGGAGAAAAACCGTCCCGCCGGCATTCCCGTCATAGTAGAGCTGCACCTGCGGAGGAGGTCCGCCTGCTGCACCCAGTCCGGCAAAGAGATGTCCGTGGAAGCTGTCCGAAGCGAAGGCGTCGATCCTCACCCCCGGCAGCAGCTCGGTCACGATCTGCTCCGCCTCTCCCTGATCCCGGAGCATCCGCGCCGCCGATATTGCCTTGTACTGGTCGGGTGCAGGAGTTCCGCGGATGAATATGAGCAGGAAGCCCGCCAGGACTACCCCCGCCGTACGGAGAGTCCTGCGGGGGGAGACCGGCGGCCGCATTATCTGGAATAGCCATGCTGCCGCCGCGGGGAAAATAGCCGCCATGGGCGAAGCTTCCGGACTGACGTACTGGAGAACGAGGAGGACCGCCGCTCCCCCCAGACCTGAGCCGAGCAGATTGAATCCGTAGAACATGCCCGGCGCCTTCTCAACCGTAAGCATGAGTCCAATCACGACCGCTCCCGCAATAAACGGAGGCAGAATGCAGATGATGTGGAGGACGAATACTGCCGCCACCCCGGGATCTACATTGAAAGCCAGCACATCGGGGCGCACGCTGTCCGAGGCAATCAGCGAAAGGGGCACCGTGACGACCAGAGCCGCCGTACAAAGATCGAGGCAGAGACGATAATTTTTTACAAGAATCCGGTAAAACCGGCGGATGAGGAGCCCGCTGAGGGCGAAACCCAGCAGCGCGACACTGATCATCAGGAAGCCGAAGTGATAGTAGGAGATATAGGCATAGCTGCGCAGAAGGCTCAGTTCGAAGAGGAGGACCGCGATGGAGGCGAACAGAATGGACATAAGGGCGGAAAACCGATCTCCCTTCATTGCCGTCAGGGCTCCGGGCCTCCTATTTTTCCCGTCATAGGAACGAAACGGACCGGCATGAGCTGCTCCGATCTCACCTGCCCGCTCCTGTCCTTCTCCACGATGGTGAGAATTTGTATCTGGTAGGGATTTCCGAGAGGAACGATGATGCGGCCTCCCGGGGCAAGCTGCTCGATCAGGGGCGGCGGAACGTGCCCCGCAGCGGCTGTGATGATGATGCCCTGGAATGGAGCAGCCTCCGGCCAGCCGTAGTATCCGTCTCCCCGCCGCAAATTCACCTGAGCGTAGCATGCCGCCGCCAGAGATCTCTCCGCCTCCCGGGCGAGTGCTTCAATTATCTCGATCGAATAGACCTGGTCGGTCAGCTCCGCCAGCACCGCCGCCTGATATCCGCTGCCGGTCCCGACCTCGAGGATCCGGTCCCCCGGCGAAATATCCAGCAGCCAGGTCATCAGGGCCACCACATAGGGCTGGCTGATGGTCTGTCCGTGGCCGATAGGCAGGGGGGAGTCGGCATAGGCCCTGCGCCGTTCCTGCTCCGGCACGAAGAGGTGGCGCGGCACATTCGACATGGCGCCGAGAACTTCCCAGTCGGTGATGCCCCGATCGTAGAGCTGGGAGCGGACCATGACCCGCCGTTCATCGGCCCGTTCGCAGGAGCGTTCACCGGCGGATTGATCCGACAGCTTCTCAGGAAAGGGTGGCTGCCCGGTCTCAGGCTGTACCGCCGAAAGGCCGGGCTGATCGTATTCAGACTGTTCACTCTCAGGCTGCTCGCTTTCGGTCCGGTCCGAACCCTGATCCGGGCTTACCTTCTCCCCCTGCCCCGCTCCGAAGAGGAGGCCGCAGTACAGAATCAGGAATAGAATAAAAAGTGCGTGTCTGTTCATCGCGACTCTTCTTCTATTAATAGTAGGACCTGCACTGAAAATCGCAAGTGCCGGCGCCTCTTTACTCCTCCGCAGTCCGGTACAGTATCCGGTCCGGCGTTCCTGCCTACTCTACCAGGCCCTTTTCCAGGGCCATATCGTACTCCTCCGGGTAGTCTTCCAGTTCATCCGCGTCAATCGCGTAGAAATCATAGTATTCAAAATCCGGATCGTCCTGATACTGTTCATACGCCCTCTCGGCGTCCCGTTCCGACTCATGGACGCTTATGAGAGAGACCCCGTCGGTCACGAACCACAGTGTATCGCGCATTCTTCTGCTCCTGTCCGGGAAAAAGGGGCGGATCCAGATGAGGGCGGAATTCGGGAAGAGCGGGTTCCGGTCCCGTTATGCATCAACTCCCCACTTATACCCCAAGAAACTGCTCGCCGGCCTTTTTCCAAAAAGATATAAGCAGACATTGTTAGCATGAAGGGTCCTTTGCCTGCTGAATTGTGTTTTCTTCATACGGTCAATTCAGGCTTTTGTCAATATACGCTTGTTGTGAAAATGAGCTTTTCACTATACTTCACTTCATGAGAATTATCCGTTTGGCATTGCGCAATATTCTCTTCATCACCGTCCTCTTCATACTCGTACTGCTGGCGCTTTTCGTCGGCTTCCAGCACCGCCGGACCATCGCTCAGACGGACCGTGAAAAGATTGACACTTTCAGGGGAGAATATCAGGCTCTGATCGAAGGCTACCGCGTGGTCTCTGACACGCTCTTCGAAAATGTGATTGCCGAACAGACTGAAATCGCCGAAATAATGCACCGGGCCGTGAACGCGAACAGCTTGGAGGAAAAAGAGGCCCTCAGGGACAGACTCTTCACGCTGCTCGGCCCGTTTTACAGCAATCTCCGCCAATACAACTTCCGGCAGCTCCATTTTCACCTGGATGACTTGACCAGCTTCGCGAGGTTCCACCGGCCGGAAAAATGGGGAGATGATCTGACCGGAATCCGCGCCACCGTAGAGGAGGTGAAAAGGACCGGTCAGGCTGTCAGGGGATTTGAAGAGGGGCGCATTTTTAACGGCTACCGCCACGTATTTCCCGTCTCCTACGACGGGGCCTATGTTGGTTCCGTTGAAATAAGTATTTCCATGAAGGCGATAATCGAAAGTCTGACCGAACTGTATGACCGTCCGGTTCAGTTTCTTCTCTCCACCGAAGTCATGCAGAGCAAGGTATTTGACAGCGAACAGCAGCAGTACACCTTCTGGGACCTGAGCGACCGTTATGTTCTCGATCCTGAATGCACCGATATGGTCCTGAGCGCCGACAAGCTGACGGAGTCCGAAAAGAGAAAAATCCTGTCATATCTCAATCCGCAGCTGAATGAACCGCTTTCCCTGCATTCCGGCAGACTGGAAAACCTCATCTTCCTGCCGGTTAAGAATATCGAGGGAAGACCGGTGGCTGTCCTGATTACACGGATGGATGATCACACGTACAGAGCCGGCTTGATGAGCTATATTCTCACCCTGGTTCTGATTGTATTTCTCATACTCCTGATAATCTATCTTGCTTTCCGGACCCAGCGTTCTCACGATCGTCTCGACCGTATGGCGACATACGACGGTCTCACGGGCTCTTTTTCCAGAACGGGGTTCCTGAAAAAGGTAGACGACGATCTGAAAAGATTTCACCGTTACGCGAATGCAATTTCACTCATATATTTCGATCTCGATCACTTCAAGCAGATTAACGACACCCACGGCCACAGCGCCGGGGACTGCGTGCTCAGAGTGTTCAGCACCGTCGTACAGTCGAGGCTGCGGGAGACCGACTATTTCGGCCGGGTCGGCGGAGATGAATTCATCGCCGCGCTGCCCGGGACAGACAGGACCGGGGCGGAGGAGCTGGCATGTATGATACAGAAGGGCCTGAAATCGACCCGCATGTGTGACATCGGGACCATACACTGCAGCATCGGTGTCGGGGAAGCTCGGAAGAATTACACTTCGGTTGAAGATTTCGTGGCGGCTATAGATCAGGCGATGTATCAATCCAAACGGGGCGGGCGGAATAGAATTACAGTCCTGCCGTGAAAAATCCCGGCAGGACAGGTTCCGAAGCTGTGTAGTGCCGGGCTGCCGAAGACGGCCCCGGCTACCGGCGGCCGGTAAGCTTGATGATGTGGTGACCGAACTGGGTTGACACGATCCCGCTGATCGACCCTATGCCCATCCGGCTGACGGCCTCTTCGAAGGGCTTGACCATCTTGCCCGGTCCGAACCAGCCGAGGTCTCCTCCCTTTGACTTGCTCGGGCAGGTGCTGAAATCGCGTGCGACTGCCTCGAAATTGGCACCCCCCTTTATCTTCTGCAGAAGCTGCTGAGCGAGATTTCTATCCTTGACCAGTATGTGGCTTGCTCTCCATTCCATCGGACTGCTCCTCGATTTCAGACGATTACGTCGTCAAGGCCGAGCTTGGGCACATGGTGGACAGCATTCTCATCGCGGTAATACCTGATGCCGCCGTCTTCCTTGAGGGGCTCGATCTTTACTTCCTCGACCGGAGCGCCGAGGGCTATGACGAACATTATCTCGTAGCGGTTATCCAGATCGATTACTTCCCGGAGTTTGTCCCGGTTTACCGAGGCGAAAATGCATCCGCCGAATCCCTTCTGCACCGCTGCAAGAAGCATGGTCTGCATTGCTATTCCGGCGTCGGTCTTTGCGGCGACGTCTTTGACCTCCGTATCCCGGGCTACGGTGATGTAAGCGGTCGGTCGCTCGCCTGCTTCAGGTCCGTCCCAATCGCTCAGATAGGCGGCCCATTTCAATGTGGGGTAAACTGAAGCGCACTCCTCCTCAGTCCAGCTCAGATGATACCGCAGCGGCTGCAGGTTCGCTCCGCTGGCTGTCAGCCGGCCCAGGTCCACAAGCTCCTTCAGGGCGTCTTCGGATATTTTTTTCTTTTCATCGAATCTGCGGTATGAACGGTTCTTCTTCACAATTTCCGGAAAATCCATATTTTACCTCTTTCATTGATGGTTGGTATCTTCGATGAGTTTACTTTATCACAATACTTAAGTTTGGCCAAAGGGTATCGAGCCGGAGGGACCGCATTCTGCCGCTGTGAAAAGGCGCACTGTATGATTATTTGACCGGCACGGTCCCTATCCTATAACAGGAGCGGTCCGCACATTTCCGGTCTCCGGATCAACGGCGGTCGGTACAATCCGGATTTCAGCCCCTCTGCCCGCAGCATCAACACAGAGCTTCCGCAGTTCGGCGATTTCATCGAGGGCCGCTTCCTGGGCCTCATGGCCGAGTCTGTACGGCAGATACTTGATAAAATTACCGGTCAGATTTTCGTACAGGTCCCCGGCACAGGCATCCACCCTGGCGGGAGAGTAGAATTTTCTCTTCATGAAGGGGTCCATGTTCTTTCTGGCGTGCTTCCACATCGGACGGAACAGATTGGGCTTGATGGCGAACTCCGCCAGTGTCGGAAGGAATCCCTCCGGGTACGGCCTCACCGTCTCGACATGGTCGCCGGATTTGTACGTCACTTCCATACTGTAGGTCTCCCGGGACCATCGTCTGTACCGCTCCTTTTCATCCGGTTCGAGCAGGTCGAACATGACTGTCTGGAGCTCTTCGTTGGCTTCGTTGAGGAGTCTTTCCCGCTGGGCCTTGTTTCCCTTCTTGGAGACCGGCTGGACTACTTTGCCGAACCGCAATACCATCCTGGGCTTGTGCATGGTGAGGGTACCGTGGGACTGCATGTATGCACCGCTGATACCGACCGGAAGAATAGGTGTCTGTGTAAGCTGGGAAAAATAGACCGCCCCCGATTTATTGTGAAAACTCCTCTTCTCCCACATTCCGCCGGAGGGAAACATCAACAGGTGCCTGTTGTTCCTGAGATGCCGGATAATACCGCTGACAGCTTCGCTGTCGGCGTAGCCTCTCCGTATAAGAGTCATTCCATAGATGGCCATCATCATCGACTTGAAGGGCTCCATCTTGAAATCCCGGGGCCCTACCATTTCGAGCTTGTGAGGGTACAAACCAAGTACGAGAGGACCATCGAGATTCGAAAGGTGGTTCGGCAGAACGAGCAGCGGCCCTTCTTCGGGAATATTTTCCAGACCCTCGATCCTGGTCTCCGTCATCAATGAGTAGAAGCTCCGCAGAAAGAGCCGGCTGAAGGTACGCCGTGCATTCAGAAAGGTGTATAGTAGATTCCTGGTTTTTTTTATGCTTTTATCTGATAGTGCCGTTGCGGTCGAGTCAGCCATCTATCTGCTCCCGGTATAATTTCATGCAGAGTGTAGCAGCTTCCTGGTGTTTTAACAATGCAGGGATTCGATTCCTGCTATATTCTAACAAAATCATAATATATCTCGAATTTAACACTTTTTCAGGCGCCGGCCGGTTTCCATTCTTCGGAAAAATTCTATTCTGTCCTCCATCCACGGTCTCCGTAAAAAAATGAGACCTCCGTTAACAACGGCGGTCTCAAAAGGATAATGTGAGAAAACCAGCACAATGCAGCTAGTTGTGTTTACTTCGCTTCCGCCAGGGCCTTCTCGGCCAGGCTGAACAGTTCCTTCACATGGATCGACACGCCGGATATTGCATCCACGTGACCATCTTCATCCACGTACTCGATCTGTGCGGGGTCCTGGGTCTCGAGGAGATAAGCCTCCGCCCGGTCCACCTGAACCCACCAGGGGTCCTGGGCACCGCCGTTTTCCACCATGCCGTACTGCCCTTCCCTGGAGAACTGATACTTGTCCAGCTCACCTTCTTCGGGATAGGCGCTCCAGTGGACCGCCACGATGTATCCGCCGATGACCGTTACATCGACGTAGTCCTTCCAGCCGCGATTGAACTCGTCCAGTTCGGCGTGGTAATAGCCGTCCTTGTACGGGCCGCGGCCGACCGGTCCCTGTGCAAGGGCCTCTTCAGCGAGTTCGATGAATTCATTGATGTGGATCGACACGCCGCTGATGGCATCGGTATAGCCGTCTGAGTCGTAGCTTATCGCGGATGGGTCCTGGGCCTCGATAAGAGCGGCTTCCACTTTCGCGGCCTGTTCGTACCAGGGAGCCTGGGCCCCGCCGTTCTCCACCATGCCGTACATGCCGTTCTCGGACTGGTAGACCTTGTCGTACCCGGAGTTTACGTTGGCCCCGTTCCACACGGCTTCGACGATTTTACCGTCTTTTACTTCAAGGAGCGCCATGTACTTCCAGCCGGTCCGCTCACTGAAGCTGTCCTCCTGGGCGAAATAAAAACCATCCTGATAGCCGGACGCCATTGAGGATGACTCGTCAGGACTCTGTACTGGAGCAGCTGCTTCTTCTTTCTGGCATCCGACTGCCAGTATCAGCGCCGCTGCCAGTATAACGAATAGTGCAATCCTGATTCTTTTCATATATTTCCTTCCTTCTAAGTTCTCTGTTTATTATATTATAAAAAGAGTAAGGTATATCTGTCAATGATTTCTGACTATTTTTATCAGTATTATTGCCTTTTGTTATTTGACAAATCAGAAAATAATATATACGATTTATTTAGTAATCTTTTTGTGGATAATGCACCTTAATTCGCTTTTTTTGTGAAGAACGAGGGATTAAAGAGATTGAAGGAGATAGTATGACCAAGAAGAAGATAGTAGTACTCGGCGGCGGCTACGGCGGTGTAACCGCCCTGAAGAAACTGTATCGCCGTCTTCGAAAAAAGACCGATGTTGAGATAACTCTGATCGACAAGAATCCATATCATACCCTGTTGACTGAAATTCACGAGGTGGCAGGTTCACGGGTTGAACCCGATGCGGTACAGGTCAGTTTCGCCCGTATCTTCGGCGGAACGAGAATCAGGAGGGTGACCGATACGATCCTCGATATCGACTTCGAGAATAACACCCTGAAATCCGAGTCCAATACCTACCGCTACGATTATCTGATCATCGGTGCCGGGGGTGAACCGGAATTCTTCGACATTCCCGGTGTTCAGGAGAACTCCTTTACCATATGGTCCCTGGAAGACGCGATGCGTCTGCGCAATCAGATCGAATTCAGATTCCGTGAGGCGGCCCGCGAACCTGACTCTGCCAGGCGCCGCAAGATGCTCACATTCGTGATAGCAGGCGCGGGTTTTACCGGAATCGAGCTGGCCGGGGAGATCATCGAAAGGAAAAAGACCCTCTGCAAGGCTTACCACATAGACTGTCATGAAGTGCGGGTGGTCATCGTCGAAGCCCTCGAAACCATTCTTCCCATCCTGCCTCCGAAGATGCAGTACAAGGCCGAACGTTATCTGAAGAAAAAGGGGGCCGAGATCCTGACCGAATCTCCCGTCGTGGGAGCCGAAGAGGGCCTGGTAAAACTCTCCAATGGGCGGACCATCGAGACCGACACCTTCATATGGACCTGCGGGATCCACGGCTCGGAGTTTTCCGCCCGGGTACCGCTCACAAAGGGACAATGTGCGAAGGGTCAGACATCTCTGGCATCACCGGAGGGCATTCACGGCATGTCCGGCTGCCGCTTCGAGGAGGACGAACGGTACATCGTCGGAGAAAGAGGAAGGATCGAAGTGAACGGCGAGATGCAGTCGGTGGACCATTCCAACGTCTACCTTGTGGGGGACATCATCTGGTACGTCGACGACGATAAAGTTGTGCCCCAGATAGTCGAAACCGCCCTGCAGACCGGAGAAGTCGCCGCGGAGAACGTCATAGCCGACATCGAGCAGAAGAATCGGAAACAGTTCAAACCGAATTATCACGGCTTCATGGTGAGTATCGGGAGCAGCTACGGCGTCGCCCATGTGGGAGGCATCTCCCTATCGGGCATATTCGCCATGGGAATGAAGCACCTGATCAACCTTCATTACCTGTTCGGAATCGCAGGGGTGAACGCCGTCTGGCGCTACCTGCAGCATGAATTCTTTACAATAAAGGAACGCAGGTCCTTTGTGGGCGGACATCTGGCCGCGAAGATCCCGGTCTACTGGGCTGTGCCTCTACGTCTATTCCTGGGAGGGAAGTGGCTCTACGAGGGGGTAAAAAAGGTCCTCGACGGATGGCTCAATCCCGAGAACATCTATATTGTGGCCACCGACGCCGGGAGCGCGGCGTCAGAGTGGGTCGAAGGGGGCGGAGAAGCTGCCGGGACGGCGGCACAGGCAACTGCCGACGCGGCATCCCAGGCGGCATCCCAGGCGGCCGACACCGTCACCGCTGCTTCCCAGGCATGGGAACAGGGCGCCGAAGGGGCCGCGGAGGCGGCCGAGGCGGCATGGGCCAATGTACAGCCGCTGCTTGCGGAACCTCTGGGAATATACACGTGGATGGTGGATACATTCATCTCACAGGCTCCCTATATCTTCCAGGCGGGCGTTGTTTTGACCGAGGTAGCCATCGGGCTGGCGCTGATCGGAGGACTGTTCACTTTCCCCGCCGCCATAGTCTCCCTCGGGCTCTGCCTGATGTTTACCATATCAGCCATGAGCGGTCCCGAGATCCTCTGGTACGCCGCGGCGGCCATCGTCATGCTCGGAGGCGCCGGACGCGGTTTCGGTCTTGACCATTACGTGATGCCGTGGTTAAAAGATAAGTGGAACGGTACGAAACTGGCGCAAAAGACCCATCTTTACGATGGAGAGCCGGTTATCAGGGAGTAACAGGCGGATATAGCCGGAGAGGGGCTTCCGGAGTCCGGGGGGCTTTCGAGACCTTATTGAGGGCTTCCTTGGCTCTTGACGTTTTCCGGAGCCTCCGGGGTTCCGGGGCCCCATTGGTTTCTTCCGGTAAAAGGGAAACAGATGATTACAGAGCTGTATCGTGACATAGGAATAGATACGGATATCCGGCAGGTCCAGGAGATCATGCAGGACCAGCTGCGCCGCAGTACACCGTTCATCAGAGAGGCTCTCGGAGGTCTGATGGAACACAGCGGCAAGATGCTGAGGCCCGCCCTCCTACTGCTCGCGTCCCGGTTCGGGGAAGGCGACAAGGACAAGCTCTGCACCCTCGCTGCCGCCGTCGAGATGCTTCACATGGCAACCCTCATTCACGACGACATCATCGATCAGGCCCCCTCCCGGCGCGGGATCCCCGCCATCCACACCATCTACGGCAGCAGGAACGCGGTACTGATCGGAGATTTCCTGTTTACCAGGAGCTTCCAGCTCGCCGCTGACTATACCGACATGGACGCCGGCAGGCAGATCGCACGGGCCATCAATTCAATATGCGAGAGCGAAATCCGGCAGCATGAGAAGCTTTCCCCTTCCGCCATTTCTTTCAGGGAGTACCATCGCCGGATCATGGGGAAAACCGCCGCCCTCTTCGCCATCTCCGCCTACATCGGAGCTTATCAGAGTGAGGTAGCCGAGAGGACCTGCCGCCGTCTCAGAAAAATCGGCGCCAATATCGGGGCGGGCTTTCAGATCATCGATGATATACTTGATTTCTCGGATGCATCCGCTTCCATCGGCAAGAGCCCCGGAGCTGACATACGTCAGGGAATCGTCAACCTGCCGCTGCTTTTCGCCCTGGAAAAAGATGACGGCACCCTCGTGAAGCGCCTTAACCGGCGCGTGCGGAACGGCCGCCGTCTCAGAAACATCATAAACCAGACGAAGAACCTGGAGGGTGTCGATCGGGCACGGTCCTGCGCCCGCGCATACACTTCCAAGGCGCTGGAGTCGATCAGGCTTCTGCCGGATTCCGTCTACCGGAGCCAGCTCGAAAATTTCACCTCATTCCTTCTCAAGCGCGCGTATTGATCCGCGCCGGTTCCGGTCTGCTTCTCACAACGCATCCAGAACGAACAAAATTTTGTTCGTTCAGCGTGGATGGGTCGATGCTCTTTTTTCCCTTTTTAGGCCCCGGAAAATTGATTCCCGTATGAGCAGGAACTACACTATGTAATGTGAACAAGACAATCGCAGTAATAGGCGCCGGCATCCATGGGATGGCCACCGGCCTGCTCCTGGCCGACAGGGGCTTCGAAGTGAAAATCATCGACATGAACGATCGGCCCGGAGGTGTGGCGCGGGTATACAGGACTCAGGGCTACACATTCGACATGGGGCCGACCTGGTATCTCATGCCTGAAGTCTTTGAACGGTATTTTCATCTCCTCGGTTCAGACGTCAGGAAGGAGTATCACCTTTTCGACCTCGATCCGTCCTACCGGGTCTTTTTTTCTCCGGATGACGTGGTCGATATCAAACGGGACCAGCAGCACAACCGCCGGGTCTTCGACGGGTTCGAACCCGATGGCGGAGAGAAGCTGAAGCGTTATCTGCACGAGGCCTCCCGGAAGTACGACATCGCACTGAACCACTTTCTCTATCACGACTACCTGCGGTTCACCGATTTTCTCGATCCGGTCATTATCGGGAACGGGCTCCGGCTGCACGCCTTCGCCAAACTCGACTCCCATGTGAGAAAATTTTTCCGCAGCGACAAGGCCCGCAAGATTCTGGAATTCAATACCGTGTTCCTCGGTTCGAGTCCGAAAAAAACCCCGGCCCTCTACTCCCTCATGGGACACGTCGACCTGAACCAGGGGATCCGCTTCCCGGAAGGGGGGATCGGCACATTTATCGACGCCCTCTACCGTAACTGTCTGAAACGGGGGGTGCAATTTTTTTTCAACAGCCCCGTCCGCAAGATCGTCGTGGAAGGAGACAAGGCCCACGGAGTGACCACCGATCAGAGCTTCATCTTCGCCGACGCGGTGCTGGCCACCGCGGATTATCAGCACGTGGAGACCGAACTTCTCGATGAGGACGTGAGGAACTATCCCCGTTTTACCTGGGAAAAAAGGACCATCGCCCCCGGGACACTTCTGGTCTATATGGGAATCAGAAAGAAGCTGGACAAACTGGCGCATCACAACTTCTACTTCGCCCAGGACTGGGACCACAATTTCGTAGAGATATTCGACGAGCCGGTCTGGCCGGACGATCCGAGCTATTACATCGGATGCCCTTCGAGGACCGACCCATCCATGGCGCCTCCGGACCGGGAGAATCTTTTCATACTCGTACCGGTTTCGCCCTATCTCGAGGACACCGACGAGGTGCGGGATTCCTATGTGAAAAAAATCATCGGTCACCTCGAAGGACTCCTCGATACGCCGATAGCCGACTCCATCGAGGTCATGCAGATCTATTCGCACCGGGACTTCAGGAAGAACAACAACCTCTTCCACGGGACTGCCCTCGGACTGGCCCACACCCTCTTTCAGACGGCGATCTTCCGTCCCAGCCACAAGAACAAACGGGTGCCCAATCTCTATTACGGCGGGCATTACACACAGCCCGGGATCGGCATGCCGATGGCGCTGATCAGTTCCGAACTGGTAGCCGAACGCATCGAACAGGAAAATCCGCTTTTCAGGTGAGTTGTATGAATGTTGCAATTGAAAAGAGTGATGTAGTCATAGTCGGAGCGGGGCTTGCCGGAACCAGCGCCGCCCTGCAGTGCCGGCGGGCACAACTCAAGACCGTAGTCCTCACCAAGGTCCATCCCCTGCGCAGCCACTCCGGGGCCGCCCAGGGCGGAATCAACGCCGCGCTCTATGAGCGCGATACCTCCGCCCACAGGAATGACACCATCAAAGGCAGTGATTACCTGGCGGACAGAGACGCCGTGGAGACCCTCTGCAGCACTGCTCCTGAAATAATTGCGGACCTCGACATGCACGGGGCGGTTTTTTCCCGCACCTCTGAAGGGAAAATCGCTCAGCGCCCATTCGGCGCACAGGGGACGGCCCGGACCTGTTACGCGAAGGACCGCACCGGGCTGGTCTGTCTGCAGACCGTCTATGAGCAGGCGGTCCGCGAGGGAGTCGATTTCCGGTCCGAATGGTACGTCCTGGATCTGCTGTACGATCCCCTGGAGGGACGGGTATATGGAGTGACCGCTATGGACCTGCGGAACTCCCGTATTCACCTCATCCAGGCCGAGGCTGTACTCTTCGCCACCGGCGGCTACGGGCGTGCCTACAGCCGGACCTCCAATGCCCACGCCAATACCGGTGATGCCCTCGGGATCATCCTGCGCAACGGGCTGGCCCTCGAAGATATGGAGTTCGTCCAGTTCCATCCGACCGGTCTGGCGGATACCGGCATACTGATATCAGAAGCTGCACGCGGCGAGGGGGCCTATCTTCTCAACTCAAGGGGTGAAAGATTCATGCTCGGCTATGATCCCGGGAAGGGCGAACTCTCCTCGCGGGACATCGTCAGCCGGGCCTGCGAGACCGAAATTCGAGAGGGCCGCGGTGTCGGACCCCGGCAGGATGCGGTTTATCTCGACCTGCGGCACCTGGGGGCCCGCATTATAAAGGAGAGACTGCCCGAACTCTACTCCATGGCCATGACGCTGCAGGGTGAAAATATGCTTGACCAACCGATCCGGGTCGCTCCGACGACCCACTACTCCATGGGAGGCATCCCCACCGACCTGCACGGACAGGTCAGAGATCATCGGGGGAGTCCGGTGTACGGACTCTTCGCTGCCGGCGAATGCGCCTGCGTGAGCGTTCACGGAGCCAACCGGCTCGGGGGCAATTCCCTGCTGGAAGCCATAGTGTTCGGCAGAAGGGCCGGCCGCCGGATAGCGTCCATTCTGACCGAAGCGGCGGGACATCACGGGACCGGCGGGCCCAGCAGGGCCGGGAGCCGCACACGGGAGGCCACCGAGGATGATGCCTCTCCGGCCTTCAGAAGGATCAGCAACTTCTACTCCGGCGATCAACAGGGGAGCTTCTACCCCCTCCGGAAACAGCTGCAGCAGTTGATGACCGCGGAGGCGGGGATTTTCCGCAGCCGCGAAGGACTCGAAGATGCCCGCCGCAGGCTGCACGGCATCGCCGGACAGCTCCACAGAACGAAGGTGAAGGACACCTCGCCCTGCTTCAACACGGAGCTGCAGGAGGCGCTGGAATTCGAAAACATGGTGCTCTATGCGGCGGCTATCATCGAAAGCGGCCTTCACCGCAGGGAAAGCAGGGGCGCCCATTCCAGGACCGATTTTCCCCGTCATGACGACGAGAATTACCTCGCGCACACCTTTTTCCACTTCGAAGAGTCGGAACCAGTCCTGGATTACCATCCGGTGCGCTCCCCTGAATCTGCACAGGAGAAAAAAATTGGCACCTGACAGTGTACGCTTGAACATTTTCCGTTACGACGCATTCCGCGGGGAATCGCACTCCTACGACTGCTACGATCTGACGTACCATCAAAATGATCAGCTGCTCGATGTGCTGGAGAT
>Ga0272441_10000535_pt1 | contig 86617 bp, 84 predicted proteins | sample SSMProp6N_FD_193582 | JGI IMG/M metagenome (GOLD analysis project Ga0272441, IMG submission 193582) | Marine sediment archaeal communities from Little Sippewissett salt marsh, Falmouth, MA, United States - SSM-Prop-6N | ecosystem: Environmental > Aquatic > Marine > Wetlands > Sediment ... | reverse complement strand
GGATTCTCGTCGTGCCGCATGGAGATCGCTTCGCGACGTGGTTTACGGCGACTGGAAGTGACAACCTTCATCGTCAGCTTGACTTCGTGAAACGGCAGTACAACGTGGACGAGAATCGCGTGTTTGTGTCCGGCTTCTCCGATGGTGCCTCAGGTTCCATTTGGCAGGCTTTCCACGAGCCGACACCCTGGGCAGGATTCCTTGCGTATCATGGCCATCCAGCGGTTGGCGGATTCGGCCCCTACCAAAGCTATCCCAGGAACCTACTCAACCGACCGGTCCGGGCGACGACAGGCGAAAGGGATGCACTGTATCCTCCGAGTGCGGTTCAACCGTTCTACAGCCTGTTCTTCGAGATTGGGGTTGATGTCGAATGGGCCATCTATCCCGTGGGGCATGAGATGACGTTTCTGGCGGACGAGTATCCCTCCTCGCTTGAGTTCCTTACGGGGCACGTTCGGAATCCACACCGCGGTGAGATCATCTGGGAGACAGCCAATCTCGAAATCGGCCGCTGCGATTGGGTGCGCATCGACTCGATCGAGGATGTCGGAAACAATGCTCCGTTCCCCGACGTCAATGTTGTGGATGATAGTCGTGGTGTTGTGTTCGGCGCTGCACTTGAGTACCGCTTGAATGATGGATTTCGCGTTGCCGGCATTGAGCCTGGAACGCTCGCGCGTGAAATCGGCGTCGAGAACGGTGACAAGATCCGAGTGGTTGACGGCCAAGCCGTCGTTTCGATGGAGAATATCGCGGCGGTCATGCAGGGGAAGCACGCAGGAGATTGGGTTGAGGTTGTTGTGGAGCGAGACGGCGAGCAAGTCATCTTGTCGGGAGAGATACCGCCCGCTGACGTTGTCTTCTCACGGAATCTCGCGACCGGTTCGATTCATGCAACTGCCGAGGGGAATGATGTCACAGTGCTCGTCAGCAAGGTGGCGAAGTTTACGTTGTTCATCGGCAGCGAGCAGTTTGATCTCTCTCAGCCGATACGCGTGACCGTCAATGGTACGTTGGTTCACAATGCGGTTGCTGATCCGGATCTTGAGTTCATGTTACAGCAAGCTGCACGTGACAACGATCGGACGAACGTCCATGAAGCCAAGATCGAGATTTCCGTTCCTGCAATGTGAGAGAAGAAGCGCGCGCTGGAAGACCTGGCGTGCGATTGCGCTTGTGTTTGTGTCCGCAACGCTTGTCACGTCTTGCAGGTCCCTGGATACATCCCGGATTTCCGACTGGATTCTGCTCGCGCTTCGGTCGGAACAGACTGACGAAGTAGCCCATGCGATCCTCGAGATTCAAAACGCAAATCCCGATCCGGATTGGGTTGCGGCGCAGCTCCGTCAAGGCCTCTCCTACATCGACGCCGAATCGGGCTGGGCGGTGCATTACCGAATGTGTACAGATGGCAGGAAACGGGCATTCCATGTCTACGTACCCCCGGGATATGATCCCGCGATTCCGTCAGCAGTTCTGTTCGATCTCCATGGCGGCCGAATGGGGGAGCCGACCCCTCCACAGGAGCACTACGCGGGGCGCACGATCTGGCAACCGAGTGCGGACAAGCTCGATCTCATACTGATCTACCCCCAAGGAGACGCAGGCGCCACGTGGTTTGACGATGTGGGACAGGAGAATCTACTGGGCCAGTTCGCCTACGTGAAACGCAACTACAATATCGATGAGAATCGTGTCTTCATGTCCGGATACTCGGCAGGTGGCGCGGGGACGATGTGGCAAGCCTTTCACCATCCAACTCCTTGGGCCGGATTCCTTGTGTTCAGCGGCTACTACGATGTCGGTGGTATGGGGCGGTATCCCGTGTTTGCCCGCAACCTGCTTAACCGCTCCTTCCATGCAACGAGCGGGTTGTATGATGGCGCCATTCCCATCGAGACGGTCGAGCCGTTTGTCACGCAGTATCAGGCAATGGGCATCGATTTCTCTTGGCAGATCTATCCGGTGGCACACAACGTTTCCTTCGTGAACTGGGAGCGTCCGCGGACGGAGCGTTTCTTGACCGAGATCGTGCGCAATCCTCTCCGTACACACGTCGTTTGGGAAACGGCCTCACCGGAGACGGGGCGATGTGACTGGGTTCGCATCGACGAGATCGAGGATGTTGGGAATAACGCATCGTTCCCCGAGATGAGTGTCTTTCTTGAGCCGGACAGCTCAGACTTCGGAGTCGCGCTTGCATACCAGTCGGACGGAACCTACCGCGTGGCCGGCGTCCGCTATGGATCGATCGCCCAGCAGCTTGGCATCGAGAGCGGCGATCGCATTGCTGCAATTGACGGAAAACCCGTTCGTACAGCAACGGAGATGGATGCTGCTGTGCTCGCAAGGCAGCCGGGCGAATCGATCGAGGTTGAAGCGATTCGCGCTGGTGATACGCGGGTCCTTGTGGGGTCGATCCCGAGAGGCGAGTCCGCATATTCAGCAGCGAACATCAACGGAACGATCGAAGTCTCTTCTGTGGGCAACCGGATCGATGTTCGAGTTCGCCATGTCGCGCAATTCACGCTGTTCCTAAGCAGCGAGCAGTTCAATCTCTCGCAACCGCTCGAGGTGTATGTCAACGAGCAGATCGTGTTCGATGATGCTGTCCAGCCGGACCTGCGATTCATGCTTGAGCAGGCGGTTGTGGATCTGGATCGTGAAACGGTCTATGAAGCGGTAGTGACACTTGCTGTCCCTGCGGACAGCAAGGCTGGACACAACGTTCCTTGACGGAGTTCCTCTTCTGCATGAGACTCTTAGCAGGTGAGCGAAGGAGGGACTGTGCCGGACGTGAATCTTGATCTGCGTGGGATCTACCCGCCGATTCCCACGCCATTTGACGCACACGAGGCCATCGATTTTGAAGCGCTCAAACACAATCTGACATTTCTCGAACCCTATCCGCTCCGCGGTATTGTTGTGCTGGGCTCCAACGGCGAAGCAGTTCATCTGACCATGGACGAACGTATCGCGCTTGTGCGAATGGTGCGCGCTTTTCTTCCATCGGACCGGTTGCTCATTGCCGGGACCGGTTGCCCATCCACGCGGCAGACGATCGAGCTGTCCCTGCTGGCAGCCGAAGCCGGCGCCGACGCTGTGCTCGTTCTCCCGCCGCACTACTACAGGTCTCGAATGACCTCAGATGCGCTGGTGCAGCACTTCCATGCCGTCGCCGATGCCTGTCGCGTGCCGGTCATTGTGTACAACATGCCTGCGTGCACAGGGATAGACCTTTCGGCAGAGACGATCGCATCGATTGCCGAGCACCCGAGCGTCATCGGTCTGAAGGATTCGAGCGGTGACGTCGTGAAGTTGGGAACGCTGGAAGAGCGTTTGGGAGATCGCCTTCAACTCCTTGCGGGGTCTGCGGGTTTCCTCCTTCCCGCGCTGTCCGTCGGCGCCGTCGGCGGCGTGCTGGCGTTGGCCAACATCGCACCCGGGCAGTGTTTGGCGATCCAACACCATGCACAATCCGGGGCGTGGGATGAAGCGCGCACGATGCAAACACGCATGGTGGAGCCGAACACGGCCGTTACGCGCCGCTGGGGCGTTGCCGGGCTCAAGGCAGCGATGGATCGGCTCGGGCTTCACGGCGGACGAGTTCGCGCACCCTTGTTGCCGCTCGATGCGGACGAGAGAGAGCAGCTCGAAGCAATTCTGCGGGAAGCGGGTCTAGTGAAGCGGAATCCCGAAAGGAGTCCTTGACATGAAAGACCGATTGCTGCTGATGATTCCCGGACCGATCGAGTTCGAACCCGAAGTGCTGCAGGTACTTGGCGCGCCGACGACAAGTCATGTCGCGCCCAGCTTCATCGAGGCCTTTGGCCGAGCGCTCGAAAACATGCGCAATGTGTGGCTGGCTCCTGAGGGGCAGCCGTTCATTGTTGCAGGCTCTGGCACGCTGGCCATGGAGCTCGCCGGCGCGAATCTGATTGAACCGGGGGACAAAGCTCTTGTGCTGAGCACCGGTGTCTTCGGGGATCGATTCGAGGATCTGCTGCAACGTCACGGCGCGGAGGTCACGGTCTTGCGTGCTCCGTTGGGGCAGCGCATCGATTTGGATCAAGTAGAGAGTGCATTGAGGCAAGGGGACTTCAAACTGCTCACCGTGACGCATGTGGATACGTCAACAGCAGTTCGCATGCCAATCCAAGCGATCGGCGAACTCTGTCAGCGGTATGGGGTGCTCTCGGTTGTCGATGGCGTGTGCTCGGTCGCCGGCGAGGAGATCCGGCAGGATGCCTGGGGCTTGGATGTCGTGCTCACAGCATCCCAGAAGGCGATCGGCGTCCCGCCGGGCCTCGCATTGCTTGTCGCCAGCTCAAGGGCGATGACTGCGTTCAAGAGACGGAAGCATCCTGTTGTCTCCTACTACGCGGACTGGGCGAAGTGGCTACCTATCATGCAAGCGTACGAAGCTCGGAAGCCAAGCTACTTCGGGACGCCTGCCGTCAATCTCGTAGCTGCCCTGGACGTCAGCTTGAAACAGATCCTGTTGGAAGGGATGGTGCAGCGGTTCGATCGTCACGCACGAATCGCAGCGGCGTTCCGTGCCGGTGTGGACGCCTTGGGTCTATCCTACGTTGCCGAATCCGCTGCGGATCGCGCCAACACGCTTACGGCCTGCCGGTATCCGGAAGGTGTCGCCGCAGCGCAGTTGCTGCGTGGGATTCGGGAAGCCGGAGTCATCGTCGCTGGCGGACTACATCCGCGGATTCGATCCGAATACTTCCGAGTCGGTCACATGGGCGCTGCTCGAATCGGAGATGTTTTGACGACGTTGGCGGCGATCGAATCGGGTCTCTCTGTCGCCGGTGCGATTCTCACGCCCGGGACGAGTCTCGCAGCGGCACAGCAGTCGTGGGGTATGCACACTGTGTAGCCGTTCCCTGCCGGCTATGCGCCCTACATTCTTGCGAGTGCCTGCTCAAAAGCGTGAGCGTACTGGATCAACCTGCTGTCCGACCACGCCGCGCCGATGAAGGAGAGTCCGACGGGAAGGCCAGAAACACATCCCGCGGGTACGGTGATGTGGGGATACCCTGAAACGGCCGCGACAGCGCTGCAGCCTCCCAAACCCAGATCTCCAAGAACGGTGTCGATGAACCAAGCGGGCGCTCCAGTGGGGGCGACCAACACATCAAGATCGTGCTTTTCCAATGTAGCATCGATGCCCTCCGCCCTTGTCAGACGATGGTTCTCTGCCAGGGCATCGAGATAGGCTTGATCTGAGAGCGGCCCCTTTGTCAACGCCTTCTCCAGCAGCTCCTGCCCGAAGAACGGCATCACGCGATCCGCATGCTCCTTGTTGAAGGCGATTACATCGCTGAGCGAATGTACGCTCGCATCGGGCCCAAGCGACGATAGATACGCGTTGAGATCGTGTTTGAACTCGTAGAGCAGGACCTCGAACTCGGATTTGCTCCACTGGCCTGCGGTTTCAATGCTCGCGGGGTCTACAAGTGTTGCACCCGCGGACGAGAGGATGTCCAGAGAGCTTTCGATGAGGCGATCCACCTTGGGATGCTTGCCGAATGCATCTCGCATGACGCCAATCCGGACGCCCTGCAACGTGGCGTCATTCAACGCTTTGCGCACATCTAGAGGAAGCGCCGTGTTGTCGACCGCGGTAGTTGCCGAGTCCTGCGGATCCACTCCTGCCATTGCGGCGAGCAGCAGTGCGGCATCTTCCACGGAGTTTGCCATCGGCCCTGCAGTGTCTTGGGAGTGTGCAATCGGGATGACGCCGGTTCGACTCACGATCCCGAGTGTCGGCTTGATGCCGACAACACCGCAAGTCTGTGCGGGGCAGACGATGGATCCATCCGTCTCCGTGCCGACGGATAGGGGGACCATGCCCGCAGCAACAGCGACTGCTGAGCCAGAACTCGATCCGCAGGGCGTACGTTGGGGATCGTGAGGATTGAGCGTTTGCCCTCCAAGACTGCTCCATCCGCTGATGGAGCGTTCGCCTCTGAAGTTGGCCCACTCTGACAAGTTGGCCTTGCCCAGAATCACAACGCCTGCATGGCGCAATCGTGAGACAAGGAACGCGTCTTGCCTAGAGACATGCCCCTGCAAGGCTAACGAGCCGGCAGTCGTTTGCATGCTGTCTGCCGTATCGATGTTGGCCTTGAGAAGGATCGGGATTCCGTGCAGAGGGCCACGAATGCGGTCCTGCGTTCGTTCGTGATCGAGCGTCTCCGCGATTGCCATTGCATCCGGGTTCAGCTCAATGACTGCATGCAACCCGTTCTCCCCTCGATCCAAGCACTCGATCCTTTCCTCACAGTCTTGAACGATCGATGCCGATGTAGCTTCTCCGTCGTTCATCATCGCTTGCAGTGCGCGAACTCCGCGGATCTCCAACTCGACCTCCTCGCTTCAGACGAAGCCTGCCCATGCGGTCTCCATGCCTCCGAGTTCTATTGTCGCTGGAGGCCGCTGGCCTCACAATACGGGATGCGGAAGGAGTATCTCTGAAACTTCGCAGGGGACAAGGTGTATAGTAGGTAACTGGTATGGAGGTGATCAATGTGGTATCACGATTGGCACGCACGGGATCCTTGGTTCTGGTACTCGTCTTAGCTCTATCTGTAGTTGGCTTGGGGAGCTCTTCGCTATTCGGCACGAGGTTTGAAGTGGGCGAGGAGATTCGATTCAAGATCGAGGATTCGACGACCTGGTGGTGGGGATGCTGTTCCTGCGATAGTTCGCTTGTGTTGGGCTGGCGAATCGTCAATAGCTTGGAGCAGGCAGTCTACTCCGTGATTCACGATGCGCCGGTGGCCGCGACCGTCTGGCAAGGAAGCTGGATGCAGGTTGATCCGGATGGAGTAGCTATTCCCGCAGGGCAATACAAGTTGTACGTCGATACGTCGGTCGGAACGCTCTCTCGCTGCTTCACGATTTACGATCCGTGCGCGTGCAACTGGTGTTATTCGTGCAACCCATGTGCGGTCTGTGAGGATGTTACTGCGGTTACGAACTGCGCTTGCAGAACAACACTCGTGTTCGTCGAGGACTGCCAGTTTGGCTGCTTCCCGCTGTTCCAATGGGGATGCTGCTCTTGTAGCTCCGGCTGCTCAAGCTGCCCGTAGAAGACACGCATCCTGCAGTGAAATCGTGACAGAGGCAGCATGCCTCCCGCTCCCGAACCGGGGAGAATTCGATGCGCGAACTGCTCACAACGCAGTTCGCGTTCGCTTGACGGGCTGTGATACTCAAGGTACGCTCAAGTCAATCAGCGAGGGTGGCGGAATTGGCAGACGCGCTAGCCTTAGGAGCTAGTGCCTTCGGGCGTGCGGGTTCGAATCCCGCCCTTCGCAGTTGAAAGGCCGCACGTTGGAGGCTACAATCGCTGGGCTCTTTGCGGGAATAGCTCAGCGGTAGAGCACTGCCTTGCCAAGGCAGGGGTCGGGAGTTCGAATCTCCTTTCCCGCTCCAGCTACTGAAACGAAGAGCAGTGCCGGGAAGTCGACAAGTCGCCGGGATGGCGGAATTGGCAGACGCAAGGGACTTAAAATCCTTTGAGGGTAAACCTCGTGCGGGTTCGACTCCCGCTCCCGGCAGAAGACACCGCGGGGTGGAGCAATCAGGAAGCTCGTCGGGCTCATAACCCGGAGGTTGCCGGTTCGAATCCGGCCCCCGCAACCAGCAAATGCGGCGGCGTAGCTCAACTGGCTAGAGCGCGCGGCTCATATCCGCGAGGTTCGGGGTTCGAGTCCCTGCGCCGCTAGAGATTTTTCTTTTTTGTGGGGGCGTAGCTCTAACCGGGAGAGCGCTGCGTTCGCAACGCAGAGGTTGGCGGTTCGAATCCGCTCGCCTCCACCACACGAAACAGGAGACGCGAATGCGTCTCCTTCTTACTTGTTTGCGTGAGATCCCTGGTGGGGTCAGTTCCGATCTGCTACCACGAGACGTGAACAGACAGCGTCCACTCGGTGAGTTCGGTGGTGTCTGCAGTAATCGTGCGCGATGCCTCGACCGACGTACCCAGTGCGAGTGTGATCTCCATCGTGCTTTGCGCCCAGTTGAACAGCAATCCCGGTGCTGAGGATTGTGGCAGTGGGGGTAGGCTTGACACGAATCATCCTTCAATGGCGAAGGTACAAGATGAAGCATGCTTGGAGAAGACCTTCATGCAGATCACCCAGACGACAATCAGCGAAGAGCAGGACGAGCTATGTGCTTGCTCTGACTGGTGTTGTCCAGAGACTCGCCTCGCAGCCGTCTACCAGGATACGCTCACGCCGAGTTTCCAGACAGAAATGCCGTTCGTGTCGAGAATCATCGACGAGCGAAGTGAGAAGCCTTCCATCGGGAGAAACCTCAGATTGAACTGCGTTTGCATCCAGTCAAAGGTGGACGTCGTGTTCCCGAAGAAGTTCAGGGCGGTAAACTCGAGCCTACGGCAACTTGGGTCGCCTAGATAGGCGGCAAACCCCATCACTTCCCAATACTCGGTGAGTTCAGTTCCCGCACTTCCGCAGCTACCAGCAGATCCCGCGTTGTCGACCCAGACACTATCCAGTCCATAGGTCCCATCCTGATAGAGGCTGAAGCGTGTCGTGTCGAAGATGGAGAGGGATCGGAATCCGAAGTACGGGGTCTCAACATACAGATCAAGACCATAGAAGGAGAAGCCTGTGATAAGCGTTCCGCCGTTCTGTGTGATGAGTTCAATGAGTGCGACGCCATAGCAATTCCTGTTCCCAAATCCGAAGTGCGGCTCAATGGCCAGAGACTTCGTCTGAAGTGTGAACCGTAGCGTGAAGTCAACGACGATCGGGATTCCTGCGATCGACCAGACCGAGGCATTGAATTCTTGGCGCTCGAATCCCGTAGGAGATAAATCTGTAATGGATGTCAATGAGACATCCCTGCAGATGTTACCGACGATCTTAAGTGTCTGGCCTGTGAATCGGAAGGAATCCGTTTGTGTCGGCATAACGGGGTAGTACCGCTCTGTAGGAGACGGAGCGATGCAGTCCCCGGCTACGCAAGCTTGATAGGTAGGAGCCGGTGTGAAGACGACGCCGTCAAGCGTGGCACCCAGGTAGGTGAAACTCTGAACCGTGATGAAAGGCTGCGAGACGCCAATCTCAAGCACAGCGCCGTGAGGTATCGAGCCGTCGAAGATCGAGCTGATGAAGGCGACATGGTAGGCAGTCCAGAAGAAGGCAAAGTCGATCTTCGCAGATCCACTTGCGTACACGAACTGCCACGGATCCGGAAGATAGAGTAGATCGGTTTCAATCGAGAAGAACGCAACATCTGCAGCAGCCCGGAAGCTTTGCCACAGCCATCCTGTTGTCGAGAAGTCAGAGCGAACTGACAGTTCCAGTGGCTCGAACGCAAACGATGCATCAAGCCGTGAACTGAAGGCAGTAATCGGATTCGTTTGCACACTGGAGAGACTCATATCAGCGGACCACGTCCCAGAAAACAAGTCTCCCGCAAGACAAAAACTGGAGAGACCAATCAGCAGCACAACGAAGGCGGAGAAAAGTCTGAGTCTCATGTTCACAATATCCCCCTCAGGTTCACGTCCTGACAACCAGGGTCAGGTCTTGACCCAGTCAGGCCTGTATGGATAGTCTACGTCTTCAGAAAATGCCGAAGGCATCGAACGGGACGGTACAGCCGGAAACACATCACCTGCGGATTCCACAAGCGTCCCCTTTGGCGTTGACATCCGCATGTAACTCCGGATGTTCGATTGAAGAAGATGCACAAGGGAAGTAGACTGCAGCCATGAAACGCTTCGTCATTCTAGGACACAAGACACCGCTGACTTCGGACTTCCATCTCAACGATCTTCCGGGCGCCGCCGGACGAATCGACGTGCTCTGCCGTGCTATCGGCGCGTCCCTGTTCTTGTCCCACGGCATGCGCCGAGATGTGGAAGTCAACCTGTTGCTTCAAGACCGCGTGCGCATCCGAATCCCGGGAGATCGAGTGAAACGGCTAAATCCGGATGAACGCTCGACGGCTGCGCTTATCAAGCATGCATTGAAGGCACTTGAGGAGGGCAAGCGGCAGGGCACACCGGGGATCTATGTCTCGGAGGAGAATCTTGGCGGACTCCTGGGCATCCTGGAAACCGAGACAGCGACGCCGATCGTGTTGCATGAGACCGGGATTCCCGTGGACTCGTACGTGTTTCCGGAGCACCCCGCATTTATCCTTTCCGATCACATGGACTTCACGGTGGACGAGGAGATGGCGCTTGCCGGCTACGATCGGATTTCCCTAGGGAAGAACATCCTGCACACCAGTCAAGCGATCACGATCGCCCACTATGTCATGGATCAGCGGGAAGAGGATCGAGAGGCGGAGCTCGTGCTCGCGCACACCATCTGGGATGAGACGCAAGCCCAAATGATCAAGTCTCTACTCGAGGATTTCGAGATTCCGTCAAACCTGATGATGCAGGCGCCCCCTTCCTTGTATCCTATGGCGGTTGATGGAATGGCAGAAGTGCGGATCATGGTACGGCCTCGCGACTTGGAACGTGCGCACCGGATCATTACTGACTATTTCGACTCGCCCACCGAGTTGTAACGCCGATCCGCAAACCGGAGATGTGAGAAATGGCCGCGCGAGCCTCTGAGCCAGGACAATTCCGGATGGTCGAGCAGCAGCTTCGGCGGCGTGGCATCAACGATGCGCTTGTGCTTTCAGCGATGGAGCGCGTTCCGCGGAGTCTGTTCGTACCCGAAGAATGGGTCGCGCTTGCGCATCGAGACGGCCCCCTCCCGATCGGCGATGGGCAGACGATCTCCCAGCCGTTCATTGTGGGGCTGATGACCCAAGCGCTTCGCTTGCACGGCGGAGAGCGCATCCTCGAATTGGGTACAGGATCGGGGTACCAAACGGCCATTCTCTTGGAGATGGGCGCATCTGTGTGGACGATCGAGCGTTCTCCAATGCTTCATGAACGGGCGGAATCCAAGCTACAGGCACTCGGCTACGAATCTGTGGATTGCATCCTGGGAGACGGCACCCTGGGATACCCTTTGTGTGCGCCCTACGATCGTATCCTTGCCACAGGTAGTCTTCCCGCGATTCCACCACGATTGATCGAGCAGCTGTGCCCCAGCGGGGTGTTTGTGGGACCGGTGGGCGGATATCATGATCAAGAGCTGATTCGGCTGGATCGGACATCTGGAGACACGAGCCAAGAGGTGCTCTGTGATTGCCGGTTTGTGCCGTTGGTCGGAACGGCAGGCTGGACGTGCTGAGGGGAGTCGAAAGGACATGATGAAGACCATCGATCTGCGTAGCGATACGGTAACTCGACCGACGGAAGCGATGCGGCAGGCCATGGCGAGTGCTGAGGTTGGGGATGATGTATACGGGGAGGATCCTTCGATCAACCTCCTCGAAGAGCGCATGGCGGACGTGCTGGGCATGGAGGCGGGGTTGTTTGTCGCGTCTGGTACGATGGGAAATCTTGTTGCACTCCTTGTCCATGCTGGGCGCGGTGATGAGATTCTGCTCGGCGATGCCTCCCACACCTTTCTGTATGAAGCCGGGGGTAGTTCAGCCGTGGGGAGTGTTCATCCACATCTGCTTCCCAATCAGGCGGATGGCACCATTGATCTTCGTCGACTGGAGCTTGCGATTCGTGATCCGGACGATGCCCATGCACCGCGAACCAAGTTGATCTGTCTGGAGAACACGCACAACCGATGCGGTGGTATCGCGCTCACACGCGAGTACTGCGCGCAAGTTCGCGTGTTGGCCAACAGGAATGGATTGGCCGTCCATCTCGATGGCGCCAGGCTCTTCAATGCAGCGATTGCCTTAGGTTGCACAGTTTCCGACTTGACTGAAGACGTCGACTCCGTGGCGGTCTGCCTGTCGAAGGGCTTGGGTGCGCCAGTGGGCTCAGTGCTGTGCGGGAGCTGCGACTTCATCCGCGAGGCACACCGTATGCGGAAACTCCTCGGTGGAGGCATGCGACAGGCAGGCATCCTGGCAGCTGCCGGGCTCTACGCGTTAGATCACCACGTAGAGCGGCTGGCCGAGGATCACGAGAATGCACTTGCCCTCGCGAAAGGGATCTCAACGATACCCGGCCTACAGTCTGCTCAGGCCGAGACCCCGGCCCATGGCGCGTGGACCAACCTCGTGTATTTCCACGTCGATGGAGCAGCCATCGGACGGCCTGGGTACGATGCTGTCGCATTGTCTGCCGACCTGAAAGCCCAAGGAGTTCTGGCGCACGCTCTGGGGAGCGATGGCACTCAAATCCGCATGGTCACGCACCTTGATGTAGATGCCGAAGACATCGATTCCGCTTTGGCCAGTCTGCAGTCTTGTGTTTCCGGGACGTAGGTCCCCTTACCGTCTGAAGCAGGTCGGACTCAGAGACCGTCGATGCGCTTTTAGCATTGGCAATCAGCCCCTACCGTAAGGATCGCCGGGTGGTTTGCGCGGTTCCCAATCGACGGGTTCCCGCGCACGCCCGACTCATCGACCTTGAGAAGGGGGAACGATGAAGGGGCTACTGTCTGTACTGCTAGGAATCATGTTGCTGTCACTTCCGGTGATGGCGGGGTCGCTCGAGTTGGCGCTCGGTGCGGGGCCTTCGTTTGCTGCCTTGGACGCTGCAAACGACTCGATCGAGGTCTTCAATGCGCTCATCGTGCATCTTAACGAGACCTTCGATGTTCATCCTGATGTCTCAGGAACGATCGCGCCGATGCCATCGATGGGACGCGGACTATTCTTGTCCGGTGCGGAGCGGTATTGGCTCACGGAGTGGTTTGGGTTTGGCGCACACATTGACTACTTCGGGGCTGCAAGCGATACCGCGGGGTTCTATCAAGGGGATGCTGTATCGCGGATCGATCTCTCATATGCATTGGATGTCGTCAGTGCTTCGATGGCTGCGGATGTTGCATTTGTTGACGTGGGCATTCGCATCGGAGCAAGCATTGGCGCCGGATACCACTATGGCACGCTAGAGCAAACTGTGGTGTTCGAGGTCCCGGACGAGTATCCAGAGACCATCGCAGGCATTCCACCTGAAGGTGAAGACCGCTTCACAGGCGGCGGCCTTGGGTTCGAAGCGAGCATGTTCATTGCCTACCCGATCACGGAATGGTTGATTGTTGGAACCCGGGTCGCGTATCGATCGGCATCCATTCCCGAATTCACCAACGCCGCCGGAACGCCATGGGATCCTGATGGCGATGAACGTGCTAACGGGCTCAATCTCACTGGATTCGCAGTACAACTATCATTTTCGATTGCAATCGATCTCTCCCTTGATGGAGGAAAGGAGTCAGAAGAATGAAGCGGAGGAAACAGCTTCTTTTCCTTGTCACGATGGTTCTTGTCGTGGCATCGGTTTCGGGCTGCCTGAAGCTTGGAGTGATGCAGCCAAAAGCGCTATTCACGATCTCAGCATTGGAGAACGTGATCCCGTTTACAACGAACTTCGATGCTACGCTGTCCTTCGTTCCGGACGGAGAGATTGTGTCGTACCTTTGGACATTCGGAGATGGTAGCTCGGATACCGGAGTCATCGCCGAACACACCTACAAGCAGGACGGCGACTTCGAAGTCACCCTGACAGTCTTTGACGCCCAAGGGCGAACTGCGACCACGAGCATGAGCGTTCGAGCGCTCAACCCACTGCCGACAGCGGCATTCTCTTATTCGCCGAGCAGCAGCTACAACGGGGAGCAAGTAGTCAGTGCATCGGAAGTCATCAAGTTCGACGGTGCAGATTCCACCGACAACGAGGAAGTTGTGTCATACGAGTGGAATTTCGGAGACCAGACGTACGCCACAGGGCAGCAGGTTGAGCACCGGTTTCTCTACCCAGGAAGCTACAACGTTGTGCTTACCGTGACTGACAATGATGGCGAGAAGACCGACTGCATCCACAAGATGACCGTGCTGGGGGGGCCACCGTGCAACGCAGACGTCACTGGAGATGCCATCGGCACCTGGACAGGAGGAGGTTCATGCCAATGAGACGCATTGGATTCGTACTCCTCGTGTTGGCACCTCTGCTGCTTTCGGGATGTGTTCTCGAGCAGATTCTTGACGACATGGTGAATGAGGCGCCCACGGCAGTCGTCGATGCCGCACCTCGCGAAGGAAGCGCCCCACTGGACGTCAGCTTCAACGGAGCGTATTCCCATGATGACGACGGTGCGATTGCCGAGTATCACTGGAACTTCGGTGACCCACAGCGACCAAAGTCCGCAAGTGAGCCCATGACCGCGCACACGTTCACCTATCCTGGGACCTATCTTGTGAAACTCACAGTGATCGACGACGAAGGGGCCATTGACTCACAGCAGATTGCGATTGTGGTGTCGAATGCGCCGCCGGTTGCAGAAGCATCTGTGAGTAACGATGCGCCATTCCCAGGAGACCGCGTGGTCTTCAACGCGTCGGGTTCCTATGACCTGCAAGGGGAGATCATCTCGTACGAGTGGGACTTCGGCGATGGAATTACTGCTTCCGGGGTTTCGACCGACCACACATTCATCCAGGGTGGATACTACGTTGTAAAGCTCACCGTGACGGATTCAAGCGGGGACGTGGCGACGACGAATGTCGGCGTGAATGTTCAGCCAGGTCAAAGCTCCTGCGGCGATGGCTCCTGTAGTGGGGGTACGCCTGCTCCGCTTGCTGTGATCACGGGACTGCCATCCTGTGCCGGTGGAAAGACTGGACAGCCGCTCCGCTTTGACGCGACTGCATCCCGGCCCGGCTTCGGGAAGATCGTCAGCTATCACTGGGATTTCGGGGATGGGAATACGGCTACGGGTCCGGTTGTCACGCACTCGTTCACGAGGCCGTGGACCTACATCATCACGCTGACAGTTGTTGACGAAGGTGGGGGAATTGGCGAGGCCAAGGGCCCCTGTCCCATTGGCGGAGCTGCTTGCGAATAGGCCTCCCTGTCCATGCAGACCGGCGGACGGGGATTCGGTCACGAATCTCCGTCCGCAGGATCCCTTGCAAGCGATTCCATGTAATAAGCCTGATCCACGACCGTGATGTCAATCAGATATCCTTCTGCATCGTAGAAGTCGGAGACAAGCAGCAATGGCTTATTGGACTGGACATCGATAAGGCCCCACAAGTCCTCATGTGATTCCGCGACAGCCTCCAAATTTAGATACACCGGAATCTTCGGCTCCAACCGAAGTTCTTCATACATCCGCAGGGTACCTCCTGCGTCGTACAGGAAGAACTGCCCTAGAGCCACTTCGTCTGTTGGATTGAGGATGGTCAGTATGGTGGTTCGTCGCTCGGTATGTGCATAGTTCGCACCGTACCAATAGGATACGACATTTAGAGGGTCGAAACGGCCTGCTGCGCTGAAATTGCGCACGGATAGCCAGGTGCCTCCCCATCCAAGCCAAGTGCTTGTCTGCAGAAGCAGGGAGCTCTCGACCTCGGCGAGACCAGTTGCCTTCTCGTCAGAGGATCCAAGGAGATCATTGAGAAAGATTGCTCTGGACTCATAGGGCGTCAGCGTGTAGGACGACTCCACAACGATGCGTCCGTCTGCGTCATAGAGCCGCAGGACAGTCTCATCTGGTGTATCCCACTCGCTTGCGTTCATCAACACAACTGCGGTCTGATTCCCGGGTGTGCAGTCATAGTACATCCAGTAGGACGCTGTATACGAAGAGCGTGAGAGCGCGAACAGGAGTACGAGGCACAGCATGCTGCTCCATCGAGTGCGGTGGTGCAAAGCTCCTCCTTAGAGTGGAACGGATTAATCGGCCGCAGAATGTGGCAATGCGGACGGGACACGCAGAACGTCGCGAAGGTACTTCCCGGTGTACGATGCTTCGACTTCAACGATCTCTTCAGGTGTCCCTGCGGCGATTACCTGGCCGCCGCCATCGCCCCCCTCGGGACCGAGATCGATGATCCAATCGGCGGTCTTGATGACATCGAGATTGTGTTCGATGACAACCGCGGTATTGCCGGTATCCACGAGTCGATGTAGCACCTCGAGCAGCTTGTGCACATCGGCCGCATGAAGGCCAGTTGTTGGCTCATCCAGTATGTAGAGCGTCTTGCCTGTCGACCGCTTCGACAACTCCTTTGCCAGCTTGATCCGCTGAGCCTCACCGCCCGAGAGCTCAGTTGCGGGCTGCCCGAGAGTGATGTAAGAGAGTCCGACGTCGTAGAGTGTTTGAAGTCTCCGCTGGATGCGCGGGATGTTTTCGAAGAAGCGGAGTGCCTCCTCGACAGGCATGGCGAGAGTATCTGCAATCGTCCGGCCCTTGTACCGAACCTGAAGCGTCTCCCGGTTGTATCGCGTTCCCTTGCAGACCTCGCAGGGAACATAGATGTCAGGCAGGAAGTGCATCTCGATTTTCTCCTGACCTTGCCCGGAACAGGCTTCGCAGCGGCCCCCCTTCACATTAAAACTGAACCTGCCAGAGTTGTACCCGCGCAATCGAGCATCCGGAGTCTTCGCAAACAGCGACCGAATGTCATCGAAGAGCTTCGTGTAGGTTGCCGGATTGGACCGCGGCGTGCGACCAATGGGCGACTGATCGATCTCGATGACCTTGTCGATGTGCTCGATGCCCGTAATCTCGTCGTGTTCACCCGCGCGTTTGGCCGCCAGATGGAGTTCGTGTGCAATGCCACGGTAGAGAATGTCTTCGACAAGTGTGCTCTTCCCGGAGCCGGATACACCGGTCACGCAAACAAACCGCCCGAGTGGGAACTGCACATCGATACCTCGCAGGTTGTGCTCGGCGGCACCCTTGACTTCCAGTCGATAGCCGTTGCCTTTCCTGCGGCCATTCGGCACTGGAATACGAAGCTTCCCAGACAGGTATTGGCCGGTGAGCGACGCTTCGCATGCCTCGACTTCCTCCGGCGTGCCGGAGACGACGACACGTCCTCCATGAACTCCGGCACCCGGCCCGAGATCGAGCAGGAAGTCCGACTCGCGCATCGTCTCCTCATCGTGTTCGACGACGATGACCGTGTTCCCGAGATCCCTCAACCCTTTCAACGTCTTCAGCAACCTGCGATTGTCGCGCTGGTGAAGGCCGATCGACGGCTCGTCGAGCACGTACAGCACTCCGGTAAGCTGGCTTCCGATTTGCGTGGCAAGACGGATGCGTTGCGCTTCCCCGCCCGCTAGTGTCCCCGCTTGCCGATCCAGCGTGAGGTAATCCAAACCGACGGCAACCATGAAGCCCAATCTTGCAGTAATCTCCTTGAGGATTTGGTGCGCGATGAGCTCCTCACGCGTGCTCAGATTGAGACTTTGGAAGAACGTCAACGCACTTCGGATCGACAAGTTGGTGACTTGATGAATGTTCAGGTTGTCGATCGTGACGGCAAGAATCTCGCGCTTCAGACGAGCCCCCTTGCACTCCGGGCAGGGAAGCGTGGCAAGGTACTGTTCGAGCTCGTTCCGCCAGTGGTCCGAGCTGGTGTCTCGATACCAGCGTTCCATGGAGCGGACGATTCCCCGGAACGGCCGTTTTATCTTCCGCTCATATCCCGATGCCGATTTGTACAAGAAGGAGATCTCCTTCTCGCCGGTGCCGTAGAGGATTACATCCAGGTTCTCCTTGGGGATCTCGCCAAGTGGCTCCTCGAGTCCGATTCCCAGCATCTCGGCCAGTGACTTCATCTGAGCGTGGAACCAACGGCTCGTTGTATTCGCAAATGGAATCAAACCGCCGTTTGCGATGCCAAACCTTTGATCGATCACAAGATCCGGGTCGATCTCCTTGCGGAATCCGAGTCCGCTGCACTCCGGGCATGCGCCGTACGGGCTGTTGAACGAGAACATGCGGGGAGACAGCTCTTCGAAGCTGATCCCGCATTGCACGCACGCGTAGTGCTCCGAGTAGAGGTTCTCAGTTCCATCCTCGGCAAGAATGCTAACCAGACCCCCACTGTGCTTGAGCGCGGCCTCGATAGACTCGGCGATCCTAGAGCGCTTGGCTCCTTCGACAACGGTACGATCCAATACGATCTCAATCGTGTGTTTCTGCTGCTTCGCGAGCTCGATCTCCTCATACAGCGTCCGCACAACGCCGTCTACGCGGACGCGACTGAATCCCTCTTGCCGAATCTCGTCAAACGTCTTCTTGTACTCTCCCTTTCGCCCCCGGACGATGGGGGCAAGGATCTGGATGCGTGTTCCCTGCGGGTATCCCATGACGATATCGATGATCTGTTCTGCCGACTGTTGTGAGACCGGTTCGCCACACTCAGGGCAATGCGGGTGGCCGATGCGCGCGTACAGCAAGCGCAAGTAGTCGTAGATCTCTGTCACGGTGCCGACCGTCGACCGGGGGTTATGGCTGCGCGTTTTCTGATCGATCGAGATGGCCGGTGAGAGGCCCTCGATGAAGTCAACGTCAGGCTTCTCCATCTGCCCGAGGAACTGCCGAGCAAACGCGGATAGCGACTCAACGTAGCGGCGTTGACCTTCTGCGTAGATCGTATCGAAGGCCAGCGAACTCTTGCCGGAACCGGAGATCCCAGTGATGACGACCAGTTTGTCGCGCGGGATCTCGATGTCGATGTTCTTCAGGTTGTGTTCTCGGGCGCCCTTGACGTGAATGACATTCATAATCTCTTCTTCAGCCTTCTGATTTCGTCGCGCAGCGCAGCCGCCAACTCGAACTCCAACTGGTCGGCAGCGGTGTGCATCTGATCCTCCAGCTCTCGGATACGCTTGATCATCTCCGCCTCTGACTTCGGTTGTGGTGCCTCATGGACGGCCTGCGGCTGCGGTTGCGCCTGGACTCCTCGAAGGGTTTGGACAATGTCCGTAATCTCCCGCTGGACGGTCTGCGGAGTGATTCCGTGCTCCTCATTGTACGCCTGCTGAATCGCCCGGCGGCGATTGGTCTCACGCACGGCATAGCGGATCGAATCCGTCTGCTTGTCCGCGTAAAGCAGAACCCTGCCCTTGACGTTGCGAGCTGCGCGCCCGATCGTCTGAACCAGCGATGTCCCTGAACGAAGGAACCCTTCCTTGTCAGCATCGAGGACCGCGACGAGTGCGACTTCAGGCAGGTCGAGTCCTTCTCGCAGCAAGTTGATGCCAACCAGCACATCGAACTTCCCCAGCCGGAGATCGCGAAGGATGTCCACGCGATCCAGGGTGTCGATCTCCGAGTGCAGGTAACGCGCCCGGACTCCGAGTTCGACCAAGTACTCCGTGAGATCCTCAGCCATGCGCTTCGTGAGCGTCGTAATCAGCACACGCTCTCCGCGCTCGATCACTGTTCGCACCTCGCCGAGCAGGTGATCCACTTGTCCCTTCACCGGGTGTATTGACACTTCGGGATCGACCAATCCCGTCGGACGAATGAGCTGCTCGACCACGCGCGCGCTGTGTTCGTGCTCGAACGGACCCGGCGTCGCGGACATGAAGATAACCTGCCCGATGCGCTGCTCGAACTCCTCGAACATCAGTGGCCGGTTGTCGAGCGCGGACGGAAGCCGGAACCCGTAGTCCACGAGTGTAGTCTTCCTCGACCGATCGCCATGGTACATTCCACGAACCTGGGGTACCGTCTGATGCGACTCGTCGAGAATCACGAGGAAGTCCGAGGGGAAGTAGTCGAGCAACACAGACGGCGGCTGGCCTGACTTGCGTCCATCGAGGTGGCGAGAGTAGTTCTCGATGCCGGAGCAGTAGCCCATCTCCTGGATCATCTCGAGGTCATATCGCGTACGCTGCTCCAGACGCTGTGCCTCCAGCAGTCGGCCGGTTTGCCGGAACTGCTTGAGCCGCTCTTCCAGTTCCTCTGCGATTAAGTCGACCGATTGCTCGAGCCGCTCCTTGGGGGTAATGAAGTGCGATGCCGGGTAGATGTGGAGTTCGTCGAGTTCCTTCAATGGGTGCCCCGTGATCGGGTCGAGAACTGCGATGCGATCGATCTCATCCCCGAAGAACTCTAGTCGGATGACCTTTTCTTCGTAGGCCGGGATGATCTCCAGCGTGTCACCGCGTGCACGGAAGGTGCCACGCTCGAATCCGATCTCGTTTCTCGTGTACTGCACCTGAATCATTGCGCGCATGACATCGTCGCGATCCCGCGTGTCACCGACGCGAAGCGTCAGCGACATGTCGTGGTAGTTGACCGGCGATCCTAAGCCATAGATGCAGGATACCGACGCGACGATGATGACGTCTCGTCGCTCGAACAGCGAGGAAGTTGCCGCATGCCGAAGCCGGTCAATTTCGTCGTTGATCGACGAGTCCTTCTCGATGTAAGTATCCGTTTGAGGAAGATACGCCTCCGGTTGGTAGTAGTCGTAGTAGGAGACGAAGTAGTGTACGGCATTGTCCGGGAACAGCTCGCGGAGTTCACCACACAACTGAGCAGTCAATGTCTTGTTGTGTGCAATGATGAGTGTGGGCCGTTGCACCTCGTGAATCACATTGGCGATCGTGAACGTCTTCCCGGTTCCCGTGGCCCCCAATAGCGTTTGAAACCGCGTTCCCTCGCGCAGGCCTTCGACCAGTGATGCGATGGCTTGCGGCTGATCGCCACACGGCGAGAGTCTATCGGACAGTTGGAATCCTGCTCGCTCTCCTGCTTTTGGCAAGTTCATCCTAGTGTAAGACTACCCGTCCCCATCAGGACGATCAACGGTCGTCTAGTCCCCCCTCTTGATCGGGCATATGGCATGAGTTGCGATGGTACACTACGGCCAATGTACAAAGCAACCCGGAAGGCTTCACGGGATATTCACAGACCTCTCTTACAATCAGCAAAATCAAGAGGGAGATCTCATGCGTCCAATGACCCACCGCAAGTTGCTCCTTGGGATCCTCAAGGGGCTGTTTCTGCGCTTCTGCCTCTTCTGGGGCATTCCCGGACCGATTCCCGTGACACGGATGAACGATGATCGACTGTACATCCGTGCATGCGCGATCGCGAAACGGAAGTACTACATCGTACAGAAGCTCCTGATTTACGCACTGATGCTTCCGCTTGCGCTCTTCTGGGCGATCTCTCAGAACAAGCAAGCGCTCTGCCTGGTCCTGTTCTATCTGTTCCCCCTCGCCTTCATTGGAGCGATCGCAATCTGCATTGGAGAACTGACCTCCAAGCTGGGCCTCTCGTTCGATGTGTTTGTTCGACGGGAGTACAGCCGCTTGCGCGCGCTTTCTCTGCAAGAGGTACAGACGCCGATGCCTGCGACCCCGGCGTTCGCGGTTGCAGCAAACGGCCGTGCAAGGGCTCCTCGAACAGACCTTTCAGGACGGGTGCATGACCGGAGGGCCGACCTCTACAGGTATCTCCGAAACCCCGAAGCTCACAATGCACGGATCCATCGATAGCATTCGCGATCGTCTCGGTTCACGGCTTGGGCCTTGGATTCGCTCGGCGTTTCCGGTTATGTCATCTGAGGATTCGGAACCCGCATTGTGAACTCGTTGTCTGATTCCAGGACGCATCCACTCGATCAACTCGGGCGAGCTCCGGTCCCTCGTGCAACCACGCAAGCAACGATTGAAGCTGGCTTCGTGGGCCTTCGGCGACGACTCGAACCGTTCCATCCGGTTGATTCTCGACCGTTCCGGCGAGCCCCAACGCGGCAGCGGTGTGGCGGGTGAAGTGTCGGAAGAAGACGCCCTGCACGAGTCCATGAACCGTTACTTCGAGGCACTGCTGCTTATCGATGCACATACAAGAAGTCTACGCGTTTCTCCGCTTTCCGTCATCATGCCGGGTCCTTGCGAGGCACATACCGTACACGGATGATCTCGTCGGCTGGGTCACGTCCTGTCAAGTGGTGTAACGCCATCGTACCATCCTGTTGCTGATCAAGCAGCGAGCTGCTCGACCAACGTTGGCTCCTCTTCCGTTTGCAGTCCGACGACGCTGTTGCCGTCGTCTGCTGTGGTTTGCGCTTTCTCCAACGCGCCAACGGACATGTAGCGACGAGTGATCATCCACTCGTTGTTGTACTCCGCAAGTACGGCGCCGATCAGGCGGAGAATCACCGGCTTATGGAGCGAAAGCTGGCAAGCAGCGATTGATGAGTTGCTACCTGCGAAGCGGGACCGATTCCAGCGGCGGAGGCTCGAGATCGCCAAACAGCTGATGCCAGCGATCTCCTTCATCCACGCGTACAGTGTTCCCATCAACATCCAAGTAGTAGAAGCGGCCGTCCGTTAGTGTGGCGCGGATTTCCGTCGAACCATCCGCGTCAATGTCTACGATGTCGAGCTTGTAGCATTTTGCACGAACCTCCTCTCCGTTGGGATTCTCGATCTGTCGATACCACAACTCGGTTCCCGGCGGATAGTCGACAGGCACTCCGCCGATGTCGTGGTATGGTGGGGCTTGACCGGAGATGTCCAATCCGCGGAACGCGAACAGTGTCTGTGGATTCCACCACGCCGTCTTGAGAGGATTGTTGCTTGCGGTCACCACAAGGAGCGGCGCACTGTCCTGTGTGCCGACCGGTCCGATGACCGTCGTGCGGACATACCCGGGGTGCCAGTACTCCGCAAGAATGCTCCCATCAAGGTCAAACACCATGAGCTTGCAGGGCTCATCGTGCTCGTGCATGAATGCGACAACCAGTTCATTGCGTCCGTCACGATTGAGGTCGCCGAAGCTGATGTGTCCGACCAAGTACTTGTCAAACGCCTTCGATTCGATGGAATAGATACATTCGCCATCCGGCACCGAATAGCGCCAACGTTCACGCCCCAGTCGATCAAGGAGGATGATCGCTCCAGACACTCCGCTGTGCACCTTCGTGCCCACGGCAATGAGGTCTGGAGGTTTTCCCGTGTGTGTTGGAACGAGTGCAGCCTTGTAGATCTCTGTCTCAAACGCTCGACGCCAACTGGGCCGAACGGTGAACCGCTTCACGTTATTGACTTGCATGTAGGCACCTTCGGCATGGAGTTCGTAGCTACTAGGTATGAAGGCTTGCCAAGACCATATGAACCAACCGATGAAACTCATGATCAGCGCAAGCGTCAATCCAATCAGGAGCGAAAGCGTAGAGACCGCGCGTCTTCGCTGGAGGTTACGGAGCATGTGTAGTGCGTCGGTAGACAGCGGAACCGCAATTGCGGTTCCGCCGGAATCCCCGACCGACATGCCCTGACAGACGGCCGCCAGCTGGCCGGACACACAGAGCGCACTTCCGCTCTCCCCCTTGACGACCGGGATGTTTGTCGTGATCGAGGCGCCATCCCCTGCCCCGCGGACCGCAAGCACAGTACCTACTCGATGGGCATGCGGATCGGAATCGCTCGGAAGATGGAGGGTCAGTGGTTGGCCTGCATCCAGTACGACACTGTGCTTCGGTATTCGAGACGGTATATGCCGCCTCCGGTATCTTCCACGGAATCGAAGCAGCGAGAGCTGATCGCCAGATAGTGTCGGTGCCGAGAGGATTTCAGCGCGCTCGTAGATCTCTCCGCCTACGTCGATGGACGTTGCTTCTCCGTCCTCAATGAGCAGGACAAGGTGAGATGGGACCAGGACCGTGAGGGGTTTGCCAAGGACGACGATGCCGACACCCTCATCTGTACAGTGATCCGCATGAATGACGATCCGAACAACGGACGGCGTACTTGACTTGGAGTTCCTGCGTCTCAACAGCCGGCATCCTTCCGATCGCGAAGGGTTTGCACGAACTGCTCAAGTGCGGCAATCACTTGCTTGCGGCTCTTCGACTCCTCGGCAACCTGATCCAGTGTCTCGAACGCGCTCCGAAGCGCATTGCCGTAGACACTTGTAGGCGCTGGCTGAGAATCCAACGGCTGACGTAGGGACGTCGGGATGCCTTCAATGCGTTCCAGAAGCCGTTGCTCGCGCTCGGCGTAGGCAATGTGCCACATCGACTTCTCGGGCACCTTCAGAGCCTGAGCGAGAGCCTCAACGATGGCACGAGGCGGGGCAGGCTTTCGCCCGCTCTCGAGCGCGGAGACATAGGTGTTGGAGACACCCACCTTGTTTGCCAATTCTGCCTGCGTGAACCCCAGCTGTAGGCGTAAGGTCCGCAAGTACTCTCCAAAACGCATCATGGACTCTCCCTCGTGGCCTGTTGCCTTCACCACGTAACACCCATTCAGTATACCATACAAGCTTCCTCCCGTTGCGCAGCGCCGACGGCGGATACGTGGGATTGACATGATTACACCATCATGGTAGAATTGTCTGCTACTAAGGAAGAGCAGCCTCCTTTGTGTCGCAGGCATGGTCTCTTGAGGACAGGGCCATGTGAGTCCAAAGCGGACTCAGCTTCTCGTTCCTCCGTACGTTGCGGTCGGTGAGCCGACTGGGGGCAGTCGCACTCTAGGGTGCGACTGCCCCTGTCCTCCTAGTCCGGCTTGCTGAACTTGGGCAACCGGGCTTCAGCCTCCGAAGTATTCAAGAATCCATACCTCTGTTTCCTGTGGCAAACGTTCGAGTTCGAGTTCGATGCGATACGTCTCTTGGTTGGAGACCGGATAGGCTTCTTGAATTGCGGCAATGAAGCTGCTTAGCGGGGCAATCTGCGTCCAGGGTGTCCTGTCGGCTACGAAGTAGTGCATGGGAATGACGATCTTCGCGCTTTCCAGTTGCCCGATGACAGTGACGGCCTCTTGAGCATTGACTGTGAAGGCACCGCCGACGGGGAGGAAGACCACATCCACGTCCTCCAGTGCTTGGACCTGTGCGGGAGTCAACGTTCGCCCAAGATCCCCGAGATGCGCAAAGCGAATACCTCCGACCTCGAAGCTGATCAACGCGACGGTCCCGGCACCGCCTCCAGAGGTCGTGACGTGTGTTGCCTCCGTGAAGCGGAAGAGCAGCCCGCCAATCTCGCGTGTCCCCTCGATGATGCTTCCCTGAGCATCCCATGGTTGCTCGATGACCGGATTTCCAAGGACTCTGTCGTTCTCGCCGTAGCACGGCGGGCAATGATCGATGTGTGCGTGCGTCATGAGTACGATGTCAGCTGGTTGCGGCAATCCGGGGTACTTCACAAAGGTTGCATACGGATCCAACATGATAATGGGGCCTTCCGCTTCCTGGATTGTGAAGCAGGAGTGGCCGAAATACGTCACGGCGACTTGCGCGGAGACAGCGCCTGTGACTCCGACAACGATGATAGAGAGCATGATTGCCCAACGTGCATTCCGACGCATACCAATCACCTCGCACCATTACAGCGGAATCGACCCTTCAGGTCAATGATGTGCCTTCGCAGCATGCCCACAGGCAATTCAGGGAAAGCTCAAGAACGGCTCCTACGATTCATGTCGAGAACTACAGTATTGACTTACGACCGAGTCTTTCAGAAGCGAGGATTGTGATCCACCCCATCTGCGTCCTCGCTTCTGCCTTTCCAATGAGGTTTGAGCAGGACGTTACATCTCGGCTATGGTGTCCCAGGAGGTATCTATTGGCAGAACACCGTGCCGTCGAAATCCTTCAAGCGCTGATTCGTTTCGATACGACGAACCCTCCGGGCAACGAGCGTGCCTGTATTGAATACATCGGCGGCCTGCTGCGCGGGGCTGGGATCCCTGTGGAGATTCAAGGGGAAGACCCTGATCGCCCCAATCTCGTTGCCAGAATCAGAGGACAAGGAACCGCTGCGCCATTACTTCTGTTCGGACACGTCGATGTCGTGACTACGGCACACCAGAGTTGGGCTGTTCCTCCGTTTGAGGCACGGATCCAGGATGGGTATTTGTGGGGACGAGGTGCGCTTGACATGAAATCTGGAGTTGCGATGATGGCGACCGCTCTCTTGGAGGCACATGAGCGCAAACTCCCGCTTGCTGGAGACGTTGTCTTCTGTGTTGTTGCGGACGAAGAAGCCGGCGGAGCAAAGGGTGCACAGTATCTTGTGGAGCAGTATCCAACCCTGTTCGACGGGGTTCGCTTTGCTCTCGGCGAGTTCGGGGGCTTTCCCATCTACATGGGCGATCAGCGGCTGTACCTCGTCCAGATTGCCGAAAAGCAACCATGCTGGATGGAGATTGCAATTCGCGGTCCAGCGGGACACGGTGCTCGTCCGATGCGTGATGGGGCCATGGCTGAACTGTCGCATATCCTGCATCGGCTCAACACGCGGCGGCTGCCTGTACACATCTGCGAGGCTACGAGGCAAATGGTGCTCGCAATGGCGGAATCGGTTCCACGAACCCAACGCGCGATCCTGAAACGATTGCTCTGCCCTCGATGGACCGACGCTGTGCTTCGCATGTTGGGAGAACTTGGCCGTAACTTCGAGCCACTCTTCAGGAATACCGCGAACGCGACGATCGTTCGCGGTGGCGACAAAGCCAACGTTATTCCGAGTGAGATCATCCTCGGATTGGACGGACGTCTGCTTCCAGGCCAGCATCCGGGTGATCTCATTCGCGAGCTTGATGCGCTCACGCAACGTACGCTTGATTGTCGTGTTCGGTTGTACGAGCCCAGTTCCGAGAGGATCGATCCGGGATTGCTGCCGGTACTGGCTGCGGCACTGCGGTGCCAAGACACGGATGCAAGGATCGCCCCGTATTTGCTTCCCGGAAGCTCGGATGCCCGTTTCTTCTCAAGACTCGGTATTCAGACATACGGGTTCACGCCGATGAACCTCCCGCCCGACTTCAGCTTCTTCGAGACGATTCATGCGGCGGATGAGCGAATTCCTGTCGAGTGTCTTGCATTCGGCACGCGGGCGATGCTTGAAGTGCTCCAAACCTTCGGGCAAACGGACCTGGATTAGACGAAGGGCGCAAGCAAGCTGAGAATTCTCTGTAGCGGTTCGACATCTTCGGTAGAGAACTGCTCGGGCTGATTCGAGTCGATGTCCAGCACTGCGACCACCGCATCCTCTCGGAGTACGGGGATGACGATTTCGCTCTTCGATCGTGCGTCGCAGGCGATGTGACCCGGGAATGCATCAACATTCGGGACGGCAATCGGAATCCGGGTCTTGGCAGCGTGCAGGCAAACACCGGCTCCCTTGAGCACTTGGCACGCCACCGGTCCCTGATAGGGGCCAACATGCAGTTCGTCCTCTCCAGCGACGAAGTAGAAGCCGGTCCAGAAGTGATGTGGCATCTTTGCCTGCAACACGGCGCAGATCGTGGCCATCGCAGCTTGCAGACTGGGAGACTTGCTCTCGATAAGTTCACGCAACTGCTCGTAGATCCTCTCGTACCGGCCCTGTCGTTGATGGTCCATCCAAGATGCCTCCTTACCTGGATACTACAGGGCCTGGCGACCCAGGAGTAGTTCAGAGTCCCTGGGCGCGTTGCTGTGTCTCTTCTGACATGGGCGGAGTCCGCTTCGCTTTCTTCTGCGACGAAGGCGGTGGGAAGTGCGCTTCGCTTTCTTCTGCGACGAAGGCGGTGGGAAGTGCGCTTCGCTTTCTTCTTCGACGAAGGCGGTGGGAAGTGCGCTTCGCTTTCTTCTTCGACGAAGGAGGTGCGGAGTCCGCTTCGCTTTCTTCCCGACGAAGGCGGTGGGAAGTGCGCTTCGCTTTCTTCTGCGACGAAGGCGGTGGGAAGTGCGCTTTGCTTTCTTCCCGACGAAGGCGGTGGGAAGTGCGCTTTGCTTTCTTCCCGACGAAGGCGGTGGGAAGTGCGCTTCGCTTTCTTCCCGACGAAGGCGGTGGGAAGTGCGCTTCGCTTTCTTCCCGACGAAGGCGGTGGGAAGTGCGCTTCGCTTTCTTCTTCGACGAAGGCGGTGGGAAGTGCGCTTCGCTTTCTTCTTCGACGAAGGCGGTGGGAAGTGCGCTTCGCTTTCTTCCCGACGAAGGCGGTGGGAAGTGCGCTTCGCTTTCTTCCCGACGAAGGCGGTGGGAAGTGCGCTTCGCTTTCTTCCCGACGAAGGCGGTGGGAAGTGCGTCTCGCTTTCTTCCCGACGAAGGCGGTGGGAAGTGCGCTTCGCTTTCTTCCCGACGAAGGCGGTGGGAAGTGCGCTTCGCTTTCTTCCCGACGAAGGCGGTGGGAAGTGCGCTTCGCTTTCTTCCCGACGAAGGCGGTGGGAAGTGCGTCTCGCTTTCTTCCCGACGAAGGCGGTGGGAAGTGCGCTTCGCTTTCTTCTTCGACGATGTGTCCTAGAAGTAATCGGCGAGGAATGTGGGGGCCTTCGGGAAGTCTGCTCCAGCATATGATTCCAGCGCTTCGGCTTTGCCCACAGCGACCATCTCACGGAATGTCGCGAAGCCCGAGAGCACGCTGGAGAGCACGCCGATTCCACACCGAAGCTCGGGCGACGTGCCCTTCTTGATCATCAAGCTGCCGTTCTTCACGCCAATCCGCCAGACGCCAGCATTCCAGGGGGCCTGATTGTCTGCGACATCGATACACAGCTCGCTATCCGGAGCGTCGAGTGTGAGCCCATTCAACTGCTCCAACTCGACGATCCGGATCATGAAACCGTCTCGGACTTCATGCTTGTCCGGTGGATTCGAGAGATACGGCCAAAGGTCCTGATCGATCGGGAGATCGATCCGCACTTTCGAGATCTGATGAGAAAGGCGGCCGATGAAGCGCAGCATGGCGCGACGAACGGTCTCATCTTCGCAAGCCATCAAGTTCACTTCGTACGCGCCTTGGTCCTCGTCTTGCTTGCGCACGAGGTTGTATCCAAGGAGACCGACGACCTCTCCGTTTCGAGCAAACTTCACAGCTCCACGCGCGGCTGCGTTCGGGTACCAAGCTCGCAGCACCGTACGATTTACCCACTCGGACTCGCCACGCTGCACGAGGGTGTAATGCCGGCTTGCATAGCTGTTGTAGTACGCTTTGGCGGCTTCATCTGGCATTGCTTGATCCGCTATCTCGAATCCCTGGTCTGCATCGTCCGGCACATCGATGAGTCCGGGGGAGCATTCCACCACGCGTGTGCGCTCGAAAAGCTCCCAGCCGTACTTGCGATAGAACGTTTCGCTGAATGGATCGAGCACGCAAATGGGCAGTCCGCGATCTCGCATCGTCTCGAGTGCCTTGCCAATCATGAATCGAACGGCCCCTTTGCCTCGCGTATCCAGACGGGAACAGAGAAGTCCGATGCCGCCCATCGGCAGGACGCTGCTCCGGTATCGCATCCGGTAATTGTGCAGCATGTAGAGTGAGAGGAGCGTCTCGTGCGCATATACGCCGTATAGCTCACTCCCGTGGCTGCGCACGTGTTCCAGCCATTCGGGGACTGACGGACGATCCGGATAGCGGATCATGAATGCCGACTGGGCAATAGGCAATACTTCATGTGCGTCCTGAACGATGCGGTACTCAAACATGGGACCCTCCTGATGACGATTTTATCTTGCATCCACCGAAGGCTCGACCCACGTTCTCGAAACCGGCCGAGATTTCTGGAGTAAGTCATGCGAGGTGACAGATCATGAAAAGAGGGCGCCTTTCTCTCACAGCTATCGTGCTGTGTCTTGGGCTTGCTGTCCCGGCGGTTTCGCAAGTATTCCCATTGGGTATCCTACCGTCACCGCCACCGGATGCAGAACCGTTGAATGCGTATGTGTGGACGATGGAGTCCGTATTCGATCTCGGCGATCCCATCGAAATCTTCGTAAGTGTCGATCGTCCCGCGTTCGTCTACTTGTTCGATCTTCAACCCGACGGGCTGGTACGGATGATCTTCCCGAATGCATTCTCGGCGACGAACTTCCTGACGACATCGAGCTATCGCTTGCCAGACGGCGGCTACGCCTTGATCGCACAGCCCCCGACTGGCATTGAAGAGCTTCTTGTCTTCGCTACGGAAGTCCCGCTTCCAGTTCCCATAGGCTCTCCCGAGGATCCCTTCCCCGTGTTTGCAGCGACGGCGAGCGAGGCCATGGATCAGCTTGTCACGCTGTTGGATGCACTCGATGAGACGACGACGTGGGCGATCGGATGGACGGCGATTCAGATTGTGGGCGACGTTGGGTCGGAACCCGAGGACATCCCAATGATAGAAGTCCCCGCTCTGCCGCAGATGCCGCCGTTCGTCGGTTCGATTGGCGCGGCGTGGTATGTGCTGAACGGCAGCTGGGTTCCCGGGTTTCCCGACTACGGGTGGTACTGGTACTACGGCATTGAAGCGAGCTGGCATCTGTGCTGGGCGCTGCAGTAGCCCCGCGAAATCCGTGGTGAAACTGGAAGAGTCATCGGGCAAACTCAGGGCGATGAGGCTCTTGCGTCGCAGACCTTGAGGAGGCACTGATGGCACAGCGAATCGTTCGTGGTGGGCTCGTCGTGACGTCGCACGGTGTAGCCGAGGCGGATATTGCGATCGATGCAGGGCGGATCGTCGCGGTGAAGCGCAATCTCGAACTCAGTGCTGAGGAGACGATTGACGCAAGCGGGCTTCTGATTCTCCCTGGGATCATCGATGCACACACGCATCCGGTCTATCTTGACGACCTTTCCAGTCTGCCGATCACGGCAGCGCACGGGGGTGTGACTACGGTGATTCACTTCGCCTACGCCAAGCCCGGCGAAGGTCTGATGGAGACCATCCACCGTTTTCGTGAGGAAGGAGAAGGCGGATCAGTCCTCGATTTCGCACTGCACGGCGGGCTGTTCGATCCGGCGCATCAGTCCCACGAGATTCCCGAGGCAATGCGAGTGGGTGTAACATCGCACAAGATGTTCATGACCTACGCTAAGCTTGGGTGGATGACGGATGACTATCAACTCATGCGCACGATGGACATCCTCGGCCAAGTCGGCGGGATGGCCATGGTGCATGCCGAAAACGGGCTGGCCACAGACTACCTGCAGGACAAGACCAACGAAGCGGGAGAGGATCCTCTCGATGTCTTCGTGGCGACGCGGCCTGCGATTCTAGAGGCGGAGGCCCTTCATCGGGCCATGGCAATCGCACAGGTCGGGCGGTGTCCGCTCTACATCCCGCACATGACGGCGAAGCTGGGTGTTCTCGAGATCGCTCGTGCACGTGCATTGGGGTACCGGGTCTACGCAGAAACGTGTCCGCAATACTTGACGCTCACCGAAGCGGCGTTGCGCACGCAAGGGCCGCTGGTCAAGATTGGCCCACCGCTACGCTCGGAGTCCGATCGAGTCGCGCTTTGGGGTGCGCTTGCCGCCGGAACGATCGACACGATTGCCAGCGACCATGCCGCCAAGGCCAAGTCGCGAGAGGACGACTTCTTCGACGCTCCGTACGGATCGCCGCAGGCCGAGACCATGCTCTCTCTCGCGTTTCACGAGGGCGTCAACAGGAACAGGATCTCGCTGGAGCGACTTGTGCAGGTGATGTGCGAGAATCCTGCGCGCATCTTCGGCCTGTATCCCAAGAAGGGGGCCATTCTCGTAGGCAGCGATGCAGACCTTGTGTTGTTCGACCCGAAAGCAAGGGCAACCATCTCACGCAAGACGCAGCACTCCAATGCTTCCTACACGGCCTACGAAGGCATGGAAGTCGTTGGCGCGCCGGTCCTTACCATGCAGCGCGGAGAGATCCTTGTGGATCGCGGAACGCTACGGGCTACGAAAGGGCAGGGCCAGTTCCTGGCGACGCAGAGCGGAAACGCACGCTTGGAGGAACTGCAGCGAGGAAGCTCAAACGGCGAGTGATGGCGGGAACGGACGAGGAAGAAAATGCGATTCGGTGGCGGTAGGAATCAAGGAGGAAGCAAATGACAGGGTTGGCAAGCAAGGACGTTCTGAGAGCGGACCAGTTCAGCAAGGAAGAGATCTCGCGCATCATGAAACTGGCTGCAGCGTATGAGGGTGCTCTCAAGGAGGGAAAGATCCTGCGTGTCATGGAGGGGCTGGTGCTCTCGACCCTGTTCTATGAACCGAGCACGCGTACTCGGCTCTCCTTTGAAACCGCCATGCTGCGCCTAGGTGGGAAGGTCATTAGCGTCTCTGAAGCGAAGTCTACCTCGGCGTCGAAAGGGGAATCGCTCCACGACACCATCAAGACGATCGAAGGATATGCGGACGTCATTGTCATCCGACATCCACAGATTGGGTCTGCTGAAGAGGCTGCGCGTGCGACTCATCGACCGGTGCTGAACGCCGGGGACGGTGCCGGGCAACATCCTACGCAATCGCTGCTCGATTTCTACACAATCCAGAAGGAAAACGGAACCGTAGATGGACTCACGATTGCGCTTGCCGGTGACCTCAAGAACGGCCGGACGGTCCACTCGCTGGCGTTGCTACTCGCGAGCTACGATGTTCGCTTCACCTTCATCGCACCCGGTGCCCTTCGGATGCCTCGTGAAATCATCGATCGTCTCCAAACGGATGGCGTCCACGTGGAAGAGACCGAAGATCTCCAGGCCGGCCTGAAGTCATGCGACGTCCTGTACATGACGAGGATCCAACGTGAGCGATTCGAGGATCGTGCGGAATATGACCGGCTGAAAGATAGCTATGTCTTGACACCAAGCCACATCTCCCAGGCGAAAGGGGGCGTGACCATCATGCACCCCTTGCCGCGGGTCAATGAGATCGGCGCGGATCTTGATTCCTACGCGGGCGCAGCCTACTTCAGGCAGGCGGCAAACGGCGTGCCGATTCGCATGGCGCTGCTTGCGCTTGTCTGCGGGCGTGCCTAGCAAAACCGAGACTGCAGAGGAGTTCTCAGCGGAGCCATATCTCTCGTGTCAGTGGGGGAAGATCTCTGGCCCAGAGGGACGAAGACGAAGGCTTGCGCTATCCACACGGAGGCTCTGGGATGGTGTGTTGCGGTGCGCCATGGCGTAGTAGGATTCGACCGGCCTTGCCGGATGCATGAACTCGGGCACTGGATCCGGCACAAACCGTAACACGGTCAGGCTGATACCTAGCAAACCGACGGCAATCGCGAACGTTGCCGAGTAACCGAGCGTATCGACTGCAATGCCACTTCCCAGACCTGCTAGGATCCAGCCGAAGCCAGCAGTTGCATTGTAGATCCCAAGCGACAGGCCACGGTTTTCTTCTTTGGCAAGACGAGATGTCAGTGCAATACCAGACAGCTGGAAGTACGACCAGCTAATACCGTAGATGACGAATGCAACCACCAGCCAGGGCAGTGGAACGCGAAGTCCCGGGAGTGCGATCAGCGCAGCGAATCCGCCAAACAGCAATGCTCGAGTGCGCAACGCACCAATCTGAACGTGCCGATTGCCAAGACGTTTGATCCTGCGGCTTGCGAACGGATAGGCAAGAACAATACCTGCATGCTGGATCATGAACAAGAAGAATACGATCGAGGACGAAAGCCCAAGCTTCTGTGCGAGCAACAGCGGGAGCGGAATCCCGAAGAACCCCAATCCCACGAACGAAATCAGCGTGGATACGAAGAATCGCTTGGTTCCACTACGAAGCCCTTCAGGCTGACGGAGGAGTCGGAGAAAACGGCCAGGTCGCAACCTGTGGTAGAGGTGGAGCGGAGAGAATCTTGCTCGTTCGGAGATGAAGTTCCCCATGGCCAGGAGCATGCCTTGGAACTTGCGCTCCGTATACATTGGCCGCGTTCTCGGTACGTAGCGTGCTGCGAGAATGGATGCTGTGAGTCCGGCGGCCCCCATGAGACCGAAAAGCGATCGGATCGCGCCAAGTTCTCCCATCACCGTGGACGCCAACTCCATCCAGAGCCCGCCGAGCGCCAGTCCGGTGACCCATCCCAGGGCGCCAAGCTGATTGAGTTGGCTGATCTTCGCTTCCCAATCCGATGCAGTTCGGTTCTCAATGACGATCAGCACAGTCACAGAAGCATTGGCCACCCAGAAGAAGTTGAGCACCATGTTCAGAAGCGCCAATTGCCGGAACGAGGTTGCGAATGCAATGCCCAAGAAGCTCAAGCCCACGGCAGCGTACCCGAGGACGATGAATGGTTTGCGCCGATGAGATGCGTCTGACAGCCTTCCCCAAATGAGACTGCCGATTACGCCAACCAAACTTACCAGCGCAGCCAGCAGGCCAACAGATCCGGCAGTACGGCCCAGGAGCTTGGCAACCGTCAATGGGATCAGCACTGAGGACGCGCCGAGTACGACGTTGGCCAATCCGACGACGAAGTACCACGGCTCGATCTCTTGCCACCACAATCTCAGTGCTTTCGGCATCCTAAACTCCCTAGTTAACGGCAATCCCAGCTCTTCGGAGCCGGGATCGGGTTCTGAAAAACCTGCGGAAGTATAGCGTGCGCTCGGGCATTGTCAAGCGGAGATTCCCATGATGCGGAACAGCGTTTCCCAATATGTGAGCCCGTGCTTGCGGGAGATGACTGCATTGAGATCGCCAATCGTATAGGATGCAAGGGAAAGGCAGGTACTGCATGGCTGACAAAGTGCTGGAGTTCTTTACAAGACGGCGATCTGTAAGGGCGTTCACGGGTGCGCCCATTGACCGGGAGCAGATTGAATGCGCGCTGAAGGCGGCGATGGCAGCCCCGTCGGCGCGCAACAGACGACCTTGGGAGTTCCTTGTGATTACGGATCGCGATTGTGTGCAATCGATTTGCGAAGCCCATCCCCATGCGAGGTTTGGCGTGAACGCTGCGGCGGTTGTGCTTCCCATTGGAACGAAGCAGGGCTATGAATGGTTCGATCAAGACATGGGAGCCGCTACCGAGAACTTTCTGCTCGCGATCGCAAATCTCGGATTCGGGGCCACATGGTGCGGGATGCCTGACAGACTTCAGCCTGCGATTCGGCAGCATGTTGCTTTGCCTGAAGACAAGTTCATCTTCGCGTTAATCCCTGTCGGAGTTCCCGCTGAGGAGAAGCCTGCACGCACGCAGTACGAGACCGAACGTGTGCACTGGGAAGCCTACTAGCGTTCCAATCCCGGTCCGACGATCGAGCATCCGACACGGAGCGCGCCGCAGTGGCTTTCAAGTCGTTCCGCATACCGCTGTGCCCACCTGAGCAGGCGCTGCTCCGACTCATCAGGCGGCGCGTACAGCACGGCGATCACCCCGGTGGTTGTGGGGGAGATCTTGGTGCCCATGGCGTCCTTTACCGGGTTCCCGCAGGGTTCCCATTGCCCCTCGCATTTCCTGCACACCAGGAGGAGGTCTTGCAGATCGATGGTTTGGCCGGAGGGATTGAACACGTATGACTCGCCCGGAAGTCCGCGGCGTATCAGCAAATTCCGTCCTGTGAGACGCGTGTCGAAGATCGACCCGGGGAGCCCGGAATCGAGGCTGATGGCGTTGTTCACATCGACCGGTGGATTGACGAGCGGGAACTCGCGGGCTAGCGCGGCGCGAAGGAGAAACTCGCTTGCAGGCTTCCCTCGCCCACTGGGCTTGTATTTCCCGTATCGCAGGATCCCGCGCACGCGCTGCCTTGTCTCAACAGGGACGTACGATTCGCCTGCCTCCTGTACTGCCGCAAGCAAGTCGGCAAGGAAGTTTGGCGGTTTGGCTGTCGATTCCGGCGTATCGATTCCTTCCGCCCAGATGAGGGCGCAGCGTGCTGGGCAAGGATCCATTGCCAAGTCGAGCGTGAGTCCATAGGATGCAGCAGTCATCTTTGGCCTCGCTTTCTGCGGACGTTGCGCCGCATCGAAGGTTCTTCATTGGAGGCATTATGGCACGAAAGCGTTCCCGGAACACAAGGAGCGCCAGTCTCCTTCTCCACGTTGTCTTGACGCCGCATCCACACCGCCTTCACGGCAGCGGAGTAGCCTGGCTCTACTGATGACACTGGAGGGAATGATGACAAGATCTACTCGCAAGCGACTTGTCATAGGGGCTGCCGTGGTATCTCTGACGGTTGCATTCGCAATCAGCTTGCTCACGCCGGCAGACGACAATTCGCAAGCGGTTGAGATCCAAGAATACGAGGGAGAGAAGCTCGGATCGGTAGATGATTTTCGGGAAAACTCGATTGCCGGAATCCAGACAGTCGATATCAACAGCTACCGTTTGTCAATCGATGGCCTGGTCGAGCAATCAGCAAGCTACACCTACGGAGAACTCCTCGAGATGCCGCACCATGAGAAGCTTGTGACGATTCATTGTGTGGAAGGATGGTCCGTCCAAGCGCTCTGGAAGGGCATACCGTTACCTGATCTGCTGACCCGAAGTGGCATTTCGGCACAAGCCGACACGGTCATCTTCCATGCGTATGATGGCTATACGACTTCACTACCGATTGAATTCGTGCTGGAGCGCAATCTGATCATCGCAGATGAGATCAATGGGCTCACACTACCTCCAGCCCATGGATTCCCGTTCCAGCTCGTGGCAGAAGACAAGTGGGGATACAAGTGGATTCGGTGGATCACGCGAATCGAGCTGTCGGAAGACCCGGATTACCGCGGCTTCTGGGAGAGACGTGGGTATAGCAACGAAGGGAACACGGACGGATCGTTCTTCAGTGACGAGCGCTGATGTCTAACCGAAATCCACCTTCGGTGTCTCCCGAACGGCGGCATCTTCGACTTCAAAGAACTCCTCCGGGCCGATCCCAAACATCGATGCGAGGATGTTCGACGGAAAGACCTCGACCTTTGTGTTGAGGTCGCGCACATTGGCGTTGTAGAAGCGGCGTGCAGCCTGGATGCGGTCTTCGGTCACTGTGAGTTCCCGCTGCAACTCGAGGAAATTCTGATTGGCCTTCAAGTCCGGATACGCCTCGGATAACGCGAACAGCTGACGCAACGTGCCAATGAGCGCATTCTCGTCCTGCGCTTGCTGGGCCACCGATCCCGTCGATGCGACAGCTGCGTTCCGAGCTTGGATCACTGCGTCCAAGGTCTCCTGCTCGTGAGTTGCATATCCCTTGACAGTTTCGACAAGATTCGGGATGAGATCGTAGCGGCGCTTGAGTTCCGTATCGATTCCGGACCAGCTCTCTCGCACGTGCTGGCGGGTTCGAATCAGCGAATTGTAGAGTCCGATGCCCCACAAGAGCACGAACCCGACGATCCCCAATACAATGTACAAACCGATCATGGTGTTCCTTCCCCGCCTGTTTGCTGGCGGACAACATATTCCGGTATTCGATCGTAGATTCCTTCGATGACTTCGATCGCCTCCTCAAACAACTGGGCGCCAAAACGGCGATTTTTCCAAACAATGGCATCTTGGGCGTCGAATTCAATCGAGAACTTCCCCTTGCTAAGGAGAAACTCCATTGTCCGTTGATGCAGCACATCGTAGGCCCAGCGCTTGTCTGGACTCTTCACATGGAACTCCCGGCTAAACTGAGCGGACTCGAAATCGATATCATCGACGCCGAAGAATTCAGTCACTTTGTCAAACACGTTCTCCGGACGGATGCTGAGCGGCTTGAGCGGCAGCGTGCTGTGCAGGATGATTGCAGAGAACGTGTGCGTGGAGCGATTCTTGCCATGACCCGTGACATACGTATAGTCAAAGGCGAGCAACTCTCGACCGTTCCACTCCCCTCGCATCACATTGCGCGCACGGCGGCTATGCCCTCTATGTAGACATCCGAAACTCGGATAGGCGGCATCGAGATTTCGGTGATGCCCCTGAGCAAGTCGCAGGCCTTTGGATGTTGCCCAGGCAGTCAACTCCTTACGTCGCTTGGATGAGAACCACCATCCAAGCCCTGCGATGGCCGCAAAGACAAGAATGATCAAGAGCGTCTGTCCGGGCATAGCGATTCCTCCTTTAGCCTACATTGTAACGAACCACGATCCTCCTGGGTACAGCGCGCCCCAACACCGGCATGAGGATTCCTTCGCAACTTGCTCACAGATATCGTGTATGTTGTGTAGACTTGGACAAGAACGTGCGATGAAGGGGGAAACATGAAGAAGGCACTCTGCCTAACGATGCTCTTACTGCTTGCAATTCCCTGGCTCGCGTCTTCAGTAGAGTTGAGCGCACTCTCACTTGGATTCCACTTAATCCCCGGGGTCGAACGGACCGAGGAGACCCGCCCATGGGATCTCAGCTTGTCGTTCAGCGCGGACATTCATCTGGATGCCCGCAACAGCATCGAAGTCCTCGCGCTCGTTGATTCCCGGCTCACAAGTTTCGGGACGGATACGCAGTTTAGCTATCAGATTACCGATCACATGATTGCCGGTGCCGGGATGACGGTGCTTTGGCAATTCAGTCCCGAGCAGAAGCTGCTTTGGCCGATTACAAGCGCCTATGCGCACGCGGCGGCGCGCGAGTGGATGTTCCCCGAACTCTGGGTGGAGGCGGGGCTGTCATTTCCCTTGCTGACCCTCGCAAGAACGGAACAGCGATGGGATCTCCTGCCCATGGCAGAACTTCCTGCGCTTCGCCTCTCTGCAGACGCCTCGTTGGTGGATAGCTTCGCGTTACAGTTTCGAATGACGCTGCAGCCCGTGATCACAAGCACAGCATTGCTGCAGAACCCGATAGGTCGGATCTCTGACGAGCTACTCGTGCTCCCAATGGGATCAGCATTCCTACGGTTCACAGAGCCATTCGGATTGGACGAGTAAGCGGTGGACTGAGCACGACCGAGATTGCCGATGAGACGCGTTCTGCATGGACCCAGAGCCTACTTCCTTCGAGAAGCGCTGGAGCTTGCTGTACTCATCGGGCTGCTGTGGGGAGTTCAGTGCTTCCATGCCCTGCCGATTTCTGTATGGATTGGGGTGCCCACAGCCAAGGTGCTCTTCTCGATCCTGTTCTACTTCCTCTTTCTCCGACGGTTGTTGACACAGCCCTCACACCACGGTCCCAGCCAGTTGATAGGACGAATCGGAGTTGTGGTCTCGCAGCTGAAGCCTGAAGGGCAAATCAGGATTCGGGGCGAACTCTGGACCGCGACATCGGTTTCCGGCAGCTCGGTCGGGCTTGAGGAAGAGGTTCGCGTGCTTGGAGTCAGCGGTCGCGTGCTCGTTGTTGAGGCGATTGAACCTATCCGAGGATCCCTTCAGGGCTAGGCAGCACCGCCGCTTGGTCAAAGACAATGCATTGTGCCTGCAGCACGTCGGCTGCTTGGGCCGGAGCGCGTGTCCGCGCTCACCAAGCCTCCATGAATCCTTGAATGCACGCCATAAGTGAGAGGCATACTTGCTGAAACGGCGCAAGAAGACCAGACGATGCGAGCAGTGAAGCAGTGGCTTGGCCTGGCAACACTCGAAATCTTCGGATTGCTGGCAGCTGCGGGGTGTGTTGGGCTCCAACCGCCGGGAAGTGCGACAGCTGGCCGATTGTGGATGCGCTTCCTTCATTCGGCTTGATCTCGCCCCAGGAGGCGGCGAAGGCTCTTGAAATGCTCCAGAGTGACCCGGACTTCGTGCTACTCGACATCCGCACCCCGGCAGAGGTTGAGGCAGGGCATCTTCCAGGCGCGATCATGCTCGACGACTACGGCGATGCCTTTCGCGAAGAACTGAGCCGCCTCGATCGGGACGCGCCCTATCTCATCTATTGCCGGACCGGGAATCGTACGGGCAATGCCGATCGCATGATGGAGGAACTCGGCTTCACCAGAGTCTACGATCTGAATGGCGGGATCTCACAGTGGATCGCGCAGGGACTTCCGTTGTGTGAGGGATCATTGGAATCCGATCACACCTGCGCGATCAGGTCCGCGATACAGCGCGGATGGCAAGTCGCTCTTCAGACAGACCAATAAAGGTGCGATGCTTCGCACCTTCGGCCGCAGAGGTCAGCATGCGGTCGGCTTTCCGATAGGCAGCATTTGCGATGTCAGCTCTGCGTCACCGCGCGCCAGACGAGCCCGACGACGGCGACAATGGCAGCGATCACGAACAGCCACCAGAGCAGCCAGATGATGCCGGCCAACACAAAGGCTGCGACGACTACGCCAAAGATGATGCCAAGTAGATTTCTCATGGGTCTATTGTAACAATGTTACGAGGCAATGCAAGTGATGCCTCCTGTTGCAGCAGGAAACGGTACACGCTAGGGTGAATCCATGTCCGATTTCGCGCATACATCCACTGTCGATTCGACATACGATTTCGATGCCGTTCGCTTTCCCGAGCAGCCAGGGTGCTATCTGATGAAGGGGAAGAATGATCGCATTCTCTATGTCGGCAAGGCTGTGAACTTGCGACGGCGCCTTCCCTCGTACTTCCGCGATACGAGGAAGAAGCACAGAAAGATCGCGATGATCCAGCGTATCCGTGACATCGAAATCATTCTTGTACGGAACGATCGCGAAGCGCTCGTCCTCGAGAGCAATCTGATCCGGGACATGGATCCTCCATATAACAGTCGATTCACCCGGGATGACGACTCGTACTACTATATCGCGCTTACGGATGAAGCGTTCCCCAGGCTGGTCGCCTATCGGAAGCGCAGAACGAACTTCGCATTGCAGTCTGCCGACTGCCGTTTGGCGGAAGTATTCGGTCCCTATGCCAGTTGGCGGCTGCGCAATCGGATGCTTGAGGCCCTGCGAGAACGGTTTCCGCTCCGCACGTGTCATCGTTTGCCAACCAAATCCTGCATCCGCTCGGAAACCGGTGCATGCCTCGCCCCTTGCCTTGATCCTTCTTGCCATAACACCTACATGCAAAGCGTTTCGCAGGCCGTGCGCTTGCTGCGTAACCCTCCGCGCCGGCTCATCGATTCCTGGACTCGCGAAATGAAGGCAGCTGCTGCGTCGCTTGACTACGAATGCGCACGCAAACGCAGAGACTGGATCGCAGCCTTCGAGCACGCACGCCAGCGCCAAGTCGTCGAGCGATCGGATTCGCGCAACCTTGCGGTTGTGTATTGGGATCTCGATCAGACGGTCGCGCTGAACGTGCATGCAGGCAAGCTGATCGGCGTCCTCGGCCCCGAGGCCATCCCGAAACTTCCTGCGGCCTTTCGTGAGCATCTTGGCCGGATACGTGCAGCGATCGAAGCGGAACGGATTGTGCTCAACAAGCTTCCCTGCGAGGAAGCTGCATGGAAGGGACTCCCGATCGATCTCCCGCGTTCAAGTCATTCGGCACTGGGTCAATTGCTAGACATCGCTCGGCGAAACCACGGCTATCGAACTGCAGTAGCCTAGGATGAGATCTCGATCTCGAAGCGCATTTGGCCAACCTCGATTCCCTGTACGATGCATTGAATCGTGATGCACTCCGTTTCGCCAGGCTGGGACCTCTCGGAGGGGATTAGGGTGACAAGGATGTCCACGCTGGAGCTTGCGTCGTCTTCGCCGATGATGAGCTCATCTTCCGACAAGGAAACGATCCATCCTTCCGGCGCGTCAAGCACTTCAAGCGTCATGTAGGCCGTCTCCCAGGTGGGACGCTCAACGGTCATGACCCACGCAATCGGGTGATCCGCTGTTGTTGTGCCGTGGACCTCGGTCTTGGGTTCCGGGCGTTCAGAAATGGTGAAGGTTGCCTCGTGCCGCTCGAAGAAGCTGGCACTGCTGATCCCCAGCACCGTGTCGCCAACGTGCGTTGTGATGTGTTGGGGCATGAGGAATGTCACCGGGGCTTCACGATAGGCGGGCATCCAATCTGCAGACTCAAACTCGATCCAGCCATAGGAAGGGAAGTAGGCGGCAATCCATGCATGTCCGGCATTGGAGGCCTCTCGATCTGCCACAAACCCTCCAGCCTCGACAGCGGGAATGCCCGCTGCGCGGAGCAACGCAACCGCCAAGTGTGCATACGAGACGCAGTTTCCCTTCTTCTTCTGGAGCGTAAAGAGCGCGTCTGTTCGGTAGACGGGATCGCATAGCTCCGCACTGCAGGCGTACGCAACCTCTCTACGGATCCAGGACAGGACTCGCACCGTTGCTTCGAGTTCGGTGGTGCTGCCGGCGACGATTGCGTCGGCCGTTGCGATCACGGTCCTGTCATCGCATTGCGATTGATCCGTTGCGGCAAGCGATGACCCGCGCACGGACCAGGGAAGGGCCTCGCGCAAGACAGGAAACGGGTCCGGGAGCGCAATCGGACCGTAGATGGATTCGCTTCGCGCACGAACCGTACGTTCGACAACCACCTCTACCGGTGCACTGTACCAGTTCAGCCGCGCGGAACGATTGCCATCCCGGTCCTCGCTGTCATACCGATCGGCCCACCGCGCGCTTGCACTGAGAGCTTGATCAAGGATCTCAACGACATACCACGGCTGATCCACAGGATCGAGCAACGCGACGTTGCAATCAAGCCTCTTCCCGTCGGGTTGGAGCGTAATCCGATAGACGTAGTCTGTGGTTTGAACCAAGGATCCCTCAAGAACGTATAGATTGGAGGTCCCGTGAACGAGCATCCCGAGCGAACACAGCACACACATCACAGCACAGATTCTACGCATGTGACCCCTTTTCACGACGACTAGAGTACCGTGAATCGTGGATGAAGGGAACTCGCATGTTGGGTTGGTCTTGCCGAGCTAGCTTGAGGGCCAGCGAAGGGCGCCGGTCGGACAGACGCCGATGCACTCAGAACAGCGTAGGCAGTCCGCATGTGGAAGCTCACCCACATGTCGATGTTCTGCGATGCTGAGGCCCATTGGGCATGCCTTCTCGCACAATCCGCATTCTCGACACAGCTGTGCGCTGATTCTCAATCGCTGCTTGTGTCCGCCGATTGCGCTTTGAACGGTGCCGATCGGGCAGAACGAACACCAGGATCTCGGGTGGACCCAGAGCGCGAGTGGTAGCCCGATTCCCGTGGTCACCAGGCACATCATCCAGAACACACGTCCCCAATGAAGTGGATCGCCTGGATTCTGAAGAATGCGGGCAACCATCAATCCCATCAAGCCTGCGAACAAGATCCAACGAAAGGCGCGCGATCGGAACCATGAAGGAATGGGTTTGCGTGCACTGAGCGGAGCGACCCATCGGTCGTAAAACGCGCCACGAGGGCAAAGGTGGCCGCAGACATATCGTCCGTTGAAGAGCGACCCGACGACACCAGCCAACATGACAAGAGGCACACTAAACCCCAGCCATGGAAACCACCAGCCGAGAGAAAGCGTAGCGAGCACAATCCACAGGAGCGTCCATTGAACGAACTTCCTCCGGCGCAAGGCCATGCCAATCCGATGGTCTCCCTGTCTTGATCCCATGAAACCCCCTTGAGACGAATGGCCTCAAGGGCGCTCGCCGGAATGGGTATGCTATCCCTGTCGGGACGTGCCCGCAAGGGCTTCCTAGTCCAATCGTATCTCCCCGACGCCGCGCTGGCTATGCCTCTCGGAAAAATCGTCACTGGAGCTGTGATAGGCAACGAGCACCTTGTACGTATTGCCTGGCTCCAATCGTTTGTCCATTGGGTCGCCCGAATTCAGCGGAATCACGAACTCAACGGTCGTTTGGCCATTGAGTTCCGTACCGGCAGCTTCGACGACGTCGTTGCGGCCACCGTGGGCAATGTCCGGCTCATGCGCAAGAGGTCCTGTGCCGTAGTCATCTCGTGTGACAACATGGCCTCCGCGCATCGCGCACAGGATGTAGTTCGCGCCTTGCATACGATGGTCCGGATCAAAGCCGATGGCCATGTAGCCTGTGCCCGGACTTCGAAGCCCGACACGAAGAAACGCTTGATCGTTCGACCAATAGACCTGGAAACCGCCCGCCTCTATCGCATGCGCGTACTCGTCTTGGGCGATCGTGCCGTCGATTGCTGGTGGATCTGCGGAATCGCCGATTGCGATGTCTGGTTCCGTCGCATCTTGCACCACGACAGGGGGGGACACAGATTGCGGTGGTGGGACATCGGTTGGAGACTGCGTAGACCCAGGTTGGGCTTCGGGCATAGACGTAACCGCCGTTGTGTCCGGCACTTCAGAGAGCTCAACCGGCTGCTGTCCCACCCACAGTGAGACAACGACCAGTCCGGCAATCGCAACGACAATCCCTAGGATGATCAACGCTTGCTCATTCACAATCCACATGTTCGAGCCCTCCCCGGTTCAATTGGGGCTTGCCTACGGTGCAGAATCCAGCTCGATCTCAGCGGTGCCCCTTCGTGTATGCCTGATGGAGAAGTCATCCAAGAGACTGTGATAGGCAAGCAGAACGGTGTATGTCCCGCCGGGCACGAGCGCTTTGTCATAGATGTCGCCGGAATCCAGTGGGATGATAAACTCCACAACGGTTTGATCCGGCCACTGGTTGCCGGAAGCGTCGATCACGTTGTCCTGGCCACCTCGATCCGTATCAGCGATGTGTGCAAGTGGCTCGAAACCGTAGTCATCTCGAATCGTAAGGACGCCCTCGTGCATGGACGCGATGATGAAGTTTGCGCCCTCCATTTGTGTCTCGGGATCGAAGCCGATCGACACATAGCCCGTTCCAGGCGCGACCAAGCCCACCCAAAGCAATTGAGCATCGTTTCCCCAATACACGTCGATTCCTGCGGTAGTGATCTGGTTTGAATACTCCCCACTTGCGATGTTCCCGTCGATGTTGTAGCGTGAAGGCGGAGTTGAATCCTGCGCTACCGACGTTGACGTATCTTCCGCCGGCGGTAGCGGCACCTCCACGGGTTCAGTTGTGTCAGTCACTTCCTGTTGCTCGGCAACCTCTGGCATCTCCTGGATCTCGATGTCCGCCATCGGCGCGATGAGCAGCAGAATGGCAGCTGCGCCAACCACAGCGACGCCTGCGAGCAGCAATAGAATCGTTCGACTCATGACACCCCTCCTCTCTCTTGTAGCAACCATGCAATGTAGTGGATTGAGGACGCCGAGCCAAGCGAGAGCCACGCTTCCTCGATCCCCGTCGGGGGGATCCTCAACCATCAGGCCAGCGCACGGCGCCGCTGAGCTTCTCCAGGCGGAAAGACCTGGAAGAATCAAGAAGCGTCCTTCAGCACGACGGAGCGTTGTCTGAGGCCGAAAGCTCCGTCATACACGGATCGTACGGGGATATGCCGCGTGATCGTCTGCGTTCTCGCGTGACGCGTTCGCCAGGGATCACGTCCAATCTGGAAGCGAATCTCTGGGAAGAAGTAGACGCTTCCCCCTCCAACGGACAGGGCTACGCCGACTGGATCTGCGTGACCAGCAGCCTGCCGAACGAGAGTCCCAGTCCTCCAGTGAACTAGGAGGAGCCGGAATACGGCAGCAGGCTCGTGATATGGCCGACCTACAGGTGTAGCGCCACTGCTGTGGCCAATGTGTTCCGGATGTGGAGGCTGCTGAAACCCGTGCTCGTTCCCAGTGCAAGATCCATGCGAATACGGCTCCTGTCGTTCGGTAGTACGCTTCGAGTGCTGTGCTGAAGTGCGAGAAGCTGAAGGATGTGGAAATCGGGACCGCAATCCCGAATTCGGTTGCTCCGCCGACGGCCTGCACGGACAGAAGCACCACCACGATGGCCCAAACAGCAACCAAGACGGCACCCCGCTGTGTTCGAACCCTCATCTTTCTCCCTGTTGAGGCGAGCCAATCCCTGGCTCCTCGTGAGATGGCTCGAATGCATCAAACTGGGAAGAGAATGCGTTGGACATTCACACGCTGAGAAGATTGCACGATCAGTGCAAGCGCGGCGGCGCAAAGCAAGCAGGCTGCACGAAACGTGTCCGCTTTGACATGTGGGCTCCTTTCCCGTGCCGGATCTGCGTGAGCCATCAAGAACCAGGTACACTCGTCGAGGAGCTGTGAGCAAGCCGTGGTGCGTTCGTGCACGGCACGCGATCGGCACAGGAATCGGCGTAGCCAGCCTCCGGCTAGTAGCCCCTGTTGCGGTCAACCAATCCCTGAAGCGGGTGTCCGCCTCGGAAACGGCGAAGATTCGCCTCGAAGAAATCGATGATCTCGTCTGGGACGTTCAGACCGGAATGGTGGGAGGTAATCGTCGCGTTTGGCAACCCCCAAAACGGGCTCTCCGGCGGAAGAGGCTCGTCGATGAAGACGTCGAGAATGGCGGCCCCAATCCCACCGTGTTGAAGACTACAGATCAGTGCATCCTCGTCAACAATGGCGCCTCTGGCGACGTTGATCAGCGTGGACGTCCGTTTCATGACCGAGAGCTCTCTCGTCCCGATCAGACCTCTCGTACGATTGGTGAGAGGCAGGCAGAGGGTGAGGACATCGAGCTGTGGGAGAAAGCGATCCAGTTCGTCAGGGCCGTAGATCTTGTCAAACTCAGGGAGTGTCCGGGGAGCGCTTGCCAGTCCCAGGGTGCGCATGCCGAAGGCTCGCGCCCTGTTTGCAACCACACAGCCGATCGAACCCGTTCCGGCAATCCCCATCGTTCGGCCGCACAGAAACTCTACCTCCAGCGCCTTCCACGTGTGAGATACCTGCAGCGCATGCACATCGGACAGCCGCTGCGTTTGCGCAAGCAAATGGCCCATGACGTATTCCGCAATCTGCTCTCCGAACGAGACGTCTGCACGAGTAAGCAATACGTCGGATGGGAGATCCGCGGCGGCAAGGAACCGGTCGACCCCGGCTGCAGTGACCTGGATCCAGCGGAGCCGTGCTGCGGACGCGAGCAGCTCCGCGGGGAAGCTGATCGAGCCGAGGATGATGTCCGCCGAAGGGATTGCGCCGGCAACCTCGTGTTCGGTTTCACAGAATGTGTAGCGAGCGACGGCCGAGTCGCGCAATCTCGCGCGATAACGGGCGCTTGACTCACGAAGATAGACGAGCACCTTCAAGGGTTGGTTCATGCGTCCTCCGAGGGCAACAGCTTACGCACCCAGCGGCTGGAGTTCCATCCGAAGCTGCCATCGAGTTCGTGGGACGCACCGAGGCCACGAAATGCACACAGTCTCGTCATCGAAAGCCTCTACTTCGAGGACACAATAGCGATGAGGTGATTGGTGTGGACTACAAGCTGAATTACGTACGATTGCTCGTCGAGAACTACCGGGATTCGCTTCGCTTCTATCGAGACACGCTCAAGCTTCCCGTTCACCGTGGGGATTTGGAATCCAACTACGCAGAATTCGATACCTCTGGTATGCGACTTGCGCTGCTGCAGCGTTCGGAGATGGCGCGAGTCCTTGGGATGGAGAAGGAGAATGGAGAGGGCAGGAAGCACGTTGCACTCGCGTTCACGGTTCCGGATGTGGACGAAGCCTTTCGTGACCTCAAGTCGAACGGCGTCAAGTTCGCGATGGCGCCCCGCACACACGAGGATTGGAAGCTGCGCACCGCCCACTTCGAAGATCCAGATGGGAACCTGCTCGAAATCAACCAGCGGCTTGCCTAACCTGTGTGGAAAATGTGTCGAGAGCGATCCCGCGGGTTATGCTCCTGTATGCCCGCTGTAAGGCTGCGAGCGATTGTGCCCGGGCCTGAGCGGCTGGAAGGAGTTCGTATTGACCTCAATCACTGTGGTTTACGACAATCATGCCAGCGGTGAACTGCGCGCCGGTTGGGGGTTTTCTGCGTATGTTCGCACCGAAGGCGCAACGGTCCTCCTCGATGTCGGTGCGGACAAGCTTGTGTTCGAGCACAACGCGCGAGCGCTCGGCGTGCCGCTCGATAGCATCGTAGCCTTGGTCGTGTCGCACGACCATTGCGATCACATGGGCGCCATGTCGTCCGCCTTCCACAAAGGTCTTGCTTTCTACGTCCCCAAGGCCGTATCGAAGCGATACGAGCGCATTGGCAAAGGCGGGATTCACTTCCACGCGGTCAAGGATCCGGTTGACATCGTTCCCGGAGTGCGCAGCATCGGTCAGATGGGGAAGCAGATCCCCGAGCAAGCCCTGCTTGTAGACGGAGCGAGTGGCCCCGCGCTGATCACAGGGTGTGCGCACATGGGCATTGAGCATCTTGTCGCGCGCGCAACCGAACTTGCCGGTGCGCCGCTCGATCTTGTGCTCGGAGGGTTCCACCTATTCAACAAGCGCATCGAGGAAGTTGAGCGGACGATTGGAGCACTCGATACCTATCAGGTCAACCGCATCGCGCCGTGCCACTGCACGGGAGATGAAGCCATTGCCGCGTTCCAAGATGCGCTCGGCGACCGATATGTCCCTGTCGAGGTCGGAACCCGGATTGTCGTGTAGGGAACAGCTCGTGTTTTGACGAGCGCTACGCGAGATGACCGATCCTCCGCGAAACTCATGAGTTGTCGGCGTGCCGCGCGAACGCCATGATAGGTCCATGGACTCGAAGGAGGTCATGATGAAAGCTACGTATATGGTCCTCGGTACACTGGCTGCGCTGTTGCTGCTATCAGTTGCTGCGGCCTCGCAGATGCCCGATGCCGTGTCTCTAGGTCGGCTCGATTCTCCGATGGGAACGCTTGCGGCGAGCGGGGAACTCCAATATCCAGGTGAACTCGATTGGTACACGTTCGAGGTTCTCGAAGCGACGACTGTACAAGTATTTGCCGAAGGAACCGGTGGCGCGGAGTCCATTCGAGCGTTGCTGTTCGATGCCGATTTCGACTTCCTCGGACACGCCGAAAATCAACGGATTGCCGCCGATCTCGCGCCCGGCCTCTACTCGATCCGAATTGACAGTGTGGAGAACGAGACGAGGCGCTACGCGCTGGTCATCTCCAATGGCGTCGAAGTTGAATCCAACGACGGTCTCCTCGAAGCAACAGCTTTGGGTGAAATTGACGATCGGGTCCGCATTCAAGGGGCGATCCATCCGGTCGGCGACGCCGACTTCTATCGCTTTGAGATACCGGCCGAAGGGTTGGCCTCGAGCGCACTCCTCCTCGAAACGGACGGCCCACACCTCGACGATTCGATACTTGTGCTGTACGAATTCTCGGAAAGCCTCGACCGGTACGTGCCGATCGCTGTAGATGATGACTCGGGAGATGGATACTGGAGCCGGCTGTTGGTGAAACCGAACCCCGGAGTGCGGTACGCTGTTCGCATCGAAGAGACTGGCATCCCGCTCGTTGGGATTGGCGACTACAGCCTGAACGTCTCGCCCATCGAGTTGCACGTCGATGTGGAGCCGAACGACGCCGCGGAGACGGCCACTTTGTTGGTGATGAACGACGATTCCAAGCGATGGGAAACCAGTGGAGTGCTCTACGAGGACGATGCGGTCGATGTCTACCAACTCTCGTTGGACGTAGGAGCATTGCTCGAGATTCGGACTGCTGCGCAAGCCGTGGAAGGAGACTTCGACACGGTGCTTACGCTGCGCAATCCGGAGGGAGCGATACTTGCGGAGAACGATGACACAGGAGCCTCCCTTTGGAGCGCGCTATCGATCTCGGTTGAGCCTGGCGACTACTACATCTCTGTGCGGGCGGCCGCCGGTGGTGGAATGTTGTTGCCGTATCGACTGGAAGTCGCCCAGAAGGATGTTCGCACGTTGAGCGAAGTGGAGCCCAACGACACCAATGTCGATGTGCAGCCGTTGGACTGGAGATCGGGCGAAGTGCTCGTGATGGAAGCCGAAATCAGCGAGGGTGGCGACATCGACTCCTTTGCGTTAACGCTAGATGTGGCGACACATCTCCTGGTTGAAACCGGTCCTGGCGAATCCATGATGAGTGCAGATACGGTACTCACGATCTACGATGAGGATTTCCAGGAAGTCGCAGCCAACGATGACTTCGAGGGGTCGTGGAGCCGGGTCGAGGAGATGCTGCCTTCCGGGACCTATTTCATTGTGGTCGAGGGCTACTTCTCAGATGACGCATTCGACTACACGCTGCTCATCTCCAGCCGATAGGCGACGATCTCACACCTCGCAATGGACGGGAACCGGAGCGAGTCGTGGCTATCGCTCCGGTTCGCATCCGAAGGAGGACGACTCCGGCGTCCCGAGCACGAATGTCCAGCTAAAGGTGTCGGTGACCTGAGTCCCCGGTATCAGGCTGACGGCTGAAGCCGCGAATGGCTCGAGAATCAGCGCGTTGTTCGGATGGACGGCAATCTCACCTGTGCCTTTGTGGGCATAGAAGGAGATGCCGGAGGGGAAGCGCAGCTTGGCGTCGAGCAGATTGCCGAAATCCTCGAGGTCGAGTGTAACCCCCAACGCGCCGATGATCTTCCCGTCCACATCGATCGGTGCGGTAGGCACCATCGGCTTCCGGCCGGAGGAGCGGCTGAAAGGACCGTGCTGGTGAGAGCTGCTCCCAGAAGCGGGAGGGCGGCGCGTTGAGATGATGCGGCAAAGCTCGAGGGATGGCCTAGACTAGCATGGAAGCCAGTTGGCGTGCTACAACGGCCAACATGAAGAAGTCAAGGACTCGAAGTGCAATCTCGCCCATCGTACGCTTGCCGATGAAGCATCTTTCCTACCTCAAACGTCTCTGATTGCACGCAATGGCGCGAGGCAGTATCCCCCGCTTAGCAAAGCGTTGAGAAGGCGCTACTACGCGGCACCATCGATCCGATGCAGTAACAGCTGAACGATCTGCGCGGTTGCAGCTGAGCACTCGAGCGACACGTTCTCAACCGTGTCGCTGGGGCGATGCCAGTCCGAGAGCATGCCAACTTCATTGTGACTCTCGAACGTGAGCACACGAAGCCCGTGCTTTGCGCCGATCGCACCATCGGTGTAAGCGCCGCTCATCTGGACTTCGTGAGCACCGAGTTGCGGGTGTTCGACGGCAATCTCACGAACCGCACGAAGGAGTTCCGGATCGCTCTTTGCGGTCGTGAGGAAGGTTTCCTGTGAGAGATAGACTGGTACGCCATGGCTGCTGCCGATGTTGTCCAGTGTGAGCCAGATCCCGTTGCCGAGCTCTGCACGATGTCTGCACAAGAAGTCGTTGGCACCATAGCTCCCCACCTCCTCGCAACCGGTGAGCACGATCCAGACGGGAGTTTGAGACAGCGGTTGGCGCGCAAGACACTCAGCGATGGCCAACGCGACGGCGACTCCGGAAGCATTGTCGTTTGCCCCAGGCGAGTAGCGAGTGCAGTCCGCCTGGAGCATGAGTGCAAGCATACCGACCGCGATCCCCGTAGGCGCAAGCGCAATCCACCGAAGGATTGGCATAGGCAAGAGCAATGAAGTTGCCATCAAAAGGATCAGCAGGACGGCAAACCCCATGCCGATCGGTACGAGTCGTTCGAACGTCTTGACCCATCGATCGCCGGAAAAGACAAGCGGTGTTCGATGGGTATCCAGGTGCGCGACGAGTGCGACATGGGTTCTCGGACTGTCCAGGGAATCGACTTTCGCCCATACGTTCTGGCTTTCGGCCTTCGGGAGAATGGCGCGGATGGGATTGGCGCGGAATTGGAGTTCCAGCAGCATGGACGCGAGTGCGAGCAGTGCGAATCCGAGTCCGACGGCAGTCGAGAGAAGGCCTCCGAGCTGGAAGAGAGCTGCCGTGATCAGCATGCAGCTCCAGAAGACTGCAGCCGGCCACCATGCAGAGCGTGCACTTCGGAATCGCTCGACCTCGGGCTGCAACCCCATTGCCCGCAATTGCTCAAACCCGTAGGCCGCCGCCGCGGCCTCGTTCGGAGTCGTTGACCCACGTGCGCCAATACTTACAGCAAGCGCTTGGATGTGCTCCCTGATTCGATCCATAGAGAGATTGTCGTTGTCGCGCAGTCACGCGACAACCGCAATGCCGCGCCGTTGTCCGGGAAATGGGTCCCATGCTAGCATGCGCTGGGGTGAGTGCAATGAAAAAGATGAGAAAGCAGTTCGTGTTCTTCTCGGTGTTGGTGCTATTGACCCCTCTTGCATTTCCTAGACTCGCAGAAGGAGATACCCTCTCCTCCTGGCCGTTTCCCGACAATCCAAGGGCTGCGCTAGGTGTACCGGACACGGAGGGATTCGAAGACTACGTGATTACCCTGGATGCAACGGTGTTTGCGTTTGGAGGCATTGGACTCGATTTCGATGCCAATGCGCGACTCACCTGGGCTCCCTTCTTTGTGCGCAGCCGCACAGGACTGGCGGTGCTGCCAAACTTCGGAGCCCTCCAATCGTTTGAGGCCGGGATCGACTACCATGGGTGGACGTTGTTTGCGGATGTGAGCACGCAGATCGTGCCGTTGGAGTTTGCATCAACCGGACTATGGATCCACATCACGCCTCGCCCCTGGGTGCTTGGCGAGGTGCCCATCCTACGCATCGAAGGCCGATTGGGTGTCGGCCCGCAGTGGCGCCCTACGGGCGGCTTCACGTTTGACACGCTCGGAACTCTTGACGTGCGTGCGGGTCTGGAGATCCCCGTCTCGGACACCCGATCGTTTGACCTGGTTGTGGGAACCAACCTCGATACCGCTGCACGCTGGCCTGGTGGGTTCGATCTTGTGGATTGGACGTTCCACGTGGTTGCGGTCACGCAGATACCGTGGGTGGATGAACCCGACTCTGGCATGCTGTGCAGCGTCCGTGCATCACTCTTCCTCTTCCCGGCAATCGTAGCGTTCATTGATCTGCGTTTGGATCTAAGGATTGGGATGTTCTATGCGTACGCCTCGGCAGGAGCGGGCACAAACAGCTTCGGCTTAGAAGTGGGTGTTGAGATGTCCTGGGTTTCCGTTCCGTAGTCGGTGCTACGGGGGACCCAAAAGGTCCAGTCTCCGGTGCGGATTCTTCTGGTGGCCGCCGCGATCTGCCTTCGTTGCCCGCTTCCGTTGCGCAGCTCTGCGAGCCTCAGCGTCATTGCGAGGCCTCGCACGAACAGCGGAAGACCGTAGGAGTTTGGGGATGCGACGATTGAGCTTGCACGATCTGCGACGAGCGAATGCCGATCCTGTCCTGAGAACTCTGCTCGCAATCCGGATGCCGGATCGTGCGATCTGAACTTCGCAGCATACCCGACCGCAATGATACGCGGAGGACTGCAATCTCGGAGGGAGATTGTGGTAGCCGACATGGCGCCTGCTCACCGTTGCAACGTGCTATGCAGTCAAGGCAATGCAGAGCGTCCTCATTTGCGTGATGGGGGCTGTGATCTAGCGCGTGCTACGACATCCTCCGCATGCGGGTTCAACTTCGTGCGATCCCTTGAAGCAAGAACACAAGTGCAGTGCCTGCATACGTCAACGCCAACCCAAATTGGAGCTGCATGCGCCAGGTACGCGCTTGATCGACTGCGTACCGCGCTTCTCGGAATCCCCCAAGAGAGCGTAACCCAGTGTACCAAGCCATGCTCGCATCAAGCAACAGCAACGCGCCGTAGGCCACACCGACGATATGGACCGGCAGCGATGCCTGAAGGCCGGAGTCAAACCAAATCCCGAAAATCACCAGCACGGCGAGCAGCGTTCCTGCCGCTTGAATGCGCGGGAGCAGGATAATGAGCCGACGACGTTCTGGAAACGACTCGATCATCTCAAGTCGGTCGTACTTCCGGAAGTCGCGATAGACAACATGAGGAAGGAAACCGAGAACGAAGTAGAGTGCCCAGTAGATGAGCACAGTGTAGTCTGTCGCTTGAATCGACATCGAGCCTCCTGTCTGCTTGTGCTAGTGTAGCGCGTCGTGAACGATTCTCACGGAATCGGACGGAATCACTCCAAGATGCTCGGTATACTGGAACCCGGTGAGGAGGTTTCGGAATGAATCGCATGCGAATCAGCTTGGGCTTCGTCTGCATCGCGATCGTACTTTTGTCGGGATGTGGTGTCGAGACGGTCACGCTCACGCGAGATGATGGTGGGTGCATCGAGTCTGTAGGGCTGGGGGCACTGATCAGCATTCGGCTGGATGGGAACGCCTCGACCGGATATGCCTGGACGCGTGTAACCCCGGAGATCGTTCCAGGATTGCCGATCGAGATCCTCCAAGAAGGCGCGTACATCACCGATACAGGTATCCCAGGTTCCCCCGGCGTTTATGCGTTTGACTATCACGCCATGCAACGTGGCACAATCACGCTTGGCTTCGCCTACAAGCGCCCTTGGGAAGAAAGCGCCATCGATGCTTACACCGTCACGATTTGGGTTCAGTAGGCACTATGGGGCGAATTCCGATCTGATCTCCTGGTAGATATCGGAGATGTGCGAGCCGGTCCAGGCGCAGTTGCTGAAAAGGAGAATGCCGAGCCGTGCGAGCGGATCGTACGTGATCACGGTTCCGACCCCGGGATCAGCGCCGCCGTGGTGCCAGAGGATGCTTCCGTTATCCCTCGGACCTCCCTGCCAACAAAGCGCGCGGCCGAAGTGTTCGTTCCCAAGCATCAACTCCAGCGTCTCCGTCTGAAGGATTCTCGTGGGGCCGCAGCACCCGCCATTCGTGTAGATCGAAAGGAACCGCGCAAACTCGCCTACTGAGGTTCTCAAAAGCCCGTCGGATTTGATCGGAAGCTCATAAAGGCAATGGCGGAAGAGCGTGTTGGGTGCAGTGGCACCTGCACGTTCTCTCTCTTCGGGTAAGAACTCGATGGCTGCGCGTGCTTCTTGGTCATCCGGGATCCAGGAGTACAGCGCGGCGTGCCTGCCCTCTGGGACCGCCTCGAGGGCCCATGTGCTGTCAACCATGCCCAAGGCGTCGAACAAGTACTTCCTGCACGCGTCTTCGAAGGGCATCCTGGCAAATGACTCAACGACAAGGGCAAGGACACCGTATCCCACGTTGCTGTAGGGCCTCGGTGTCTCCGGCGGCGCTACGGTTCCCGGCGCCCAGGCATGGTAGCTCTCCTGACGCTCGAAGATCTCTCCACCCGGAGCGAGATGGCTTTCCAACCAGCGGAAGAGCGGCTCGGCACACACACCACATGCATAACTCTCGTCGTATGCCGGACCGTCCAGGATCGAGGAACGGTGCGCTAGCAACTGCCGGACCGTAATCTTGATCTTGGGGAATCTGGGATTTCTCACCTGGAACGGCAGAACGTCATTGACGTCCATATCGAGGCTGAACCCGTGCTCTTCCCAGAGCTTCATGACCAAAGTTGCGGTCAATGTTTTCGATACGGACGCGATATTCATGATCGTTTCCGGCGTCATGGCGATCTCGCTTTCCACATCTGCCCAACCGAAACCGGCCTGCCAAACCGTCCGATCGCCCCGTACAGCCGCGCAAGCGAGACCAGCGTGTGCTTGTGCCGAGAACAGCTCTGCGATGCGTTGCTCCAGGTTTCTCATCGGACTCCCTTCTTCCATCAGTGTGGCGCCGAGACGGAGTTGGTTCAAGCAGTTCTGCTTGTTCGAGATGATTGATGTGTCGGCAGTTGCTCGAATCCATACGCGAAACGGGGTGATTATCATGTCTGGAATACGAGGAACGGCTCTCCTCGGGCTGGGAGGGCTCCTGATGGTTTCTCTTGCCAGATGTTTTCTCTTGGTAGCTCGCCGGTCGTCCGACTTCACGGTCACGCCGCAACGGGAGCTGCTCCACTCACGGTGCAAGTGAGTGCGTTTGCAACCGTAGATCCTGAGGGCGACCCGCTTGCCTTTGGCTGGACGTTTGGCGATTCGGCAACCGGTCCGGGGGGCAGCGGCTTCCAAACCTACACCACGGCAGGCACGGACACGATTCAGCTTGCCGATACGGACGGCACCGGAGACTCCGCGACGGTCAGCAGATCGGTGCTTGTGACCGAATCCGAAAACGCGTTGCCAACCGCGAGCTTCAATACCTCGGCAACAACAGGGGCGGCACCCCTAAGCGTGGTGTTCAATGCAACAGGGTCCTTGGATCCCGACGGAAGCATCTCGGCATTCCTTTGGGGTTTCTGTGATGGCAGCTCCACGACGACGGTATTGGCAAATCATGCCTACACTCCTCAAGGCGCCTATATTCTAGCCCTTACGGTAACGGACAACGAAGGGGGAACTGACACCGCGACCAAGGCGATTCGGGTCACCGCACACGGAAGCCAAGTTCCGGTTGCCAGCTTCACGGCGGATCCGACAGCAGGTTCCCCAACGCTCAATGTCAACTTCGACGCCTCGGCATCGAGAGATCCCGACGGGTTCGATTGTCGCGTATCTGTGGGATTCCGGGATGGGAACACCGGTAGGGGCGAGACAATCTCGCACGCATATGCTACAAGCGGGACCTATGCCGCGGTGCTTACCGTGATCGATGACAACGGCACGCCGGCTTCCGAAGTGCCCACGATTAGGGTCTTTCATTGGACATGCAACCCCCCGCTGATCGAGATCCGGCAAATCTAGGACCTGATTGCGCGCGTGTGATGCAGGGCACACGCGCGCTTTCCTGTGCGTTGCCTGCAAGCCGAGTATAATCCTCTGCCGGAGTCTTGGATATGCTGAGACAGACCCGAGGTTGCGCAGTGGAGGTCTCTGACCGGTAAGGAGTCCATTCTTGAATTCCCTACGTGCGGTTTTCCGCTATGTGAAACGATACCGGCTAACGCTGACGCTCACCGTTGTCAGCATGCTCCTGCTGGTTGCGATACAACTGACAGCGCCGTGGATCGTTCGCACGATGGTTGCGACGGTTACGGATCCTGAAGCCGGGACGGAGGCATTGAGCTACGTCGCGATGCTTGCGTTGGCGGCACTGGGTGTGTATGGGATTCGCGCGTTGCTTCGTTTCGTTCGCAGCTACGCCGCACACGTTGCTGCATGGCACACTGTTGCTGACATCCGGCGCGACGTATACCGGCACTTGCAACGCCTCTCGCTTCGCTACTACGAGGACAAGCAAACGGGGCAACTCATGTCGCGTGTGGTCAATGACTCCAATCTTCTGGAGACACTTGTTGCGCATGCCATCCCGGACATTCTCGTCAACGTGCTGATGTTCGGCGGCGTTACCGCTGTGCTGATGAGCATGAGCTGGCAACTCGCACTGCTGAGCATGCTGCCCATCCCGCTCATTGTTCTTGCAATGCGCGGCTTTGCAAAGTATGTCCGCCCTGCCTTCCGTCAGCGGCAAGTCGAGTTGGGAGAATTGAACGCCGCGCTAAACGACAACATCACAGGCATTCGAGAGATTCAGGCATTCACTCGCGAACCTGACGAGGACGAACGTATCTGGGAACGCATCGTTCGGCACCGGGATTCGCTGTTGCGTGCGCTCAAGCTGATGGCCGTGTTTCATCCATCAGTGGAATTCACAGCCTCGCTTGGAACAATCGTACTCATCTACTTCGGAGGGCGTCTGGTTCTTGGAAACGCGCTGGCGTTGGCCGATCTTGTCGCCTACTTCCTGTACCTCGAACTGCTCTATCAGCCAGTCCGTGCGCTGAGCAATGTCTGGGAGAATATCCAGCAATCGCTGGCCGGTGCAGACCGAATCATGGAGGTCCTGGATCAGGAACCCGATGTTGCCGAAGTCGCGGATGCCATCGAGATCAAAGGGCGTGCAGAGGGAGAGATTGTGCTCAAGGACGTCAGCTTCCGCTACACTACCGGCGACATGGTGCTCCAAAACGTCGACTTGGATGTTCCCAAGGGGAGTGTCGTAGCACTTGTCGGCCCGACCGGCGTCGGGAAAACCACGCTTTCGATGCTGATTCCGAGGTTCTACGATGTGACCAAAGGTGCGATCCTGCTTGACGGGCAAGACGTAAGACATCTCACGCTCGAGAGCCTTCGCAGGCAAATCAGCATTGTGTTGCAGGAAGTGTTCCTGTTCCACGGCTCGGTACGCGACAACATCCTGTTCGGGCGACCCGGTGCAACGGATGAAGATGTAGTCGCAGCATCGCGCATCGCGAATGCAGAGGAGTTCATCGAGCAGTTACCCGAGGGCTACGACACCCTGATCGGAGAGCGAGGAGTCAAGCTCTCGGGTGGGCAGCGACAGCGCCTGGCCATCGCCCGAGCCGTATTACGGGATGCGCCGATCCTGATTCTGGACGAGGCAACGTCATCGGTGGATACCGAGACCGAACTCCTGATCCAACAAGCGTTGGAGCGGCTGATGGAAGGTCGGACAACGCTGGTCATTGCGCATCGGCTCTCGACGATTCGAAAAGCGAGCAAGATCATCGTGTTGCAGGAAGGCCGCATTGCCGAACAAGGAACGCACGAGGAACTCATGGCGATGGACGGCCTCTATCAGTATCTGAATCAGGTGCAGTCCGCCGAAGAACTGTGGGGGAGTGCGGTTCGGGGAAGCAAACGCGCCGCGTGAGTCGGACTCACACGGCGCGGCAATGAGATCTTCGTTGTCGTATTTCTCTAGAAGTCGACCTCGATGTTGATCTGTCCGAGTCCGACTTCGAGTTCGATCCTCTGCTTCCCGTCTGCAAGAACGACATCTGCGGACTGGCTGATCCATCCTCGTGTGCCACCGACCATGACCGGAAAGTCGTCGATATCGACCTCTCCGATTCCGACCTCGGCAGCAAGGATTGCGGACGTGCTCGGCACCAACCCGAGATGAATCTCTCCGATACCGGCCTCGGCGATTAGGTGATCGGCATCGATACCTTCAAGAGCGATGGAGCCGACGCCTGCGTTCACGAAGAGTGCGGTCGCACTCACATCTCGCACGTGTAGTTCCCCTACGCCTGCATCCAAGATGATCGTCTGCGCCCTATGGCCTACGACTGTGATTTCCCCGGCTCCGAGTTTGACCTTCAGATCGATTCCAGCGGGTACCCGGATCGTATACTCCACGAGTCCCGGGCCAATCGTCTCGATTGACGCTGACTCATCCGTGGTTTCTGTGGCGATCTCAAGCTCATGTAGCTTCTTCTCTTTCACCGTCTTGACGCCCTGCCACTCCACGAGCAGCGGCGATGCTTCCCCGACTTCGTACGAAGAAACCGCCACACTGCCGACGGTGTTGTTGACCACGAGCTCCGCATCCGCAGCCACTTCGAACGAGCCCTCCGTGGAAACGGTCACCTCGCGATTCCCTTGAGACCGTGCCTCATCATCTTCGCCACGAGTTTTGCCAGATCCGATGCCTCCGAAAGCGATCCCGAAGCTGACCGTGGGGCCTGAGAAATCGAGCGAAGGTACGGGGATTCCGATGGGGTCGCCGAATTCGGCGCCGTAGACCGAGATCAAGTAGCCAATCCGAAGCTCGAACCCCATCCATGGGAAGATCTCCGCAGCCATGCTCACATAGGGCTCCACGAAGCCGTGTGCATAGACGAGTTCTCGATACGTTGGCTCAGGAACGAGTCCCTGTGGATCCACCATGGGATAGAGGTAGCCATAGATGCCAAGGACGTTCGCCCCGCCCCCCAGCACTGCGCCCACCGTCAGGACAGATTCATCGTCTCCACCGATGGCTCGTCCCATGTCGAAACCGCCCCCCGCGGAAATGAGTTCCGCGTAGAGTTCATCGTTCTCTGAGAACGCCATCACGCCCCAGCCGATGCCGCCGAAGACGGGACCAGGAACTGCGCCACCGCGACCGTTTCCGCCTGCGCCGACGAGGAACCTGCCCATCGATGGGAGGCCGTTCTCCGACATGAACGTGTTGATGCCAGTCATGTCTGGGAAGAAGGCTCTTGTCATCGCACCGCCAAAACCGAAGCCTCGAGACACTCCTTGTGCCGAAACAAGATGCCCAATCGACAATAGAAGGACTAACGCAACTCCGATCGATCGCTTCATCTCTATCACCTCGTGTGCTTTCTCCCGTCGCAACGAGAAATGTTGAGACGTGGTCCATCCCACGCGCTGATCGCCAACGATAAGCCAAACACAATCCAGGCGACAATCTGCCGCCACTGTCGGATCGACGCCTGAGTTCTCACGTATGTACCCCAAAATCCCGAGAACGGTTCAATCCGCTGTCGCAGTGCATCGCTTTCGCTACAATAGGGGGCACAGCCCAACCACCGGAAGCCTGCGAGGTACAGATGAGATTCCCACAACCCTCGATGCGTAGAACAGCTACGGCGATGTTCGCGATCACATTCCTTGCCATCCCCATTGCGCTCCTGACGAGCACCCCCGTCTGGGTTGCTGCTCTCATCGCAGCAGGGCTTGGTTTGGGTTCGTTCACGTTGAGCTTCACCAAGATGCCCCGTGTCGGCGGGGCCCGCAATCTGGGGAAGGGCTTCGTCTGCGCAGCGCTCATTCTCGGGATCGTCCACTTCTCGGGAATGCTTGACGGATTCTATCATCGTTATGGCTGGTTGCTACTCGAGATGGATCGAAGCGTGCGTCCGTGCCAAGTCTCCCCCGGCGATCGATTGACCTATCACTTGGAGACAGAACACCCCGGTCCGCGTGCTGCCCTCCAACGGCGCTTCGAAGTGAACGGAGCATCCTGGCGCGGCGTCCTGATGTATGGGCGGTTGCCCTCGCTGAACGGCGAGGGATTTCTCCTGGACGGCACGCCGGTTGCGACACTGGATTCGGCAACCGAATCCCCCGTGTTCACTGTGATCTACGCAGAGCTCCCGGTGTACGAAATCAACCCAGGCTACTGGGAGTGGTCGACAACCTACCAAGAAGGCTGGGAGATTGTGGGCGTCATCACCAGTGATGGCATCCAGGATCGCGATCTTGAGCCAGGGGAACGCATCACGCTTGAGTACTCCGTGCGCATCCCCGAGGACCATCCGGAATGCAACGTTCGCAACGCGCTTGCCTCGCTGAGCTACCGGGATCCAAGCTGGGCCACCTACTACGTACAAGACCTGCGCTTCCGCTTCGAAGAAGCCGTATGGGTTGTTGAGAGCCCCTAGGGTAGAGGAGCAAAGCGGAACTGGAAGGGGAGCTTTGCGTACTCGTTACCCCCTACCCCTAGTCCTCTGGAAGTACGCCTCCAGCGTCATGCATCCCGGCGCCCCTTGCTCAAGAATATCCACGAGATGGATCACGCGAACCTCGCGGAAGTTGTGCTCTCGGTAGACATAGGCAGTAAGCGATCGCACATCGAACACGTTTGAGTAGGCCGTGTACCCCGGCTGATGAACACCATTCAGAATGGCACGGAAGTAGTCAACGGAAGGTGTCGATGTACCCAGCTCGAGATTCCGAAGGAGATTCGACGTGGTATCGAATCTCCAACAGGGGTACGTGCCCACCGAGTGGTCGGTGAGGTTGAAGTTCGTGATTGTGCGCGCTCCTCCCGATCGGCTGTAGAACGCGAGTTCTCCATCATGCGTTGTCGTGACGATGAGAGAGTCTCCGTTCCGATCGAGGTAGAGAAACTGCGCCATACCCTTGGAGCTATAGTCATAGCGCCGAATAAACGCTTCGACTTCATCGACGGTTTCGCAGTACTGGAGTACGAGGGTCGGCCAATCCGGCGGAGCATCCGCCAGCTCCTGGTGCCAGTTTAAGATGTGGCTGGTACCGGCTGCTGCGTCATAGCACAATCCGGCATCGTTCATGCCCCCCTGCATCCCGCCGCAGTCGAATCCCAGACACAGGACCGCATGATAGTTGCCGCGTGCTTCCAGGAACCAGATGTAGGGCACGTCATCATGGTCCTCACTATTCCCAAAGAGGACGGTATCATTCCCTGCGAACGAGAACACCGTGCAAGCGACTCCCACAGACGGCAACAGGACCAGGAAGCACAAGCTGGCGGACAACACTTGCCTGAGGGAACTGGGGTTCATGAAACGATCATACACTGCACGGTCGCTCGATCCAGGAGACGAGGCGAATCAACGGCTTTGGCGGATCATCCGATTCACCATCCAAACGGAAAGCCTGCGTGGGAGCGGCATGGGTTTTCGCTGTGCACGGGCAACGAGTCCGGATCGGAACACGCGGCCCGAACTGACAAGGGTCGCGAGCTCATCCAGTGCTGGGCGTATGCGCCAAGTGAATGGTTTCGCTTTCTCCAGGGGTTTGCCGTCGATGGGAGGCGTCCCGCCGAAGTTGAGTCCGCCTTGCCACGGCCATTCCATCCGCCTGCAGAAGTGTCCGATTGCGTGCAGAGAAGCCTGCTTGTGAATCGGTTCGAAGTAGCCCGAATGGCAGATGGCATAGACGCTGGGGGTACAGGCATGCAAGGCTTGGCACTGCTCGACCAGGGCGTGAAGCCAGGAGAGCGTCTTGTACGGAGGCAAGTCAAGGTACACCGGCGCTACGATGATGAGTGCGTCCGCGCTTTGCAGCATCGTAACGGATGCCTGCACGAGTGCTCCGTCGGCCTCTTGATCGGGTTGCGGATCCAGGGTGGCTATGCAGCACCTTTGCCCTCCAATCGTTTCCTCAGCGCGGAAACGATGGAGCGTGTATCGGAACGCACCCGAGGTGAGCCAGCAAACAGGGCGACGTTCATGATGCACGTTCCGTTTTTCGCAGCGCTTCCATCAGCTCCGCTTGTGCAATGACGCTCTCGGAGATCAGGACAGTCTCAGCGTGCGGGCAATCCAAGTTGACCGCATGTCGTTCGATCAACTGCTTGAAGGTCTGAGCTTCCTCCATGGCGTACTCAGCGATCCATCCGATGCCGAGAAGAGAGAACGGGGAAGCCATTCGTGAGGCATGGTGCATCTCTCGATGGCGGACCGCGAATTGATCGCCTGCCAAAGGCAAGAACCGATCGATAGCTCTCTTCAGGAGTGGATGGTGAACCCCCAAGAAGATTGGCGTTCCGAGAATGAGACGATGGCAAGTGTGAAGACCGGCAACGATACTCGTCATCGCATCATCCTGGATGCATCGCCCGGCCTTGCTACACGCGGCGCAACCCATCCATGCTCCGAACTCCAGAGACGTCAAGTCGACCCACTGCACACTGTCCCCACGTCCGCCGAGTTTGCGTTCGAGCAAGGCCTGCACGATGGGCTCATCGATTGCGTACAATACGACCGTGTTCATCGTGTGCCTCCCTCAGGCGCAGACCCTATTCCCGGCGCAGAGGCTAGCGCGACCGCTTCAGCCTGGCGACATGTTCTCGGAACCGCGCTTTGACTCAGCGCTCAGAGAGGTACATGTTGACGGAGCTGTGCCGATTCCAGGGCCAATCAACGCTTTCGCTCTACGGGTTTGGCAGCCCGTCTGTGCAGCGCGAATCCACATCAACGCGCTTGACCCAAGAATGCTGACAACGCGCCGCGCCGATGCGCCACTCCCTTCTGGGCTCGATCTCACGAGATGTAGTCGTGTCAGCCCGAATCGGAAGTTGGCGAGCTTTGAGGAAGGTGTATCAGAGAACACTCAACGAGCGATGAAGCGATAGGAAGCATGAGTTGCTCTGGGGAGGACGGATGGATGCAATTGAGCAGAGAGTCAGCATACTCAGGAAAGCTTTCAGGAAGGATGGTTTCGAGGTTCGTCTGCAGGACGAATGCATGGATCAGAATCGGATGGGAATCATCTTGCGCTACCGATCGGCGACCAACTTCGATACGGGCGAAGTCAAGAGAGCCTACTACGTCGAAGGCAGCCCGTATCAGAGGGGCTACCTCATGGGCTGGATGGCTGAGCCGGAGATCGCGCGGCTTGATTTCCTCTCCCCGGAGCACCCGAAGGACGACTACAAGAGCAATCCGGTGAGTCGAACCGAGGACAAGAAGAGCATCGGAGATTGCGTTTTGCTGTTTGACCTGAAGCACGGCACCGAGGAGAGCCATTTCGGCGACTGCGAAGACAAGTGGGTCAGGCTCACGCTGGGCAACAACATCGATTGAGCAAGTGCGTCGGCATGCTGGGAACGCTGTCGGCAACGCGGCAGATCTTCAACGCTCCTTGCTCATATGTACGACGGTCTGCGGATAGGGGATCTCGATGCCCTTCGCGTCGAAGACCTCCTTGACCTGTCGGGTGACATCAAACAAGACACCCCAGTAGTCTACGGCATTCACCCACAATCGCAGCTTCAGATTGACACTGGAATCCGCGAGTTCGCTGACCATTACCTCGGGTGCGGGATCCTCCAATACGCGTGGATCTGCATGCATCAGTCCCATGGCTGCCGAGAATGCATCTTCGATAGAATCCCCATATCCGATACCGACAGCAAGGTCGATGCGTCGCGTCTCGTATCCGTTGTAGTTGCGGATCACGCCACCGTAGATCTGCGCATTGGGGACCATCACCTTGACATTGTCCGGTGTTGCCAGCACGGACGTGAACAGCTGGATATCCATCACCGTCCCACTCACACCGCCGGCCTCCACGAAGTCACCGATCTTGAACGGGCGCAGCACGAGCAGCAACACGCCGGCCGCGAAGTTGGCCAGCGACCCTTGCAGTGCGAAGCCAATGGCGAATCCCACAGCACCCAGAACGGCCACGAATGATGTTGTCTCAATGCCGAATCGTGCCAACGTCGCGACGATCGCAAAGACGAGAATCGCAACATAAGCAATCTGCGTCACGAACCGCTGCAGCGCGATTGCCAGATTTGACCTAGCCAACCAGCTCTTAAGGAACGTTCGCACCAGCTTCGCTGCGATGTATCCAACGGCCAATACAATCAACGCACCCAGCGCGCGCATCCCAAATGCAACCATCTGATTCCACATGCTTGACCTCCTCCTACGCTTTCCATCCCAGTCTAGGGGAAGAAGCCGCGAGTCCGAAGGCGCGTCTATCGAAGCACGAACGATGTGCACTCCCGTGTCCCATGACGTTGGGACACGCATGTGTATGGATTGCATCAGTCCGGCAGTCCTACACGACACTGCATTTGGGTGAACGCAAAGATCTAGCAGATCCCTCTAGTTCTTATTGGAATCTGGCCGTATGGTGATCCTGGTGATGAACATGCGCAAACTTCTCGCAATGCTTCTTGTCCTCGAAGTCATGGCCCTCACCGCGCTGGCTATCGACACACTGGATGTGTACTTCATTGACGTCGGAGCCGGTGATGCGATTCTCGTCGACTTCGGTGGGTGGGAAGCTCTGCTTGACGCCGGGCGAGGGTACGCTACGACAAGCGCGTCTGTGCTAGATGCATTGAGGGAGCATGTGGAGGACGGCATCATAGAGCTGGCAATCCTAGGCCATCCCCACGCTGATCACTATGGCGGTTTCGGGGATGTGCTGGAAACCTACGAGATCTTGGAGTTCTGGCGAAGCAAGGATACTGAACCCGATACGCGAGGACCCACGTACGCGAAATTCGAGCAAGCACTGCGTGACGCGAAGCTTCGATTGAACGTCATGGAATGTGGTGAACGTCGCTACACACGAGGGCTTGAGTGGACCGTGCTTGGTCCCGACGTGCTTGACACCCACAGCAGCAATGACAACGAGAATTCGCTTGTCCTGCTCCTTACGTACGGCAAGACCCACTTTCTCTTTGTGGGGGATATCGAATGTGGGGGCGAAGCAACCGCCCAGAATCACGCGCTACCGAACGAGCATCTTGTACTCAAGGTCGCCCATCACGGCTCGGCCTCATCGACCTCTGAAGCGTTCTTGGATTGGGCAAATCCCCAATACGCTGTGATCTCCACCAGTTACGAAGACCCTCCGGCATGCTCTACACTGATTGCAAGGGGAATTCCCGATTACATGACCTCAACCCACGGTACGATCAGGATCTCTTCAGATGGTGTGCGCTTCGAGATTACCGGCGCTCGCTAGACGAATGACTGCCGGGGTATCCGATCTTGGCTGAAGGGCATCCACAGGATTCGCTCGCACTCTCCGAACGCGCTGTGCATCGCAATGTGTCGGAAGAAGGCCATGCCCCAGAAGAATTCCGCGAGCAACAAGACCTACCCAGCAGATCAGGATGCGCGGCAGTCCTCCATCCTCACAGAAGCTATTGACCTGTGGACAGGAACGCTCCTACACTGTGCATTTAGTCATCTGGAATCGGGAGTGAACATGATCACACGTACACCCGCATCGAGAATGAAACCTGGCTTCATCACGGCTGTTTCTCTTCTGGCGATCGTCGCATGGACTCTAACGGCGCTTGGCGCCGGTGAGCTTACCATGAGTGTGACAGCATGTGCTTACCCTCAACCTTGTCCGGGATCATCGTCACTTACGGTGGACGAAGGAGAAATGGTCCGGTATTGCTTCGTCATCACGAACACCGGAGATGGAGCCGTACTCGACGTGATGCTTGATGTTGATTTCGTGGGACCTGGCACTATGAACGCGGAACTGCAGATGTGGAAGTTTGGACTCACTGACGAGGATGGAGATACAGAGCTTGACGATCTAGCACCGGGGGCTTCCATAACTTTGCCGGATGACACGTGGTGCTGGAGAATGTGCGAGATTGGGCTGGGAACGTGTACGGCGATTGTCTCTGGAACGGATGCAGACTCCGGCAATCCAGTCTCGGATACAGATGCTGTGAACGTCACGGTCAACGCTCTGTCGTTTGAGCTTGCGATGGAGGTGACAGCTTGCCTGTTTCCTGGATCCTGTCCCGGCACGTCTCCGCTGACCGTCGACGAAGGTGACGCGGTCCGGTACTGCTTTGTCATTACGAACACCGGAGATGGAGCCATACTTGACGTAATGTTGGATGTTGACTTCGTGGGACCTGGCACTATGAACGCGGAACTGCAGATGTGGAAGCTCGGGCTCACTGACGAGGATGGAGATACAGAGCTCGACGATCTAGCACCAGGAGCTTCCATAGCTTTGCCGGGTGACACGTGGTGCTGGCAGATGGCAGAGTCAGGCGTAGGAACCTGTACCGTGACTGCATCCGGAAGCGAGTTCTGCAGCGGCGATCTTGTCTCGGATACGGACGTGGTGACCGTCACGGTCAACGATCTTGTCGCCCAACTCGAGATTTCCAAGACCGTCTGCGCGTCCCCGCCCTGCTGTCCCGGATCGAGCACAGCGACCGTCGATGAAGGAGACGACGTCTGTTACTGCTACGAAGTGACGAACACTGGAACGGCCGCCGCGCTGAACATCGGCGTAGTCGACGACAACGGCACACCCGGCTCCGCCGGCGACGACTTGTGCGTCTCCTTGTCAGGTGACTTCACGGACGAAGATGGCGACACATACCAGGACGATCTTGCACCGGGCGCCACGGTCTCCGGCAGCGAGATCGTTACGCTCAGCAGCCCCGGGACGGTCATGAACACCGCCTCGGTTTTCGGCAGCGACGCGACCTCCGGTGGCGACCTCTTCGACACCGATCTCGTCACCGTTACCGTCAATGACCGCGTGGCCGCCCTCGAGATCACTAAGACCGTCTGTACGTCTCCGCCCTGCTGTCCCGGGTCGAGCACAGCGACCGTCGATGAAGGAGACGACGTCTGTTACTGCTACGAGGTGACGAACACTGGAACGGCCGCCGCGCTGAACATCGGGGTAGTCGACGACAACGGCACGCCCGGTTCCGCCGGCGACGACTTGTGCGTCTCCTTGTCAGGTGACTTCACGGACGAAGACGGCGACACATACCAGGACGATCTTGCACCGGGCGCCACGGTCTCCGGAAGCGAGATTGTCACGCTCAGCAGCCCCGGGATGGTCACGAACATCGCCGCGGTCTTCGGCAGCGACGCGACCTCCGGTGGCGACCTCTTCGACACCGATTCCGTCACCGTTACCGTCAATGACCGCGTGGCCGCTCTCGAGATCACCAAGACCGTCTGTACGTCTCCGCCCTGCTGTCCCGGATCGAGCACAGCGACTGTCGATGAAGGAGACGACGTCTGCTACTGCTACGAGGTGACGAACACTGGAACGGCCGCCGCGCTGAACATCGGCGTAGTCGACGACAACGGCACGCCCGGCTCCCCGGGCGACGACTTGTGCGTCTCCTTGTCAGGTGACTTCACGGACGAAGACGGCGACACATACCACGACGATCTTGCACCGGGCGCCACGGTCTCCGGAAGCGCGATCGTCACGCTCAGCAGCCCCGGGATGGTTACGAACACTGCCACAGTCTTCGGCAGCGACGCGACCTCCGGTGGAGATCTCTCCGACACGGATTCCGTCACCGTTACCGTCAATGACCGCGTGGCTGCCCTCCAGATCACCAAGACCGTCTGTACGTCTCCGCCCTGCTGTCCCGGATCGAGCACAGCGACCGTCGACGAAGGAGACGACGTCTGTTACTGCTACGAGGTGACGAACACTGGAACGGCCGCCGCGCTGAACATCGGCGTAGTCGACGACAACGGCACACCCGGCTCCCCCGGCGACGACTTCGGCGTCTCCCTCTCAGGCGGTTTCACGGACGAAGACGGCGACACGTACCACGACGATCTTGCGCCCGGCGCTTCGGTCTCCGGCAGCGAGATTGTCACGCTCAGCAGCCCGGGGATGGTTACGAACACTGCCACAGTCTTCGGCAGCGACGCGACCTCCGGTGGAGATCTCTCCGACACGGATTCCGTCACCGTTACTGTCAATGACCTCGTAGCCGCCCTCGAGATCATCAAGACCGTCACGACCGTGCACGGATCATGCCCAGGATCGTCATCACTCACCGTCGATGAATGGGACACAGTCAAGTACTGCTACACGGTGACGAACACAGGGGACGCCGCAGCGCTGAACGTCCAAGTAATCGATGACAACGGCACACCCGCGGATGGCACCGACGACTTCCCAGTGACGCTTTCCGGGCTGACGGATGTGGACGCAGACACGATGACCGACGACTTGGTGCCGGGCGCGAGCGCTACGGGCACTGTGCAGGTCACCCTGTACGCGCCCGGATCGATTACCAACACAGCGAACGCGGACGGCCTGGACGGCACCTCCGGCGCCGCAGTATCGGACTCGGACTCTGTGACCGTGAACGTGAACGATCGAGTGGCTGAACTGGAGATCACCAAGACCGTCACGGCAGTGCCCGGCGCATGTCCTGGTTCGACATTACTCACCGTCGACGAGGGCGATACGGTCAAGTACTGCTACACGGTGAAGAACACAGGGGACGCCGCAGTGCTGAACATCCAAATGATCGATGACAACGGCACACCCGCGGACGGCACCGACGACTTCGCAGTGCCACTTACCGGGTTGACGGATGTGGACGCAGATACGATGACCGACGACTTGGCGCCGGGCGCGAGCGCTACGGGGACTGCGCAGGTCACGCTGTTCGCACCCGGATCGATTACCAACACAGCGAACGCGGACGGCCAGGATTACACCTCCGGCGGCGCAGTATCGGACTCGGATTCGGTCACCGTCACGGTGACCAACACGCCACCCGTGATCCATGATTGCCCAGGCGATCAGTACATTCCCAACCCGGCCAAGAAGCCAACGGTGATTGTCCACTGGACACCGCCGACGGCAACGGATTCATCAGGTGTCCCCCCCACACTTGTCTCGACGCAAGACCCGGGCGAAAGCTTCCCGGTAGGCTTGACCACGGTGACGTATACCGCGACGGACGCTCAGGGGAGCACCGACATGTGTTCGTTCGAGATTCTCGTCGAGAACTACCTCCCTCCAGTCGTAGAGATCCAAGTGCCTGGGGACGATGCGGCCTACTTTGTCGGAGAGGAGATCCTTGCGAAGTGGAACGTGACCAGCAACCTCGATCTTGCTTCGACTCAAGCGACAACCGAGAACGGCCAGCCGCTGGATACCAGTAAGGGAGGCAACTTCCGATTCCGTGTGGCGGCGACAGATAGTACTGGGCTGTCAACATCCAAGAGCGTGACTTGGACTGTCCTGTATCTCCTTCGTCCACCTGCCGGAGCAGATGAATGGACCGAGGAATGGTTGTGGATCGACAACGTCTTGCCGCCGAACGAGCGGATGATGATTGGATCTGTACCCATCAGCGGTGTCTATGTCTCAGGTAATCCGATCACAATCTCCTTCTCTCTCTGCGATGTGGACGGCCACGCGATACAGGACTGTGTCGCCATGCTGTCCGTTACGAAAGTGAGAGATCCTGAAGAGGACACGCCGTACAAAGACCTAACGGACATGATGTTGAAGCTCTACACCTTTCGTTATGACCGAGAACGAGGTGGGTATTTCTTCGAACTCCAGACCTTTGGCTACGAGCCTGGATACTACGATCTCTGGATTGCGGTGAACGCTGTGCTCCAGCAACGCCTCCGAATTCAGATGCTCGAACCCTAGACTGCAAGGATCACCCATGGGCAGGGAGCGGGGGGGAGCAGCATCACCCCTCGCTCCGCTCGCTCGGCGTCTCGAAATGCTGTAGGAAGATGCCATACCCTTCCGCTTCGAGCTTCTCCTTGGGCACGAAACGGAGCGCGGCCGAGTTGATGCAGTAGCGTTGCCCGGTAGGCGCCGGTCCGTCATCGAACAGGTGCCCAAGATGGGAGTCGGCGTACTTGCTACGAACTTCCCTGCGCAGGTAGCCCAATTTGTGGTCCTCGAGCACGACGATTGCATCCGGCGCAATAGGACGCATGAAGCTTGGCCAGCCTGTACCGGAGTCGTACTTGTCTCCAGAGAGGAAGAGCGGTTCCCCGGAGACGACGTCCACGTAGATCCCCTCCGCCTTCAGATCCCAGTACTCGTTCATGAATGGTCGCTCCGTGCCCTCGTCTTGGGTCACCGCGTATTGCAATGGCGTGAGTGTTTTCCTCAACGCCTCTTCGGAAGGCTTCACGAAGTCTCGCCATGACTGTGCGACATCCGGTGCAAGGGTGACCTCCTCCTGACCTTCCCAGGTCTCCTCGAGGAAACCCTCTCGACCCGATGCCCGTTTGTAGGCATTGTATTGAGCGGTGTATTTCTCGTAGTAGTTCTGATGGTACTCCTCTGCGGCGTAGAAGGTCTGGGCCGGGAGGACAAGCGTTGCGATCGGTGCATCGAAGACGCCAGACGCCTCCACGGCTTGCTTCGAGGCCTCAGCCAGCACGCGTTGCGCATCATCCTGATAGAAGATTGCCGTCGCATACTGACTGCCGCGATCGAAGAATTGCCCACTCTCATCCGTAGGATTAATGCTTCTCCAGAATTGCTCCAGCAGTTCCTGGTAACTGATCTGTGACGGATCGTACCGTACCAACACTGCCTCATAATGCCCTGTTGTCCCGGTCGATACCTCTTCATACGTTGGATTCTCGACATCCCCTCCGGTGTATCCCGAGATTGCCTCCATCACACCCGGCATCAGCTCAAAGGCTGATTCGATGCACCAGAAGCACCCTCCGGCGAAGATCGCTGTCCCGATTTCTGCTTGGCTTTCCATATCGGCCATCTCTCCTTCTTCGGGTGGGGCATTCTCTGACAGGTTGCCTGCCCACACCAGCACTGCAAGCGCCGCAAGCAATGCGGCAAGCAGACCGAAAACCCACACTTGGCTACGCTCTCCTTCCTTGCGGTTCACAATCATCCTCCTTCATTCCAGATCCAAGAGACACGACGTGTATGAACTGCGCATGTGGAAAGCGTGTGGTTTCCACGACGTTGTCCATCCGGTCATGTCAAGGTCTCGTGAGGTATGCATTTGCATGCACGCTGCGCGTACGGCCGCGGTGTGTGCTTGACATCAGAGGGGATGACCAGTACTATGCAGTGCGTAGTACGTGAAAAGGAGTAGTGGATGGCGCACTGGACCAGTCAGTTTCGAAGAGGGTACCTCGAGCTCTGCATTCTCAACCATCTCGCTCGGAAGGCAGATCACGGCTATCAGATCGTACTGAGGCTGAGGAAGCTAGGAGGCCTTGAAATACGTGAAAGCTCAGTCTATCCGGTACTCGCGCGATTGAGAAGCGATGGACATGTTGTTGTACACAAAGAACCCTCGCCCTCCGGCCCGCCACGAAGCGTCTTCAGCCTGTCTGACACGGGTCAAGAGCGGCTGCGAATCCTCAACGCGTATTGGGACACACTCACCGACTCAATCCACGCCCTTCGTTCCGAGGAGGCGTGAAAGCAGGAAGGGAAGCAATCATGAGCAAATCAGGACCAGCTCAACGAACCATCGACAGATACTTGAACCATGTGGCGCGTGCGCTTCGAGATGCTGACCCACTCGAACGACATGACATCCTTGACGGCCTTCGCGTACACATCGATGAAGCATTAGCCGAAAGAGGAGTGAGTAACCCGAGCGTCGGAGATGTTCGAGCCGTACTGGCAACCATGGACATTCCCGAAGCCTATCGTAGCGAAGTGTCGCGTGAACTCAAGAACGCCTCCAGACACGGGAGAATTGGGCGTACAGCCTTCGGTTTCTTTCTCGGAGCACTTGGCGCGTCCGCGCTCGCACTCATGCTCGGAGCTCTCCTCAGCAACGGAGCGATCCTGCGTGGTGGATTGATCCTGGCAGGCATGCTCGCGCTGTCCGCCCTCGTGTTTGGGCTCCTAGGATGGAAGGATCCCTACGGGAAAGCATCCGTGGTGGGCACAATCATAGCCCTCGCATGTGCACTCCTGTTCTTGCCAGTGCAGAAAGCTCCAACCCCATCGCAATCCCCAGATCCCGTCGTTGAAGCCATTCCATCGAGCGAATGAGAAAAGGGGACACAAACCTTATCTCTCCTGAAAGCCTGGAGTTAAGGTTTGTGTCCCCTCTCTTGACTGTTTCACGGGAACGCGTCATGCTGCAGACATGATGAAAGCGATAGGAGTCTTCGCGAGCGCGCTGTTTCTTGCTGCTGCCGCATGCATGCCCACGCTGGCCGAGGTTTCCGACGATACTCGAGCGGAACGGCTTCGTAGCGTGCTGACCATCGTCGGTGCAGGAACCGGTCTGGCTGCAGGAGCCGCCATCGGCATTGCGTTCAGCTCGGATGCCATCGGCACACCGCTCTCGGATGCGTTGCTGTTGACGCTTCCCGTAGCCGCTGTGGGTACGGCGACAGGCGCACTGGCCGGATACTGGATAGCCGATGTCGTTTTGAGGCACCCCCCCAAGCCCCTATTTGCGATCATTGAGGGTGGCGGCTTGGGCGCAGCAGCAGGAGCTTTCATCGGAGCACTCACTTTCGCTGCCAATCTCGCCATTGGCTACCACGTACTCGAGGTCCCTGACGGCTACTGGGGGGAGCCCCCGATTCCCATGCTGGGGATGGCCCTGGTTGCCGGTGGGTTCTGGGGCGGCGCCTTCGGCATGGTGGCCGGGGCGATCGTACTGCCCATGATCTCGCTCATTATGGGCTACTGATCTGACAGGGAACGATTGAGAGCCGATGTTCTCCACTAGACGCGAAGGACCCGATGACAGTCTGCCCAATGATTGCGTTCCTGATGGACTCGGAATTTGAGGGGTGCAAAGGGGTTGAGGAAGGCGGAAGCAGCGTGAGCGGCAGCTTCTCGATGCTTCTCTGTTCGCGGCGACTTCCCTCTTCCTCCGACGACTTGCCTGCGTGAGCCCTTCGCGAATCGTGTCCGACAGGGGGAATGGAGTTTCAGTTGTCTCTGCGATCCTAAGCTGCATCCTCCGGGAAAACGCACCGTTGGTTTTGAACGTATCCCGGCAATGATGGATACGTCAAAATGCCCTTTGTAACGAGGGTTACATTCAGAACTTAGGTCGGTTTGAGAGAGTCTTGCGAGCAATGCGCGCAAAACCGTGGGGTCGGGCCGACATCCTCATTGTCCGGATCGGCCGATCTACCGCACGCCCAAGTGGGAGATCGCGGCCGGACATTGATCCGTCAATACGGAGCGTGGCTCCAAATCGCGTCTCACAGACTGGACGGCTTACGCGTTGTGTGAAGCTCCGTTCTTTTGCTTCTGCAACAGGGGTAAGTCATCACAAGCTGTCTTCCCCGTTCCCGGAGACTGATAGCGGCAGTGTGGCAGGAAGTGTTGCGCAAACGGCTCCAGCTTCGCGGTCCAAGAGCATGAAGGTGACGTTGTTCCCGAGCTTGAGAAGACTGTGCCAATAGACCAGACCCGCTGCGATGGCGTCCGGCAGTGCTCGGTGATGCTCCATCCATATGCCAAGGTCCTCGGCAAGATGATTGAGTGCATACGATTCGCGTCCAGGGAATGCCTCCTTGGCCCAGGCAATCGAACTCATCCACTCGATCTGAGGAAGATCCTCTCCAATCCTGCGGATTCCTGCCTCAAAGAAACGCTGGTCAAACCGCGTGCTGCTGTGCGACACGGCGATCTGCTCTCCCAGGACGGCGCAGAATTCGGGGAGAACCTCGGATGCACCTCTCGCGGCGAGCACATCCTGCATCGGGATTCCGGTGAACGCGCACGCGCGCTCGAGTCGTTCCCTTGAGATTGCGGCGCTTGGGCAAATCAACGCGGAGTCCGATACGTCGGGCATGCCATCAACGAAGCGGCACCAAGCGATCTCGATGATCTCGTCCATCTCCGGACTCAGTCCCGTAGTCTCGACATCTACTGCGATGAACTCACACCTGGATCTGGCTACGGAGATCGGAACCGTAGTCTGCTCGCCGGAGGACAGCACGATCGCTTGTGGGGAAAACTCGAACTTCCACCCCAACGTATCGTCGACGTGTACGGTGAACCCTGCACGCTGGGAGCCGGCGTTCCGGATCTCCAAGTTCGCGATTCTCGAGGAGTCGGCGGGGATGTGGAGAGCATCGGCGATCAAGCGAAGGCAAGGCGCAAATCGAGCATTGGCGGGGGTTGGGGCGGTGCTGACAAGGTCCGATTGATTGTCGTCCGTGTCCACGAGTGCCCACGCTTCGCGGTTGCTGCGGAAAACACGACTCAGACTCTCTCCAGCCGATGGAGCATCCGCGGGGCCGCCCTCTGACAGAGAGGCATCTCCCCACGCAACAGCATCTACGGGATCTGTCGTAGTTGGGTCAGTGGAGAAGAGCGCGAGCGCGCCTGCGACATCGCTAGCACGGATTCGCGGACTGAGTACGATATCCGGACGGATCGCGTAGGTCCATTGATCCTCAGGACCGAGCGATAGCAAGAGGTATCCGTTCGGCTGGATTGAGAGCCCACTTCCGAGAGTCCGATGATTGAGGGGGGCATCCCATGCCGTTCTCCCTGCAGGGAAATAGCAGAGGCTCCATCCGTCCAACACGATAGCATGATCGGTCTGGTTGTACAGCTCGACGTACTCCGTTCCTACAACACAAACCTCGCTGATCACGACTTCCGCGGGGCGCTTGGCAGCAACTGTCGTAGCGCAAGTCATCACGAGAATGCACAGGATTGCCGCTGCAATGCCGACTGTGTGCCCATTTCCGGAGGGCTGTGTCTGCATCGCTCTGCTGTCCATGCTGTGTCTCCTGAAGCGCATGGTATGCCCAGTAGATGTAAGGAACGTCATGATACAAGGGTAAGTATACAGTAGATCCGAGTTCCTTTCCTCATCGGATGATGCCGATTCCCAGCCTCCCATCGATGAACTGCATGCCCCCACGCCAGCGAACGAAGGTACGCAGACGAAGTGGGTGTAGCCCTGCGTTCCCAGCCTCCTACTTGCGGATACGAATCGGGCCGTCACTCATCAAGTTGGAAGACCTCCTCGACGGTCACGCCAAAGGCTTGAGCGATCTTGAGTGCCAAGAATACCGAGGGCACGTACCGCCCTCGTTCCACCGTGTTGATCGTCTTCCTCGTGACGCTGACACGTTGAGCCAAATCCTCTTGCGTCCAGTCGTTGATGGCGCGGAAGACCTTCATCCGATTGCTGAGAGGCTTGGCAGTCATAGGGATCGATACATGAAGTAATACGCGGCCCGCTGTGCCCCCGCGCCGGCAACGATGGTCGTGAGGGCGATCATCACCGGATCGCACACAGAATAGAACGACGACGCAATCGCGAAGAAAAGCACCGTGACTGCCGATGCGATATACGCCGCTCTCCACGCCTTGGCATCAAGTAGCCGAAGTACCTCGTTGTCGAACGCAGCTTTGACCTCTTCATTCCCGCGGATCTTCCACGCAGCGCGAAACTGCATGGCGACACAGCCGAAGACACCCACTGCAGTCACAACCATCCCGACAAGCACTGCAACCCCAATCGGCTCGTGATTCAGCCCGCTCGTCCGGAAGAAGAACCGCACCAGCGAAAGCACAACGAAGACAGAGAAGCATGAAACGTACCACCCAAGGTATCGCAATCTCTCCCGATCCATTCGCTCGATTTCCGTGTCCATACAACGCCTCCCCACGCGACCGCCATCTTTCGCAGTGTAACGCGTAGTGCCCTTATTGTAACCTATACGTTATAGATCGTCTAGACACCCTTCAACGTTGCCTCTCGTGGCAATGGAGAACCCTGGCGTGACGCCCCCTTACGAAGGGGGCAGCCTTCTGCTGACTTGCGGAACGGAAACGTTCGAGAACCGTGTACGCGTGCCGATCGCTCTGTCTCGCGATATCGAGTCTTGGGGCTACAGAGGGCCACATCTTCCAACGGACATGCCAAAGGATCTGCCCCTGCAACTCACGGGCCGTCTGCTTCCGCCTGCGGCTCGACGCGCAGAAGCATGGCCTGGAAACGCTGGCCCGCAGCCGCGCCTGAGCCGGCAATCAGCAAGCCGCCATCGGAGAGCTCACGGAGCGCCTCAACCCTCACCTGCTTCCCTGTTGCGTGTGTCTGCTCCCATTGCACTTCTCCATCCGCATCCACGCAAACCAGGTAGATATCGTCTTGATCCTGGGAGCAGGCAGCGAATTGTGTTCCTGCAGCCACGAAACGGCCATCACTGGTCTCTGTCAGCGTATGCAGTGCGCTGATCATTTCCGGGTCGCCGTAGGTGCGCGTCCAGACTTCGCGACCGGTTGCCGTCAGCATCATCATGAAGGCTTGCAGCCTGCCCGTATCTTCCACGCGTGCACCGGCAATCAACAGCCAGCCGCCATCGAGTTGGAGCATGCTGTACCCCCTGCAACTGCCCTGGTCAAACGTGCGACTCCACATGATATCGCCGGTCTCATCCACCCTGACCAAGCGGATCGCATCCGCTGCGTTCGGGAATCCATAGACCGTGCTGAGCACGAGACAGCCTCCGGTGTCGGAGGGTACGGCATCGACCACGATGACATTGTCCTCGCTTGCATAGTCTCGTTCCCAGACCGTCTGACCATTGGACTGGACACGAGCGATGTATGGTCCCGTTCTTCCCTCGAGCCCGCCATAGCCTGGAGTCTCCGCATCTGCGATCACAGCATCGGGGTTCATCTGGTTGCCCACGACGAAGTAGTCGCCGTGGGATCCAACGAAGATGCGGGTTGCGAACTCCTCAAGCGCGTCCCCGTACACCCATTCGGAAAGGGTCTGGCCCGCGCGATCAACGCGAAGAACGTACATGTCAGAACCCACAGCACCGTACGCGTCCGACTTCCCGGCGAAGATGACATCGCCACTGGGCAGCAGGGTTGCATCTGCCGCGCTCTGTACCCCTTCCCAGTCGTACGATACAGGGTAGCTCAGACTCCCATCAGGCTGGATCCGAAAGACCACGATTCCCGCATCCGGTGGATCCAGCGACGAGACATTCGTACCGACAAGCCAGTACTCGTTCTCCATCTCGAGTACAGCACAGATATCAATCTCATCCTCATGTTCATACCATTGAATCGAAGGCACTGCAGCCCATCCAACCATCGAGAACCCGAGAACGCACAGCAAGGCAAGACTGCCAATCCGGCAACGAATGCTCATGAAGCCTCCTCTCGCGAAGACCAAACCTACAGCCACACTAGGCGCGCTTGAGGCCTCGGGCAACTTCTCTTGTGAATCAACGATCAGCCCAGGAGGACCGAAACCTGAGCAGATCGCCGGCAGCGCTTGTGCGTAGGCGGATGTCGAGCCTTCCAGACCGATCATCATCGAGCGCTGAGACGTCCAATGTGATGTAGATTACGCACGGCTCCGGGGAAGTAACGTCAAACAGCTGCCACGAATCCTCGTCAAATCTCACATTGAGCAATGCCCAACGTGCGTAGAAAACCGCCAAACGTCGTCTCGTCAAGACGATGGCTCCGCTGCCTCGCATACGTTTGAAACGATAGTGGCGACCTTGTTCACGGTAGTTGCGGAAAGTTACCGTGACCGGAATGCCTTCGTCACGGAGGGAGATGCCTTCAGCCTCCAACGTTCCCAGCCAGCGTTTTGGCACCCGCCCACGCCGCAGCAACCAATAGGACCACGTCTTGCGACTCATACACACAATCCATCTTATGCCAAATGTGTGAAGGAAGACAGTCCCTCTTCAGAACCCGGATTTGGGGACACAAACCTTAACTCCGCGGCAAGTCGAGTTAAGGTTTGTGTCCCCTTTTTCGCGTACAATCGCACCATGTCTGGTGGGATTGTTTTCGTACGGACCGCGCGATTCGATGCGGTGAAGTCGTTCTACTTGGAGCGGGTTGGGATGACGGTTTGGCTCGAACAGCCCGACATCAGTATTCTGCGGTTCGGCAATCTGCTTGTTGGATTCCAGAAGCATGAGACCGCAGACATCGATTTGCTGTTGACGTTCTACTACGATACGCGGGAGCAAGTTGATACGATGCACAAGAAGCTGAGCGATATCGCGACGACCGTCCCCAGAGAAAACACGAAATACCGCATCTACAACTTCTTTGGCGAAGACCCGGAAGGCCGCAGAGCCGAGTTCCAGTGCTTCCTCCATCCTGTTCCATCCATCAGCGACAGCCCAGTCGAAATCTAGGGAAGCACGAGTGGGATCGAACACGAGGGAATGGAGTTCGCGCTGTGTTGCTCTCCCGAGTTATTCCGCGATGGCAACATGGGGCCGATCTTCAGTGCTTCGTGCACACACTGCCGCCAGTTTGAAATCTGGGTTGAAGGACACAGGTTGGGCGAGCACCTGCTGCACGGCCTTCTCCGCGCACCCCCCCCCGATTGACGCTTGCTTTCACAGTCAAACGGGGAGCTGTGACTGGTCCTCCGATCCCTTCCGAAGGATTCGATACTCGCCGGTTTCGACATCCAAGTCGTAGATGTTGAAGTTCGTGTCGATGTCGAAACCGGGGTAGTGGGTGGCCAGGTTCACTGAACGCGATCCGGTTTTCGGATCGCTGCGAATGCGGTGGAACACGCCGCGATTCCAGACCAGCATACAAGCAGTATCACTGACCAATTGCCCTTCTCGTAAGACGCGATTCGGTTCGACTTCAAAGGAGCACACCCTTCCCAAGATCGGTGAGTAGAGATCCACGTATCGCTTGCCGGCCAACACCAGCAGATGGTCATCTTGGCTCGGATGCATGTACCACGGACGTCCTACTTCTCCGACAGAACCCGGCGAGATGGCGCCCGATTCGTGAATTACGCGATCAACAGCATCTACACGCGGAACCGATCGAGGTGGGAGTACGTCAAACGAAACGCCCGGCGTCTGCCGCAGCCTGGAAAGCTGCAGCACACGATACATCCCGTCCAATTGCTCGACAGCAGTCTGTGCGCACATGACACAGCGTACCACGAAGCGAGAAGGGAGGCCTACTTGCACGCACGACGGAGACGGAAGATGTGTGCTCCGCTCGCATCTTGGCAGCGGGCAAGCTTGTCGGCAAACTGGTTTCAGGAGGTGCCCTATGCCCGCCTGTTTGAGAAGCTTCGGTACCCTCGCAGTACTCCTGATCTGCCTTTCGCAACCTGCACTTGCGCGCAAACCCGCGTCGAGCGGCGGACCGTTCCCCACGATGGACGAGGCCCTGCGGAAACGCGGTTAGACGTATCCTTGGGCCTTCCCGTGCTCGATCGATGAGCCGACGATCGGCCCCAGCTCGCTGTGCTCGGGCCCGGACTTCCGGCGATCCATCTGCCCTTCGATCTGCCCCCAGACGCCGACGGGATCAACTTCGACTCGGCAGCCATGGGAGCCCCGCGCTTCTTCCATGAGCACGTGACGTGTACGGAGTCGTGAATCTTGATCGAGGAAACCGTGTCTCTTCCGGAGACGGGCACCTACGATGTTGTTGCCTGGTCCTCGGGGGAACAGACTGGCAAGCTTTGGGTCGCCATCGGAACACGTGAGCAATTTGGGCTTCGCGACCTCACTTCTTCCCCGTCATCATTCGCGACGCAAGAGCCTTTCATGAAGTCGCCGATCAGCCACATTGGCCACGAACCGTGGGCCGCATCGCCTTTGCTGCCCTTGCTGTGGGCCTCGTCGCCTGTATCGCCTTGAGGAACAGGTGACCGCGCGCCACGCGTGACCGGAATCTGCGGCAAATTGACGGGATTCAAGAGCACAATCCTGAGCCAATCAGAGGATTCCGGGCGCATCCCAGGAAGTCCTGCTGCGAGACCGTAGGACTGGATGCAAGCCTGGAGAAACTGTCTGAGCACAAGATGCAGTACCCGCCCCACCTACTCGTGATGCTTGAGGTGGAGCGTCTCCGGCATCGTCACCAGCAAGGGCATGCGGATGACAAGCTCAAGCCCGATGACGACCAGGAAGACATAGGCAGGCCCGATGTAATCCCAGATGAGGCCGGCCATTGTTGCTGCCACTGCAGCAAGCAACATGCGGAAGAATCGGCTGATACCGAGCCACCGTCCCATGTGTACCTTCGGGACGAGTTCGTAGGCCATTGCGCCGGCTGTTACTGACGAGATCGTGAAGAATCCCAGCAGTATGCCGGAGATGACCAGCATGGCCGAATTCCGAGCGAAGATGAGGACCACGCTGGACAGCCAAGACAGCGGGATGGTGACATAGAGCACGCGCTTTCGGCCGATGCGATCCGCAATGCGTCCGACGGGGATTCCGAGAAGGAGTGGCGTCAACGCGAACGCGGTGATCATCATCCCAAGGATCAGGCCGTCCGCCCCCTTGATCTCATGGGCAAAGGGTTGGGCAAACGGGATCACCATGCCCATTGGCAGGAATCCGATGGCATCGATGATCAGCCATCGCACCAGCTTCTCGCTGCCGTGAAACACGGCGCGAAGATCGTGGAACACACCCGCGGATGACTTCTTTGGCGATCCCCATTGGCAATCGGGCAACCAGAAGTAGATGAGTGCAAACGTCCCCAGTGTCCCGGCCAGCGCGACAAAGAAGAGCGGCCGAATCCCACCAAGGTTAGGGCCGCCAAAGCGGACTACGAGTGCAACAGCCAGCAAGGGAGCAAGCATCCCGAGTACACCTGCAGCCAAGGTTTCGCATAAGCTCATGGCTGTGGCGCGATCTTCGCTACGGATGGAGTTGCCGCAGATTGTCGAGCACCCTTGCCCACTGAGTGCTTGACCAAGCCAGTAGGCGATCATTGCCAGCATCGCAACCGGCCAGACCTGAGCTACACCATAGGCCAGATAGGAAAGCGCCAGTAGGCCAATGCCGATTAGATAGAGTTGCTTGACGCCGCGGCGATCGATAATCCAGCCAATGAAAGGCGCAGCGATCCCAGCGATGGCCATCCCTACGCTGTTGACCAAACCAAGCTGCGTGGCCGAAGCGCCAAGATCGAGAGTATAGATGGACAAGTAAGGGGCAACGAGGTTGTAGAGGAACATCGCCAGAGACGATCGGAGTGCGGTGAGGAGCCACTGGCGTGGCTGACGGCTGACGAAGGAAACAGCTGACCGGATCGCTGCGGTAAAACGCTTGGCAAGCTGGGTTTTCGTGGTGAGATCGCTTCCTCTCTTGCTCGAAACTGCGCGAAAGAATAGTCGGTCTGCGCGGCGAAATCCACGTGTGGGTCAAGTGCTTCCACTCGCGGCTGTTCTTCGCATGAGATGTAACGTGCGTCCGAGCCGCTCGCAGACAGCCCGCTGGTGTCGGATTACGGGGCCGACACCGGCGGCCCGCCGATGCCGAGGTGTTGGTGCTCTGCCCATAGCGAACCGGCACTCGATGCACGTTCAACTCCTGCCCGGCTCTGGAGTTCACGCATTCCAAGGCCTACACTTCGCGCAAGGAGGCGATGACGTGAACATCGGAATTATCATCTGTGATCGATATCGGTCCTGTGCTGGGGGAAAGTGCTTCCGTGCGATGCGCGAGCGGACGGGGGGATTTGCCAGATACCCAGAGCACGAGCCGCTGGAGATTGTTGGATACTCATCGTGCAACGGGTGTCCCGGCGGGAATGTGGAGTACGTCCCGGATGAGATGATCAAGAACGGTGTGGAGGTCATTCACTTGGCCACTGGATTGGTGGTTGGCTATCCGCCGTGTCCACGGCAGACGTATTTCAAGGCGTACATCGAATCCAAGTATGGGATTCCCGTGGTCATCGGCACGCATCCCATTCCGCAGAAGTACTACACCGTACACAAGAATCTTCCCTCGTGGTCAGGGATGGAGGGTTTGGACGACTTGCTTGCCACGGAGGAGATTCGCAAGGCGTACGACTAATCGCTGCGAACCCTGGGCTCCTTTCGAGAATCCTGCGGGTCGATCTGTCGCTGGGAATGGCGCCTCAAGCGCGGGGCTTTCGCGCAGGGCAACTGCGGAGATCGCAGCCAACGAGTTCAGTCCTCCATCGCTCGAATTGCAGCTTGTGAGCTACTTCGGGAAATCGAGAAGGAGACTGCCCAGCCAGAAGGCGACGGCTCCCAGGAGCGCGGCCAACGCTGCGATCTCGGCGACCATGACCGTCTTGCCGAACCGCTGAAGCGGAAGGTACCGAGCGAACGCACGATCTCGGGTCTCCGAGGAAAACAGGTCTGTCAAACGCACGGTGTGCCGTCCGCGTGCAAGCTCTGCCGTGAGGTCCGTACGAACGGCCTCGCCGAACTGTGACATGAAATACGTGTAGGCAACGCAGTTCTCGAGATCATAGGCGGTGGAGTACATGGTGTAGGACTGCCCGAGCCCGTAGGCCCCCTCCCGATGAACGATGTCGAGCGCTCGGGTGATCTCCGCAGCGTCTAGCATGTTCTCATCCACGCTCTCCGTGAGCGTGGCGACGGCATCGTCGTAGCGGACGAACGCATCGCGTCCCACGTATTGTGTGGAATCGGAGAGGTTGAATGTCGACGCAACGAACACATCTGCATGGGCATCTTTGCGTGTCACTGCAAGCTCGCCATCCGGGCCGGGACCGATTACGGCGGCAGCGCCCGAAGCATCGGCGAACATGATCTGAAACCACATCGCCTCGGCATCGAACTGGTAGGCATACTCGATTGCGTCATCCACGTTGACACAAGTTGCGAGCAATCGATCGAAGTACTCATCCCGTCCGCGCCGGTACGGTCGTTCTGGATGCGGTAGGAGTTCGACGTTCGGCACGGCCGTCAAGCCATAGGCAAGACCCTGATCGTTCATCCCAGCTTGATAGCTGTTTCGCGTGCCTTGCCAGAGCCATCCCAAGTGCATTCGACCGTAGGTGCCATTGACGCCGGGAAAGAAGAACATCACTGCGCTTTCCGGATCGATCTCTAACGGATGCCCCATACCCGCATCCTCGCTGTCTCCGAACCACACGGCGCGTCCGTCCGTCGCCATGAAGTTGGTGCAGGCAAGTGCCGGGATGCAAGCTGCCAGCAAGATCCAAAGCGTGCACACGGTCGTTCGTTTCATGAACGCATTGTACGTAACGGCGAGCCTGCGTCCGAACCTCGCACTGGGACGCGGGCCGGTGGCGCCTTTCACGTCAGGCTTCACGCCGGAGTCGGCGAACTCAGACATGCTTCAATACGCGCTCGAATCGGTAGATTGTCTACCTCTGCTTCGAACTCCGTGCCTCCCGGATGGACGGACAGCCGGGTTGAGCGTCTCGACTTTTCGTCGCGTTTACCCAGCGGTGCAAACGCTCACGGCCGGAATCCAGCGCGTGCGACGATCTTGCGCATCTTCACGGGGCTCAGAAGCGCAAGGTGTCAAACCACTCACGTGCTTGGAGTTCGTTTGACAGGATGAGCACTTGCGAGCCCGGCTTCATGCAGGCAGCAAACACGACGCGGATGTCGTCGGCGTGCGGATGTGGGTGCAACGGGTCGACGAAGAACACGATAACCTGACATCGCCCTGTCAGGATCTCCGCGGCAATCTCGAGATCTCCGCCGTAGGGACCGGATTGACACGGCTTCACCTTCTCGCTCAGCTTGTGGCAGCGCTTCTTGATCTCTGCGCCCGTTGTCCCTGTCGTGATAATCCTGCGGAACCCCTCAAGCTCACGCTCGTACTGGGTTGCGAAGTCAACCATCCGGGACTTCATCTCGTCGTGAGCGATGAGCCCAATCGTCACTTCCTTGCGTGCAGCAGGGTTCGCTGCATTCCATGAGCCATCCTCCCGGGCATCGATCCGTACCCGCCTGCACGGACTACCGTCGAGTTCTCCCTGAATGGATCGAGGCCACAATCTCCCGGGGACGTCATCTTCAGCCGTTCCGAGCTCAATGACGAGCGGATGGACATTCTGCGGATTCCGTCGAACATCGCGATCCGCTTCCTCTTCCGCCCAACGCAGAACCGACGTCTTGTTCATGTACTTCTTGGCGAAGCAAAGGTCGGACAGCCGGATGAGCGCCAGATTGTGGCTGCTGGCCATGTGAGGAGTTGCCGCACTGAGGAAGGGCCACAGCAATTCGCACTGATGATGGATCACCAGGTTCGCAAGCAACTCGAGGCCGCCCTCTGAGCGCGAGGGAAGCGCCGTAGAGTTCCTTCTCAAGAATCTACGAACTTCTGCATGATTTCGAAGTTCAGCTGCCAGTCTTCCTCTCAGCGCGCGGTGATGGGAAGCAGGGGCATCGGACCGGCTGCATGTACTTGCTCCAAGAATGATCCGCCTGAACGTCCCGCCTGTGAAGACGAAGTGCAGCTTCTCCAAGTGCGTTCGATACTTCCGGAATAACTCACCGAACGTCTCAAGCAACTCGATATGCTTCTCCGGACTATCGTGGCTCGCCAAAACGCCAACCAGTGTCTTGGTTTCCTCTTCAGTTCCCTGTTGCGCAACCATGGTTCCTCCTTATCTCCGTGTTGCCTCGCCATGACGGGTCTGACGCTTGCCGGCGAAGAGCATCAAGAGGATCGTTGATCGTTGGCTGCATTGCAACCCGTCATCATATGTTGTCCTTACTGCGAGAATTTCGACGCAGCAACCTCCGCGTGCATTGACACCTCTGGGATCTGGGTAGCCTCTCGCAGATCCGGAGTTGACAGAGCTGCACGACTTCCTCCAGTATCGATGCGTGGAGCGCAGATCCATGGCGGCCCAGCCCGCCGACCGCGAGATTGTGCTCAAGACACCGCTGAACGGGAACTGGAGCAGATGTCCCGAGTCCCCGAGGAAAAGGAGCGTGCCATGTCCAGAAACCATCCGTTCATCGTCATTACCGTTGTGATTGCCTGCCTACTCCTTGTCCTTCCCTTGTGCGGCATCGCTTCGAGTGACGACACATCTGACACACCCACCGCAGATCCGGGAGACACGATCGCAACCGCAGAGACCGCTGAACTCCCAGCGAATTGTGAGGAGGCCATCGAGCCTGGTACAGACGTTGATGTCTATGCATTCTCCATTGGTGAGATCTCGGAGGTGAACATCGATGTCGATGGCGTGTCCCTTGGCAATCTGGATGCGCTTCTGACGTTGATGGACAGTGCTGGCGAAACGCTGCTGTCGGCAGACGACGTCAGAGGAATTGACCCGTACATCGGAGTCCTGCTTCCTGCAGGACACTACTTCGTGGCAGTGGGGAGCTACTACGACAACCGTCCCGGGGCGTACAACCTGAAGATTTGGGCCGATCCGATCGTCGAGGGCGAGCTTCCGTTTACCGGCGAAGGGACCCTCGGCCCTGGAGTCATCGACACATACGCTTTCCAAGTTGAGGTGACATCCTACATTGTGTTCGACGTAGACGCGTATGGCATCGGCGGGAACCTGGATGCCAAGCTCTGGTTGTATGATGAGTCGCTTGCGGAGATCGACTGGAACGATGACCACAATGGATATGATCCCTACCTCGGGAAGCAGCTTGCCCCCGGGCGTTACTACATTCTGCTGCGACAAGTTGCGGCCTCGGAAGGCCCGTACACCCTGTCGGTCGGAACCGAGGAAGGCACCGAGGCTGCAGAGACCGCGCCAATCCTCGATCCGAGCGAGGCACGCACGATCGTGTTGCCCTTCTCTGAGGCGGCAAGGATCGAGTCAGCTGGGGATGTCGGTTTCTTCAGATTTGAGCTCCTCGAACGGAGCACGGTTCGGATTGATGTAGACGCCGACACCCTGGGATCTTCACTCGACGCAATGCTTCACCTCTACGACGAAGCAGGCACGGAGATCGCAGTTAGCGACGATGTGGACGGTCGCGACCCCGAGATCACCCGGGAGCTTGAACTCGGAGTGTACCTGGTTCGCGTTGTCGGGTACGCTGGCACTTCGGCTGGCCCGTACGAGCTGCATATTGCTGTGGAATAGACACAGCGTTCATACCGACGGAGCAAGGATTGGAGTTGCTAGCCTGGACATGCGCTCGGAGCAGCTGCGCGCAACGAGCCTCCGTTCGTCGGTGCAGATCCACGTTCGCTCGCCGGGAAGGGACTCGCGACTCGCACGACAACAGCCTCTCCGGGTTGCTTCGCAGACTCCTACAGAAGCTTATCGGAGCCGCTGTAAACTTCCTCGACTGACAGCGCGGCCGCGGCGTGGCCGGGGTGCTGGTCCGGATTCCATGCCTTCATCGAATCGTAGATGGGGCCGCTGGTGTGATAGCCCATCGTTCCTTTGATCTGATACGTCTTGTTGTCCTCGGTGATGAAGAGAAGAGCGCCGTTGCTCCCCCCGAGAAGGTTGTGTCTCGTTTTGTCGAAGTAGTTGTCGGCAACCACGATCGTGCTGTCGTCATAGCGCGCGATGCACGTTACGTAAATCACGTTGGGTACAGCTTCCGAGTTTGCCGTTGCGAAGACGGCGGGCCCTTTCCGCTTTTCCCATGCAGCTTTCACTTTCTCCGGCAGTTTTGGCATCAGCTGATCTCCTTCACGATGTAGTATCAACATCAGTATCGCGGATATGGACTACGTGCGCATGCTGCATCCTGGAGCAGACATGCCTTGGCGCAGAGGATCTCAGACGCGGATGACAGCCCGCGCATCACGCCCTCAAGGCTCAGGGGCCAACGTCTGCCGCCATGCTGTGTAGGGCACCTGTCCCCGCTTCCCATGAGGGAGAGTCGGCATCGCTTCGTTCTTGAAGGAACCGCATGCAGTTCGGCACCGCGACCGTACAGGAAGATGCATTGTGCCGGGCACGTTGGGGAATGCCGCTGACACCCCCGGGAGGATTTGGCTCTCGAGCGGGCCTGCCCGATTCCCTGCCCCC
>Ga0272441_10000534_pt1 | contig 86744 bp, 77 predicted proteins | sample SSMProp6N_FD_193582 | JGI IMG/M metagenome (GOLD analysis project Ga0272441, IMG submission 193582) | Marine sediment archaeal communities from Little Sippewissett salt marsh, Falmouth, MA, United States - SSM-Prop-6N | ecosystem: Environmental > Aquatic > Marine > Wetlands > Sediment ... | reverse complement strand
TCAGACCTTTGAAGACCCCAAAACGGTCCTGCCCGAGGGACATCCCTTCGGCCACTGGGACGTGTTCAGCCAGTCCATCGCCACGGACATCAATCAGGCCTACTGGAGCAACGTGCAGGTGAAGTCCATGGCGGATGTGCTGTATCCCTGTCACGGACCGGGATTTCACGAGAAGACGGAACAGTACCTTCCCGCATCCATGAAAAAATAGGATTTTCCGTGCCATCCCTGCGGTCCGCCGGTGGCGGTCCCGGGATGGCGATGAGCAGGGAAGACGAACATGTCGTGATGACCGGCTGCGGCCGGCATTGCGAATAACCATGGAGGTAGTTTTATGGATACGTCACGTATCGGAATTATGGTTGTATTTGTCGTCATTTATCTCGCGGCGTTGATTTTAATTGGATTAATAACAAAAAAATGGGTCAAAGAGTCATCGGGATATCTGGTGGCGGGACGAGGCATCGGGACGCTTACCATGGGCGTTGCCCTTGTCTCCATTATCGCGGCGGGGACCACCTTCTCCGGTGCAACGGGACTGGGATTCACAGTCGGTATGCCCGGGGCCATCTGGTCTTTCAGCTGGGCATTTTCGGCCTTATTGTGTGCCATGTTTTTTGCCCGATTAAGCAGGGCAACGGGGTGCTACAGTATTGCCGAATGGATCGGCGTCCGTTTCGGCGACAGGGCGCGGTATGTTTTGACCATCCCGCAGGCCATCGCCAGCATATTGAGCGGTGCGGCACAGATTGTAGGGTCTGCCTTTATTATTACCGGTATCTGCGGGTGCAGCTACATGACGGCGGTGATCGTGTCATCGATCATCGTCCTCGTCTACAGCTACATGGGCGGTCTCTGGGCCGTAACGATGACGGAATTTCTGCAGGTGATTCTCCTGTGTTTCGCCGTCGTCCTGTCGGTGGGATGGCTCATGGCGACCTACGGGGGATGGTCAACACTGACAGGATCCCTGCCGGCGCACTTTTTCCATTATCCGGGCAAGCTTGGATGGGGTGTTTTTAACGGCAAGTGGGGACTCTTGACGCAGATCGGCCTGGCAGTCGGATTTTTCCTGATCGTCGTGCCGAACACCTACATCTGGACAAAGACAGCGGCCACGCGCTCCATGAAATCGGCGCAACGGGGTTTCTGGGTGGCCGCCATCCTCGCCTACGTATTCGTGACGTGGCTCATCGCCATGATCGGTATGTACGGGAAGGCCATCGGTTTGGAGCCGGCGAGTCCGAACGCCATCTACGGATTGCTGGTGAATAAGATGCCCGCCATACTGGCGGCCCTCGTTTTTACGGGGATTCTCTCGGCCATCATGTCCACGGCAAGTGGTGCGATCATGGGTGCCGGTGTGACGATTACCCGTGACCTCTATCAGCCCTTTGCGAAAAACGCGACGGATGCCCAGGTAACGCGGATGTCGCAGATCATCGTTGTCCTCTGCTGGATCATCGTCTTTGTCCTCAGCCTCGTGTTCAAGGCCATCGGACCGCTCCTGGCACTGGGCTTGTGTTTCGCCTATTTCGCCATTACACTGCCGCCCTTCCTGGCTTCCTTCTATTTCCCCTCGGTGAAGGAACCAGAGGTATTCTGGGCGGTGATCGTATCTTTCGTGGTGACCACGTGGTACGTGTTGTCGAAACAGTGGCTCCAACCCCCGCACTTCTTCCATCCCATCTGGGTAGGCGTGGCCATTTCCTTCATCGTGCTTGTCGTTGTCAATTTTATCCGCCGTGCCGTGTCGTCCGGTAGTGAAAAATCCCGGCGGACAATCGAGGTAACCGACCGGGATACTGAGGTGCTTGCACTGATCGCCCAGGGACGTAATCTTCCCATATACCTGATCGATGAACTGGGTGTCACGGCGAGGGAAGTCAATGAGAGCATTGAACGTTTACTGGCGGCATCGTACGTCACGCGGCGGGGTACCCGGGCCATGGGCTACCTGACCGTCGATGTGACGGACGCGGGAAGGACGTATCTCGCATCCAAGGGATATACGGTGCAGGATAAAGTCGGTGTCCTGTCGGATATCGATCGCACGATTATTGCCGCCGTCCGCGACATGAGTGCGAAGAAATTCGATATCACAACACTTGCCGAACGGGTCAATCTTGATGAACGGGTGTTGTCCAACAAACTTCTCTATCTGCTGGACAAGGAGCTGGTATCGACGCCGGAGCTTTTCAGGATATCCACCTTTGAAGTAACCCGGCGGGGTCTGAAGGCGATAGAGGTGTAAGTGATGTCAACAGTAATTATTCCGAAAGGAGATGTGCGATGAGCTGGCTTTGGTCTGTTCTCTTTGCAATTGTTATGGTAATTATAACGTGGGTTAAAATTAGAAACGACGAGATGGAAGAAAACAACTGAGAGGAAACGTATTATGGAAAAAGATTCACTTCAGAAAGCTTATGACGTGGGGTTCGCCTATGAACAGGACTATGGTGGATGTGCACAGTGCGTCATCGCTGCTCTATACGAACTCTATCCCCAATTGAAGAACGATGATATCTTCAAGGCAGCGACGGGCCTCGGCGGCGGTGTGGGGCTGACGACAAAGGGCGGTTGCGGTGCTCTCGTGGGTGCGGCCATGGTGATCAGTCAGATGACGGGGCGGAACCTGGATAATATCGCCGACCCGGAAAGGCAGCGCTTTGTCGCCTACCGTCTCGCGGAACGGCTCGTTAATAAGTTTCTCGAGGAGTATGGTACGGTTACCTGCGAGAAAATACAGGAAAAACTCATGGGCCGGTCCTTCTACATGTATGAGGAGTGGGATGAGTTCCTCGCCGCGGGCGGCCATACGACGGCCTGTACCTCGGTGGTAGGGAACGCAACTCAGTGGGCCGCCGAACTGATCGAGGAAATAAAAGAGAAATAACTGTTTTTGAACGGCCGGCAGACCTGTTTCGGTTTCTTCCGCAGAGATGCCGGCCTTTCCATATCTGTCCGTGTCGTCCACGTCGTATAATGCTTTTGTGTACTTTCCCTTGCTCCGAATGACTGATGCGTGTAAAAGGCACATGAGCGATGGGAAAGGTAAATCAGGTCAGGAAATGGTGCGTGATGGACTATGACGGCAGTTTCTTTTAAAGGCGATGGAGCGGATGAATGATAATTCCACAGGACTGATGTCGTCCATTGATGGCGGCGGAAAAGGATTCCATACCCAGTTGTTTCCCATTGTTTTTCTCACTGTCCTCTTTTCACTGAACTTTATGGCCCGCATTATCCTCTCGCCCCTGGCTCCTGCCGTCGAGAAGGATCTCGCTCTCTCTCACGGGGAGATGGGCACCTTCTTTTTCATGATAACGGCGGGTTACTTTGTTTCCCTGCTCGGCTCCGGTTTTGTCTCCGCGCGCTTCACGCACCGCGTGACGATTACCGCCTCAGCGGTTGTCCTTGGCGTCGTGCTGATCTGTCTGTCCTGCGCGGAAAAGATGTGGAGTCTCGGTGCCGGTATGCTGGCGATCGGCCTTGCCGCAGGTGTCTATCTTCCCGCGGGCATTGCGACGATTACGCACCTCGTCGATGCCCGTCAGTGGGGGAAGGCGCTCGCCATCCATGAAATGGCGCCCAATATCGCATTTTTTATGGCGCCCCTCATCGCAGAGGGGTTGATGCTCTGGTTCCCGTGGCGCGGTGTCATGGCGCTGATCGGTATCGGATCCGTGACGATCGGCATACTTTTCGTCCTGTTCGGCCGCGGCGGCGAAATCCGGGGTGAACGGCCGAATTTCGGTTCACTGACAAAAATCCTCCGCATGCCGTCTTTTCTCATCATGGTGGTGCTCTTCAGCCTGGGCATCAGCAGCACCATCGGGGTCTATTCGATGTTGCCCACCTATCTCCTCACGGAGCACGAAATGACGCGTGCTGCGGCGAATACGCTGGTGTCCATTTCACGCGTGGCCACCCTGGTATTCGTTTTTGTCGGCGGATGGGCGAACGATCGGTTCGGGCCGATGCGGACGATGACGGTAACGTTTATCATAACGGGACTCACAACAATTTTGATCGGTCTCGTTCCCAGCGCGTGGATTTCGCCGGTCGTCATTATCCAGCCCATGGCGGCGGTCTGTTTTTTCCCCGCCGGTTTTTCCGTTTTATCGTTCATCGTGCCGCCGCAGGCACGAAATCTTGCCATATCCCTTGCCGTACCCGTCGGTTTCATGCTGGGGGCGGGACTTGTGCCCACGGGGATTGGTGTCTTGGGTGATGCCGGGGCCTTCCACTGGGGATATGTGATGCTGGGTATCTGCATTGCGACGGGGGCCGTCCTGGCATGGGCGGTCCGGATACCGGAATAATGACCTCTTTTGCATGGTTTGTGTGAAAGAAGGGAGGATCGATCAATGGTAACGGTGGTCACAGCGGGTATCGTCTTCGGTCTTTCCGCCGGGATGGCGCCGGGGCCGCTCCTCGTTCTTGTGATCTCCCAGACACTGCGGCACGGGTTCGCCGAGGGTGTCAAAACGGCGCTGGCACCCCTCATTACGGATGTGCCCATCGTCATCGCGTCAGTTCTCGCCGTCTTCACCATGCGGGATATCGATTTTGTTCTCGCCCTGTTGTCACTGTCGGGCGGCCTCTATCTCTTCTATCTTGCCCATGAGACATTTGCCGTTACACCGCCGTCGGCCGACGATGCGCGGGACGTTCCGCACTCCGTCCGAAAGGGCGCGATTACCAATGCTCTCAATCCCCATCCCTATCTTTTCTGGGTGACCGTCGGCGCGCCAACGATTGTGACGGCGGCCGAACGGGGTCCGGTGGCCCCAGCGCTCTTTATTGCCTTGTTTTATTGTTTCCTTGTCGGTTCGAAGGTTGTGATGGCAGCCGTCGTGGAGCGGTCGCGTTTCATTCTCGCGGGACGGGGGTACACCTTCGTCATGAAAATTGCCGCCTGTCTTCTCTTTGTCTTCGGGGTTCTGCTTGTGAAGGAAGCCGCCGTCCTCTCCGGTATCATCTCCTGATGTTCGTCTTTGTATTGTTATTCGGGAGATCAGTCATCGTTATCCGGGGGAACGAACTTATAGCCCACGCCGTAGACGGCCTGGATGACATTTCCTTCCGGCAGAGCGGCGGCAATCTTTTTGCGAAGGTTCTTGATGTGGGAATCGATGGTCCTGTCATAACCGTCGAAGGAATAACCCTGAACCTTGTCGATGAGGGCGGCCCTGCTGAAAACACAGTTCGGCCGGCGCATCAATGTCTGGAGCAGTTTGAATTCGCTGGGCGTGAAGGGCACGCCCCGTCCGTTAATCGTTACCTGGAAGAGATCCTCGTTGAGAACAATGGGTCCGATATGAAGCACCGGTTGTGTTGAATCAAGATACGTGCGCCGGAGAACGGCTTTGACGCGGGCCACGACTTCGCGCGGGCTGAAGGGCTTGCAGATATAATCGTCGGCACCGAGTTCCAGTCCGATGAGGCGGTCGATCTCTTCGACCTTCGCTGTGATCATGATCAGCGGGACATCGGAAAAGGACCGGATGGACCGGCAGACATCAAGGCCGTCCATGCGGGGAAGCATGAGATCGAGCAGGACGATTGACGGCGGGTCTTTTTCGACGCAGCGCGCAGCCTTTTCGCCGCTTTCCAGCCATGTGACGGTGAATCCCGCCTGAACGAGATAGTCACTGAGGACGCGGGCTATTTTTTCTTCGTCTTCGATGATGAGTACCGACTTGCCTGCCATGGCATTACCCCGTCGCTTTCCCCGTTAGCGGAAGGTCGATTATGATGGAGAGACCGCCCAAAGGGCTGTCGGCCGCTCTGACCGTGCCCCCATGCTCTTTCACAATGGCCTTCGCAATGGAAAGGCCGAGACCCCGGCCGCCGCTCTTTCGGCTGCGCGCCGGGTCGACCCGGTACAGCCGGTCGAACAGGTGCTCGTAAGATTTTTCCGGCACCCCCGGCGGTGAATCGTCAAAGACCAGCGTCAGTGCCGTATCCGAAGAGTGCCCGCGGATTTTCAGCATACCCGGCGCGTCGGTATAGCGAAGCGTATTTTCCATGAGGTTGGAAAAAAGCCGTCCGAGGTGATCGGCGTCACCTGTTATAATCCAGTCTTTCTCGTCGCCGACGAAGGAGGTATCGATAGTCAGGCCCTTTTCTTCAAAACGTCCCCGGAAGGATTCGACCGTCATTGTCAGCACGGCCACAGGCCGGAGAAGTTCCCGCTTCATGGACAGCGTCCCGGAATCGGCGAGAGAGAGACGGTGCAGATCGTCGATGAGACGGCTTATGTTCATTACTTCGTGGTGGAGCGATGTGATGGTGCGGGGATTGACGTCACGTACGCCGTCCTGGAGTGCCTCGATCTCGGCGCGCAGCACGGCCAGCGGGGTGCGCAGCTCATGTGAGATATCGGAGAGCCACTGTTCACGCATCGTTTCATAGGAGGACAGCGTGCGAGCCATGGCGTTGAAATCGGAGGCGAGTTGTCCCAGTTCGTCATTGGTCCGGACATTGATTTTCACATCAAAGTGACGTGATGCGAGTTCACGTGTCCCGTGGGTCAATTGCGTGATCGGCGCGAGAAAATGGCGGGAAAAAAGAAAGGAAATGAGGGCGCTCAGAAGAAGCACCCCACCGCCCACGACGAAAAGGATATAAGTCTGCCTCTTGAGGAAGGTGGATTCCGGCGACCGGTGAAAGGTGTGCCGCTTCGCCAGGCCCAGCCATCCCACGATCTTAGCGTCAACGATAATCTCCAGAAGCGCTCCTTCCTCCGGCGACACGGGTTTCCCCGTAACGAGGTTTTTATCGCCGTCCAGGAGGAAAAGACGCGGTACGATATGGTGACGGACCAGGGGAGCGGGAGGCGTCGAACGATCATCCTCATGAAAGAGATGACGGGCGATAAGGTGTTTCCAGTGTCTCGGGTCGGTCCTGATCTGGTTCCAGTCTCCCTGCAACCGGTATTCCTTGGCAAGAGAGTCTTGAAGAGTTGTCAGGGTTTCAATCTCCGCCCTGTTGACAAAGGCGGCGAAGTCACGGTGGAGGAAATAGCGAAAGGACACCACGGCAAAGACGATCACCACGATGGAGGTGATGACGAAGGCGCCGAACATTTTGTAGGTGAGACTGGACTTCATGGCGATATCACACCGGTAACGCGATGTCGTATTGTGCCCCTGCAGGAGCTATATAACCTGTAATATACTTCTCTCGATATTTCAAACGGATATCGTGTGCTCCATGGCAATTACACGGTTTCATCACAGTTTCTCCACAACATTCCGGCCGGTGCCGCGATTCTTCATTGTCTTCGCATGATTCCTCCATTCTTTCTTCATATTTGAGTGGTAGAGTCGGCCTCAAAGAATGAGTGATAATGAACGTCGAAACGATGAAAGGAGTAAGAACAATGAAGAGGAAACACAGAAGGATTCTCGTTATCGGTATTGTTATCGCCGTCGTCTTACTGGCGGCGGGTGGTGTCGTCATTGCAAAAACGGAATGTTTCCGAAACGGTGGCGCAGAATTTATGGAAAGACTCGATGCGGATGGAGACGGCATGATATCGAAAGAGGAATTCCTCAGCGGTCGCGGCGACGCATTCGATAGGCTCGATACCGACCAGGATGGATTGGTAACGCTGGAGGAAGTGAATGCCGGGCGTGTCCGACGGAGTCCCGCCGGTCACATGATCCGTATCTGCGATGCGAATGAAGACGGGAAAATTTCTCTCGAGGAGTTCACCGATCTCGAGGGGCGTTTTGCCCGCATGGACAGGAACGGCGACGGGTATCTCACGGAAGAGGATGTGCCGCCCGCGATCCGCACCCTGCGGCACAGGCACATGCTGCACCATCGTTGGTAGTGGTTGCCCGTCAGGAAGATTCTCTTGACAAGGTACCGTGATTCAGTAGAATGAAAAACAGGAGAATGGTCGGACGATGGCAGTAAAATAAAAGGTTTGACAGGTAACTGTTTCATGACCGTTATACAGTAAGAAGCCCCGTATCCGCTGTTCTTTAGGAGACGGGGCTTTTTGTTCAAGTAATGTGCGTTTCCGCCGATAGACTGGTTAGTACTCATAACGTCGCTGTTTGACGATTCATCTCATGTAGCTTCCGGTGTGTTGTTTCCCGGAAATGCAGGGAAAGGATCTCCTTATGGGCAGAGCACGGAAGAACCCCGGTTCATCCGTCAACAGAGATTCAGTAAAGCGGCACGCGTCCCGGCAGGGCAGCCAAGCTGTTACACGTGACGATCAACGATCCAACCCGTCAGTAGATAACAAAAACACCCTTACATCATATCATCGCATACTGCTGGATGCACTGCCCGATGCTGTTTTTATCCACGATTACGACACGGGTGCCGTTATCGACGTCAACCGGCGTGTGACCGAGCTTTTCGGTTTTTCACGTGACGAGGTCCTGAAAATCGATCCGAACGAGGCAAGCGCGGGATATCCGCCGCACAGCGCCTCAGAGGCCTTTGAATGGATTCGCAAGGCCCGGGACGAGGGACCGCAGATATTCGAATGGATGGGCAGGCGAAAAGACGGTGCTTTGTTTCCCACGGAAGTGTCCCTCTCCACGGGGAAAGTGGATGATGAGCTTCGTGTCATTGCCGTCGTCCGTGACATAACCGACCGAAAGAACGCCGAAAGACTGCTCCATATCAGTGAGGAAAAATACCGGACACTCTTTCACAACTACATTGACGCGGTTTTTGTTCACCCCCTGAAAGGATCGGGTTTCGGCCGCTTTATCGAGGTTAACGATGTTGCCTGCCATCGCCTGGGGTATACGCGGGAGGAACTCCTGTCCATGACCGCCGCGGACATCACAGTCCCCGCCGATACGAAGAAACAGGGTGCCGCGGAAATGCGCAGGCGGCTTTCCCGCAACGGGAACATGGTCTTCGAGGTGGTTCACTATGCCAAGGATGGCACGCGGATTCCCGTGGAGGTAAGCTCCAGCGTTTTTGATTATGAGGGACGCCCGGCGATTATCTCCGTGGCACGTGATTTACGTGAGGTGAAACAGGCGCAGAGGGCGCTCAGACGGAGTGAAGAGTTATACCGGTCCGCTATAGATGACCTAACGTTGATGGTATGCCGCTATCGTCCCGATGACGTCATCGAGTTTGTCAACGACACCTACTGCCGGTATTTCGAGAAATCACGCGCCGATCTCGTGGGTACCACTTTCTTCGGTCTGACCTTCCCGGAAGACCGTGATGCGGTGCGGGCAAAGGTGTCGGCGCTTTCCGCCGACACCCCGCTCTTCGTCCACGAACACCAGGTAATCGATAAAGACGGTCATATACGCTGGCATCGCTGGACGAACCGGGCGATCCTGGACGATGCCGGACATGTCGTAACGGTACAGGCATTCGGCGAGGACGTGACAGAACGAAAACAAACGGCACTGGAGATCAAGAAAAGAGAAGAGTTCCTGCAGAACGTTTTCGACGCGATCCAGGACGGGTTGAGCGTTCTGTCTCCCGACCTCGATATCGTGCGGGTCAATCACTGGATGGAAGAGATGTACCGGCACCGGGCGCCAATCATCGGCAAGAAGTGTTACGATGTCTACCAGCAGAGGACCGCGCCCTGCCCATTCTGTCCCTCACTGAGGACATTCAAGACCGGGGAGACGTACACCGAAATAGTGCCCTATCCCGCGGAAACAGAACCCCGAGGGTGGATCGAGCTGACCTCGTTCCCCATTAAGGATGCCGATGGCACGGTCCGGAATGTGATCGAGTACGTGAAAGACATCACCGAGCAGCGCACGCTGGAACAGCAGTTGCGGCAAACGGAAAAGATGCAGGCCATCGGGCAGCTTGCCGGCGGTATCGCGCACGATTTCAACAACCAGCTTGTGGGTATTGTCGGGTATGCCGACATACTCCGCGAGGAACTGGCCGCCGACGACTATCTGGCCGGCATGGCCGAGAACGTCCTCACCGCCACGAAACGGGCGACGGACCTCACGTCACAATTGCTGGCGTTCGCACGAAAGGGCAAGTACCGGGCGGTACCCGTGGATATTCACGTTCTTATCACGGAGGTGGCGTCTCTTCTCAGTCGCAGTATCGACAAGCGCATTACCATCAAAAAGATGATGAACGCCGTTATGCCGGTGACACACGGTGACCCATCTCAGCTCCAGAATGCATTGCTCAATCTGGCGTTGAACGCCCGCGATGCCATGCCGGACGGCGGTGATCTGATCCTTGCGACGGAAAACGTTTACCTCGACGAGGAGTACTGCAAAAAGAAACTCAACGAAATACGGAAGGGAGACTATATCAGGATCTCCGTGACGGATACGGGTATCGGCATGGACGGGGAAACGGTGACGCGAATTTTTGAACCGTTTTTCACCACGAAGGTATCAGGGCAAGGCATTGGGATGGGGCTCGCGGCCGTCTACGGTACCGTCAAGAATCACAACGGTGCCATCAATGTCTATTCGGAACCAGGACATGGCACGACGGTGAGCCTCTACCTGCCCGTGTATAACGGGGCTGGTGAAAACGCTGAAGCCGTCACGGATCGCCCGCATGAATTCATCTACGGCACGGGCCGTATCCTGCTTGTCGATGATGAAGAAATCGTCTGCAAAACGACCGCCGAAATGCTCCGCCGGCTGGGGTATGCCGTGTCTGTCTGCCGAAACGGGGCGGAGGCCGTTGAATGCTACCGCAGGGTATGGCGGGACATCGATGCGGTCATTCTGGATATGGTAATGCCTGTGATGGGAGGGAGAGAAGCCTTTGCGGAGATGAAAAAGATCAATCCCGATGTCATCGTTCTTCTGTCCACGGGATACAGTTTAAACGGCGCGGCCCAGTCAATTATGTCAATGGGCGTCGCGGACTTCATTCAGAAGCCCTTTAACGTTGCCGAACTGTCACACAAACTGGCCTCACTTCTCCAGTATAAGTGAGGAATGCGATTACGTGTTTGTGAAAATTTAGACGAAATCAGGCCTCGTCGTTTTCATGCCGACATGATTTCGATATGGTGGGATGCGCGATGAACTATGATTTCTTCAGAATACTCAAATGGGCGCTGATCGTTCTCATCGCCGGCTTCATCGGCCAGTTCGGCAGAACCTTTGCGAAACAGGTGATGACATACGTCGGAAGAAAGCACGGTAAAAACAAATTCCCCGTTCATGTCAATTATGGCGGTGCCGATCGCGACGGAACTGTTTCCGGCGAAAACACCCGATCCATCAGAGGTTCTTCTCCGTTCCCCTCTACCGAATCGGGAGACATACCGGACTATGAGTCGGCTCCGTCGAAAGAGGACCTGAAGCAGAGGAAGAAAACACACAAGAATCGCGTGAAGAAGAACAAGAAGGAAACAAAGGAGGAAATGACCCATGTTTGAGAGACATATGGACAGTGGTTATCGCACCCTTCTTGACGGTATCGACATGAAAACGATGGTATACGGTGAGAAAACCCTGATGACGAAATTCTTCCTGGCAAAAAAGAGTGTTCTGCCCCGTCACGCCCACCTCTACGAACAGACAGGATATTGTCTGTCCGGTCGACTCCGGCTCTTCATCGGAGATGAAACATTCGACGCCGGTCCGGGTGACAGTTGGTGCATACCGGGAGATATCGACCACGGTGCGGAAATTATGGAAGACGCAGTCGTGATCGAGGTGTTCTCACCGGCAAGAGAGGATTACCTGCCGGAGGGCTGAACGGGAGAATGGATGTTTTCGAACGGTCCCGCTTCAATGCAGGTGTTATACGAGACTTCCTGTACGGCATCAGTCCCAAAGAGACCGTCCCCAAAGCGTTCGGCCTCGTTGAAAGAAAAATGAAACTAAAGCCATGGCATTTCCCATCCAGAGGGCCGTTGAGAAGAGGGCCTCGAATGCTGTCCTCTTACCGATGGGTTCATATGTGCCGGACGGCACGAAGGCGGTCAACAACGGTAGGAGCACTGTTCGTTTCCACGGCGCATTTATAAATTCCTCAAGTATTTTCAGAGAAAAACCGAAGAATAAGCAGGAGTAAACGGAACCGCCGGGGGGCGGTGGCTTCGTGAAGGGGTACGGCCGGCGTCCTGCCGGGCGGCTCACTAAAGTGGGGAGGAGTGATATGGTAAAAGACATTCTTGTTGTCGGCGTACTGGTGTGTGTATCTGCGTTCCTGCTGGTGTGCCTGTTGGCGCTTATCTACGGCAAGAAACGGCCGACGAAAATTCTGGGTAAAATCCTTCCGGGAATCGTCGTGGGATTTATCGGTTTCTATATTATGGGAACCCGTGGCGTGGACAACTATCAGTTCACGATCCTCTGCGTTGCCGTGACCTTCGGCGTCCTTCTCATAAATTTCGCGTGGTTTGCCCACGTCTTGTTGACGCCATTGAACCAGGTGGCCTACGGTCTCAGTGCCGGCGGTGATGCCATGGCCGGTGCCGCGGACAAGGTTCACAGGGCGAGCGAGTCCATGGCGGAGGGAGCGAACCAGCAGGCGGCGGGCCTTGAGGAAACATCATCTTCGCTGGAAGAAATGTCGTCGATGACGCGGCGGAACGCGGACAACGCCCAGGAAGGGAAGGCAATGATGGGCGAACTGGAAAACGTGCTGAAAGGCGTCGTCAGTCACATGCAGGATATGGAAGACGCGATCGCGGATATTACGCAAAACAGTGAGGAGACGGAAAAGATCATTAAGACCATTGATGAAATCGCCTTCCAGACGAACCTCCTTGCACTGAACGCGGCGGTGGAAGCCGCACGGGCAGGCGAAGCCGGGGCTGGTTTTGCCGTCGTCGCCGGAGAAGTACGGAACCTGGCCGGCAAGGCCACCGAAGCGGCCGGAGAGACAAACAGGCTCATCGAGAAAACCATTGCATCCGTCCGCCGGGGACGCAATGTAACCGTCGCCACAACGGAAGCCTTTAACAAAAATATCGAAATTTCCGAGAAGGTGCACAAGCTGATCGATGAAATCGCGGAGGCGAGCAGCGAGCAATCGGCGGGCGTTACACAAATCAGCACGGCCGTTGCCGAAATGGATCAAGTCACGCAGAAGAACGCATCGAGCGCTGTGGAACTCGCAACCGCGGCGGGTCATACGCGTGAGCAGGCGGACAAATTGAAGGGGTATGTCTCGGAACTGGTCAGGCTCTTCGGCGCCGGAGAAAAAGGCAGTGAGAAAGATGCCCAGGCGGTGCTGAAGAAGGCCGTCAGGTATCTGAAGAAGAACGGAGAATCCGGGGCGTTCAGTGCGTTCTGCGATGCGGAGGGACGATTCATCGATCGCGACCTGTACGTGGTGGTTTACGATTTCAACGGGACCATTCGTGCCCACGGAACAAACAGTGCAATCATCGGTCAGAACATGTACGATAAGGCGGATGAAAACGGCAGGTATTTCAGGCGGGAAATTATTGACATATCCGAAAGGGACGGCAAAGGGTCCGTCGGTTATGCCTATCTTAATCCCGTGACGCAGCGTGTGGAGGAAAAAACCGCATTTTTCTCCCGGTGCGGGGACTTCATCGTATCCGTCGGCGCGTACAGAAACAACTGATACCGACATTACTCGAAAGGCCCCCGTTCTTAAAAAGGATGGGGGTTCTTGCTGTCACAAAAGTTTCAGGGGTTCAGTAAGCAGAAAAATAACGTATACGTAGGCGGAGAGTACCGGTTGAGGAAAAGTTGGACACACGACGAGGGAAAGCCATCGCCCTCCCGAACGGTTGTTCACGTCAGTAAGACGCGGGGAACGCTCATCGGCAGTTTTCATGGAGGCCGGGAACCGGCTGGACGTGAAAAGCACGGCATCACGGAAAATACATTGACAATGTCATCGCCACGCACTAAGAGAAGCGCACGTAACCCGTGTGACAAGCGGGTTCAAGCATACACTACTCAACGAGCATTAAGGAGTACACCATGGACCGTGTGAACGTTTTTCTCGATGTTGCGTCTGATGACGAATTTATAGGCCGCATTGTCATTGAATTGTGCGCCGATTTAGTCCCGAAAACGAGCGAGAACTTCCGTGCCTTGTGCACGGGTGAAAAGGGTTTTGGGTTCAAGGGGAGCACGTTCCACCGTATTATTAATGATTTCATGATTCAGGGCGGGGATTTTACCAATCATGACGGGACGGGCGGCAAATCCATCTACGGCAACAGGTTTGACGACGAGAACTTCACGCTCAAACACACGAAGCCGGGGATTGTGTCGATGGCAAACGCGGGTCCCAACACAAATGGGTCGCAGTTCTTCATTACCACGACGAAAACGGCGTGGCTTGACGGCAAGCATGTGGTCTTTGGATCAGTTATTGAAGGGATGGACGTGGTGAAAAGCATTGAGGCCTTGGGTTCCCGGAGCGGAAAACCTTCTAAGACGGTTTCCATCAAAGACTGCGGAGAGCTGTGATAACCGTCAAAACAAGTTGATTCGTGTCGTCTTGTCGTTTATGTGTAAGATAAACGGCTAAAAGGGAGTAATCTCTTATGGACGATGCCTTTCAATTCATACTCGCGCGATTATTTCATCCCTCCTGTGGGGAAGATAACCGGTGCCTGTTCGATCCCGTTTCTCATTTCGAGGGTGAAACCGCCACGGATGTGGGGGTTGCCCGTAAACTGAATGCCGCGCTCATCATCGGCCTTGCGGGGTCCCGACATCCCCATTATACGCAGGCCATCTCCTTGCTGGATGCGATGAAGACACATAACCGGTGGGGGCCTATCGCCCTGTTTTATCGCACCGGGATAGACCTCATACACAGGGAAATCGACGCTGTCTGCCGGCGGGATGCCGGTTTTGCTGACAGTGTGCGTACACTTGCCGCATGGATGGCGCAGGATGGAGACATCGGTGATAGAGACTCTCTTGCCGAGAGATTGTGGTCCGTCTTCTGCCCCGAGGCGGCGGGCGTGCTGGATGCGAGGTACGAAAAAGTCGAACGTCTCCGCGAAAAACGAGCGGTCACGGTAACGGAGCACAACGAGAACCCCGTCGAATCCGTTCGAGAGATACTCTTTACGTCGAATGCCCTTCTCACACTGCCCTCTCGATCAACGGATATCGGGGATCTTTCCCTGAGTGCCGATGTGCTGAACGAACTGTCCCGCGTCGCGCGGGAGCCCCAGGTTTTCTGGTACGATCACCCCGTCCAGATCGGTGTCACTCCGGAACAGAACGAAATTCTCTACGGCCTTCGCGGTCTGGACGATACCATGGCATACGAACTGTCGCGGGGAAACGTCGACAGCGGTGAAAAATGTGTTTGTGCACTGTCCGTGTCAGTTACGCATACGGGTCTGCACTCCGTTGCCAGGAGGTATGTGGCGGAGGAACTGGCCAGGACGGGCGGTTTCGAAAATCTCCATGTCTATGTCTTTTGCGAGTCGGATACACAAGCCATCATTGAGAAGGTTCTGACGCCCGCCGCCGAACACTATATGGATCGACGAGACGCCGGTGAACTCCTTACGGTCTTCGGCGTCGACGGTGAATACGGACGGCACTACAGTTTCCTGAAGGCCCTGGCCGCTTTCTGGCGTGCGCTGATTGACGGAAGGGTGAAGGCGACATTCAAGATCGACCTCGACCAGGTCTTCCCGAACGAAGAACTTGTTGCGGAAACGGGGCGGTCCGCCTTCGAACACCTTGCAACACCCCTGTGGGGTGCGACGGGTGTCGACGCGGCAGGCGAACCCGTCACGCTCGGCATGATCGCCGGCGCGCTGGTAAACCGCGACGACATTCACCGGTCGCTCTTTACCCCGGATGTCACTTTTCCTGACCGGGCACTATCGCTCGACGAACACATTTTTTTCAGTGCCGTACCGCAGGCACTGTCCACCGACGCGGAGATGATGACGCGGTACGATACCGCACCATATGACGGTATTCACACCGTCTTTCAGCGGATACACGTCACCGGGGGCACCACGGGGATTCGTGTCGACAGCCTGAAACGGTTTCGCCCATTTACCCCGTCCTTCATCGGCCGCGCCGAAGATCAGGCATACATTATATCGACGCTGCCGAAAGGGAGGGAGGCGCTCGGATATGTGCACGAATCGGGACTGATTATGCGGCACGACAAAGATGCCTTCGCCCGGGAGGCCATCGAGAGTGCCGCCATGGGCAAGCTGATCGGCGATTATCTGCGCATTCTGTATTTTTCCGCCTATGCGCGGGTGATCGATGACGACCTACAGACAGTCAAGAGCCGCGTTGACCCCTTTACAGGGTGTTTCATTTCAAAGGTCCCGCTTTCTGTCGTTTACCTGCGCTTCGCGCTTCGGGCCGCCGCCTTTTTCGAGGAGCAGAGGGATCGGGACGGGGTCGCTTTTATCGAGACGGGCGTTCCGCGCATCACCGATGCCGTGGCACGCACGACGGGCGACTCGAGTGCCGTTAAGACTCGGTATCATACGGAACGCCGGGGATGGGACCTCTATTATGACATCCTTGACGCGATCACCACCGCACTCGAAGGGGGGGATGATTTCGCCGGTACCCTGAAGAAGAGGGCCGAGGCTGTTATAGAAGAATGTGCCGTCCGCATCCGTTCCGATGACACGACATAGATAGGGGGACGGGAAGAACGCCGGCGTATGCGTCCCGCATTAATAGAGAACATTATGGAACCGCCGTTTCATGTCTTCCGCCGCCATGTAGAAGCAGGGCACCAGTACCAGTGTTACCAGTGTCGCAAAGAGGATGCCGAATCCCAGCGATATGGCCATGGGAATCATGAAACGGGCCTGACGGGAGGTCTCCAGCATGATGGGGGACAGCCCGCCGAATGTCGTGAGCGAGGTGAGCAGGATCGGACGGAAACGCTGGACCGCTGCGTTTCGAATCGCATCGTGGGCGGTTGCCCCCTGCCGTCGCTGCCGGTTGGCGAAATCGATCATGATGAGCGAATCGTTTACCACCACGCCGGCCAGTGCCACCATCCCGAAGAGGCTCATGATGCTGAGACTGTAGCCCAGGAGTATATGCCCGAGCACCGCGCCTGCAATGCCGAAGGGGACGCTGATCATGACGATGAGAGGCTGGATGTAGCTCTTGAAGGGAACGGCCAGAAGTCCGTATATGGCCAAAAGCGAGAGCATCAGGCCGAGGAAGAGGCTCTTCATGCTTTCCATCATGTCGGCTTGACGGCCCTCGAACCCGTACCGAAGACCCGTGTATTTCCGTGTCAGTTCCGGCAGCGTATCACTGGTGAGAGCGGCGAGGATGCGGTTCGCCTCACCGGGCGGGTCCACGTCAGCCGTTACGGTGATGACGCGCCGTCCGCTGCGGCGTTCGATTTCCGTATAGGACCTGCCGCGCTCCATGTGTACCACGTTTCTGAGAGGAACTTCTCCGCCTGACGGCGTCTGGAGCATCAACTCTTCCAGGTCGTATTCGGAAACGCGCTCTTCCTCCGGCAGGCGCACCATGACGGTGACCTCGTTACGACCTCTCTGCTGGCGAAGCACCTCCGTCCCGTAAAATGCATTTCTCACCTGTCGTGCCACATCGCGGGCGTTCAGCCCCAGAGACTCGCCTTCGGGGCGGATGGTGAAGTCGATTTGCTGCTTGCCCGGTGAGAAGCCGTCGTTGATATCCGTTACCTTGGGGAAATAACTGAAGGCCTCTGCCAGATCCGCGCCGGCCGCTTCAAGGACGGTCAGACTTCGGTGGCTCAATTCGATGGACATGGCCGCCCGGTGCCCCGGGCCTCCGCCGTACGATTTATAGGAGAGTACCTCCACGCCGGGTACCGGTCCCACAAGAGCCCGCCATTTCTTGACGAATTCACCCGTTTGAATCGGGCGCTCGTCGGGCGGGGTCAGGTAGACACGCACCCGTGCCGTGTGACCGCCCGCCGTTCCGTTCACGGTGGCGGCGGTATACGCGAATATTCCCTTGACCAGTTTCGGACCGCCGTTTTTGTCGGCGATTTTCTGTGCGGCCATTACCAGCATCTGCTCGACCTTCTCGGTTTCGTCGACCGATGATCCGTAGGGGAGGGCGATTTCCGCCTGAGCAAAATCAGATTCGATTCTCTCCATGAGCGTAATATTCATGCGGCCGCTGTGGACATAGGAGAACGTCACCATAAGCACAGCGATACCCGACGCTACCGTCAGAGACCGGCGGGCGAGACGCCTCTCCAGGAAGGGGCCGTACACGTTTCTCACAAAACGGCTGAAACGGTCGCTGAAGGCCTGTTGCCTGCAGTGAAGCCAGCCCATGGGTCCCCAGTCGTCACCCCGGCGATGTATGCTGAGGTGAGCGGGCAGAATTAACAGGCATTCCATCAGCGATATGGAAAACACGGTAATCACGACAAGGGGTATCGCCTTGAATATCTTTCCCATCATGCCCGGAACAAAGAGAAGAGGTGTAAAGGTGACTATGTTGGTCAGGACGCTGAACGTGACGGGCATGGCCACTTCCCTGACGCCCGCGACGGCTGCGTCGAGGAATGCATAACCCCTTTCCCGAAAGGCGTAGATGTTTTCTCCCACGACGATGGCGTCGTCGACAACGATGCCCAGCGCCACGATGAAGGCGAACATGGACATCATGTTGATGCTGACTCCGAAGAGCGGCAGGAAGAGAAAGGCGCCCAGAAAAGAGATGGGGATGCCCATGGTAACCCAGAAGGCGAGACGGGCCTCCAGGAAGAGCCCCAGCAAGATGAGGACAAGGGCGAGGCCGATATATCCGTTGTTTAACAAGAGACTCAGTCGCTGACGATAGACATCGGACATGTCGCTCAGTACGTCGATTTTGATGCCGGGAGGCAGTGTTTCTTCCACGCGGTCAACAAAGGCGAGGACGGTATCGGCCACCGAAATTGGGGTCTGATCGCCGACACGGTATACCTCGATCATCACCGCCGGCTTCCCGTTGAACGTGGCGCGGCGGTCGGAGTCTTCAAAGCCGTCTGTGATGCGGGCGATGTCTTCCAGCAGCACTTCCGTGCCGTCGGATGATGAGACGACGGGAATACGGGCGAAATCCTTTCCATAGTCACGGCGTTCCGTCATCCTCATGAGAAGCTCGCCGCCGTCCGTTTTGATTCCGCCGCCCGGGATTTCCACTGCCGCGTTCCGCACCGTGTCCGCGATAGCCTCTAGCCGGAGATTGTAGGCCCGCAGGCTTTCGCGGGGCACATCGATGCTTATTTCCAGATCGCGGACGCCGGCCAGATCGACCTGGGTAATGCCCGGTTCCTGGAGGAGGCCGTCGCGGAGTTCCTCAACCGTCGCCCGGAGGGTCGTCTCAGCGTGGTCGCCGTAGACAACGAGAGAAATCACCTCGCGGCGGTGGGATGCTATCTTCACTACTGGATCCTCGGCATCTTCCGGGAAGGACGATATACGATCCACCTCGTTCTGGATGTCGCGGGAGAGTTTCTGGATGTCGTATCCTTCGATCATCTCGGCCTGTATGAGACCGGCACCTTCCCGTGCCGTGGACGTAATTTCCTTTATGCCCTCCAGGCCTGAAATTGCCTCTTCAACGGCAAGGACGATACCCTGTTCGACTTCAACGGGGCTCGCACCGGGATAGGAGACGCTGATATTGACGTAGTCGAGGTCGAAATCGGGAAAGACTTCCTGTTTGATCTGGGTGATCCAGATCAGGCCTCCCACGAGAAAAACGATCATGAGCAGGTTGGCCGCGACGGAATTGCCCGCCATCCATGCGAGCGGCCCGGACCGGCGGCGGGATGTGTCGTTTCGTTCCACGTCAATTGCCTTTCGAGCCGTCAGGCGGGGAATATGCTGTCTTCTCGCGGCTTCCGCGGGAGTCCGTACTGAGTTTCATGCCGGGCACGGGTGAGGAAAGGTTTGATACGATCACACGGTCGCCGTCGGTCAAGCCGTCTCGGACGAGGACGCTGTCGTCGTCCCGCCAGACGATCTCGACGGGTGTAACGGCCAGTGTGCTGTCGTCGGTGAATATCCACACGTTTTCGCCGTCTCGTAACGCCCGCCGGGGGAGACGGACCACATCGTCGAGCGTTGGCCCCTCGATTTTCAGATGGACATACTCGCCGATGAGCAGCGGGCGTGTGTCGCCATGGGTGTTCATGTTCAACGGATCGGGGACGGACACGAGGATGCGCGCCATTCTGCCCTTCTCATCGAGGTCGCCGAGGAGAGTCACTACCCGGCCGGTTTTCTCGGAGAGTGCGCTCGCATCGCTTCCGACAATAATGAGCGTTTTCGATCCGCTGTCGTCAGTGTCCTGCGGGAAGGTAATCCACCGCAGGCGATCAACGGGCACGGATGCCTGTATGCGGTATTCATCGATTCCCACGATCTCCGCTATCTGGTCCTGTGATGACAGGTGGGATCCGATGTCCGCGTATTTTTCACGGATCAGACAATTAAAGGGCGCCGTGACGGCTGTCCTTGCGCAGTCCAATTCCGCCTGGCGCAGGGCCGCCTCGGCCGAGGCGACGGCCGCTTCCGCGTCCGCCAGCTGCGGTTTCCGGAGCGCCAGCTCCGTGTCGATGCCGCCGGTCTTCTTTCCTCCCGTGAGGATTTCCCATTCCCCTTTGGCCACGTCCTGGCGTCCCATTTCGAGTTTCAGTGCGGAGAGGGCGGACGTGAGGGCGCTTTTCTTTTGTGCCAGTATCAGGCGGTAGTCCCGATCGTCTATTTTCAGTATTTCCTCGCCCTTTTTCAGATATCCTCCGGCGACGAATGCCGGATTGATACCGACCACATGACCGGTCACCCGCGCTTCGACCACCACTTCGCGGGCGGGTATCACCGTACCCATTGCCGGTACCCGTATTTGTTCCGTCGTGTGTTCGACCGTCATGGTTTCCACGAGAGCGGTCACTGACGCTGGCGGGCGCCGGTGTGCTTCCGGTGCGCTCTTTTCCAAAGACAGGGCCACGAGGGCACCTGCACAGAGTATCGCTGCGGGAAGAACGATTTTGACAAACGGCTTCCTGCTTTTCCCGGCATCGGCGGGGGTCGTTTTCGGTGTGTCACTCTGTTCGATGTCTCTGCTGTTCATTGGTGCGGTGCTCCTTTTTACTCACCGGTTTTTCCTATCATGCCGTCGGGTGTCAGCTGATCCGTCCACGTCCCGCCCAGTGCGCGATAAAGTGTGACGCGTGTGGACAGCAGCTCACCTTGCTTCCGGGCTCGGGAGATCTCCAGTTCCTGGAGCGTGAGCAGTTGATTCAAGACGGTGAGATAGTTTTCCAGCCCCTTCATGTATCGTCTCCGGGCTTCATCACGGGTCTTCCGGGCCGTTTCGATCCGCGCGGTCAGTGCATCGATGTACTGCCGCGCCTTCGCCTCGCTCACCAGGGCGTCCTCCACTTCCTTGACGGCCGTGAGCACGGTACGCCGGTATGCCGACAACTTTTCATCGACCACCGCGCGTGTCCGGTCCACTTCCGCGGACCGCTTCTTTCCGTCGAAGATGGGGCCCAGGAGGTTCGCGGCGAGATTCATGATCCAGTTGTCGAAGAGAAAGTCCAGATCCGCGGCCCCGAAATTCGCCGATGCGCTGAGGCTGATCGTCGGGAGTTTGTCGGCGCGCGCCGCTGTAACGTACCAGTCGGCCGCTTCCAATCGCAGGCGCGCGGCGCGGATGTCGGGTCGAGTGGAGAGAAGGTCCGCGGGCAAGCCCGTTTCCGGCGGTTCATCAAGTGACGGAAGATTCTTTCGTGAAATGGAGAGGGGCGCCTTCGGTTGCTTGCCGAGTAGAAGCGCGATTTCGTGTCTGAGTAGTTCCTCATTTTCTTCCACAAGGGGGATTTCCGCAGCGATTTTTTCGACCACCTGTTTCTGTTGAAAGACATCGAGTGCCGAGGCCATGGATTTCCGATACCGAAGGTCGATCAGTTCGAGATACGTTTCGTTGGTGCGCAGTTGATCTTCGAGAAGTCGATGGATCTTTCGCTGAGTGATAATATCGATCCACGTTTCCGTCACTTCCGCCGCCACGGTCATGGCGGCCGTTTGAACGTCTTCCCGCGTGGCGTTCGATGTCAGGCGTACGGCCTCCGTTTCCGCCTTGATCCCGCCCCACAGATCGATTTCATAGCTGCTGGCGACGCCCAGGGAGTAGTCCTTCACCGTGGCGGTATTGGCGATTCCGCCCGTGTCTGTCCTCTTCCGTGCTGTCGATGCACCGGCGGAAATGAAAAGGTCGGGATACCGCGCCGCGCCAGTCTTGACCGCCGCCGCCTGTGCTTGTCTGAGGCGTGCCCATGCCTCCTTCACGGTGAAATTCCCCGACAGGGCCTCCTCGATGAGCCCGGTAAGTTCGGGGTCTTCGAAATCCTCCCACCACCTGTCAGAGCGGCCGCTCTCGACGGCGGAGACGGAATAGGACGCCGGCATGTCGCCGGCGGAAAGCGTTCTCGCTTCCGGTTTAAACAGGCTGCAGGACGACAGCAGTGAAACCGCCGACGAGAGAAGGACAAGGACGGCAATGCGGGACATGAAAGAAATGCCATGTGCTCTGTTTGCGTTTTGCTTGCCATGTTGTTTCTTCGTCATTGGCTCATTCCTGAAAAGGCACTCTCTCTTTAACCGTTCGGCACTTTATACCATTTGCGGCCGTATCTCAATAAAGACTGTGAGCCCTGGTATAAAAGATTTTCCGGCCTGTAAAGACAACGCGCGGGCCGGCAGTGATTCGCACGTACCGATGTCATAGCCCGTAAATGTGGAGATAATATGGAGGAAGCATGTGATCTCGGTGAAAGAAGGTATTAAAGATACTAGAAATACTCGAGCAGGCCGCGGGGAAGGCATTCCTTTTTGTCGATGATACGCCATACATTATCCGATGAATGAAAGCCGGGGTATGTGTGGCCGCAAATTTCCGGCGGGTTTCCTGTCGTTACCGGTCGGGACTTTCCGGCGAGATACCGGCCGATGAAGGCCGCCGCTTCCGGCGGCGACAGCAATATCTCAGGGCTTACGATGGCGCGCTCGACGATGATGCTTTTCCGTGTATTCAGGGGAATCTCCCGGAAGGGGTTTCGGTATGTGAGGGCGGGATGGACTGCGGCGGCGGCGTAAGTGATGGTCATGGCCACGTCGGAAAGATCGAAAGTTCCGAGCACGTCACGTGTGAGGAAAAGGCGTTTCTGGGAGCGATCATAATGCCAGGTATCTTTTTCCCCGATGCGATTTCTAATTTCAGCTGCCCGAGCTGCGAGGGTTTCCGGGTCACCGATAAGCGCCATCCGCCGGATGTATCCTGCACGCGATATCTCTTCAAAGGGTTTTGCTACAGACGACGCGAAACGCCGCCGTGACGCGAGGGATTGATAGCGATTCCGATAGGTCAGGGAACAGTAGTTGACGGGCAAAGAGAATCCCTTCTTCGCCGCGTGGCGGAGGAGACGGAGGGCGGCAAGCTCCGATTCCAGCACGCCCGCGTTTTGTCCGTGCAGAAAGGTGTAGGAATGTGCGGCCAGTTTCCCGGCGTTAAACACGGTGGCGCGGATCTGGTGGAGATTCAGATAATTGATGCCGCTTTCAGTCATCCGGTTCATGGCCTCTGTGAGAAGTGCGGTGTGCTCCGGAACGGCGGGGATTTCCACCGTGACGACAGGGATGATGCCGGCGGCCTGTTTTGCCGCCTCACAGGAATAATTCGTCGCGCAGATGTTGAACCGTATCTCGTCAATACCCGCGTCGGCCATTTGTTTCAATCTGTCGCGTGTCACATGCAGTCCGCTCGTGTAGAGCCAGACGTGGAGGCTGTCACCGAACCGTTCCCTGACGGTGGTGATGTAGTCGATGCTGCGCTCGAAGGTAAGGAAAGGTTCCCCTCCGCTGATCGCAACCCCCGTGAAGGGAAAGGTAGCCAGGTAATCCGCGTAGTCATGGGGGGTCGTGAAGGAGATGGTGCTCGTCATGGGGACATCGATGTTTTTCTGTTCAGAGGGGCAGAAAAAGCACCCTCCCCGGCAGATGTTATTTATGAAAAGACAGGACCATCCTCCTTCCACACATGAACGGCATCCAGGGGAGAGCGTGAGCCAGTGGGGCTTAGTATCGCGGCAGTCAAACGAGGCGAGGGGGGAAAGGGCGTCGAGAATTTCCGCACGTTCCTTCTCGGCGCGCGCGGCCTTGTCGGGCGTAATCCATGGAAGGACATCGTAGACGGTGCCAAAAACGCGTCTCAGATGTGAAATATACGCATCTTTCTCAGAGCGGGTCATCGTATGTGACGTTGCGATGGGCATACTCGCCTCATTTTTCAGGTTCTCTGTCCGGATTGCCCGTCGATCGTGTTTCATCACCGTCTCTGCAAAAGTCACGCGGAAGATACTCTCCCCCGGACCGCAGGACCGACTATACTGTGAGTTGTCATTTTCGGCAATCACATATTTATTCCGGAAAAGAGACGGCCGCCGGAAGGCCTGCCCTGAAGAGTGCGCTCTCGAAACGGACATGGGGCAGGATGGAGCTGAGATAGCGGGACGTTTCGACGAGACTCCGCGGATCGACACCCGTGAAAACGCCCATTTCATTGAACATGAACACCTTGTCCTCCGTGGCGACATTCCCCGTTGCGCCCGGCGCGAAGGGACATCCGCCCAGTCCCCCAACGGAGGAATCGAAAGAGCGGATTCCCGCGCCGTACGCGGCGAGGGTGTTGGCGAGACCGAGCCCGCGGGTGTTATGGATATGACAGCGGAACGTCACGTCCGGAAAAGAAGCAATGCAGGCGGCTGCCACATCATGGACCTGGCGGGGATTGCCGAAACCGACGGTATCGCAGAGTGTTATGCGGTCGAAGCCCAGGTCGTGAACCATGGCGACGTAATGAAGAACCGATTCCGGGGAAACGGTGAGCTGGAAGGGACATCCGAAGGTAGTGGCCAGGTCCACGACGATGACGGCGTCGGGGTATTCTTCTCGGAGACGGGAGATGTCCTTCAGTTCTTCCAGCGATTCTTCCGGTGTCTTGCGGACATTACTGAGATTATGATAGCGGGAAACGGAGAAGACAAAGGCGATTTTTCTCAAACCGGCGGAAAAAGCCTCCACGGCGCCTTTCAGGTTCGGCACCAGGGCCGTGAAGGTGATGCCGGGGACTCCTCCCGCGAACTCCGCGACAATGTCCCGCATATCCTTGAACTGGGGGACGGCGACGGGGTTCACAAAAGCACCGATCTGAATCTCAACAAGGCCGCTTTCGGCAAGGCGTCGAATCAGCTCGATCTTGTGTTTAGTATGGACGAATTGTTCGATGTTCTGAAGGCCGTCACGGGGGCCGACCTCGACGATCTCGACGCTGTCACGGGGAATAAACATATTACCATCTCCCGTATGAATTCATGCCGCTCACTGGTGCGGCAGCGTTTGTGTTTGCTGTATTGTACGGTTCTTTGGTGATGAACTGAAGAGTCCTCTCATATGTATTATGCGGTAGTATAGCATGCATTGTGAAATTGAGAGACAATTATTACGCTCATACGGTACGGTGACACGCTCTCTTCTCCCATGGCAAGTGCGATTGCTCTCCCTTCGGGATTTTAAGAAATCAGCTGGAAGTTGACAGAAAGCTAACCTGTCTTAATGAGAAACTTTTCTCTCCTCCTTATTAGAAAAATAATTTTGTGCTACATTAGGTAAAGAAATGGTTGACATGACGTGACTCAACGAGTGAGCAGTTAATATGAGTGGAAAAATGAGTAGAAGCTGTTACTGATAAAAAACGAACCGGTTAAATCGTCTCAACAAAGGAATTCTGTACATGGTTGACCCTGAAAAGCTTTTGCTGCCACATGCCATCCTTGAAAAAAAAGATAGTACGGCTCTCGACTATTTTTACCGATGGTCACAATCCTTTGACAATATGGAAAAGGTCGATGCAGACAGCTTCCATTTGTTGCCTCTCCTGTACAAAAGACTGGTCTCAACACCCAAACCGGTTCCATACCTGAAGCAATTGGAGGGCATTTATCGACTGTGCTTAATGAGAAACAGTATGCTTTTCCATAAGGCCTTTTCAATATTTGACGGATTGAAGAAGATAGGTGTGCCTTTTATCACGATCAAAGGCGGTGCTCTTGTAGCCGCTTATTATGAGGACATCGGTGCCAGAATGATAAGCGATGTCGATTTCTTGGTAAGGGAACAGGATTTTGAAAAGACTCTGCGATTTCTGAAAGAACGAGGATGGAACAGCAAATACGGCTGGTTGCTCAACAATCCGGCAAAGTTTATTCATTCTCTTTGTCTGAGAAATTCGGAAGGCTTTGAGTTTGACGTTCACTGGCGCGCTTTTTATCAATGTCCCTGGGACGGTGCGGATCTGGCTCTTTGGGATCATACGGAAGAGGTGGCATTCCAGGGAAAAACCATCAGAATCTTGAATACCACTCAGCAAATGCTTCATAATTGTGTGCAAGGTGTTCCCTGGAATGCCGTCCCGTCGATTCGCTGGATCGTTGATGTTATGAAAATTCTTGAGAAAAGATCAGGGTCAATCAATTGGGAACTGCTGGTCTCGGAATCATCTACACGCAATCTTTCCCTTACTATGTGGCATACCTTGAATTTTCTCAAATCTGAATTTCACGCGGATATATCCGACGAAGTTTTGGAAAGTTTGAAACAACTGCCAAAAGATATACGAGAAATTCGTTTATTTGATATATTGACATCACCGCCGAGCTTCGGAAACAATTTCCGCAAAAAATGGCTTATTCATGGTTTTGGTGTGGGAGATGTTTCCAACTGTAAGAAGATGCTTTTATTCCTTGGCTTTTTGAAAAAAGATTTTCATCAGAAGCCGTCTCATTTGCGAGAGAGAATCAAAAAGTGGTTTATGTGGTGATGATTCAACTTAAGCGGTTGTCTTTGTAATAAGAGAGCCGTGTATGAAACGGAGGTCAACGTTTTATTAAGATAAAAAACGATTTTTCTTGTTTCTTCTCAAGAAGTTCGACAACGGGCAGAACAGTAAGCGATACAGTCGATTCCCTGGATTCAATAGGTCAATATTAAACGAGAAAAGGAGATAAAGAGGATATGAAAACAGATTCACGATTTCGTATTAATACGCCGAATATCGTCTACGAAAAATTTAATGATGGATTTGTGGTGATTAATCTTGATAGCGGCAACTACTATAGTATTGAAACTGTTGGGGCGGACATCTTGGACTTTATACAAGAAGGTGATTCACGGGCTGAAATTCTAAACAAAATATTAAAGCGTTATGAAGGAAATCCTTCAGCCATTGAAGTTGCGGTGGATAAATTCCTGAATGAATTACATGAGGAAGGGTTGATTGTGTCGGATGGAACCTCATCTGTCGAAATGAGCATAAAGCATCAGAATAATAGTGCGACCGAATCAGAGACGGAAAAGATCAGATTTGAGCCCCTGGTTCTCAGTAAGTTCACCAATATGCAGGAGTTCTTGCTGGTGGACCCGATTCACGAGATAGATTACACTGACGGACCTAAAAAGAAAACATGAATAATGAAAAATGGCGGGTCGAATCAGTAATAACCTGTCCAATCTTCACTATTGCGAGAGGGATATATCATCTGACGCCAATCGACTGAATACGCAATGTAGTATGCGAAGACACGGAGGGGAACATCACCAAAAAACATGGAAGATGTTATGTAACAAAGTTAAAATTATGTCAGCATTTTGACCGTCATCAGGACAGTCGCTTTCCGAAGGATACTTCATGCGAAGAGTGCCAGAAAATAATCCGGTCACTGTAAGAAATATTTGCAGACTGCCGAAGTTTATAATTGACGGTATAAAATACAAACTTGCCGGCAAATTATATATGCCGAAACCTTTGTTCTCCACAGCCAGGATAACTCACCGCTGCAATTCTCGCTGTCTGGCCTGTACGTACTGGAAAGAAAACTCGGCTGATAAAGAACTCTCTCCTGAAGAATTCGGCGAGATATACAAAGACCCGCTTTTTTCATCCCTGGAAAAAATAACACTGAGCGGCGGTGAACCTACCTTAAGAGATGATCTGCCGGATATTGCAGATAATATACTTCGATCATGTCGTCGCATAAAAAGAATGACCCTCTGTACTAATGGTTTTGATTCTGAACGTGTAATAGGAGCGGTAAGGAATTTACTGCAATTAAGGGAAGAGAACAGAATTCCCGGGTTGACAGTTTCTGTTTCATTGGATGGGACAGGTCAGCTTCATGAAACCATACGCAGGGTTCCACAGGCCTTCGAGAAGGTCAACAAAACCATCACAAGTTTGCAGAAACTTCAGAGAAGTAACAATTTTATTCTTTCGGTTGTCTGCGTTGTTCAACCTTTAAATATGTTATTTCTAAAAGATATGGCAATCTACGGTATAAAAAACAATCTCCCGGTGTCCTTTGTGCCGATATGTACTTCTAATGTTTTCATTGATGATGATGTCAGAAAAAAGTACATGCAATTTGACTCTCCCATGTTGGAGGAACTCCGGAGAATGTTCGAAAATACATTAGGACCTTATCTGAGTACACCTGTTAAAGCTTTTTGGCAGGATTATTTCAGGGTAATTCGCGGATCGGGAAGACGCATACCCTGTTATCGGGCACACTATTTTGTCGATGTCGATATTGACGGAATATTACGCGGATGCAGTTTCGATAATGATTTGATTTACGGGCATATAAGAAAAGATACACCATATAACATCTGGTTTTCAGACAAAGCAAAGCATATAAGAGTACACATTGCGCGTAATTACTGTCCGGAATGCAGTATATACTGCGACGTAGGGACTTCTTTTGAAAAAGAATTTTTTTATTATGCAGGGTATCTGTTGCATGAAAGGTGGCGCATTCTAACCGGCAGAAGTGATAATTGGTAAACAGCGTTAAATGAGATGGCACACAAAGGGATGAAGAATGCATCCAGGCACGGTAAAGCCGTTAACCCTGTGCCATACTGAGACATTGTATTGATTGTTTATCGAACACAGGCAGAAATATTTTATTTTTCCTTCGCATCTCAAATACAGGCTTTTTCAGTTTCATGAAGGTGAAGGGTATCCTCATATGATAGGACTACATATTTCTAAAGCCATAGGTATACAAGAGGAGTACATAAAGCACACATGTGATATACTGCTCTCGCCGTTAAGTCTAAGAACCGAAATTTCAGGAGCAAAAAAACCGAACAAAAACTGTATCCCCGTGGTGATGCATTACGGTGATCTATTGATTACCGAGATTTGGATGGATTATATAAGAGGCGGAGGAATCGTTATAGCCATCTTGAATCACGACTCCTCGTTCCGAGAGAGGCTATTTCCATCCACACCATTCGATGAGCCGACTACGGAAGTTTCTTCTGCCGAAGCTCACGCGGGATACTACATGAATAGAAATGGAAAAAGGGTTCCTTTCTTTTTCGGCAGCCAGTCGCTCCGGGATGATTCCGGGAAGCCGTTGTATTTTCTTGAGGACGGTGTCACTCCAGTGGCGAGGATAAAGAGACAAGGAGACGGCGTATTCATAAGGTTGGGTGTAGATATCATACGATCAACGTCAGTCCTGCTGTTCGAAAAACATAAATTAGTCATTGGTGGAGAAGACACTGTAAAGTTTGTCTGCAATGAATACTCCCTGCTGCTTCAGGAATTGATTGCTCAAGGTTGTAATGAACTCAGGATACCGTCAGTCCGATTATGCGCGTGGCCTTACGGTAAACCCTTTGCTGTGTGTCTTTGCCATGATGTGGACTGGACCTCGAACTGGCGTCTTCGTCTTTTCGAGATCGTAAAACGAGTACTCGGATCAATAAAACTGTGCAGGAAGCGAGAATTTCGTAAAGCGGCTGTCGACCTCCTGGCTGAACTTTCGGTCAGGCCGAGACGGTTAGATATGCACAGCAGTATAAAGAAGGAAATCGAATTTGAAAGACGTCTCGGGTTCATTCCGACCTTTTTTTTCTTCGGTACCGCCCGGGCAAGACGCTGTACCTCAGGGGAGAGGACATATGTCACCGCCAGGGAGACATCATTTTTAAGGCAGTTGACTAAACGCGGCGTGGAAATCGGATTACACGGCAGTTATCCCTCCTATACGGATGGATCGATGCTTGCTGCTGAGAAAAAGATACTCGAATCAAGCGGAATTCAAGTCCATGGTGTCAGGCAGCACTGTAACAGATTTGAGGCAGGCAAAACGTGGGAGGCGCAAGAGTTCGCCGGTTTGGAATATGATGCAACCCGCATGGACTGCTCCTTCTGTTTTCCCTTTGAGGTATTTCATGCGGCACATGATCGTGAAGAAGGCGGAATTGTTGAGATACCATTATCTATCATGGATGAAGATCTGACACGGCATCCCCGTCCTTCCATCCTCAGCGAGAAGAGAAGAGAGTTTATAGAGAAAGTTAGGGAGATGACGGATGCGGTCAAAGCCTATAACGGTGTTCTGGCGCTTCAGTGGCATCCTTTCGAAAAATATCGCGGGTGTCTGTCAACGTATCATGATATATTACGTTATATTAACAAGCTTAATCCTTATAAAACAACATGTTATGGAATTTTAGATTGGTGGCGGAGACGCTCTTCAGTCCGGATACACTGGCAGAAGAGAAATGAAGGAGTCTTTGTGGTAAAGGTGTCTGCAACGGTGGACATATCCAATGTATGTTTTGTGATCGACAATGTGACGGAGATATCCTGCGTTAAAGGTCCTGTACAGACCAAATGGAGTAATGGGTCGAGCGACGCGTATTTTGAAATAGAAAGACTGAAAAAAGGAGAGGGCGTACTTGTAGAAATTGCAGTTTGAGAGACAAAGAAATAGAAGAAAAAAGTTGACAGAACAAAAGTGAAAGAATTCTTGCCGCGGGTCTTGTGTCATGTTGCATGCATATTTCACTGAAGCATTACGAATTTTCTTAGATGACGCACAGGACTGTTATGCTGAGGAACGATTTTACATGGTCGCTCATTATGCGGTGCGGTTGCGATTCGCGGGGTCGGCATTGGTTGATGTTCTGTCTCCAGCCTTGGAACACCTTCGGACCGAACCGGTTCCGGCACCGGCATTAACGGTTTGTATTTGGGACGGTGCTTCCACGAAAAGAAACATCCCTCCTTTTCCCTGGAAAGATAATGCTTCCATTACACACATTATCGAAGGGACGAACCCGGCCATTTGTTTTAAAGATGACCGCTTTCTCGGCGCTTATTATATAGGAACGAAAATGTTCAGCATGCTGGATACTCAACAGAATACCGCCATTTTCTGGGTTCCTGACGCCGATAAAATTCCGTATTATGAGCGGAGTTCACCCATCCGCTTTATTTTTCAGTGGTGGGCGAAGAAGCGCAGACTGCAATTGATGCATGCCGGAGCGGTTGGTATAGACCGCACCGGGGTACTCCTGGCGGGCGAAGGTGGTTCGGGCAAGTCCACGACGGCGCTCATCTGTCTCAATGCGGGGCTTTCCTATGTCAGTGATGATTACTGCCTGGTGGAAATGGAGCCTGATCCTTATGTTCATAGCATCTATTGTTCTGCGAAGATGAGCTGGAATGATGTGCGGCGATTTCCATATTTCACTCCGGCCGTAGAGTGCTCGGGTAACAACCATGAGGATAAAGCGTTACTTTTGTTAAACAAACAGTATCCCCAAAAAATTGTGCGGGGATTTCCGATCCGAGCGATTCTTGTGCCGCGGATTGTCGGGAGTGCAAAAACAACAGTAACTCCGATTTCAGCGAGGCAGGGGTTGATGGCGCTTGCCCCCAGTACGATCTTTCAATTGCGCGGTGCGGATCAGGGGGATTTGTCTTTCATAGCGGAATTGACACGAATCATTCCGAGCTTCCTTCTGGAGCTCGGGACGGATTACAACAGTATACCCGAGATCGTTTCGGATGTTCTTAAGAGATTGAATGACAACTGATGGTTGTTATTTGATAATCACGTGCGGATGCCTGGTTAATGCCGGCATAAAAGATGATGCATTGTGTAGCCGCTTTACCAAGAAAGGATGCGTTCTATGCAGGGTTCTCTGGTAAGCGTTGTTATCCCCGTTTACAATGGGGAGCGGTATGTGAATGAGACGCTAAAAAGCGTTCTGAGTCAGGACTACGAACCGGTCGAGATCATCGTTGTTGACGACGGATCTACCGACAAAACGGCCGATATCGTTCTGTCCCATGAAACACTCCATTATATTTACCAGGAAAACCAGGGCCCTTCAGCAGCGCGGAATACAGGCATCGTTGCTGCGCAGGGCGAGTTTATCGCTTTTCTCGACGCAGATGATATGTGGGAGCCGGAGAAGTTGAGTCTGCAGGTCGGATATTTGATACGGCACCCTGACGTTGGATTTGTTTACGCACACCGGCGAATGATTCTTGAAGAGGGAGTTGAACCGCCGCCATGGTATACGGAAGAGGACGTGCCGGGTCTTTTTGCGGGAGCCCTGGTTGCCCGGAAAGGTGTTTTCGACAATATCGGCGTTTTTAATCCTGAATATCGTTTCGGTGAAAACGCGGAATGGTTGGCTCGGGCCAAAGATGGCGGGATATCAATGGCCGTTCTTCCGGAGACACTTCTCATTTCCCGCATACACGGCAACAATCTGACGCATCATTCGGACGAAATGCGGCACAGTGTCTTAAAGGCGCTGAAATCTTCCATTGATCGCCAGAGAGACAGGGGAGGTCCGAAGTGATAAAGATACATCGAAGCGGTGGAAGTGAATCGTGCATCAGTGTCATCATTCCCGTTTACAATGGAGAGCGTTATTTAACCGAAACCATTAACAGTGTGCTGGCGCAAACTTATCCGTTACATGAGGTGATTCTTGTCGATGACGGGTCAACAGACGGGAGCGCTCGCATCGCTAAGAGCTTCGGTTCTGCAATTCAGTATTACCATCAACCGAATCGTGGTACGGCTGCCGCATTTAATCATGGCATTGAACGGGCGCGGGGAGGTTACTTCGCTTTTCTTGGTGCCGATGATCTGTGGACGAAAGATAAAAGCGAGCTTCAGATGGCCGGTTTCCGTGATAATCCTCGCGCGGACATTGTGACCGGGCACGTTGAACAATTCTATAGCCCGGAACTGACTGAAACAGAGAGAGGAAGAATACGATGCACTGATGAATTGGTTCCGGGCCATGTGATTCCCGCAATGCTCATTACACGGGAAGCCTTCTTCCGTGTGGGTTTCTTCGAAACGCAGTGGGTCGTCGGCGCGGAAATGAGCTGGTATCTTCGAGCCATGGAGGCGAACCTTACAATGATCACACTGCCCGACCTGGTTCTTCTTCGGCGACTTCACAAACAGAATAAAGGTATCACACAACGAAATCTGATTAATCAGCGCGTTCATATCCTCAAGGCCGCTCTTGACCGGCAACGGGGGAAAAAGGTTGATGAATCACATAGCGAGAAGGACGGTGAAAAATGATGCCGTACATTGCGCATTGAATCAGATGAAATAAAAAAAGGGGTTACGAAACGCAACCCCCGTTCTTTTCATGGTGGGTCAGGGCAGAATCGAACTGCCGACACCGGGATTTTCAGTCCCGTGCTCTACCGACTGAGCTACCGACCCATACGTCGTAAGAAGAAATCCCTTTTATATAATAGCCGGTTGATTGTCAAGGTCTTTTTGGCCTCATTATACGTGAATCGGATGCATTTCAAAGAGGGATGGTTTCGTCCGTGTGGGGATATGATGCGGTGTTGTCGGGAGACGGCGTAACGGGTTCCCTCTCTTCATAATCGTATCCTGCCCGGACAACGCACGTGCCCGCGATCATGTCGTGCCATCCGCGTTTCCGGGGATGAAAGGCGATCCAAATAAATCCCAGATAGACTGCCAATTTCGAGACGACATATCCGATCCAGCGCAGAAAGGCGATTCCCCATGTCATATCGTTTCCCGAGGTACGGACAACCCGGAGGCCAAGGGCCATTTTGCCGGGCGTCTGGCCGGTGATGCCGTGAAAGTAGGTGAAGTAAAACATGTTCAGAAGTGTCACAAGCAGATAATAGGCGATGGCCTGGTGACTGATCCAGCCCGATGAATGACCATATCCGTAGCCGTGATGATGAAATACCATCTCTGAGTCGAGCACACGGCACATGATCCAGAAGATCGTGCCGGATGCGGCATAGATCAACAAAATATCGATGAAATAGGCGACGAGTCGCCGCCAGAATCCCCCATATCGTATCCGTGTCATTGTCGCTTCCTATCGCGGCGGACTGCCGAACCCGCCCTTTTCGTACTGCAGGACGGCGAGAACGGCGAGAGGCGCCGTTTCCGTCCTGAGGATCAATTGTCCGAGAGACGCGGTGGCAAAGCCCGCCCTCCTCGCCGCGTCCACTTCCGGCCAGCTCAGCCCGCCTTCCGGTCCGATAACAATAAAGAAACCCTCATCGGCACTCTGTTCATCGCGCAGGAGATTTCGCAGCCCCCGTTCCGGTTCCGCTTCCCAGAGCATAATCCGCCGTTCGCCCGGGAGCGGTGCGTGAAGCATGGTGTCAAAGCTTACCACGGGATGGATTTCTGGAGGGATCGTCCGTCCGCACTGACGAGAGGCCTCGACGGCGATCCTGCGCCAGCGGCTGACGCGTCGGGCGGCCTTGTCGTCATCCAGCTTCGGGACGGACCGTGACGATATGAAGGGGATGATGCGTCCGACGCCCAGTTCGGTCGCCTTCTGAACGACAAGATCCATTTTTTGGCCCTTTGGGAGTGACTGGGCGAGCGTTATCTGGAGAGTGGAATCGCCCGTCTGCGTCCTGTCTTCAATCACAAGTTCGGCGGTGCTTTCGGAGAATTTACCGAGACGACAGGCATACTCGCCGCCCGCCCCGTCGAACACAATAATCCTGTTTCCCGGGGCCAGTCGGAGGACGTTTTTTACGTAATGGAAGTGTTCCCGGCCCAGGGTAATGGCGTCATCGGTACTCCGGGCCTCGGGATGGTAGATACGCGGAATCATCGATCACGGCAGCTCCTTTTTGAAGACATAACAGACCCACTCTTCCTGTTGCCGTATTTCGTGGATAACGACATCTTTCTCCTGGAAAAGTTTTTCGATCGTGTCCTTGTCCTGTTCGATGATGCCCGACGCGATCAGGTATCCCCCGGCGGCGAGCATGGGCATCAGGTGGGCGTGAATCGTGATCAGGGTGGAAGAGGTCAAATTGGCGGTGATGATATTATAACTGCCCGTACAAAGCGCGATGTCGCGGTTCTCAACGTCTATTTTATCCTGAACTTCGTTGATGGCGGCGTTGATCCCCGTAATTTCTATGGCCTTGGGGTCGATGTCGATGGCGGTGACGTGATCGGCTCCCAACTTGACCGCGCAGATGGCCAGAATGCCTGTGCCCGTTCCGACATCGAGCACATCCCATTTCTGGAAGGACCGATCCTTTTGAAAGATATCCTCCAGGGCGGTGATGCACATTTCCGTCGACGGATGCTGGCCCGTTCCGAAGGCCATGCCGGGATCGATATCAATGACGATATCCCGTCCCGTGGGCGTGTACCGTTCCCACGTGGGTTTGATGATGATATTTTTGCTGATTCGCAGTGGTTTGAAGTATTTTTTCCATTCTTCACCCCAGTTCGGGTCGACGATGCGGTGAGTCGTGAAAGCGGGCTTTCGCCGTTTGGGGAAGATCTCGTTCAGCGAGTCGATGTATTTCTGAAGACGGTTCAGTTTTTCCTTCGTCCCCCGTCCGGCGGGAAGATAGGCCTTGATGATCTGATCATTTTTTACAGAAGAAGTGCCGCTGAAGTCGTCGGGACTTTCTTCCTGAAAAACACCGTTGGTGCCCAGTTCTTCCAGAAAATTTGCCAGTGCGTCGCTTATTTCCAGTGGGGTGGTGAGAACAATTTCCACCCATTTTTCCTTCATGTCGGGCATGGTGCACTCCTTTGCGTGTCCGCCTTTTAAACCGGTTTCACTGGTTATATATCGTTTTTTTTAAGAGATTTCAAGCATCTTGAATTTCATGATTCTTCGTGATACTTAGCTTTCTTTTATGGTGACGGCTTGAAGAAATTCGCCGGGATTTGTGATACTATCGATTGAAATGACACCGAATCGAGACTGTTGACATGAGTGACAGACAATGTGAAATGCGCACCGGTCTTTGTGAGGGACTGAACCGGCGATTGCGCCCAGATGGTGATCCATTATGAGTTTATATCCGGTTCAACTTGCCCTATCCGGGAAGAAGTGCGTTGTAGTCGGCGGCGGCGCTGTCGCCGAGAGAAAAACGGACGGTCTTCTTGAATGCGGTGCCGCCGTAGTAGTCGTTGCCCGTGAACTGACTGACGGACTGAAATCTCTGACGGCGGAGGGACGCATCGAAACGTGCCGTGAGCCGTACCGGCGCGATCATCTCCACGGGGCCTTTTTTGTGATCGGTGCCACGGATGATGAAAAAGTTAATGACACGGTGTTTCGTGACGCCTGTTCCCTCGGCATTCCCGTCAACATTGTCGACGATCCTGAGAAATGTACCGTCATTATCCCCGCAGTGGTTCGGCGGGGCGACCTGACCATCGCCATCTCCACGAACGGGAAGAGCCCGGCCCTGGCGCGCCGTCTCCGTATCGAGCTTGAGGAGCGGTACGGACCGGAATATGAAACTGTGCTCGATATCATGGGGCGAGTCCGTACCCGTATCCGAGAACGAGGGAGGCCGTCGCATGAGAACAAGGAAATCTTTGAGGCGCTTCTCGACGGCGGTATAGTCGACGCCGTCCGGGAGAAGAGGTGGAACGATGTGCGGGCACTTGTCTATGGGATTACGGGTGAAACGATCTCTGTCGGTGAAGAATGATATCACTCACGTATAAGACGGTATTGTATCTCTATCTGGCGAGTTCGCTCGTGTATATCACCGCGCTCGTTGTCGAACGGGTAATGGTGGCGAAATGTGCTTCCTGGCTCCTTGCCGGCGCGGCGGTGATACACGGTGGTCTGCTCGTCGTCCGGGTATCCCGGCTCGGGTGGGGAGGCGCCGCCGTCGGAACAGGCGTCTTTTTCTTCGGGGCGTGGATGGTCGTCGTTCTGTACCTCCTTTTTCAGATGAGGACAAGAACGCGCGTACTCGGTGCCATCGTGTCGCCAGTTGCTTTTATCACCATGGTGGCCGCATCGGTCGGTGTTGACGGCCAGGCGGCCGTTCCGGCCATATTGAAAGGGTCGTGGTTGTCGTGCCATGTGCTTCTGACCGTTGTGGGAGAGGCCTTTTTCGCCCTTGCCTGCTGTGCCGGCGTGATGTACGTCCTGAAAGACAGACAGCTGAGAAGGCGGAAGATACGGGGGTGGAGCGGCGTCCTCCCGTCACTGGGGGAACTCGATCGCGTCAATCACGTGTCTCTCATCGGCGGATTTATCTTCCTCACCCTTGGCCTTCTGGCCGGGGCTGTCTGGGCGCGGACCGTGTGGGGACACCACTGGCAATGGGACCCGAAACAGGTGGCCGCACTCATCGTATGGGTGGTGTACGCCTTCCTTGTGCATCAACGGACGGCCTTCGGGTGGAAGGGGAAACGGGCGGCATACAGTTCCGTGATCGCCTTTGTGCTGATGGCGGGCGCCTTTGCCGGGGTCATGCTGTGGTTTGAATCCATCCATGTTTTTGTGTAACCGATGAATATCATTTTACTGGGCATAAATCACAAGACGGCACCGCTCTCGCTCCGCGAGAAGCTGACGCACCTGTGCGGCGACGATCAAGACGCAATAGGGGACATCATGACGCTCGACGGCGTGGAGGAGTGTCTCTTTCTGGCAACGTGCAACAGGGTGGAGATTCTCGCGAAAACGAAGAATGCCGCCCGTGCCGTGGGACGCCTAAGGTCCTTTCTTGTTGAAAAGGGCGATTTCCGGGAAGAGGACGTCCGTGAGCCGCTGTACAGCTACCACGATCACGACGCTGTCGCCCACCTCTTCCGTGTGGCTGCCGGTCTCGATTCCATGGTCATGGGGGAGCCCCAGATACTTGGTCAGGTAAAAGACGCTTTTCGCACCAGCGTGGACAGGAATGCGACGGGTGCTATCCTGAATAAGCTGCTTCACCACACCTTCCGCGTGGCAAAACGGGTGAGGACGGAAACGGGTATTGCGGAAAACGCCGTCTCCGTGAGCTACAGCGCCGTGGAACTGGCGAAGAAGATTTTCGGTTCCCTGGCTGGTAAAACGGTGCTCCTCGTCGGTGCCGGTGAAATGGGAGAACTGGCGGCACGTCATCTCATCTCAGCGGGGGCGGAGCGCATAATATTCATTAACAGGACCTTCTCACGGGCAGTCCAGCTGGCGGAGATGTATCACGGCGACGCGCGGCCTTTTGACGAGTTGATTCCCGCACTGTGCGAGACGGACATCGTCATCAGTTCAACCGGTGCTCCCGCGTATGTTTTTGATGAGGCCATGGTTCGCACGGCGTTGCACCGGCGGCGAAACCGGCTGCTTCTCTGTATCGATATCGCCGTGCCGCGTGATTTTGATCCCGCCGTTGGACGGATCGATACGGTCTACCTCTACAATATCGATGACCTCCAGATCATCGTCGATGACAATGTACGCACGAGACGGGCGGAAGCGGAAAAGGCGGAGGAAATCATCGCGGAGGAAGTGAAGGAATTTGATGCGTGGTTTCAGACACGGGAAGTGGTTCCCACGATCGTTGCCATGACGGAGAAGGCGGACGGTATCAAGGAACGGGAGCTGAAAAAATTTCTGTCGAAGATGAAACACTGGGGAGAGGAGGACCGTCAGGCGGTGGAAGCATTTTCGTCGGCCGTTGTGAAAAAGATGCTGCACGATCCCATCGCCTCTCTTAAAAAAGAGGCGGCCGCGGGGGATGCGGGCCTTTATACGGCCGCACTGAGGCGGTTGTTCCGGCTTGACAAAGGGGACAGGTGATATGACGGATATACTCAGGATCGGAACGCGGGCCAGCCGGCTTGCCATGGTTCAGGCACAGGCGGTGTCCGCCATGATTACAGAACGGTACCCGCGATGCACCGTCGAAATCGTACCCGTGTCGACGAGAGGAGACCGGGAGCAGTCCGTGCCGCTCCATGCACTGGGCGTCCAGGGTGTGTTCGTGAAGGAGATCGAGGAGGCCCTCTTCGCCGGTGCCATCGATCTTGCCGTTCACAGTATGAAGGACCTGCCCTTTGCCCTTCCCGACGGTCTTCTCATCACCGTTGTTCTCCCCCGGGAGGACGCCCGTGACGCCCTGATCTCCCGGGGCGGAAAGACACTGCGCTCGCTCCCGAGGGGTGCGCGCATCGGAACGGGAGCCGTCCGCCGTACCATGCAGCTTCACGCCATGGGACGGGGATTCTTTGTTGAGCCCCTGCGCGGGAATCTGGATACGCGTCTCAGGAAACTGTCGACGCAGGACCTGGACGGCGTGATCGTGGCTGCGGCGGGGATGAAGCGCATGGGGTGGCAGGACCGCATCACGGAATATATTGATGAAGATCTGATGCTTCCCATGGCGGGGCAGGGCGCGATCGCGATTGAAACGCGCATGGATGACGGCGGTGTGCGGGATATGCTCGCCTGCCTCAATCACGAGGCGACGTTTCAAGAGGTGACGGCGGAACGGTCCCTGCTGAAAGGACTGGGCGGGGGGTGTCACGTGCCCGTTGCGGCGCGCGCCGTTGTGCGGGAGAATGGTATTGAAATCAGGGGCATGGTGGGACGTATCGACGGAAGTGACCTTATACGGGAGGAGATACGGGGCAGCGCCACGGACGGCGAGGCGCTTGGTTTGCGCCTGGCGCAGCGGATTCTGCACGCGGGTGGTGACAGCATCCTGGAGTCCATGAAAACAGGAAATGATCCCGGATGAAAAGGAACAACATATGACGAAGGCGGATGACACGATGGCGGAAAAAGGGAAAGTATATCTCATCGGTGCAGGACCGGGTGACCCGGACCTGATCACGGCGCGAGGTATTGCCTGTCTGAAGGAGGCGGACGTCGTCGTGTATGACTACCTGGTCAGCGAGGCTATTCTCGCTCACGCGCCGGACAACGTGCGCCGCATCTACGTGGGAAAGAAGGGTGGCCACGCCAGCATTGCCCAGGACGCCATCAACAATATACTCCTGTCCGCGTATCAGGACGGCGCCGTCGTTGCCCGGCTGAAGGGCGGCGATCCCTTTGTTTTCGGACGGGGTGGTGAAGAGGCGTGTTTCCTCGCGGAAAAGGGTGTCGCCTTCGAGGTGGTACCCGGCGTGACCTCGGCGATCGCCGTTCCCGCCTATGCGGGTATTCCCCTGACACACCGTGACTGCACGTCCACGGTGGCCTTTGTCACGGGTCATGAGGACCCCCTGAAGGACACGAGCGCCGTCGACTGGGACGCACTGGCACGCATCGGAACGCTTGTCTTTCTCATGGGTATCCGGAACCTTGCGGCCATTGTCGGGCACTTGACGGCTGCAGAAAAGAACGACACGACACCGGCGGCGATCATCAGGTGGGGAACGACGTCTCGCCAGGAGACCGTGACGGGTACGCTGGCCGATATCGTTGACAGGGCGGCGGAACACGGCATCGTTCCGCCGGCGATCTTCGTCGTGGGTGATGTGGTTTCATTTCGGGACCGGCTCGCATGGTATGAGCAGAAGCCCCTTTTTGGAAAGACGATACTCGTGACCCGTCCCGCCGGCCAGGAAGGGGACCTGACGGCGATGCTCCACGCGCAGGGTGCCGATGTCGTTCCTGTGCCCCTCATCGAGATCGTGCCGCCCGTGGATTTCGGGGATATGGACAGGGCAATCACGGCCGTGGATGACTATGATTGGATTATATTCACCAGCGTCAACGGCGTGCAGTATTTCTTCGACCGGCTCCGGGCAGTGGGGAAGGACGCCCGCGCCCTTGCCGGTGTGCGGATCGCTGCCATCGGACCGGCAACGGCCGCCGCCCTTGAGGCGCACGGCATCAGTGCGGACGCCATGCCGGAGTCGTACGTTTCCGAAGCGATGGTGGACCTTTTTTCCGGAATGGCCATGACGGGGAAACGCATACTCCTGCCCCGGGCGGCCGAGGCGCGCGATGTCATCCCCCGGGGGCTGACGGCAATGGGTGCCCGTGTCGACGTTGTTGAGGCATATCAGAGCATTCCCTCGAAAGGCGTGAAAGAGAAGGTGACGGAACTCTTTGCCGGAAACGCCGTCGATGTGGTGACTTTCATGAGCCCGTCGGCGGTGAGGGTGTTTTCGCGGGCTGTGGATGGTGAGAACCTGCCCGCGGGTGTGATGTGTGCGGCAATCGGACCCGTCACCGCGGCGGCGCTTGAAGGGGCGGGCCTGCGCTGTGATGTGACGGCCGAGACCTATACGGCCCGTGGCCTGACCGATGCCATCGTGAGGGGAATTGCCCTGACGGGAAAATCGTGATAGGGCGTATAAATAATTTGTCGGAATGGATGTAAAATGATCGGTGTTTCAAAACTGTACTGCGGCGGCGTGGAGCCGTCGGATGTCCTGCGTTACAACGCGGAGTCGAAGAGGCTTCCATCTCATCTCCTCCAGTTCTCCCGGGACAAGAGGCCCGTTGTCGTCTGGAACGTGACCAGGCGGTGCAACCTGAATTGTGTCCATTGCTATGCGGGATCGCCCGGCGCGACGGGCGACGGAGAACTGACAACGGCGGAGGGTATCGCCCTGATCGACGATCTCGCCGCTTTCGGGTCTCCCGTCCTCCTCTTCTCGGGGGGCGAACCGCTCATGCGCCCGGACCTTCCCGATCTCGTTTCCCATGCGGTAAAACGGGGGATGCGCGCCGTTATTTCCACGAACGGTACACTCATTACCGGGGAGTGGGCGGAGCGTTTCAGTGCCGCGGGTCTGTCCTACGTGGGTATCAGCCTCGACGGTGTGGGCGAACGGCATGACCGGTTCCGCGGGGTTGCCGGGGCCTATAAGGCGGCCCTCGCCGGAATCGACCGATGCATGGAAAAGGGCATCAAGGTAGGCGTCCGCTTTACCATGACCCGGCGGACCATCAGTGATATTCCCGCCATTTTTGATCTTATCGAGGAGAAGGATATCCCCCGTGCCTGCTTCTATCATCTCGTGTATGCGGGACGGGCTTCACAAATGATCGGCGAAGATCCCGACAACGAAACGAAAAGAAAAACAGTGGATCTCATCCTTAACCGGACGCGGGCGCTCTTCGCGAAAGGAAAGCCGAAGGAGATACTTACCGTGGACAATCATGCCGACGGTCCCTACATATATCTGCGGCTTTTGAAGGAAGACCCCGACCGGGCGCGCGAGGTTATGACGCTCTTGACCATGAACGAGGGCAACAGCTCAGGGAAGGGGATCGGCTGTGTCAGCTGGGACGGGACGGTGCATCCCGACCAGTTCTGGCGGAATGTCATCGTGGGGAACGTCACGGAACGTCCCTTCAGCGAGATATGGACCGATGATTCACTGGAATTGCTGAAGAAATTAAAGGATAAGAAGAAATATATCACGGGACGCTGCGGCGGCTGCCGATGGCTCGACATCTGTGGCGGCAACTTCCGTGCCCGAGCCGAGGCAGCGACGGGCGATACCTGGGCATCCGACCCCGCCTGTTACCTGACGGACGAGGAAATTGCATAACGTGACAGACGCAACACACCGTGAAGGTTTTTACATGCCGGACGAGCGGCTCCGTTCCGGACACGGTTACCGTTTTCTTTGACGAGAGGAGAGGTGAGAAACATGCATTATCCCGACTACCGACCGAGGCGGATGAGAAAAAATGAAAACCTGCGACGAATGATCCGCGAGACGGCACTTACCGTGGACGATATGGTTGCCCCCTTTTTCGTCGTTCCCGGAAAAAAGGTGAAAAAGCCCATTCACTCCATGCCGGGACACTTCCAGTTATCCGTGGATTACCTCGTTTCCGAAATTGCGGCGACGCGGGATGCGGGCATTCCCGCGGTCATCCTTTTCGGCATTCCGGAGACGAAGGACGACCGGGGAACGGGCGCATTCGCGGAAAAAGGGATCATTCAGGAGGCGGTGAGGGCGGTCAAGAAGACCGTCCCCGATATCGTCGTCATCACGGACGTCTGCCTCTGTGGATACACGAGCCACGGCCACTGCGGCATCCTCGATGACAACGGGGTGAATAACGATACCACCATTGCGGTACTGGCGGAAGCGGCCCTCTCACACGCCCGGGCGGGTGCCGACATGGTAGCGCCGTCGGCCATGATGGACGGCCAGGTGCTCGCCATCCGCGAGGAGCTTGACGAGGGCGGCTTCGAGACCCTGCCCATCATGGCATATTCGGCAAAGTATGCATCAGCTTTTTACGGGCCCTTCCGTGACGCGGCTGAGAGCGCGCCCCAGTGGGGAGACCGGAAAGGCTATCAGATGGATCCGGCGAACGGTGACGAGGCCATCCGCGAGATGAGCCTTGACGTCGAGGAAGGCGCGGACATCATCATGGTGAAACCGGCCCTTCCCTATCTCGACATTGTCCGGCGGGCCTGCGAGGAATTCGATTTGCCCGTCGCCGCCTACAGCGTGAGCGGCGAATATGCCATGATCCAGGCCGCCGTACAGATGGGATGGCTGGATGGCGATACGGTCATGATGGAGGCACTCACGTCTATCAAGCGAGCGGGGGCCGATATCATCATTACCTACTTCGCTCGCGCGGCGGCCGCGCTCATCGCATAAACGAGGATTCATATGCCCGGTGAGAATACAAAGAGTATCGTTCTGCCCCATGACCTGCGCATGATTGCCTGGGAGGTGACACGGCGGTGCAACCTGAACTGCGTTCACTGCCGCGCGGGATCGGCGAATGTCGATTACCAGGGTGAATTGACAACAAAGGAATGCCGCGCCGTGATCGACGATGTCGTGTCCTTCAGCAATCCCGTCATCATCCTCACGGGCGGTGAGCCCTATATGCGGGATGACATTTATAAACTGGCCGCCTACGGGACGGAGCGGGGGCTCAGGATGGTCCTTGCCACGAACGGGACGCTTGTGGACGATGCCTGTGCCGTCAGGACACGCGAGGCGGGCATTCAGCGCGTCAGTGTGAGTATCGACGGGCGGGACGCGACGAGTCATGATACCTTCCGGGGTGTCCCCGGTGCCTTTGACGGCGCGATCCGGGGGATAGAGGCCTTCAAGAGACAGGGCGTTCCTTTCCAGATCAACACGACGATTACCAGAAAAAACTACGCGGAAACAGCGGACATCCTCGATCTGGCAATGCGCCTGGGTGCCGTCGCCTGCCATATCTTTCTCCTGGTGCCCACGGGCCGGGCCCGGGATATGGCGAGTGAGGAGATATCTCCTGAGAAGTATGAGAAAGTCCTGGAGTGGTTTTATGAACGGGGCCGTGACTGCCCCGTCGAGCTGAAGGCGACCTGCGCGCCCCACTATACCCGTATCGTGCGGCAGCATGGAACTCAGGGAGGGGCAGCAAAAGCACAGACCTTTGCCGGCGGCGGTCGCCGGCAGGGTTGCCTCGGCGGGGTGTCCTTTTGCTTCATATCCCACACTGGCCGCGTTCAACCCTGCGGGTTTCTCGATCTTGAATGCGGTTCCATCAAGCGGCAACCGCTCTCCGTGGTGTGGCCGCAATCGCCGGTGTTCGCACGGCTCCGCGACTGCTCCCTCTATAAGGGCAAATGCGGACGCTGCGAGTACCGGGTCATCTGCGGCGGGTGTCGCGCCCGGGCCTATGAAGCGACGGGTGATTATATGGCGGAGGAGCCCTACTGTCTCTACGAACCGCGTGCCGCCAGGATGGCGGGAGAAACGGATATGATGGAAGGGCCCGGGAACGATGGATAAAACGGACCGCCTCATCATGGATGTCATCCAGAAAGCATTTCCTCTCGACGAGCGGCCCTTCCGGGTCATCGGCGAAAAGCTGGGACTCAGCGAGGAGGACGTGCTGGAGCGCGTCAGATCGTTGAAGGAACAGGGTGTGATCCGGCGGATCGGCGGCGTCTTCGATGCGGGCCGGCTCGGGTTCTCCAGTACCCTCTGCGCCGCGCGCGTGCCCCCGGAGCGTATGGCGGTCTTCGTCGAGACGGTGAACGGCTTTTCCAATATAACTCACAACTACCGGCGAAACCACGAATATAACATCTGGTTTACCGTGATCGCACCTGATAGAAACACGATTGACGACATCATTTTTGAAATAAAGGGAAGAACGGGTGTTGACGATATCCTCGACATGCCCGCGACGAGGCGGTACAAGATCGACGCTGTTTTCGATTTCGATGGGGTGGGAAAGGGCAACAATGACAAAGGATAAGGGGACGAAACCGACGGTATACCTCGTGGACGGGAGCAATTACATCTACCGTGCCTTCTATGCCATACGGGAATTGACGAATTCACGGGGTTTCCCCACCAATGCCATTTACGGCTTCACTACCATGTTGATGAAACTCCGTCGCGACTACAAACCGGACTACATTGCGATCTTTTTCGATTCACGCGGTCCCACCTTCCGTCACGAAATGTACGAGGAATACAAGGCAAACAGGAAGGCGATGCCCGACGAACTCGCGGCGCAGATACCCGCCATCAAGGATGTCGTGTACGCTCTCGCCGTTCCCGGTGTGGAAAAGGAGGGGGTGGAGGCGGACGACGCCATCGGAACGGCGGTGCGGTCGTTGGCGGGTTCGGGTGTCCGGACCGTCATCGTTTCCGGTGATAAGGACCTGATGCAGTTGGTGTCAGAGGATGTGACGATGATCGACACCATGAAAGACAAGACGTATGACGTGGCGGCGGTGAAGGAGCGCTTCGGTGTGGCACCGGCGCAGGTGGTGGAAGTTCTCGGCCTTGCCGGTGACACGTCCGATAACGTGCCCGGTGTTCCCGGTATCGGTGAGAAAACGGCGGCGAAACTCGTGCGGGAATACGGGGGGGTGGAGGCGGTTATTGCCCATGCCGACACCGTAAAGAACAAACGTGTCCGTGAGAACCTGACAACCTACGCAGACCAGGCCCGCTTGAGCCGGGAACTCGTCGTTATAAAAACGGATGTCGATATTCCGTGCACCCTGGAGGATTTTAGCCCCGGAAAGGAGAATGAAACGGAGCTCAAGCGTCTCTTCACGGAATTCGAGTTTTCCTCACTCATACAGAAGATGAAGGTGGAGGAGGAAAACGGGGAAGGTGACTACCGTATCGCCGTGAAAAAGGCGGATATAGAGACACTCATCGATGAATGCCGGGAGGCTAGCGGTTTCGCCGTCGACGTGCTTCTGACGGAACCCGAGGCGATGCGGGCGTCTGTCATGGGCATCGCCGTCACCACGGCGGAAAAGACGGGGTGGTATGTGTCCCTGCGGCCGGAGATGGTGGAAGGGTGTACACCGGATGACGTGGTCGACGTGCTCAAGCCGCTTCTTGAGGACAAGGGGGTGGTGAAACACGGGTACGACCTGAAGACGGCGTACCTTGCTTTGTCACGGCTGGGCATCGAGACGGCGGGTCTTGCAACGGATGTCATGATCGCGGCCTACGTCCTGAATCCGTCACGACGCACCTTCGACTTTTTGGAGATCGCGCGGGAGCACCTGGGCCGTGAAATGAAGACGGTGAAGGACATGGTACACAATGGCTCGCGAAAAACCGCTCTTTCCGATCTTCCCCTGGAAACGGTTGCCCGCTATGCCTGCCGCCGGAGCGATTATGCCCTCCGCCTCTGCCCGATCCTTACCACCGCCATGGAAAAGGCGGGTCTTGCCGATCTTTTCCGGTCGATTGAAATGGCGCTCCTGCCCGTTCTTGCCCGGATGGAACGGCGGGGAGTCCTTGTTGATGCGGCGATACTGACAGAACTCTCGGAACGACTTGAGGCCATGATGGAGACGTCGCAACGGAAAATCTACGCGGAGGCAGGTGCGGAATTCAACATCAATTCGCCGAAACAATTGCAGACAGTGCTCTTTGAGAAAATGGGGTTGCCCCGCGGGAAGAAGACAAAGGCGGGATATTCCACTGACAGTGAAGTTCTCGAGAACCTCGCCCATTTCTACACGTTGCCCGCCGAGATCCTTGTCTATCGGCGGTATGCAAAACTCAAGTCCACGTACGCGGACGTGTTACCCCAGCTCATTCATCCCGAAACGGGCCGCATTCACACGTCATATAATCAGACGGTAACGGCGACAGGCCGCCTGTCGAGCAGCAATCCCAATCTGCAGAATATCCCCATCCGGACGGAAGAGGGTGCGCGGATCAGGCAGGCATTCATTCCGCCTGCGGGATGGCGGATCATCTCCGCCGATTACTCGCAGATCGAGCTGCGCATCCTCGCTCACCTGTCCGGGGACGAAACATTGATTCGAGCCTTCACGGCGGATGAGGACATCCACACACGAACGGCGTCTGATGTCTTTGGCGTCTTCCCGGAGATGGTCAACCGGGATATGCGCCGTCAGGCGAAGGTGATTAACTTCGGCATCATCTACGGGATGAGTCCCTTCGGTCTCGCACGGGAACTGGGCATTACACAGAAACTTGCAAAAACCTACATCGACGAGTATTTTCACAAGTACGATGGTGTCAAGAGATACATAGACGGCATGCTGGAGAAAACAAAGAAGGAAAAGTACGCGATGACCCTCTTCGGGCGGCGGCGCTATATCGCCGACATGGAGAGCCGCAACGGGGCGATACGGCAGTTCGCCGAGCGCACTGCGATAAACACGCCGATTCAGGGAACGGCGGCGGACATCATCAAGATCGCCATGGTGAATATAGACCGGCGTCTGACTGCTGAAGGGTTCTCGGCGCGCATGATCATGCAGGTCCACGACGAACTCGTCCTGGAGGTGCCGGCGAAGGAGTGTGACACCGTGGAGGCGCTTGTCCGGGAGGAAATGGAAGGCGTCATGGATTTGTCCGTTCCTCTGAAGGTGGAGATCGGCCGCGGCGGAAACTGGGACGAGGCGCACTGAAGGACTGAAGGTTTCCGCATAAACAGCGAATAAAATGACGGGAGACGGGCGATGATCGATGTGAATGCGATGATTGCAGGCTGGCGGGCATCTGTGAAAACCGCTATGCAAAGCAATGAAGCGTGGGATGTCGCCATTTCCATGGCGATCATCATCGTCGGATTTGCCGTTCTTGAGTTGCTGTGGCGGCTGTCGACGCGATGGTTTGCGAAGAAGGCGCAGCGGAAGTGGAAAAAGGCGATTTCGCACTTCGCGGGATTTCTCCCGCCCGTCAGGCTTGCCGTCGCCATTTTCCTCATGAGGCTTGCCGAAAAACCGCTCACCGTGCCCGAGGAATTACTTGACCTGATACACGGGCTGGAGTCCTTCCTCCTTGCGCTGGTCATGATTCTTCTTTTCTTCCAGGCAATCAGACTCCTGGAACCTTTCTATTCGGCGCTGCCCTCGGCGATGAAGGGCCGTATATCGCGAAGAGTCTTCCGCCGCTTTACCGGTATCCTGCGTATTACCGGCATCGTGCTCGTCGCTGTCGCCTTCGTGTATACGCAAAAAAGATTTTTCCCCGAATGGCTGTGGCAGCATTCATGGTGGCGGTACGTGGTGGTCCTTCTCGTCTGTGTCGTCCTCGTCATGACGGACCGTCTTATCGGAGTCTTTTTCTCATCCATGGTGATTGCATTGAAAACGGCGGAGGAACGCCTGCGCCTGCGTCTTGTGCTGGAGTCATCTCTCGTGCCGATTCACCTTCTCCTTTTGACTATTGCCGTGTATGCCGTCGCCATGATTCTCATGCTGCCACCGGATATCGGCCGTTTTGCGGACATCACGATCAATGTATTGGCAATCCTCGTTGTCGCCGTTTTCGCATACCGCCTCCTCGACGTCCTCGAATATGAATTGACGAAATTCGTATCTCGGGAAGACAACAAACTGGACAGGAACTTCGTTCAACTGGTGCGCATCGTGTCGCGGGTGCTCATCGTCGCCTTCGGCATTGTCTACCTGCTCCAGGCGGTGACAGGCAAACCAATGAACACGCTCCTCGCGGGTCTCGGTATCGGCGGTCTGGCTGTCGCCCTCGCCGCGCAGGATACGTTGAAGAACCTCTTCGGCAGCATTATGATCATGCTGGACAAGCCCTTCGTCGTGGGTGACTGGATTATCGCCGACGGTGTCGAAGGCACGGTGGAGGAAATCGGGTTCCGCTCGACACGGATCCGCACCTTTCCCGGCAAGCTCGTGGCTATTCCCAACGAGAGGATGGCGGCCGTCAATATAGAAAACGTTCAGCTTCAGCCCCATATACGGCGTTGGCTCGATATCACTATCACTTACGATACACCGCCGGCGAAGGTAGAGCGGGCGGTACAGCTTATCAAGGATATCCTCGCGGAGCGGGAAGAGGTGCAGTCAAAGAACGTGCCGAAAGTACTTTTCAGCGATTTCAACGATGCCTCCCTCAATATTCTCGTGGTCTATTGGTTCTATAAAAACGATTTCTGGGAATATCGTGCTTTCAACGAAGAGATAAATTTCGCCATCATGCGTGCCTTCGAGAGGGAAGACATCGAATTCGCTTTCCCGACGACGACTACCTACCTGGCGCAGGACGACCGGCGGCCGCTCACCGTCACCGTATCAAATGTCCCGAAGGACGGGGAAACGCCCGAGCGTTAGTGAGGTTTACGCAGTACGAAACATAATACCTCGAAAGGAGATGATATTATGATTCGGTTGTTTAAAAAATCACGGCTGAGGGCCGGGTTGCCGCCGGGAACGCCCGTGCATACTGGAGACGAGAAGACGACGCCGGTGACCGTGTCGGTTATTGATTACGGGAAGGAATTCGTCACGGAACAGACCCTTGAAACGCCGGAGGCGGCCGCTCCCTTTTGTGAATCGGGAAACGTGAGCTGGATCAATGTAACGGGTGTCCATGATGAGCACGCTGTAAAAACGCTGGGCGAGATTTTCAACCTTAATTCCTTTGTACTGGAAGATATCGTGAATACGTCACAGAGGCCGAAGGTGGAGTTCTTTGACGATTATGCCCTCGTGATCGTGACCATGTTTTACTATGATGAGGAGACGCGGGAACTCGTCGCCGAACAGGTGAGCATCGTGTGCGGGAAGACTGTAGTGATCACTTTTCAGGAACGTGCGGGGGACATATTCGAACCCCTGCGGAACAGGATCCGGCATAAAAAAGGTCGCGTACGCTTTCATGGTACGGATTATCTGACCTACGCCCTGATCGACTCGATCGTCGATTATTATTACGTCCTCCTCGAGGACGTTCAGGCGCGTATCGAGAATGCTGAAGCACTGCTGGAGGAATCAGCAGACGACAATGCCTACCACACCGTTCATCACTGCAAGAAGGAACTCCTCTATTTTCGCCGGGCTCTCTGGCCGCTCCGAGAGATCATCATCGTCCTTCAGCGCGGCGAATCGCCTCTGATCGGCGATTCCGTGGTGGTTTTCTTTCGAGACGTTTACGATCATACAATACACGTGATCGAGGCGATCGATACCTTCCAGGATGTTCTTGCCGGTCTCAGAGAGCTGTATCTGTCGTCTCTCAGTAATCGGATGAACGAAGTCATGAAGGTGCTGACGATCTTTGCGTCGATCTTTATTCCTCTGACCTTTATTGCGGGTATCTACGGCATGAATTTCGAGTTTATGCCGGAGCTGAAATGGCGGTGGGGATACTTTTTCGTGTGGGGAGCTATGGGTGCCGTTTTCTGTGCCATGACGGTGTACTTTAAGAAAAAGAAGTGGATGTAGCGCGTGAGAGATGACGTGCCGGAAAAGAGTAGCAAGGAAATGGCCCACGTGCGGTTGCCGCGGGCAATCGGCGACGCCGTCATGGCGGCGCGGATCAATACCGTTCTTACTGAGAACAGGGATCAATTGTTTTCCGGGAGCGAGTGGTGCATTCCCGCTATTCGGCAGACCGATGCCGTCGAAGCAGCGCTATTGTCCGCCCGTCGGAGCAGCCGGGTTATCCGCGGGCTGGAGGCGATCACAAAAACGCTCCACAATGAGAAGCGCGGGTTGGACAAGGCGGGGTGCCAAACAGAAGCCAATCATCCAGTTCGCACGTCGCGCATCGTTGTTGTGTCCAGTGACGGCGGCAACCGTTTTTACCGATCTCTGGTGCCGGTACTGCGTGATCACTATCCGCGCGTCCTTGTTTGCCGCATGGATGTGGACAGCAGTACCCTGGGCGGTCTCCTTTTCGGTGCGGGTGCCGTCGCGAAGGCCGTTATGATCGGGCACAAAGACGCCGTGACGAGGCTTCTGCTGTCTTTTGTCGGTGAATGATTCCAGACGGTGAGAGCGGCGGTGTCGTGAGACGAACAGCATGAGTGTGAGAAGCAACTTGCTGTAATGACGAGGATAGGGTAAATGTATAACACATAACGGGCGAAACGGTGACCGTAACGAAACGCCCTTACCTGCCGGCGAGAAAGGTGTGAATGAACAAAGACCGTAAGAATAGTCAAAAAACGGTTGCTCTTTTGCGACTTTCGTGATACCCGTCGAGCCCGAGAGTAGAAAAAGTGAAAGAAATTGTCAATGATTGAAATCGACCAGAAGCTTTCAAGAAAAGAAAAAACAGAGCAGGATCTTCAAACCGAGGAACTCAACAGGCAAATCAGACGCCTCATGCACGCGGAGTTTCTCTATTCAAAGGAGCTGGACCGTACATACAATGTCAGTTCCCCTCAGTTGAGCTGTCTTCGCGTTCTCGATCAGTACGGCCCCTTGCCGCCGTCACAGATAGCCCGATTGATCCTCCTAAAATCCAGTACCGTTACCGGCATCATTGATCGCTTGGAGTATAAGGGATTCGTGCAGCGCATCAGAAATTCCCGTGACCGGCGGGTCATCATGATCGAGATGACGGAAAAAGGGGAAGAACTGGTGAAGAGCGCGCCGCCGCCTCTTCAAAAAAAAGTTCTCGATCATATGGCGGAATTACCGCCGGAAGAAATGGAACGGATCATTTACAGTCTCAGAATTCTTAATGAGATGTTCGATATCTGAAACCAGCCTGTCATTGCTCGTTTATTTACCGTGGTTGTCGTCCGGATAACATGTTTCATGATTGGATTATAGTGGCTAGCGTCTGCCGGGAGAGCCGGTATTTGTCCGGTTGTCTCGTGTGTGCGGATGGGAGGGGTAAGGGTGCGTGCAGAAACGTGTTTATTGCCGGTACTGCGTAACACGAACCGTCATTATCTTCGTCCGGTACTGCAGACTGTATGAATCCGGCCATCGAACATGCCAAAGCACTTGTCTTGCTTGACAAAATGTCTCTTCTGCTGATATAATATTTATATTAAACATTTCACTACTTATTAATATTCCCTCACCACGAAACGTTAGTGCGGTGGTAAAAGGACAGGTGGTGCATTTTTACTCTTTGTGACTCAGTATGGCATAAAGATGCATTAGGAGAAGAGGCGTAAGTGTCAATCGGTTAGTGTCTTCGCCCGAATGAAGGTGGACTCACCACGTACACGGAATTTCTGTCAGTGAAAATATTTCGGGAATTCCATACGATAAGGAGGTAACCAATGAAGAGAAGAAGTAAAAGAGGCATACTGCTGTTTGCCGTTGTGGCCTCGATTGCGGCAATGATTATCGCCGGCCCTATGTCGGCAAACGCCAAGACGGAACTCAGGATCGGTGACCTGAGCTGGGACAGCGCACAGGTCCATAACCGGATTGCGGGTTTCATCGCGGAACACGGATATGGACACGATGTGCAGTACATGCCAGGCAATACCATCGCCCTTCTGGAAGGGATGGCACGCGGCGACCTCGACATTCTCATGGAAATCTGGGTGGAGAATCAGAAAGAGGCCTACGAGAATCATATTGCAAAAGGGAACGTAATCGACCTCGGCAGCAATTTTCCTGACAGCTGGCAGGGGTTTCTTGTGCCTACATACGTGATCAAGGGAGACCCGGAACGGGGTATCAAACCAATGGCTCCGGACCTGAAATCCATTGATGACCTGCCGAAGTACTGGGAACTCTTCAAGGATCCCGAAGATCCCTCAAAGGGACGTTTCTACTCCTGTATTCCGGGGTGGGAATGTGAGAAAATTAACGAGCAGAAATTCACAACCTATGGTCTCGACAAGTACTATAATATCTTCCTGCCCGGTTCCGACCCGGCCCTCAGCGGTTCGATTGCCGCCGCCTACAAGAGGGGAAAACCGTGGTTCGGGTATTACTGGGCTCCCACGTGGGTGCTGGGAAAATACGATATGACCCCCATCGAGGAACCGTCCTACGATCAGGCGGTATGGGACAAGAACAAGGGGTGCGCTTATCCGTCAGTAAGGGTGAATATTGCCGTCTGGTCGGGAATGACGAAAAAGGCGCCGGAGATTGTGGACTTTTTGAAAAAGTACGAATCGTCACAGGCGCTGACCAATAAAATGCTCGCCTATATGCAGGATACGAAAGCAAGCACGGAGGAGGCTGCCATCTGGTTTCTGAAAAATTATGAAGAAGAGTGGACGGCGTGGGTCCCCGCGGACATTGCGAAGAAAGTCAAAGGAGCACTTAAGTAGACACAACAATCGCGGATGAGAAAAAGGGCGGCATGCCAGGAGGCGCCGCCCTTTTTTATTTTAGTCGGTATGATCTTGATATATGCGGTACCGTTTTCAGTTCGTCACGCCGGCGGGCGGGGATGTCGGCTCCGACGGTTTTTCACTGATCGCCGCGGCGATTTCGGCCGTGTTCGTCTTTTCGTCATCGTAGACGATCATCACCTGGGATTTCTCCGCATCAATCTCGTAGTCGATGATACCCGCATGATTTTGCAGGATAGACCCTATCCTGTCGGATCCTTCTCACGTACCGCACCCGGGGATGGTGGCGACGATCGTCTTCGGTACGGCGTATGTCGTCGTCGTCCCGAGAAGGATGGACAGCGCCGCGAGACAGCATATGATAACCGGTATTGTGCTTTTTCCGTACATGGTGTCGTTCCGTTACGAACCACGCGCCTATCGGCGGCGGTGTAATTATCTTTCAGAAGAGCCTGAAAAAAGACAAATTCTCTTGACCACGCGTGTGGTTTTGCCTACAATTAAAAAAATATTTATAAGGAAAATCCGCATGAAAATCAAGGTCGATCGCGATAAACTGGTTCGCGCGTTCCGTAAGATCGAAGGTATTGAACTCGTTGTGGAAAATGAACAGGATGCGAAGGAAGCACTGGATGTCATCCTCAAGCGTTCGGGTATATTCGATACTGCCGGTGCATCCACATTGCAGGACGTATTGGTGACGTCCCTGGAGGAGTACAGCGATTCGGCCGTATCGTATAAGAAGATGTTCGTTCTCGATTTCATTTTTACCGATGACGTCCCCATCGACACACGGATTTCCCTTATCAAACAATTCCAGGATCAGTTCGGGAAAGTATAGAGTCACGCGATCATATCGTGCTGATGTCCTTTTTTATCTGAAGGACCTTTTTCGCGATCAACTGCTCTTTCGTATCTTGAAGCCACGACATGAAATATTGTCTTTCTTTCATGCTGACGAGATACTGCCGCATCTTGTCCCGTTCGGATGCCCATTTCGTTTCGTCCAAGCCCCCTCGCTCCGTGAGACTGACAATGACAGCCTTACCGTCGACAAAAAACGGTGTTTTCCCGTGGGGGTCTTGCTCGGTGAGGTCGAACAGTGCCTGCGCGATCTCCGGCGCATAACCGATTTTGGGAATGTCGGCATCCGGGACGAAAAGGCCGGTCTCGACAAGCGTAACGCCGTCCTCCTCGGCGATTTTGCCAATGGGCTCTCCGTCCTGTAGTCGTGCGAGGAGTGTGCCCGCCTTTTCCATGCTCATTTGGCCGGCTTTTTCCGTAACATATGCCTCTGTGACCGCACTTTTGATCTCCTCGAGATGAGGAATGGAGGACGGGTGAACGGTGTCGATATGGAACAGATAACATCCTTTGTCATCGCACAGGACGGGACTGATATCGCCTCCCTCGCGTGAAAACAGTTCATCGGAGAGACTGGCGAGCCTTTGAAATGGCGGAGGTATATTCTCACCGGAGGCGAATGATGCATCGGCCGTATCCCTGCCGTTTTCTTTCATATAGGCGTCGAAATTTTCTTCCTGGTAAATGACATCATGTGCCTCTTTGGCCGCCTGCGCCGCCAGGTCCAGTCCTCTCAGAAGCTGCAGTTTCCCAATGATCTCTGTACGCACCTCATCGAGCGGTTTCTCCGTGTTGTTCTCATCGGTGAAGGAGGCACGGTGGGACGCATAGTAATCCTCAATTAACTCATCGGACGGGGTAAAGTGACGGCCGAATTCACGCGCCGCATAAAAGGCGTAGGACGTATCGATTGTTTTCGGACGACGGAAATCTTCGGCATGGTCCTTTAGGTATGTCTCCAAGTCGCCTTTCGAGGGCTTAATGCTCGCTTGGAAACTATCGGCGGGAATGGTCAGTGCCGCCAGATTGACCTTTTCGTTTTGCATGCGATACAGTTCGTAGACTTCATCGTCCGAAACCTTGACGGATTCCGTGACGAGGTTTTCCATCTTTCTTATGATGAGGGAGCGCCGTTGCATGACCTCGAAATCTTCCGGTGTCAGGCGATTCTGGCGCAGTACCTGGACATAGCGGTTTTGATCGAAAACGCCGTTAACACGAAAGGCGGGATAGGAAACGATGAGTTGCCGTAACTCTTCGTCATCAACGGAAAGATTCATTTCGTCCGCCATGTGCAGGATCACCGCCCTGTCGATAAGCTGGGTGTAGGCCTGTTCTTTGGGGTTGAGACTCTTCAGTAAATCATCGGTGAGATTGTTGCCGTATCGCGCCCGTATGGCATCGAGAGTGTCCTGGTATTCCCTCTGAAATTCCGCGTAGGCGATGTGCCGGTTTCCGATGACGGCGATTGTTTCCGCCGTGCGGCTTCCTCTCATGGCGCCGAAATACAGGACAAACACGGCGCAGATGATGATCAACAAGACCTTCATCAGCCAGTTCTTGGCGTTCTTTCTCATAATTTGGAGCATGGTAAACCTCGTTTAGTAATAATAATCGTCGATTCGATTGAGGGCCATTAGTAATATAGAGACCCTTAAAATGCAACAGTTTTTTATTTGCTAAGGATATTGAAATGCTGTATAGAATGGCTACTTATCGATTTCATATCGAAGGAGAGCCCATTGTTTTTTGATTACTTTCTCGGAAAGATTTCGAACGATCTTGCCATCGATCTGGGCACGGCGAATACCCTTGTCTATGCGAAGGGACGGGGTGTGATCCTCAGTGAGCCGTCCGTTGTTGCCGTTCACATGGACGCCAAGGGAAACAGAAAAGTGCTCGCTATCGGGTCGGACGCGAAAAGAATGCTCGGCAAGACACCGGGTAATATCGTTGCCATACGGCCAATGCGTGACGGTGTTATCGCTGATTTCGAGATCACCGAAGCGATGCTCCGACACTTTATTCTCAGGGTTCACAACAGGAGAGCGTTGGTGCGGCCGCGTATCATCGTATCCATTCCGTCGGGTATTACGCCGGTGGAAAGGCGGGCAGTGAAGGAGACAGCGGAGTCGGCGGGCGCACGAGAGGTGTATCTGATAGAAGAGCCCATGGCGGCGGCCGTGGGGGCCGACTTGCCCATTACGGAACCGGTGAGCTCGATGGTCGTTGATATCGGAGGAGGGACGACGGAGGTAGCGATTATTTCATTGTCCGGCATTGTCTACTCGAATTCCGTTCGTGTCGCCGGAGACAAACTCGATGAAGCCATCGTCCAGTATATGAAGAGGAAATATAGTCTTCTCATCGGAGAGAGATCGGGAGAAATGATCAAATCGACGATCGGTTGCGCCTATCCCGAAAATGAACTGCGGACCGTCGACGTCAAGGGGAGAGACCTCATTTCCGGTATTCCGAAGATCGTCGAGTTGAACTCGGAAGAAGTGCGTGAGGCCATGCAGGAGCCGGTATCCGTTATCGTCGATGCCATTAAAGATGCGTTGGAGAATGCGCCGCCCGAACTTGCCGGTGACATCGTTGACAGGGGTATTGTTTTGACCGGCGGCGGCGCCCTTCTGAGAAACATTGATGTGCTCCTGAAGGAAGAAACGGGGTTGCCCATCACCATCGCCGACGATCCTCTTTCCACCGTCGCGCGCGGCGCCGGGAAGGCCCTGGACGAACTCGATCTTCTCAAAGAAGTTACTATTCAGATATAATAGCTATATCGGTTACTTTTTTCGCTCATACTCCCGGTGAAGGCGGGACGTCTCTTAGCTGTCAGGGAAACTAATGCCGTTTCTTAAAGGGCGTCGAAAACCTATCATTGTCGGCATCATTTTTTTCGTGGCCCTCAGTGTGCTTTCTCTGTGTCTCATTAATCCGTCAGGACAGACGGGCTTCTGCAAGAAAATCGCTCTCCAGGTAATCAGTCCTTTTCAGCATGCCGTCAATTATGTTTTTACGGCCGTCGATGATGCCTGGGAGCGGTATGTCTTCCTTGTCGGTCTCGCTGAAAAGAACCGGGAACTGGAAGAAAAGTATCTGGTTGAGACGCGGGAACGCATTACCTACCGGGAGAGCTACTTTGAGTGCCTTCGCTTAAAGAAGCTTCTCGGATTGAAGCAGGGGGTCTCCTATCCGACGGTCGCCGCGCGTGTGGTGGGAAGAGAACGGTCATCACTCTTTAAAACGGTGATTATCGATAAAGGTGCTTCCGACGGTGTTGCCGTCGATCTTCCTGTTATTGCCGCGGCGGGTGTGGTGGGGAAGGTTATCGACGTATCATGGACCGTCTCCAAGGTGCTTCTTCTTGTAGACTACAACAGCAGCATCGACTGTATTATACAGCGGACCCGGACACAGGGTATTCTCCAGGGCACGGGCGACGACGACTGTGCACTGAAATACGTACAATGTTCGGAAAAGATCGCTGCCGGTGACGTGGTTGTCACATCCGGTCTCGCCGGTGTGTACCCCAAGGGGCTCTTCATCGGGACGGTGAGCGGTGTGGAACGTCGGGAGACACAGTTATTTTTATCGGTCCGCGTCAGTCCCGCCGTGGATATGGGCCGGCTCGAAGAATTGCTGATCGTCATGGTGAAGGAGATGACACCGTGAAGTTTTATCTTCTCATGCCGATTGTTTCCATTGTCGTCATTGTCATACAGACGGCCTTGCTGGACCTCCTGTTTCTGGGAAGGATATCCGTGGAACTCGCGCTGGTCCTGGTGGTATACGCGGCATTTCGCCTCGATGTCGTAAAGGGGGCTTTCTTAGCCCTGTTCCTTGGGTTCCTTCACGATTCAATCGGCGGGTTCATCGCCGGTGTCTATATGGTTTCCTATCTCACGGTATTTGTCGTTTCGAAAACGGTGTCTCCCCACGTACACCTGAACAAACTCGGTTTTATTGTGGGATACCTGTCTTTGTGCATGCTCTTTCAGGGATGTTTTGTTTTCTTTATATACCACGTTGTTGCCGGTATCGATCTTCCCGCCTCTTTGTTCATTCATGTCTTTGTTCCCCAGGCAGTTGTCGCGGGTGTGATTGCGCCCCTTTTCTTCATGTTGCTCGACAGATACGGGGGGATATTCGATGATTAACGGACCGGGAAAAATCGGACAAACCGACCCCGGTGATTTCCGTGGCCGGTTTAAAATCGTTATCCTTGTTGTGATGGTGACGTTCATGATACTGGTGGGGCGCCTGTGGTACCTTCAAGTTATCAAGGGGAAGGTGCTCCGTAACCGGTCTGAAAACAACCGCATTCGCGTGCGGGAGATTAAACCCCTGCGGGGTTTGATATTGGACAGGAACGGACGGATCCTCGTTGATAACCAGGCGTCTTTCGACATATCCATTATCCCTGAAGAGACGAAGGATATGGGGCGTGTCCTGGAGGCGCTTGCTGATCTGAAGGGAGATAGAAATGTATCCTATTACAAGGATATTGTTACGTCCGAGATGTCGCGTCCTTTTGTTCCGATTACGCTCGAACGGAACGTATCGCGGCATCACCTGGCTGTCGTCGAAACGCATTCACTGTCACTCCCCGGTATCGTATCCGATGTGGTCCCTGTCCGCCGCTACAACTATGGAGAGACCATGGCTCATCTCATGGGATACGTGGGTGAGGTAAGTGCCGGGGAACTTGGAAAAGACACGTTCACGGCGTGCGGTCCGGGAGATATCGTCGGAAAATACGGGATAGAAAAGTACTTCGATGGTTTCCTCCGGGGCGAAAGCGGCGGCAAACAGGTGGAGGTTGATGTCTCAGGGCGGCAGCTGGAGGTGCTGGGCCGTATCGAGCCGGTACCGGGTTACCATGTCCAGTTAACCATTGACGCGGACCTTCAGTCGGTCTGTTGGGAAGCTTTCGATAAAAAGGCGGGATCGGTAATCGTTATGAATCCGCGCGACGGTTCGATTCTTGCCATGGTCAGTAAGCCGTCCTTCGATCCGAACCTGTTCAACCGGGGCATATCTCGGGACGAGTGGCGTCGACTGTCCTTGAATACTTTGTGCCCCATGCAGAATCGCGCTGTGGCGGGGCAGTATCCGCCGGGGTCGACATTCAAACTCATTGTCGCGGCGGCGGGACTGGAGGAAGGGATCATCACGGACGACATGACCGTCACCTGCAACGGAAGCTACCGGGTGGGAAACCGGACGTTCCGGTGCTGGAAAAGGCGGGGACACGGTGCCGTGGATCTGCATCATGCCATCGTCCAGTCCTGCGACGTCTTCTTCTATAGTGTGGGAGAACAACTGGGGGTCGATACCATTGCGCGGTACGCACGGGGTTTCGGTTTCGGGTCCCTGACGGGAATCGCCATGCCCGGCGAAAAGAAGGGACTTGTCCCCACACGCGACTGGAAAGAGGATGTACTGAACGAGCCATGGCAGCGCGGAGAAACGATTTCAGTGTCCATCGGACAGGGGTTTCTGCTCGTGACGCCCTTGCAGCTTCTGAGTGCCTACTGTGCTATTGCCAACGGCGGTACGCTGTACCGCCCGCGGTTGGTGGAGTCGATAAACGTGACCCAGAAAGCACGAATCAAATTATATCAACCGGAAGTGGAAGCGCATCTCCCCGTAACGCCGGAGCACCTGAAACTGCTGAGAAAAGCCCTGTGGGGTGTTGTCAATGAGCCTCATGGAACAGGGTGGGCGCTCAGGCAGGTAAAAAAGGATGTGTGCGGTAAAACGGGAACGGCCCAGGTGATCAGTATGCCGGAGGACGAAAAAGAGGAGGACGAGATACCCTATCAATTCAGGGATCATGCCCTGTTCGTCTGTTTCGCGCCGCTCGATAATCCCGAGATTGCCGTTGCCGTCGTTGTTGAGCATGGAGGGCACGGCGGCTCCGCGGCGGCCCCAATTGCGCGGACTGTTGTTGAGTGGTATTTTAACAGGGACGAAAAAGGCAACACCGTGACGAGGCTTGCTTCCCGTGAATTTTGACAGAAAAAAAAACACTCAATTTGACTGGCCGCTGTTCATCCTGGTCATTCTGGTGACCGCCATTGGTGTTTTGAATCTGTACAGCACGTCTCACACCGTGCCGCTGACAAAGGGAAGCTCACCTTACATCAAGCAGATGTACTGGATTGTCATCGGTCTTTTCGTCATGGTTGTCGCCGCCTCCGTGGACTACCATATTATCGTTCGCTACGGGTACGTCGTTTACGGGCTGTCTCTGCTTTTTCTCGCGATCGTTTTCTTGAACGGGAAGATCGCCCATGGGTCTCAACGGTGGTTGACGCTGTGGATATTTTCATTTCAACCTTCGGAGCTTGCCAAGCTTACTGTGATCGTCGTGCTGGCGAAATACATCAGTGAAAAGAAGATCAGCGAAACTTTCGGTATTCGAGACCTTGCCGTTCCTTTCTTTCTTGTCCTGGTTCCCTTTGTGTTCGTTGTGACGCAACCCGATCTTGGTACGGCCATGTTTCTCTGGATCATTTTCTTCTCCATCGTCTTATTCATTGGTATACGGAAGAAGACCTTTGTCACGCTTGCAACCCTCGGCGGGGCGTGCGTGCCGGCAGGATGGTTTTTCCTGAAGGATTATCAGCGGCAGCGTATCATGACGTTTCTTAACCCGGAACGAGATCCTCTCGGCTCGGGATACCACATCATCCAATCGATGATCGCCGTCGGGTCGGGTGGATTGCGGGGGAAGGGCTTGATGCAGGGAACGCAGACACAGTTGAAATTCCTGCCGGAGCAGCAGACGGACTTTGTCTTTTCCGTTTTCGCTGAAGAATGGGGTTTTATCGGTGTCGTCATTCTCTTGACTCTTTTCCTCATGATGATATTGTGGGGTGTCAAAATCGCACGGCAATCCCGGGATATGTCGGGTATGATTATTGCGTATGGAGTAACGGCATATATTTTCTGGGGAGTGCTTATTAATATCGGCATGGTTATCGGTGTTTTTCCCGTTGTCGGTATTCCACTACCTTTTTTCAGTTATGGCGGTTCCTCCATGGTTGTATTAATGATGGGAATCGGTTTATTAATGAATGTGAGTATGAGGCGTTTCATGTTTCAACCGTGATCACCGGAGGTAAAGAAAAAGTGAAAAAGCAGAGTGACGATATTAAGGCTTTCTTGGGAAAGGGGGCCGAATTCAATGGGAAACTCATCCTGAGCGGGTCCGTTCGCATCGACGGCGAGTTTAAGGGAGATATTCTGGGAGGAGGAACGCTCATCGTCGGAGAGGGGGCGCATGTGGAAGCCGATATTGCCGTTGATAATATCCTTATTTTTGGAGAAGTGCGGGGCAATCTCGATATCAAGGAACGGGTGGAAATCGGTCCCTCCGGTCAGTTCTATGGAAATTTGAAGGCGGCGGATTTCGTCGTCCAGGAGGGTGCCGTATTCGACGGTGATTGCCGTATGAGTTCAAAAGGAGCGAAGGCGGAGAAGGAAAAAAGAGGAGGAAACGATACGGGACAAAATTCTTGACACCGCCAAATATTTATGATTAGCATACGCCGTTCCTAGAGCGTATCCTTTTTTACACCCTATTGAATTACAGAAGAGAGGTGCGCAGAAACCACAGGCGGTTTGCCATTTCTTTCAGAGTGCCGGGTGAGCATTCACTGTCATACACCCGGTTTTTCATGATAGGGCTTACGGGAGGAAGGAAGGATATGGTAGAGCTTAACAGCACGCTATTCATTCAGATCGTAAATTTTATTTTCCTGATTTTTATTCTCAATCAGCTTTTGTATAAGCCGATTATCCGGGTCGTTAACGAGCGGAAACAGCTTGTTTCAGACGCGCAGGAGGAGGCGAACCGCCTTGGGCAGTCCGTCGAGCAGAAGACGGCGGAATACGAGGAAAAGCTGAAGTACGCTCAGAAAGAAAGCGCGGTCGTGCGGGAGCAACTCAAGAACGAGGGTTCGGAACAGGCGAAAGCGATCATGCAGGAGGCCACACGCGAGGTCGCCGGGATTGTCGATGAGTTTAAAGGAAAAATCGCCGATGAACAGGAAAAGGCGCGGCAGGTTCTCCGCAAGAAGACACAGAAAATAGCGGCGGAGATATCGGAAAAGATTCTCGGGAGGACCGTTCAATGAGACGAATATTTCCGGTTGCGTGGTGTATTATCGTCATCGTTATGTATGTGTGTGCGGTGAACATAATAGGTGTAGAAGCGGAAACACATGATTCATCTCAAACGATCGAGGGTTCCGTGGAGACAGCCGCTATTGCCGAAGAAGCGCATGCCGAGCACGAAGCGCACCACAAAAAACAGGTCATGGATTTTGTCTGGCGATTGGTGGATTTCATTGTTCTCGCATTTATCCTGTACAAGGTGCTGTCCAAGGCGATAAAGGGATTCCTGGCGGGACGGAAAAAAGAAGTGGCCGCTGCCATCGGTGATGCTGAAGGTGCCCGGGAGTCCGCGCGAACACGATACGACGAGTGCATGGGCCGTCTGGAGGCGGCGGAATCTGAGATTGGCGATATCGTCGAGCGTATGAAGGCCCAGGGACGTGCGGAGAAGGATAAAATCATCGGGGACGCGCGCAATGCCGCAGAGGAGATACGGCGTGACGCAAAAGCGCGGATGGATATGGAGTTCAAGGAAGCATCACTGCAGTTGAGGGCTGAGGCGACGGAACTGGCCGTTCAGCTGGCTGAGGATGTTCTCAAGCGAAACATTGATACGAAGGACCATGAAAAAATGGTCGGCAACTTTCTCGATGGGATGGTGAGGCAAAATTGATTATCAGTGATATTGCAAAGCGGTACGCGAAGGCCTTGTTTGACATTGCTGCTGAAGAGAAGAGTCTTCCGGAGATACAGGGTGAAATCGATGAGTTTGCACAGATCCTGAGAGCGCACAAGGAACTGAAGGACATCTTCGAGAATCCCGTTATCAAGATTGATGATAAGAAAACAGTCGTCGAAAGAGTAATCGCCGCGATAAAGCCGTCAATTATTACGGGTAATTTTATCAGGCTGCTCGTGGACAAGGACAGGATGAGCATTCTGGACCAAATTTGTCTGTGCTATCAAAAATATCTGGATGATGCCATGGGGAGGCTGCGGGTCGGTGTGAGCACGGCCTTTCCCCTTTCGAATGACCTTTCGGAACACCTTCAACAGGAACTCACAAAGGTGACGAAAAAAAACGTTCAACTGGACATTGAAGAAGATCCATCTCTGCTGGGAGGGATCGTTGTCACCGTGGGTGATACACGTTACGATGGGAGCGTCAGAAATCAGTTGAACTCCATCAGGGAACTCATAAGGGAGGAGATGTAGAGAATGGAGGCGATCAGGGCAGAAGAAATTACCCGAATCATTTCGGAGCAGATCAAAAAATACGACAAGAAGCTGGATATCAGTGAGACGGGAACGGTCTTGTCGGTTGGAGATGGGATCGCGCGTGTCTACGGTGTCGAGAATGCCATGGCCATGGAATTGCTGGAATTTCCCGGCGGCATACTCGGCATGGTCCTGAACCTTGAACGAGACAATGTCGGTGTTGCCATTCTCGGCGAAGATATTCACATCAAGGAAGGCGATATCGTCAAACGGACGGGGCGGATCGCCCAGGTACCGGTGGGCGAGAGTGTGCTCGGCCGTGTGATCGACGCCACCGGAGCACCCCTGGACGGAAAGGGACCTATCGAGAGCGATGAATCCAGACGTATCGAAATGGTTGCCCCGGGTGTCATTCATCGGCAGCCCGTGAATGAACCCATGTATACGGGTCTGAAGGCGATTGACGCGATGACGCCCATCGGCCGCGGACAGCGGGAACTGGTGATTGGTGATCGTCAGATTGGAAAGACCGCCATCGGCATCGACGCGATTGTCCGGCAGAAGGGCACCGGTGTTAAGTGTATCTATGTGGCCATCGGTCAGAAGAAATCCACCGTTGCCCAGGTCGTGGAGGCACTGAAAAAGCATGATGCACTGAGTTACACCTGTATCGTTTCCGCCTGTGCCAGTGACCCCGCAACGCTACAGTACATTGCCGCCTTTTCCGGATGCACCATTGGTGAGTACTTCAGAGATCGTGGTGAGCATGCGCTGATCATCTATGATGATTTGTCGAAACAGGCCGTTGCATATCGTCAGATTTCGCTTCTTCTGCGCCGTCCGCCCGGACGTGAGGCCTTCCCCGGTGATATTTTCTACAATCACTCACGTCTCCTGGAACGGGCGGCAAAACTCAATGATGAACTCGGTGCCGGTTCCCTGACGGCCCTGCCCATCATTGAAACACAGGCCGGAGACGTATCGGCCTTCATCCCGACCAACGTGATTTCCATTACTGACGGTCAGGTGTATCTCGAGCCGAACTTATTCTTTTCAGGCATCAGGCCCGCAATCAATGTCGGCCTTTCCGTGTCCCGTGTCGGAGGAGCGGCCCAGGTAAAGGCGATGAAACAGGTCGCCGGCACATTGAAGCTGGATCTGGCTCAGTATCGTGAACTGGCCGCGTTTGCGCAGTTCGGGAGTGACCTGGATAAGGCGACGCGCGCGCAGCTCGATCGCGGTGAAAGGCTCGTCGAGTTGCTGAAACAACCCCAGTATCAGCCCATGTCCCTGGCGGAGGAAATCTGCGTGCTCTTTGCCGGGGTCAGGGGATTCATCGACAAATATCCCGTCTCCCGCATTCGTGAGTACGAAAATAAAATTCTCGATTACCTCAAAAGCCGGTATCCCGATGTTCTTCAGGAGATTGAGGAAAAGAAAGAGATCAGTGTTGAATTAGAGCGGAAAATGAAAGAAATTTATGCTGGTTTTGACAAGGAATTTGCCGCTGAGAGTGAATCGTAACCGAAAAGACCGGGAATAATGAGGAGTAGTGCCGAATGGGTGCAGCGTTACGCGAAATCAAACGGAAAGTTCAAGGCGTTGAAAAGACCAAGCAAATTACACGTGCCATGAACATGGTCGCCGCGTCGAAATTAACACAGGCCCAGACAAGAATGGAGAACTTTCGGGCCTATGCAGGGAAAATAACGGAAATCCTTCAGAATGTTTCCGAGCGTGTCGAAGGTGGCAGTCATCCACTCCTCGCGGTACGGGAGTCGAAACGCGCCGTTGTCATCGTGATGACCTCGGACCGCGGATTGTGCGGTGGGTTCAATTCAAACATCATCCGTGTGGCCGACAGGCTTATCAAAGATATAAAGGCCGAGGGGAAAGAAGTCGCCCTGATTGCCGTGGGGAAGAAGGGTCGTGATGTATTTCGGAGAAAAGAAACAATATCAAAAGCCTATGTTGATGCCCTGAAATCTTTTGATATCAGTCTTGCCAATGAGATTGCCGATATGGTTATGGCATCCTACCAGGCGGAAGAGTGTGACGAGGTTCATCTCGTCTTCAGCGAGTTTGTCAATATGGGGTCGCAGAAACCCCTGACGATGAGGGTTTTGCCCCTTGAACGCCCGGAACGCGAGGAAGAAGATCCGTCACTGATGCTGGATTATCTCTATGAGCCGCCGGCGGAAGTCATCCTGGATCGAATTATACCGACTTATGTGCGATCCATCATTCATCGGGGGCTCTTGGAGACATCTGCGGGAGAACACGGGGCGCGAATGGTCGCCATGGACAATGCCACTAGGGCGTGTGACGATATGATCGAAACGCTGACGCTTCAGTTCAACAAGGCGCGACAGGCCGCAATCACGGGAGAATTAATGGATATTGTGGGCGGAACGGAGGCGTTGGCCGCATCGAAATAATGAACGAATGAAAAAGGTCGGTATTCAGAAACATTTGATAAATATGTGAAGGAGAAGGCTATGAGCGAAGGAACGGTAGTGCAGGTTATCGGACCAGTCGTCGACATTGAGTTCGAGTCGGAAAATCTTCCCGCGATCATGAATGCGATTACGATAACGAACCCTGCCATCAGTGATGAAGAAGACAACCTCATTGTGGAAGTGGCACAGCATCTCGGTGGAAACGTTGTCCGGTGTATTGCCATGGATATTACCGATGGTCTGGTTCGCGGAATAAAAGCGAAAGATACCGGAGCGCCGATTACCGTTCCCGTTGGAAGAGATTGCCTGGGGAGAATTCTGAACGTTGTTGGAAAACCTGTTGACGGTCTGGGAAAGATAGAATCGGAACATACAGCTCCCATTCACCGGGAAGCCCCCTCGTTTACCGAGCAGGACACATCGGTGCACGTGCTTGAAACGGGGGTCAAGGTGATCGATCTGCTCGTTCCTTTCCCGCGCGGCGGGAAAATGGGCATGTTCGGCGGTGCCGGTGTGGGGAAAACCGTTGTCATGATGGAAATGATTCATAACATCGCCATGCACCACGGCGGCATTTCCGTTTTCGGCGGTGTGGGAGAGAGGACTCGTGAAGGTAACGATCTCTACCTGGAAATGAAGGAGTCGGGTGTTATCGAACAGGCGGCGCTGGTCTACGGTCAGATGACGGAACCGCCGGGCGCCCGGGCGCGGGTAGCGTTGACCGCGCTGGCAGCGGCGGAGTATTTCCGTGATGAAGAGGGCCAGGACGTGCTGCTCTTTATTGATAATATTTTCCGCTTCACCCAGGCCGGGTCGGAGGTATCGGCACTCCTCGGCAGGATGCCCTCCGCCGTTGGATATCAGCCCACGCTGGCCACAGACCTTGGCGAACTGCAGGAACGGATTACGTCGACGACCAAAGGATCCATTACTGCCGTTCAGTGTGTCTATGTACCGGCAGACGACTTGACGGACCCGGCACCGGCGACGACCTTCTCCCATCTTGACGGAACCGTCGTGCTCTCGCGGGCCTTGACAGAGCTGGGCATCTATCCGGCGGTGGATCCCCTCGATTCAACATCGCGTATTCTCGATCCCAATGTGCTTGGCGAAGAGCATTATCAAACCGCGCGGAACGTGCAGATGATTCTGCAGAAATACAAAGACCTCCAGGATATCATCGCCATTCTCGGTATGGACGAACTGTCGGAAGAAGACAAAGTGACCGTCAGCCGGGCGCGGAAGATTCAGCGATTCCTGTCACAGCCGTTTTTCGTCGCCGCCCAGTTTACCGGCACCGAGGGGAAATTTGTATCGGTGCCCGATACGGTGCGCGGCTTCAAGGAGATACTCGACGGGAAACACGATGATCTTCCCGAGCAGGCATTTTACATGGTGGGCGGTATCGAAGAAGCCGTTGAGAAGGCGCGGAAACTCTCCGCCGAATAGGAAGGAAGGAATCCATGGCCGGTGAATTCATACTTGAAGTCGTGACCCCTGAACGTCTCGTATTCAGCGATAGTGTCGAATCGGTGACGCTCCCCCATCAGGACGGAGAAATCGGTATCCTCGTGGGTCATATTCCTCTTCTCGGCTTGCTGCGATGCGGTGAATTGAACTATACGCGGAAGGGGAAAAAGACCTTTTACGCAATCGGCGGCGGCTATGTAGAGGTAACGGGTTCAAAGGTCAACGTGCTCGTTGATTATGCGGAGGTAGCTGCCGATATCGACCGTGAGGAAGTGGAACGACAACTCGAGGAAGAACGGAAAAAGCTGGCCGGGCTGACGGAGAACGACGAGGATTATGAAAAGGTGAAGCAAACGGTTGACGGATTGGCCTCACGCATGAGAGTTGCGGAAAAGGCACGGATGCAGTAAGATACAAAATGGCGGGGAAAAGGCCGGTTCATTATACCGGCCTTTTTTGTGATACGGGGAATACCAATGAGGTGCTTCCCGCCGTTTCCTCGATCATGCGGGCCGTCACGGTTGCTTAATCAGCCTCTGTGAAGACCGTTGCAAAGTTCCAGACGGCGCAAAAAGAGGGAATGTAGGTGCTCTTAAAGGACAGGGAGGAAAAGATATCCGACAAGAGCCGGTCGATAAGGGAATATGTCTCCCGGTCGAACTCGGAACAGCACTGAAACGTGACACAACCACCCGGACGGAGGCTGTCTCTGATTTTTGTGAACAATTGGCGGAGATAGGATTCCCTTTCCATGACGATGAATGCCTCGGGGTGCATGGTGAGGTCGTATATAATAGCATCAAACCGATGATCGCCGTCGAGAAAGGTGAAGACATCGTCGTGTACGACGGTGACGCGGTCGTCGTCAAAGGCCGTACGGCAGATGCCGGGGAGATAACGGCGTGCTGCATCAACCACTTCTTTGTCAATGTCGATGAGAGTAACCGTTCCAGGATTATGAGTCAGGAGTTCGTGGAGAACACCGCCGTCTCCGCCGCCGAGAATAGCGATGTCGGTGAGGGGACACCCACTCTCGATGAGGGGAAAAACCATGCTCGCGTTATAGAGGTGGGCATCTGATTCTGCTATCTGCAGTTCGTTGTCGAGAAAAAGCATTCTTCCGAAGTTGACGTTGTCGATGATCGTGATGTCCTGGTATGCGGAAACAGAATGAAAAACAGGATTCTTGATGTGATATCGAATGTCGAAACCGTCGGCGTCGCTGTTGTCCAGCACCCAGTCGGACGTCTTGATGTCGATGGGGATACCGCGTGTCATTTCAGCGACACGCGTTTTCCCGGGGCCGAGAATCGTCTTGAGATAGGTGAGCAGGGCCATGGATTTCGACGTATCGCGTGAGCAAGTGTAGATATCGAGAGAGGCGTGACGGGCCTCGGGATAGGTGTGGACGGCGACGTGAGATTCACTGATGACGGCGATTGAGGTCAGCCCCAGAGGTTCGTAACAGTGACTGTTGATGCCGATCAATCCGAGATCGTAACGCTCTATGCCCTCACACAGAGCTTTTTCGATCGCCTCTTTGTCGTTCAGGATATCCTTCGAGCAGTTGAAAAACTCTGCCAGGACTTGCGTGCCCAAGGGTTTCATGGCGCACCCCCTTTATCGTATCGTTCCATCGGTGAGCGGGGACGGAAATACAGCCGCCGTATAATCAGATATGTTATTTGATATCAATATCTTGTGACCTATCCGAATACTATAACTAATTTCCTATAATAAAATGTCTCTGTCCTGTCAAGGAAATACGAAGAGATTGTCATGAATGACTGAGAAGAAGACCGGTGCGGGACAGTGCCATTATTCTGATCCATGGTACGGAGAAAATTGTATCCATGAGCTTTTCCCGTCGCCGCGCGGCTGATAATCACAGGTTCTACACGTCGATGTGGAACAGGGGCAGACCGAGGTGCCGTCGCTTCGATTCACCCGTCAGGGTGGTTTCTTCCCGCACCGTCGGTGTCCCCCGTTTCCCCTTTCCCTGCGACTCGACAAGATGAGACGAGCCGAGGTGAAGGGTGTGCTTTCCGAATTTTGCGGCAAGGCGGTCTGCGGCGTCGTAGAGGCGTTCGGTATAATCCGCCTTGAGAGTATCCTCGAAAAGGGAATACTGGATCTGGCTATCGTCGTGAAGGTCGGTGAGAATAATACCCGTCGCGCGGTAGGGAACATGGGGACGATAGAGGGCACCGAAACAGTCACGAAGGCAGGCGGTCAATTCCAAGGGATAGGCTGAGGGACGGCTCAGACGCGTTTCGATGCTGTCGATGGTGAAATTGTTGCGCTTGAGAAGGACGATAATCTTTCGCGGGGCGAGGGAGTAACGGCGGGCCTTGATGCATGCCGATTCGCAGTTTCTGAGAAGCTGGGCGAAGAGATAGGCGGCATCGTATCGCGGTGGAGCAAATGTCTTGACCTTGCTGATTGAGGTATAAACCGTTTTTCCCTCCGGCGATACGGCATACACCGTAATGCCACGGAGTTCCGACCATATCTCCCGTATCGGCTTGACGAAACGTCGGCGGACGGTGCTTTCGGGCAGGCGGGCGAAATCGAGCGCCGTCGTGATTCCGAGCTTTGCGAGGTGGTTGGTTGTCGCATGTCCGATCCCCCAGACGGAAGCCACGGGCAGGTCACGCAGGTAATGGGAGATGTCTCTGCCCGGTATGAGTGTGAAGCCGTTCGGTTTCTGGTATTTCGATGCAATCTTTGCCAGGACCTTGGTGATACTGAGGCCGATGGTGACGCCGATGCCGAGTTCCTGTTCCACGGCATCTTTGATCATGCGCGCGATCTGCGGGTAGGATGAATGCAGTGACCGCCGCAACCCGGTGAGATCGGCAAAAGCCTCGTCGATGGAATATTCCTCCACCTGCGGTGTGAACCGCCGGATAATGGCGAACATGCGTGTGGAAAAGAGGCTGTACGTTTCATAATCGGACGGGAGGACGATAAGTCCGGGGCAACAGCGTTTCGCTTCGTGGAGAGGCACGCCGCGCGTCACGCCGCGCCGTTTGGCGGCGTAGCTGGCACAGGCGACGATACCCCGCTCCCCTCCCGTGATCAGGGGTTTCCCTTTGAGGTGGGGATGAATCGCCTCTTCACAAGATGTGAAGAAGGCGTCCCCGTCGATGTGTAATACGGCGCGCGGCCAGGACTGAAGGGAGAAAATGTCGTCATACATAATCGTTACCGGAAACGAACGGAACACCCTGCCGTCGGGCGTGGAGACCACGGAGGGGAAATGCCTGTCACTGCATTACGTGCGGCAGGGATCGTCAATAGAACAGGTAAACAGGACTACCGGTGGTATTTTCGAATAACCGCCGTTATCACCCCGCCGATATGCAGTGCCTCTTTCGGAACGATCGGGGGATAATCGGGGTTTGCCGATGTGAGAACAACGGAACGTCCCGTAAGCGTAAAGTATTTCATCGTCCACTCTCCGTCGACTTCCGCGACGATCACATCCCCGTTCCGGGGTTCTCTGCCCCGCTCGACGACGACGAGATCTCCAGGTTTGATGCCTTCACCGGTCATGGAGTCGCCGGTGACCCTGAGAAGAAAGGAGGATTCGGGACGTGTTACGAGATATTCATCCAATGACAAAAGGTCACGCAATTCTTCCTCCGCCGGGGAGGGGAATCCGGCGCGGATTTCCCCCACAACAGGCAGAGAGAATCCCTGTTTCGCCGGACGCAGGAAGCCCTTCCCATCCTTTTTGAGGATACCGTTGTCGATGAGCTTTCGCATCCAGAAGTGGACGACACTCTTCGAGCGGACGCCGAGGAGCGTCATCATCTCGGCGTACGTCGGCATCCGCCTGTTATGCGTCACGAAGCCGCGTATACAATGTTCGACACTGCGTACGGTCCGTTTCTTTTCCATGGCGACAGTATAGTAGAACGATCGTTCTATTTCAAGTTTTTTGTGTCCCGGCGTGAGTGACCGTTGTTGTATCCACGCGTGTGCGGAAACAGCACGGTGTCCGGTGGTGTCACCGTCAATGTGTTATGATGAATATGTTTATTTTACGCAGTGTTACGGCGGTAATTATCGTTCACAACGCTTTACATTCGCCGGTTTGTATATTATAAGGGATCAATTGACGCAGTGTTGGTGATGTGACGATTTGTTACAGGATTATAAGGCCCTCCTGGTTATGAAAGGCGGACAGATATGCGCTCCGGCGGTACGTGGCGTGATATGTACGAGCAGTTTGTGAAGATAACGGCGACTGGTCTGGGGACGGGTTATTTCCCGGGTATGCCCGGGACGGCGGGGACCATCGTCGGCATCCCCGTCTGTCTCGTTTTTTCCGTGTTTTCCTGGCCCATCTATCTTCTGTCCGCCGCCGCGCTGTTTTTCCTTGCCGTCGTGGTCTCCCGTGACGCGGCGCGTATCTACGGAACGGCGGACCCACCCTGCGTGGTGATCGATGAAATCGTGGGGTTTGTCTGCACCATGTTTCTCGTTACCCCGACGCCGGTCCATATCGGTCTCGGTTTTGTCCTCTTTCGGTTTTTCGATATCGTCAAACCCTTTCCCGTGAGGTACATGGAAACGGCGCTGCCCGTGGGATACGATATCGTCGGGGACGATGTCGCCGCTGCGGTGTACGCGAACATCGTCCTGCACGGTATCATATGGTATTGGACGATCTAGGAAGGTCACATGAAAATCGGCATTGTAACGGTAGGGGATGAATTGACGAGCGGTGCGACTGTTGACACAAACGGACCGTTTATCACGGTAGAGCTGTATCGGGAAGGATGGACCGTGTGCGCCCGGATGGCCGTCGGAGACGATGAGACAGCGATTGTCGATGCCCTTGCCTATTTGACGGACCGCTCACGAATTGTGATAGTCACGGGAGGTCTGGGACCGACGGCGGATGACAGAACGCGCGAGGCGATCGCCCGGGCCGTCAAAAAGAACCTCGTCATTGATGAGAGCATCCGTGATCGGTTGAAGGAACGGTTTCGATCCTATGGCCTGAAGTGGACGGAAAACAACGAAAAGCAGGCATACTTTCCCCGGGGAGCGACAATCGTGAAGAACCCCGCGGGGACGGCGCAGGGCTTTTACCTGCCCCATGGGTCATCGGGCATCATCGCTCTTCCCGGTGTCCCCCGTGAAGTCAGAGAAATGATGCCTCTGTCCGTTATGCCGCTCCTGCGGTCCCTGGCGGGGGACGGCAAGAGGGAAACAGCAGTGCGGACAGTGAAGCTCTTCGGGCGTACGGAGGCCCAGATCGATGAGATCGTGAGAGCGGTGACACTGCCCTCCGCGCGCGTTTCCATCGGTTCATATCCGCAGTTTCCCGAGATCCACCTGCGCATCACCGTCCGGGACGAGAGCGGGGAGATCTCCGACGGACTTTTAAACGACGTGACGTCCATGATTCGTAACAGGTTGGGTGACTATGTGTACGGGTACGACGACGACACCATCGAAGAGATCATTGCCGCCGCCCTCCGCGCGCGGGAAATGACCATCGCCGTTGCGGAATCCTGCACCGGGGGCATGATTGGCGACCGGTTGACGGACGTGCCGGGAAGTTCCGCGTATTTTGAGAGGGGGTACGTTACGTACACTAATGTCTCCAAAGTCGAGCTTCTCGGCGTGCCGGAAGAGGTGATTGCCGCCGCGGGTGCGGTCAGTGAAGAAACGGCCCGTGCCATGGCCGAGGGTGTCCGGGCGGCGGCGCGGACGGACATCGGATGCGCGACAACGGGCATCGCGGGACCGTCGGGAGGGACGAAGGAAAAACCGGTGGGCACAGTCTATATCGCCGTGGCCGACGGCGTGCACACCACCTGCCGCAAATTCTCATTCGGCGGTGGACGGCGGCGCATCAAGGAACTCAGCACCCGGTGGGCGCTGGAGATGATTCGCTCGTGTGTCGAGGGTGAACGGCATGGCAGCTGACGGAAAAACAATCCGGTCTTTCATTGCCATTGACCTCCCGGAAGAAGTGAAGGAGGGGATCCGTCTCATTCAGGGACGAATAAAACCGCGTCTCGAACAGGTGCGATGGGTGCGGCCCGAAAATATCCATATGACACTCAAATTTCTCGGTGATGTGGAACAGAGCATCATTGAACCGATGAGTGAAGGGATGACGGAGGTGATGCGAAGAGAAGAGCCCCTGTCATTTTCCGTCGGAGGCATTGGGGGGTTCCCCCGCGCGGACAGGGCGCGTGTAGTATGGCTGGGGGTCCGCGGTGACATAGATAGGCTTGCCGTTCTCCAGTCCGCCATAGAAGGTTTCGCCGAGTCCTTTGGCGTTGCCAGGGAAAAGCGATCGTTCCGCCCACACCTGACCATCGGCCGGACCCGGTCGGGGCCCGGTATGATTACCGGTCTGGAAAAAGTACAGAGAAGCTCAGACGTGTTCGAGGCAGGGTCCTTTGTGGCGGAGGGTGTCACCTTTTTCCAGAGTATCCTGAAATCCGATGGGGCGGTGTACAGAGAGCTTGCGTATTTTCCGTTTAACAGGTAGAAATGCCCTTTACAGTGTGCGTACCTGTTCCGGAAAGACGGGAAGAATCGATTGTATTCTTTCTGTTGTCCGTCCGTTGTCGTTAATCGATGTTTCGACGCAATGCGGGGGCAGTGAAGGGCATGTGAAGAAAATATATGAAGGGAGAATAGACAATGGCATCAGATACAGATAAGAATCGTGCGGTGGAACTTGCCATTTCACAGATCGAGCGTCAGTTCGGCAAGGGAGCGATCATGCGGCTCGGCGGAGATGATGTCGTCAAAGACGTTGCTGTCATCCCATCGGGTTCCGTCAGCCTCGATATAGCCTTGGGAATAGGAGGTATTCCGCGCGGTCGTGTCGTTGAAATATACGGACCCGAATCGGGAGGGAAAACGACACTGGCCCTCCATCTCGTTTCCGAAGCTCAAAAGATGAATGGACTTGCCGGCTTTATCGATGCGGAACACGCACTGGATGTCTCCTACGCGCGTCAGATCGGCGTCAACACCGACGACCTTCTCATATCACAGCCCGATACGGGCGAACAGGCCCTGGAAATCGCCGAGGTGCTCGTTCGGAGCGGCGCCCTGGATATTCTCGTTGTCGATTCCGTTGCCGCCCTGGTCCCCAAGTCCGAACTCGAGGGTGACATGGGGGACGCGCAGATGGGACTGCAGGCGCGTCTCATGTCTCAGGCGCTCAGGAAACTGACGGGCAGTATCAGCCGGTCGAAAACCACGGTTATTTTTATCAACCAGTTGCGTATGAAAATCGGCACATTCTTCGGCAACCCCGAAACAACGACGGGTGGCAATGCGCTGAAGTTCTACGCCACGATTCGCCTTGATATCCGAAAGATCGCGTCGATCAAGCAGGGACAGGATGTGATAGGCCACCGGACACGGGTCAAGGTGGTCAAAAACAAGCTTGCACCGCCTTTCCGGGAGGCGGAGTTCGATATTGTTTTCGGTACCGGAATATCGCGGACAGGTGACATCCTCGATATCGCCGCCGCGCAGGATATCGTGGAAAAATCAGGGTCCTGGTATTCATACAACGGTGAACGCATCGGCCAGGGCCGTGAGAACACCAAAATCTATCTGGATGAAAATCCCGCGGTATTGTCCGCAATTGAAACCGCCGTTCTGGAGAAATTCAACCTGAAGCGCAAGGAATCAGATGAGGCCGTTGCGGAATGACGGATGATCCCCGTCTGGAAAAGGCGTTTCGCCGTGCCGTGCGCTTGCTCCTGGTGAGGGGACGAAGCGTGACGGAGATGCAGTCGCGACTGCGGGGAATGGGCTTTGACGATGATATCGTCAGTGAAACGCTGAAACGCCTGACGGACATGCGTTACCTCGACGACCACCGTTTTTCCCGTGAATGGGCCCGGAGCTGTGCCGTGACGAAGTTGTGGGGAGACCACAAAATCGTCATGAGTCTCGGCGCGAAGGGTATCGATCGGGAATCAGCGGAGGCGGCGCTCAGCGATATCCGGCGGGAATTGAGCGAAAAGGAAGCAGTGGAAAGGCTCGTGGAAAAGCGCCTGAGGGCGCGCAAAAAGAGTGATGAAGAAAAAAAGGAAATATCGGACGCGGATGTGCGACGCCTCGTATCGTCTCTGAAGGGACGAGGCTTCAGGACGGACAGTATTTACGACGTCATCCGACAATTGAAGGAGGAATACCTGAATGACAGGCAGTGAGATACGAGAAAGTTTTTTAGAGTTCTTCAGAAAACAGGGACACGCGATAGTGCCGAGTTCATCGCTTCTTCCCAAGGAAGACCCGACCCTGCTCTTTACCAATGCGGGTATGGTGCAGTTCAAGAACTGCTTTCTGGGTCAGGAAGACCGGGGATATACCCGTGCGGCGACGTCGCAGAAATGCGTCAGGGCCGGTGGCAAGCATAACGATCTGGAGAATGTCGGTTTCACCGCCCGTCATCACACCTTTTTTGAAATGCTCGGCAACTTTTCCTTCGGGGACTATTTCAAGGAGGAAGCCATTGAGTGGGGATGGCTCTATCTGACGGAGGTGGTCGGACTGCCGAAGGAAAAACTCATCATCACGATTTACAAAGACGATGACGAAGCCTTCGACATCTGGCACGAAAAGATGGGCATACCGGCGGATCGTATCGTCCGCATGGGGGAGAAGGACAATTTCTGGACGATGGGCGAGACGGGTCCCTGCGGTCCCTGCTCGGAAATCATCTACGATCAGGGACCCGGTGTCGGGTGCGGGCGTCCGGAATGCGACCTGGAATGCGGATGTGACCGCTTTCTCGAAATCTGGAACCTCGTGTTTACCCAGTTCGACCGCGACGCCCAGGGTAACCTCACGCCGCTCCCCCGGAAGAACATCGATACGGGAATGGGCCTCGAACGGCTGGCGGCGGTCATTCAGGGCGTGGAGAGTAATTACGATACCGATCTCTTCGCGGAAATCATCGAAAAGATCGAAGAGATAACAGGCCTTTCCTATCACGAAAACGACGATGTCGATGTCTCTATCAGGGTGATTGCCGATCACGCCCGCGCCGTCACCTTTCTCATCAGTGACGGCATCCTGCCCAGCAATGAAGGAAGGGGATATGTGCTGAGGCGCATCCTCCGCCGGGCGGCGCGGCACGGAAAACTTCTCGGACTGAATCACGCCTTCCTCCACCGGCTCGTGACCGTCGTTATTGAAAAGATGAAGGATGCCTATCCGGAGCTGCTGGACAAGGAACCCTATGTGACGAAGGTCGTCGTGAATGAGGAAGAGCGTTTTATGGATACCCTCGACGCGGGAATGAAAATACTCCACGATGAGGTGGCCGTGCTGAGAGATCGGGGCGAGACCGTCATTCCCGGGTCCGTCGTGTTCAAACTGTATGATACCTTCGGATTCCCCGTGGACCTAACAGAAGAGGCCGTCCACGACATGGGGCTGACCGTCGATATGGCGGGTTTTGACGAGGCAATGGAAATGCAGCGGGCACAGGCGCGTCAATCCTGGAAGGGGAGCGGCGAGGAGGAAGTGGAGGAAATATACCGCAGCCTGTCCCGTGACGGTATCAGCACGGAATTCGCCGGGTACGGCGGCACGACGGATGTGACGGCCCACGTCACGGCGCTTATAAAAGAAGGCCGCACGGTGGCGAGTCTTCAGACGGGCGACAAAGGGGAGGTTTTTGTTGATCGCACCTCCTTTTATGGTGAAGTGGGCGGCCAGGTCGGAGACGTAGGGGTCATCGAAGCGGACGAGGCACTTTTCAGGGTCAACGATACGCAGCGACCTTTGGATGACCTCTTCTCACACGGAGGTGAAGTGGAACGGGGAGAGATTACCGTCGGTGATACGGTGATTATGAAGACCAACCGAGGAATCAGGCATGCCATTGAGGCGAATCACTCGGGAACGCACATACTGCAGGCGGCGCTGAAGAAAGTACTCGGTGATCATATCAAACAGTCGGGTTCTCTGGTGAATGCCGAACGGTTACGCTTTGACTTTACCCATTTTGCCAAGGTCGATGATGCAGATCTCGAAGAGGTGGAACGGATTGCAAACGAGTATATCCGGATGAACGTGCCCGTCGAGACGGACGTCCGCTCTCTCGACGAGGCATTGAAGATGGGAGCAACGGCGGTGTTCGATGAAAAATACGGTGACACGGTCCGTATTGTAAAAATGGGCGATATCAGCATGGAATTATGTGGTGGAACCCATGTGTCACGGTCGGGTGATATCGGTTTTCTCAAGATCATCGGGGAATCATCAATTGCCGCCGGTATACGCCGCATCGATGCCGTCACCGGTACCGGTGCCGTGAAATACGTGGAACGGATCGAGAGAGAAATCAAAAAAGCGGCCTCCCTGGTGAAGGCGTCGCCCGAGGAGCTTGCCAACCGTCTGGAGCGTCTGTTAAAGCATCAGAAAGAGTGCGAGAAAGAAATCGATGTGTTGCAGGGACGGCTTGCGGCCCGTGAATCGGCGAACCTGCTCGATGCGGCAAAGGACATGAACGGTACGAAAATACTTGCCACGCGGGTGGACGTTCCCGATGTGAAGGCCCTTCGCGATTTTGGAGACAAGGTGCGGGATAAGATGAAGTCCGGCGTCATGCTCCTGGGCAGCGTTGTCGGCGGCAAGGTCATGTTGCTGTGCATGGTGACCAGTGACCTCACCGATCGATATCATGCCGGCAATATCATCAAGGAGGTCGCTCCCATCGTGGGAGGAAGCGGGGGAGGTCGTCCCGATATGGCACAGGCCGGGGGTTCGTTGCCGGACAAACTGGACGATGCGCTGAAACATCTCGAAATGATAATAGCGGGATAATACCTGCCGAGACGGTGACCGCTTGCCGGTGCGGCAAGACGATTGTGGAAACGTATGTGGGCATGAGACGCCCGTGCAAAAAAGAAAGAGGCCTTATTAATCGAATAAGGCCTCTTTTTACGGAATGTTAACAAGTGTTAATCCGAATCGCCGCCCATGAAATCGCTGAGCGAAATGCGCTTTTTCTCCGGGTAATGATAGATCTCATACGCCGTTTCCTGCCCAAGGAGATCATCAATTTGCTTCTGAATGTCCGCTCGCGTTTTCGTGCTGCTCCAATTGTTCCAGTCTTCGATGCTGTGCCATGTGCTGATGACAAGGTATGTGTTGGGGTCATCCGCTTTACGCAACGTTTCTCCCGAGACATATCCCGGCTCCTGAGCTGCCATTAACCTGAGACGCATGATGAGCGGCAGCAGATCGGATTCCTTCTCCGGCGTCACTTTCCTTTTGATCAATACCCTTACTGCCATAGTGTTCACCTCCTTGACTATTTGTGGTTGGTGTTACTGCACGGGAAGGACCCCTTTGAACCTTCCCGCAACGGGTCGAATAGGGGTGTGACAGGACATCATATCCTTCTTCCATGAAGATATTTCACATTAGAATGGATTCTGTCCCTTTTTCACATCGTAATATGAATGTATTTTCCCACCCGGTCAGTCGGTATGGTATGACAGGAGACAGCACAGAGAAACTGTCGCTCGACAGCATTTACAGGATGAACCGCATTCGGGATATCACCGGCGACCATGACCGATCTCCCCAGGCCGATACATGTTCCATCTCTTTGATATCACTCATTATAACAGCAGTTTCTGTATGACTTCATACTACCACATGTGTCGGTAATGTGCAAGAAATATTGAATAATTTCCGACAAATTGTATTGATCAATATGCGGCGATATAATACAATAATGTAATTAAAGGGGTGTTCGGCGTGTATCTTCCCGCTGCAACAATATCTTTCTCTCATATCGGAGATATCCCGCACTGAGCTGCGGGGACCTTCTCTACGGAATGATGAGCCGACGAGATGTCACTCATGATAAGGAACGACAGATGGACGACATTGATGATGCGTTAAACGCCATCTTGGAAGACGCGGACACCGATCAATTCGAGCTGACTGATATTATCGACATCGAGGATCTCAGAGAAATAAACGAATCATTTGCCGCATCCTGCAAAATTGCGTCGACCTTGGTTGACAGGGATGGCAACCCGATCACACCACCGGCGCATCATTCCCGTGTCTGCAGAATAATCCGCAGTACACCCGAGGGAAATGCACGATGCCTCCAGTCGGCAGAAAGCCTGGGGAGAAAAGCGGTGGAACACGGTCGTCCCTATTCGGGTCCGTGCCACGCCGTCGGATTCATCGATGCCTGTGCTCCGATCGTTGTTCAGGGCAAACATCTCGGCAACTGGCTGATCGGCCAGGCGAGTATCGGTGATGTGGATGAGAAGAGAATCGCGGACTTTGCCAGGGAAATTGAGGCCGATGAGAATGATATGCTGGGAGCCTTCAGAGAGATGGCGAATATGCCACGGGACGAGTTCGAAAGAAAGGTTGACTTTCTCTGGCTGGTGACCAAGCAGATATGCGACCATGCCTACGAGAAGTTGAAATTGTCACGGGCAGTTAAACTTCTTCATGAGTCTCAGGCTGAACTGCGTCGTCATCAGGAAGGACTGGAAATCATCGTTCAGGAGCGGACGAAACAGTTGAAGAACGCCATGGAGGAGATCAAACAGCTTTCTCTGACGGACAAATTGACGGGTGCCTATAACCGACGGTATATTACGGAGAACCTTCCTCGGGAGATACAGCGGACTGCCCGGTACAAAAGAGGTCTGTCCGTTGCGCTGCTCGACATAGATTTCTTTAAAAATATCAATGATACATACGGCCACCAATGTGGTGATGCGATTTTGCAACATATTGTCCAAAGCGTTACCGCCTCGGTGAGGCAGGGGACGGACTGGATTGCCCGCTTCGGAGGAGAAGAATTTCTCGTGGTGATGCCTGAGACGGATGAAAAGGCGGCACAGGGTGTCTGCGAGCGTATCAGGCACACGATCGAGGAGATGCGGACCGAGTGGAACGGAAAGCTACTTGCTGTCACCGTCAGTTTCGGCGTGTGTTCATACGACGCGACACGATCATCAACTTCAGTGAAACAAGAGGAAATGATTCGCTGTGCCGACAAGGCACTGTACGCGGCGAAACAAAAAGGGCGAAACACCGTGGTCGCCGTTTCAGTGACGGGTCGGGACGCATGACTATATCGCGCCTGCTCGTTTCATCGGCTTATGCGCCGCCACACGGTACCTGGTGCGCGGTTATTGTGTCAGGCCGGTGGTAAGGAGTATCAGAAAGTACCACTCGTGATATCTGCCCGCCGTTTACCAGTACCGTGTTGCTGAAAAAGGGGAGGAAAAAGATTTATGAAATGGTAAGGGATGTACCTCATCCCGTCACCGGCTTCATGATGAAAAAGTACACGTCTTGGCCCTGAGCTGCGATTTTTTCCTTTCATCGCTCTCCATGTGACACCGTTTGTACTTCTTTCCACTTCCGCACCAGCACAGATCGTTTCTGCCGAGTTCCGGGATCTCCTCAGGCTTGTTGCTTCCTAATATAGCCTTGAAAATATTCATGGGGTGACACCTACCAGAACAGTGCGTAAAAGTAAAGCCGGATTTATATCTCTGTGCAGTACGATACATGTTGTCCATGGTTATATCTGCGGAGCATACAGGACCGTGTCATTATTGAGGGGATGCAACGCGAACTCTCGGTGAAACTGTGGCAAAAAAGCAGGGACCATATCCGTTCCTGCTTTTTTTTAGATACTCAATCATGAAGGAATTCCCCGCGTCCGTTATCGGCTCTCCAGCGCAATGAGCACATTACTCCATCATTTCCCCGCAGCTGAAAGGCAAGCTCTCTTAAACGCTGTCAAATCAGGTGCAGCAGTATGCCGACAATACCGTGCCCCTATCCGAAAGTGCATGGGCATTTTCTGGATAATGCTCCGTTACGTTATAGTTGTTTAATGATATCGATTGTTTTTGCGACATCTCCCTCGCTGTCAAGACCGATGTACAGGATGAAACGCGTTCCCATAACGGCTGCGGAAAATCCATGAAGATTGATCCCTGCTGCGCCGAGTTTTTCCGTCATCTCCGCGGCCAGTCCCTGCCTGTTCTCGCCTTCAACGCGCACCGACTTAATGCTGTTTGTAATGTTGAAGCCCAGCGTATTTGCCGCACGAATCTCCTTGTCGCCCCGCAGGGGGGTAACAAAAACGACACCGGAACCAGGTTTCTCCGGTGCCCGCCGGGCGATGATGAAGTCAAGGTCAGCACCGGCTTCTTTCAGACCGGAAAGCACCGTTGCCAACCCGCTTGGTTTATCCTCGATGCCGGCGGCCCACACATCCACCTGTTCAACGATAAAGTTTGACATGTCATGTTCCTCCTTTCCTTCGTTACTCTTAAATTTTAATATTTTTTACCCCTCTGTGCGATTGTTCCGATTTTCGTGAGAACCCCATCATGTACCCTCATGGCTCAATCACCGTGTGGAGTACATTAGCATCGCAAGACAGCCAGTGAATCACAGTTCTATTGTCGCAACTGGTTGAAATACAAAACCCTGTCTCTTTCTGAGAAACAGGGTTTCGACGGTTTCCTCATGGCATCACCCGTTAAGTACAGTTGAAATTAGTCTGACGATATTAACGGTGCCGTGCGCTCTCTTCGCTAAGTATGGCCCTAAAACATAAACAAGTCAAGGGCATGTATCATTAATTATTATACGTGAGGTAATGCGCGTTACCATCGATGCGTGTCTGCCCAGACCTCATCATGGGGGAGGGTTTAATTCGGTTTTTCTAACCGTTGCGTCAGTTTCTCTTTGAGGGCGCCTGGTCTCGTTCGTCGGTCCGATTAATCCATCTTCCACCGGGCTAGTTTCTCAAAGGCCTCTTCCGCCGCCTTGAGTATGATATCAATCGGAACCGGTTTGGTAAAAAAATCGTCAAAACCCGCGGCCCGACATTCCAGGAGGCCGAAGAAATTGCTGTACCCCGTCAACGCATGAATAATCGCGATCTGGTCTTTCTCGCGAATCTTTTTACAGAGTTCCAAGCCGCTCATTCCCGGCAGGTTAAGGTCCAAGAATATAACCTTAAGAATGTTTGTCTTAAGAATATTCAATGCATCTTCCGCATTATCCGCGGTCCAGACACCATAATCAGCCGATTCAAATACTTCTTTTAAAAGACAGAGAATCTCTTCTTCATCATCGACAACGAGGATCTGTTTTTGCTCCGTGTCCTTCACTTCCCTTATCATTTCCCGCCGTCTGCATCGGCGTGTAAATCATTAATGTCGATTATTTGTGTAAACCCGGCGTAATCCTCCGTTTTATAATGTTGAATGGACATCAGTTTGTCTGTAATCTCATTCATTCTCTGGATTTGTTTTTTAACCCTGCAGAGTTTCTGGTAGTCAGGGTTGTCTTGCGCGGTCTTTTTCAGGAGAAGTTCGGTAAGTCCCAAAATAATCTGCATCGGCTGATTCATTTCGTGGCACACGGTGCCCGCCATTTCCAAAATGCCTTGAAGTTTCTCGCGGTGATACTTGTCTCGCTCTGCTTCCTTGCGATCCGTGATGTCACGCGATACTCCGTGAAGGCCTGCTATTGTACCGTTTGTATCGCGTATTGCGCGGACCCTGTTTTCCAACCAGCGCGTATGACCCTTCTTGTGATAGTATTCCATCTCAATGACGATGGACCTGTTGGGTTTGACGGCTGGATCCTGTTCTTTCTCCAGTTCCTGTGCTAACACAGTCATGAGCCTTTTATATGTCTCCGGTGTGACCATCTCTGACAGATTTTGTTGCAACCGCTCTTCCGGAGTAAATCCCAGGGTGTCCGTACTGGCTTGACTCACGTAGGTTGGTCTCATATTCATGTCGAGTGTCCAGACGGTGTCCGACATCTGCTCCATCAAAAAGCGATATTTTTCCTCGCTCTCCCGCAGCGCCTCAAGAGCGGACTCCCGCTCGGACTCCGCCCGTTTGCGGGCGGCGATGTCCCGATCGAAGGAGATGCCGATAAATCGGCCTTTGTATTCAAAATAATTGGTGGTTATCTCGACCGGGAAAAGTCGCCCGTCCTTTGTGCGACGGCGTGCGTCGAAGGTTTTGCTCCCAAGACGACGGAGATTTTTCATTTCATTCTCGAATGTGTCGCGCTCTCTGTCGGGGTCGATGTCCGACAGTGTCATGCTGAGCAGTTCATCCCGCGTATAGCCCAGGGATGTGCAGGCGGCATCGTTTACGTAGACGATGGCACCCTGGTCGTCCATCCAGATGATACTGTCGGGTGCCCGGTCCATGACAAGCTGCGTCAAATAGAGCGTGTCTTCGACTAGTTTCAACGTATTGCCGAAAGGCTTCTGTCTTCTCTTGGATGGACCGTCCATCGGTTTCTCCTGATGGTTCGATAATATGATAATGTGTCACCATGCCGGGGATATGCATCCCATGCAGGAATATCGAAACTGTGTTGGCGTCAGTATCGTGATTTTTACACCAGTCGCATTAGGGTTACTGAAAGAAAAGTTTCATATCATCATTATCGGACACTTTCCATGTGAAATTGAGGGAATTATTCAGTTCAGATCATGAACTGATTGATGAGGAATGTAATAAATCTTACGATCTTTTTTCGTTTTTCATCTTGATGAGATATCGTATCAGTCGTCCGATTACGACAAATCCGAAAAAGATCCCAATGGCGATTGCTATCGGTATGGCGATTATGATGCTCACGTGGAATAGAAAAATAGAAAGGGGTATGATGGCGATAATCAATAATACGGTAATAAGTCCAATGAAAAAATCAATGAGCATGACTATCTCCTGGAGAAATAGCATAAGGGTTCTTCAATGTTTTATCTAAAGGTATATTTCTGCTAAAGTCAAGAAAGATGGAATGGTTAGAAAGGATCAATGTGACAATCCCGGCAGAAGATTCACGGAGAAGCACAGAAGGAATTGAATGGCGGCAACTTACGAGGTTAAAGATAAAATAGCGCACGATTATACCTATCACAAAAAAAGGGTTACAGACCGTTTTTGCAGTTTGTAAACCCTTGATTTCAATGGCACCCCTGGTGCGATTCGAAGGCACGACACACGGATTAGATATTATATCAATTTCTTATGATGGTTATGGCCAATGCAGAGAAATAAACAGTCCACTGCCGGCGTAAGATTAGACAGTGCCATCCCCGCGCCCTTTAATTTCCTGGGCGGGATGAGATTTCCGGGGATAGATGAACAGCCCAATTACTGTAAGCATTGCGAAGGCTGCTCCTGTTAAAAACGTTGATGAGGGACCGAAGGTGCTCCAAAGCATACCTGCAATAAAACTCGCAAGCAAGAGCGCAACACCGATCAAAAGATTGAAAATTCCGAAAGCAGTGCCGCGAAGATCTGCAGGCGCAGTGTCGGCGACAAGCTTAGAGAACAGGCCCTGCGTCAACCCCATGTGAATTCCCCAGAATGATGAGCCGATGAATACGCCTAACGGCGATGCGGCCGCAGCCAATATCACGTCCGCTGCGATCAGCATGGCAAGCCCCGCAATTAGGAGCATCCGTTGATTGAACTTGTCTGCGGCGACCCCGGCTGGATATGCGGTTGCTGTATAAGCAACATTCATGACGACAAAGACCGCCGGCACATACGTCATGGTAACCCCCACATCTTGGGCACGGAGCACGAGAAACGCTTCACTGAAACGGGCCAGAGTAAATACTGAGCCGAGAAGAACAATCATCCAGTAGACAGTCGGGAGTCGCCGTGCCTCGCTGAAGATCAGGACGCGCTGACTGCCGGTGGTGTTCTCCTTTTGCTCAGGATCATGAACGCCGAAGATCAGCAGAGCGACGGCAATAAACGCCGGGACAACGGCAATCCACATCACCGCCCTGATATTGCCGGCTAGCCAGACCATAAAGACCATCGCGGCAACTGGACCGACGAATGCACCGACGGAGTCCAGCGATTGTCGGAGTCCATACGCAGCTCCACGCAGTTTGGGAGGTGCAATGTCTGCGACGAGCGCATCTCGTGGCGCACCGCGAATGCCCTTGCCGATCCGATCAGTGAACCGCGCCGCAAAGACCCAGTTAATAGTCGTTGCCAGGGGGAAGATCGGTTTTGTCATTGCAGCAAGTCCATAACCCAGGCCGGCAAGCAGCTTTCGTTTTCCCAGATGGTCGCTGATTACGCCTGAAAATATTTTTGTAATCGCGGCTGCGGCTTCCGCAACACCTTCGATAATGCCGATAGTGATCATGGAGGTCCCGAGGACGGTCGACATGAATACCGGCAACAGGCTGTGAATCAGTTCGGAGGAAATGTCCATGAACATCGAGACAAAACCCAACGCCCAGACGCCGACCGGTAAAGCTCTGAAGGTTCGTGAAACTACGGGAGAAGATTGGTTGTTATTTGAAGGTAACGTATTCATATGGGAAACATTTCCAAAGGCCGACTCGCGGTTAGTCTTAGCACAATGCGATTGCGTAATTCATCGCAAAATGATAGTTGAAGCGTCATGGCATAATCATCATTTCTAACAACGCTCCGTCAAGGCTTATAGGCCGGATCCGGAACACAAGATTCAAAAAAAGAGATATATCATGATAGAAAAATTACGGATACACATAACACAGATATTTACGGCTTTGTTATTCCTGATTATTTTGTTTACAAATAATGCCTGGGAAGCGAACGCACCTCTTGTCACTCAAATCTTATTTCTTTTCGGTGCCATTTTGGTTGGTATCGCTACCATGGGGCGCCTGTGGTGTTCCGTTTATATCGCAGGATATAAGACCGAAAAATTAATTACCGAGGGGCCATACTCAGTGACTCGGAACCCCTTATATTTTTTCAGCTTTATCGGATCTCTGGGTCTTGGCCTGGCGACCGAGACGATGTTAATTCCGTTACTGATTGTGATTTCCTTTGCCATCTATTATCCAAAGGTGATCAAAAGCGAAGAAGCTGAAATGGCACAATTACACGGCCAGGATTTTGCCCGTTATATCAGCAATGTTACAGCTTTCTTCCCGA